>Ga0137394_10000017_pt1 | contig 128819 bp, 117 predicted proteins | sample czobulk116metaG_FD_108278 | JGI IMG/M metagenome (GOLD analysis project Ga0137394, IMG submission 108278) | Vadose zone soil microbial communities from Angelo Coast Range Reserve, California, USA - czobulk1.16 metaG | ecosystem: Environmental > Terrestrial > Soil > Vadose zone | place: USA...
CCGCGAGGGGCGGAAGATTCTTCAGAACCATCTTTCGCTCCTACGGAGCTCGGAAAATCGAGGTCTACCGGGTCCCCACGCTGGCGCGTGGGGCTACATTCTGTCGCCGCTACGCGGCTGTATACCGTGGAGTCAAGCCGCAGCGTCAACGAACCTGACCTCCTCGACCTCCGTTGGCGCCGGCACCGTCATTCCGATCATTCGGATTCGGCGGCGCTGCGCCACGAGGGGCGGGTTTCGGTACGTCCGGCGCATTGATGTACATGGTCGAGTAACGAAGCGCCCTCCCACTTTCGTCGAGCCAGCCCAGGGACTGCGTGAAGACAGCCGGCGGGGGGTAACCCCTGGGAGCTGTGGCCTCCATGATAATGAGCTTGTTCTCGTGCATGTAGACCGCCGCGAAGGTGCGGGATAGATCGGCGTTATTGGTGAGCTGCAACTCCTGTCCTTGAACCAGGGACTGGGAATTCCACATCAGGTGCGTCATCTTGACGTCTCTTTGAAGGAACTTCGAGGTCGCATAGACGATCGCGCCTCGCACGTCATTTTTCCAGTATCCAAGACCCCAGTCGCCGATCCCCTGACAGGTTTCGGTGCCCGGCGGACAGGACCAGGATTTCTCCACGAGGAGGCGTTCCACCGGATTGTAATCGACCACCGTCAAGGAGTAGCGGCTCTGACCTTGTGCAGCGCTATAGACACGCGCCGGCAGAACGGCGCCATACTCCGAGGTCCAAGCGGTATCCGATATCTTCGGTGGAGCCGGGAAAATGCAGGTGAAGCGGTCTTCCTGACTCGAGAATTCGACCCATTCCTGGGTGAACGAAGGCCCCGACACACACAGGACCAGGGCCGCCGAAACGAGGGGCATCAGGCGCATGCGCATGATTGAGTTCTCCTCCGGCGCTTCCAGCGCGCCGGCTGGTTTCAGTTCTTGAAATCGACTGTCGTCTTCAAGGTATTGCTGTCGATCCCGCCCGCGTCGCTCATCCGCACCTGGAGGTCGCATTGACCACCGGCCGACGCGCCACCTCCGGCCGAGGTGCGTGGGTTGGGAACGATGGCGCGGACCACACCGTTGCCCTTGTCGCGAGCGTTCACCTTGCCGCGGACAGCGCCCGGGAGGGGGTCACCGCCGCAACCAATCGTGAACCAGACGTACGGTGAATCGCCAAGATCGGCAGACCCATCAACTGCGGCGAATTGCAGTTCGAGTGTCGGTTGATTTGATTGCGCAGAGACGATACGAAGCTCAGAGATGCTGGGAACGTGGCTCGGAATCGTGATCGCTACGGGACTGGTGGGACCCGTCGGCAGCCGGACCAGCAGCGTTCGGTCTCCCGGCGCCGCGTCCTTTGCCACGTCGATGGTGATCTCCGACCATGTGAGCGCTCCCTGGAAGTTTCGTCCTGCTTTGATGCCCGATACCTTCACGCCCGCTGGAGGTGAGATCTCGGCAGCCTGGATCGCGTCCCGGCTTGGAACCGCCACATTGATGACAGTCGCCTGACCACGCGGCAACTGTCGTGGAAAAGCGCCCTCGATTCTGATTTGCTGTGCTTCGCTCGAGTTGACACCCGACGCCAGGCAGACCAGAAACGTGAACCCGATTACGATGCGGGACCGAGTTCCGGAGTACATCTTTCACCTCACTTTTTTGGCGGAAAGAAAGACGGCGTGAATGAATCATGCACTCATCGATGAAGCCGAATCTAGTTTTTTAGCCACCACTCAGGTTCTGAGGCGCGTATTTCCTTGACTCGCTGAAGGGCGCTTCCTATCGTTAACTCACCAAAAACACCCAAAAACTCGACTGACAACCCGGCAAAGGGGTGCCGAAACTCAAGGAGGCCGAAATGCTTCTCCGTTTTGCGTGCATCGCCATCGTGGTTTTCCTTTCCGTGAGCCTCGTGTTTGGACAGGGAGCCGTAGCCGAAGTCAACGGGACTGTCGCGGACCAGTCCGGGGCGCTTCTTCCAGGTGTGATCGTTACAGTCACTGAGGAAGCAACTGGTCTCGTGCGGACGGTCATCACAAACGAAAGTGGTCGTTTCGTTATCCCGGCGGTACAGCCGGGCCGCTACACAATGAAGGCCGAGTTTCCCGGCTTTCAGACGCAGACACGTAACGGACTCGTAGTCGGCGTCGGTCAAGCCCTGACGATCAATTTAGCGTTGACCGTGGGGTCGTTGTCGGACGAAATCACGGTGACCGGCGAGGCGCCGGCCGTCGAAGTGACCCAGACCGAGCTGGGTAAAAACATCTCGCGTGAGGACATCGAGACCCTGCCGATGCAGGGGCGCGAACAGTTTGCCTTGTTGCAGCTGGTGCCGGGTCTGACGCCCGCCCTTCGATCGGGATCGTTCGAGGGTGCCGCATATAACGCGAATGGCCGCGACAACGGGAGCAACCTGTTCCTGGTCGATGGCCAGTACAATAAAGACGACCGCACGATGACGTTCCCACAGTCCCGCGTGACTGTTGACTCCATGGCGGAGTTCCAGGTGCTGACACACGAGTACGGCGCGGAATACGGAGGTGCGTCAGGCGTCATCGTCAACGCCGTCACCAAAAGCGGAACCAACGACGTTCACGGCCGGGCATTCTTCTACTTTCAGGACAACAGCCTGAATTCCACCAATTACTTTCTGAAACAGGAAGGAAAGAAGAACCCCGAAAGCGGCTCGAAGTCTTTTGGGGGCAATATCGGCGGGCCTATCGTCAAAAACAAAGCGTTCTGGTTTTTCAACTACGAATACACTCGGCCCAGGGAAGCGGTCAATCTGAGCTTCCCGGCGGAGGCGGCGCCTCTGGCCGTGTCGTTCTCGGACGTGTACAACGTTCATCTCAAGAACTACTTTGCTCGCGGGGATTATCAGATCACGCCGTCGAATACTTTGAATGGCCGGTTTATCTATGGGCCGAATGACGGCATTGGAGAAAACGCGGAGATAGAGCGATTCACCCGAGACGGCTTCCGACATGAACGGGCGGCTCCGGAGATTCTCGGCAGCTTCCATTGGACCTCCGTGATCAGCAACAGGACCGTCAATGAGCTCAAGGTGGGCACCACCAAAGAGGCACTCTGGATCGGAGACCGGAGAGTATTCAACGAGAAGTTCAGTTCGGTCCCGTTTGATATCAAACGCCGTGAGTTCACCGGCCTGAATGGAGTCGATCCGCTCGACTTCGGTTCTGCCCAGACGCACCCGGACTATACGGCCGGCCCGCGGGCTGCCATGTCCGGCAACGACCTTACGGCGAACGTTTTCAGCGAGCAGCTTTCGTATACGCCTTCCAACCACACGTTCAAGTTCGGTTTGGGTTTTAGCCAGAACAGAGGACAGAGTGTCGTTGCGACAAACCAGATCGGCACGTTTGAGTTTGGCGGGAACCTGCCGTTCAATCCGGCGAACGCCACCACCTACCCCATTCGTTTTCGGGTTCGGCTGGGTGAGATGTTCATTCCGATCAATACGTGGCGCTACAACTTCTATGCGTCGGACAAGTGGCAGGTGGCGAGGCAGGTGACCCTGAACCTCGGTTTTCGTTATGACTACGACGACAATACCCCACGGACGAAGGACGGTATCGCGCCGAGACTTGGCGTGGTGTATGCCCCGAATACCAGAACAGCCTTCCGAGCCGGCTTCGGAAAGTTTTACGAGTACCCGCCGACATCCATCATCTCGGCCCTGTATCAGGGTCGTGTCGTCGGGAGCGCGTATGTATTCGATACCGGCCAGGATAATAACCCGCTGAGCGGCAGGCTTCCTACAAGGGATGCCTGCCTGCTGCCGCAGGGCAGTAGTGGTTTTGCGGTAATCAGCGCGGCTTGCCGGGCCCAGCTTGTAACCGCACGGAACCAGCTCGCGGCTGGTGGCGCCGTGAACACCGAACCCCGCCTTCCCGGCAACCGCCGGTTGGGTTTTCTTTACCAGGTCAATGCGGGCGTCGAGCGCGAAATCATGCGGGGCACGGTCGTCACGGTTGATTATGTGGGTTCCCGGGGACGCGACCAGGTGGCCCTGCTGGACATCAACGAGCCGCGTCGGCTTGCAAATGGACAGATCGGCCGGCCTGGACCGGCCGTCTTCGATCCGGACGGGACCCGGATACCGGCTTCGGCGCGCGGTGCGAACTTCCAGCGTGTGCTGGAATATACGTCGAGTGACCTGTTCAACAGCGACTACAACGCACTGGAGATCTCCCTGGACAAGCGCCTCGCCAGGCGATGGTCCGGGCGCCTCAGCTACACGCTGTCACGCGCGCACGACGTCAATGGAAGCGACCTGGTCGGCGGTCAATTTGCAGACAAGCGCGTCAACGACGATCTCAACCCGCGGCTGGACTACGGCCTCACGAACTTCGACAACAGGCACGCCGTCGCGGCCGGAGGCACCTGGAACGCCTGGCGGGCTCTCGGGCTCGGCGCGACATTCAGGTATTACTCCGGCAACCAGGTGAATGAAACGGTGGGACTCGACGCGAACGGCGACCGCGACGGTACCAACTTCGACCGCCCGGTGAAAGGACGCGACGATTCCATCATGCCGATCGTGTCGCCGGTGGACGCCAGTGGTATGGCCATCCGCAACGGGATCCAGGGCAGAAACAAGATGCTGCTGGATCTCCGGCTGCAATACGTTCACAAGGTGCGCGAGGAGCAGACGATAGGATTTTTCTGGGAAATCTACAACGCGACCAACCGAACGAATTTCGACAATCCGATCGGTAACCGCCGGAGCGCGGATTTCCTGAAATCAATTGTTGCAGACGAGGCTCGATCGATGCAGCTCGGAATACGCTATACGTTCTAGTGGGGCCAAATACAGCCGCGTAGCGGCGACAGAATGTAGCTCGCGGGGCTAAACCTTCAATTGCAACACATTCCCCACGCTGACGCGTGGGGCCACATTCTGTCGCCGCTACGCAGCTGTATTCGGATGCGCTTCGCGCGATATCTTGTCTTAAGGCTTCTTTGCGTCGGCGGCTCTCCGCTCTTCCGCTCGAGCTCCCGCGAGGCTGTTACCCAGACCGTAATTCCCTTCGTGACAGGCGTGTTCAAAGATCGGACCGATGGTCTTCTTCCAGGGCACTTCTGCGGACCAGGGTCTTATCCAGGTTGAAGGGTCTTCGACCCGGAATTGATAACGCATCGTGTCATCGGCCACGCGTGTGAAACGCTCGACCAGCCGCATGTTCTCGGTGGATCCCTGGAAAGGCGCCTTGTCCGTGAAGTTCGCCGTTTCGATCACCAGCGTTTCGCCCTCCCAGTGGCCCCGGCTGCTTCCCGTCCACTGGCGGACATTTTGCGGCAGCGGCGGAAGCGGGCTCACGGGGATGACACGGGCGCCATGAAGCATCTCGACAAGAATCATCACGTATCCCGGAACCTGCACAATTTGATACGTATTGTTATAAGCACCGGCGAGCATCGGCGGCCCGTTGCGGTCCATCAGCATGCAACGCACGGAGAGGGGCTGATTTTGCGCAGCATCCAGTGGGCCACCCATTCGCCTTCTCGCTTCTGCGCGGGCAGCGGCTCGCTTCTTTCCCTCCTCCGACAGCGGAGGAAGTCTCCCATCGTCCGGATCCACGATCATCGAAGTGCGGAGGTCCAGAGCGAAGGGGCTCTGGCTTCGGTCGAGGCCGAACTGAGTGAAGTCATAGTGCACGTCGGGTATGGTTCCGGGTGTTGTTTGCTCGCCTTCTTCTGCAGCCGCTCGTTTCACATTCTGTTCGGCTTCTTCTCTTGTATAAAATTCCTTGTTGACGTTGTTCGGCCGCTGCAGAGGTGTGTATGACGTGTTCGACCAGAAGCCCTGCAAATCAGGCTGGCCGTCGGGTGTGCGCGGCGCAAGATAAGGCTTCGCCGGAGTTGTCGTCTTCACAGCGGCAGTGCGGGTCTGGGCGGCAACGAATTCGGGCAGCGACACCACCCCAACAAAGATCCCCAGAAGACCCATTGAAGCAAAGAATCGAGCCGTCATACGAAACCTCCCTGAAATTCTGTTTTGATTCATCTTTGGGACATTGAATGCCGCCCCCGGCCGGTTAGTCAAGACAATTACAGTGCCTTAGCAAAGGTGTCGATCCGAACAATGCACATCCTCAAAGCGCAGACAACAGGCGCCGTGCCCGCGCCAGCTCCAGCGTGAATCTTGCCCGGTTGTCGCTGTTGGGAAATTCTTTCAGGCATCGCTCGAAAACCGCGGCTGCCTGTTTACCATCCTGCATATCGAGGAAGTTGAGTCCCATATCCAGGAGTATCGCTTCTCTCAGTGCAGGGTTCTTCCTGGCTTCGTTCATGTTGACGGCCCTGGTGTAAAACCCATTGCTGGATTCGTACAGGCCGGCGGCTCTCAATCGCGACGCCATGTCTTGCAGTGCAGCGAAGTTCTTCTTGTCTTTTTGCAGGATGCCGTCCAGCCGATTGAACTCAGAAATATCAGCGGGCAAGGCCTCGATGACAGCCGCCAGATCCTCCGCACCGATGATCCCTCGATGCCGCAGCAATTCGGTTCCAAAGGAATTCGTAAAGACGATATGCGGAATAGCCTCGACGTTGTACTGGCGAACCAGTGTCGTCTGGAGATCGAAACTAATGCGAACGGCAACCATTTTTTGACGCAGGGCTGTGGCGACTCGCGCGTCTGTATATACTTCGGCCTCCATGATTTTGCACGGAGCGCACCAGTCCGCCCAAAATTCAATCATCATCGGTTTGTTGGTTTCCCGAGCCGCTGCACTGGCGCGCTGCAGGTCCTTGAACCATTGGATCGTGCCGTTCTGCGCGGTGACTGGTGTTCCGCAAATCAGGAGTCCGAAAATCAGCAGCAGTGTTGTTCTCATATCTCTTCGTTCCGTTGTGACTGGATGAACTCGGGCTAGCCCGCGGCTACATTGAATCAACGTTCCGCCGCGATCTACGTTCTGTCTGAAATGTAGTCGCGGGCTTTAGCCCGCGTTCATCGCCATAGCGTCAGGGCTTCTTCGGCCCCAGGCCCTTGCTGTAAAGCAATTGGTTGATCTCGGGATTCAGCCCCACAGCAAACCAGGCTTTCAAGAGCTTCATTTGTTCCGGCGTCAGTACACCCTCGGAATCCTTGAACAATTGCAGCGTCGCAGCATCGACCGCTTTGTCGTACTTGCGGGCGATCTCGATCCACTGCTCCTGCTTTTTTCCGCTGAGCTGGAGAACATTTGCCGTACCGTGACTGCACAACTGCCCGGTCTTCATGGTTGGACAGAAGATGGCCACATCGTCGTCAGCGGAGACTGTGTTCGCCTGGTTTTGGTGCTGTGAGTGATCGTGTTGTTGAGCGTAGACGAAACCGCCGACACCGATCGCCAGCAGTGCCAGAATCGCAACCATTCGTGCCGCTACTTTTTTCATTTTCGTGTTCTCCTTTAGAACTGGAACCGCACTCCCAATTGAATCGTGCGAGAGTCGTTTGCGACTGCATCCGTGGGTACATAGTTCCCCACGCTGTCCTTAACTTTCAAGAAATTGGCGGTTCCGTAAGTCTGAGTCGATGTCATCCACACGTTACGGAAGTTGAAAACATTGAATGCGTCGGCTGAAACCGAAAACTTGCCTCTCTCGTTCGGCAGCAGGAAATTCTTCTGGAGGCGGAGGCTCAAATCCTTGAAGGCTTCGTTCCGGAAGGTGTTACGTTTCAGCATCACGCCATTCACAATCGGCCGGTCGGTGGGGTTTCCGTCCAGGTTCGAGTCCACACCCGTACGCGCGGTGATAGGACGGCCCGCTGTGAACTTCATCGTAGAGTCGATTTCAAATCCAAAAGGCAGCGAATAGTTCACCGTGCCCCGGAATTGATGAGGCTCGTCGATGTTGGAGTAACTGTATTCGCTCTTGATGTTGTTCGCATCGGCGTAGGCGAGGCCGGTGAAACCTCTCTCGACGTCATCGAAAGTGTAGTTCCAGGACCGCGTATAGTAAAAATCCATAACGTACCGTGGGCGCCTCATTTTCAATGTAGTGGTAAAGCCGCGATACAGAGATCGACCCGCAGCCTCTGTAACAGTGGCACGAGCGAATTGAGGTCCGAACGGCCTGGGATTCGAATAGATGTTCCGGCCGGTCGCGTCTACAACTGGAGCGCCCAGATTCGTATCCCGCTCACGGGCGACCCAGACGGTGTTGATGTAGCTGAACTCTTCTGAAACCGTGATCGCTCTCGTAATTTGCCGTTCAACTCCCAGGTGCCATTGCAGTGCTCGCGGATTCCGGAACTTCGGGTCCATATAGCTCGGAGCGAGGTTGGTGAAGGTTGCGAGATTCTTATAAGCCTGCGCGGGATCAAAGACTGGAAGATTCGCCAAAGGGGCGCTTACTAGATTGACACCCGCATTCTGGAAGGCAGTCTGGATCGCGTTTGGATTGGCGGGCGTGTTGTTCAGTGTGATCGAGAACGCTTTCTCGGGGTTGCCGCCATTGAAGAGGATCGACTGGGCGAAAAGGCTCATATAAGTGGGCGCAAAAAAGAACCCGCCGCCGGCGCGCACCACAGTCTTGCCGGACTTGTCGATATTCCACGCCAGACCCAGCCGCGGCGCGAACATCTTCGTGTCATTTGGAATCGTGGTGGCCAGCGGGAAGCGGTTTTGAGACGCCGTTGGCTGGAGGTAATTCGGATTGAACTGCGCTTCATATCGCAGGCCCGGGCTGATCGTTACTCCCGGCAAGGCTCGCCATTCGTCCTGGACGTAAAGCCCGATTTCGTTGATCACCAGATCCAGCGACCCATGTCCCGTGAACTGCTGGTAGGTAGCGGGATTCCGCGCCAGCAGCGCGTCAATGGTGTTGAACGTATATGCGCCGTTGAATGTCTGGTTGTAGAGGGCGTGGCCGGCGAGGCGCTGGAAATCGACGCCCAGCGTTGTGGTGTGACCGCCGGTCACGATGGAAAAGTTATCCACGAGGTGATAGCGATTGTCGGTGGATTCAAATCCGACATTTCCCCACGAGCCGGAAGACGGAGGTCCATAAACAGCGGCATTGGTGATCGTCACCTGCGGGCCGGTTCCCTGGTAGGGCCGCGGCCGCAGCTCGCGCGAGAACTGGAACCGCACTTCATTGAGGTGCCTGGGGGAAAACGCGGAGGTCAACTGGCCGAGCGTGGTGTAGTTCGTGTCCGGTTGAAGCAGCAGATTCGACCTCGCTGACGTTGTGGTCGAAGCCAGGCCCAGGCCGGTCTGAAGAGCGTTCGCTCCCGGATTGTCCGCCGCGTAGACTCTGGTGAAGTCAAAGCGTCCAAAGAACGTGTTCGTTTCCGAAAAACGATGGTCGATCCGATTGATGACGGATTGCGAGTTACTGATCGCGTTGAACGTTTCCTGCGGCGCTGCCGCGAGCAGAGCTTGTCCGGCAGGTGAAGCGAGTTGTGTCGCATTTAGTCCGTAAACCACCGAGACCGGTTTGGAGCCGTACTGAAATTCCGGCGCGATAAAGAAGAAAGTGCGATCCCTGGAAATCGGTCCGCCAAAAGAGCCGCCGAACTGATGGATGCGGGCAACAGGCGCCCGGCCGAACGCATCTTTGGCCGCCATGCTGCCATCGCGAGCCAGCTCGTAAGCGGAGCCGTGGAACTGGTTCGTGCCGGAGCGGGTGGACATTTGGATAACGCCGCCGGTCGAGCGCCCGAACTGCGAAGAAAAGCCGTTCCGTACGACCTGGATTTCCTGCAGCGCTTCGATGCCGAAGGTCGGGGCGGAAGAGGAGCGGCCGCGGACGCCGCATGCCCAAGTGCTGTCATAATCGCCGCCGTCCACACTCACGTTGGAATAGATCCCTTTCTGGCCGGAGATGGAGAATCCGCTGCATTCCGGCTCAATGAGCGATTGCGGAGTCTGAACCACGAGATTCTGCACGCGGCGGCCGGAGAACGGCAGATTGTGAATCTGCAGATCCGTGAGGACGGACTTGGGCGCAGTTCGCGTCGGGTCGATACCGGGAGTGTCGGGAGTGACCTGGACTGACTCGCTCACGCCGCCAACGGACAGGTTGAAATTCGTGGAGATGGTACTGCCCAGCGTAACGAAGGCCTCCTGCGATGGGGTCTCAAATCCGCTGGCTCTTGCAGTCACTTCGTAACGCCCAAGCGGCAAATGCGATGCGGCATAGCGGCCTGCCGTGTCGGTAGTTGTGCTTCGGCTGAAGTTGGTGTCCTTGTTGCGAACAGTTACTTCGGCCCCAGGCACGGAAGCGCCCGACGCGTCGAGAACCTGGCCGACGATCTGACCGGTGTTGGCTGCGGATTGTCCCCACAACCTTCCTGCGAGAGCGGAGATTGCGATAACTAAAAGGATTGTTGGTAATTTCAATTTCATTTGTCCCCTTCTCCTGAGTTGATAGTGGCAATGACAAAACAAACCCACGCACTCAAACACGCGTAAAGATCACGGGTTCAGTGGGACTCGTTCAACGGCGCGTCATGACCTGGAAACCAAATCAGACTCTGGGAGGGGGAGTAGTCCTGGACAAGCTGGGATTCTGAGGGGATGCAGGCAGCTCTTCGACGAACGGTTCTTCCGTGGCAACTCTCTGCAGCAGGATCTCGCCTGGAAGAATTGCCGCCCCGAAATCGATAATCGTAATGGATGCCCTGGTGTCTCCCGGCAAGAGAAAGCACATGTGGCCCAGGACAGCCGCAAGCGTGGCGCAAATCCTGATGCAATCCGCGGAACGCTCAGACTGCTGCGAATCGGTCTCACCCGGCGGGTTGCACACCATCCAAAGGCCATTGAGCAACATCGTCGGCAATAACAGCCAGATTGTCAGCTTGCGCAACATTTTATGATGCCACGCTTATATTCTTAAGAAACCAGCCCAGTCAACAAAAGTTTCAGCGCTGAGAACCTGCGTGCAGGATAATCGCGAAATGCCTCGACATCGGCGAAGACATATGGACCTGTCGTGTTGAGATTTACGTCCTGCCAGGCAGAGATTGCTGAATCTTTCTGCAAGGGCCTTTCGGCATTCATCGGACAAAAGCTCGGTGTTCCGGTTGAATTCGTCGAAGGTATTCCGTGGCAGGAAAGGGAGACCCTGCTCGATCGAGGCCAAATCCATGTCTGCTGGATTTGTGGTTTGCCCTACACCAGGAAAAGTCCCGGCAAAAGAACCATTCAACTGCTGGCGGCCCCTGTGATGAGGCACGCACGGTATCGCGGCAGGCCTGTTTACTACTCTGATCTCGTTGTGCGCTCGGACAGCAGCTTCCGGTCTTTTGATGATTTGCGCGGCGCGATATGAGCTTATAACGAGCCCGGGTCGCATTCCGGCTACAACATCGTTCGATACCACCTCGCCGCTGGAGGAATGGGGGCCGGTTACTTTGGCCGCGTCGTGGAATCCGGTTCTCATCAAGCTTCCCTTCAGATGATTCTGGAGCGCCGGGTCGATGCGGCCGCCGTAGACAGCACGGTTTTGGAGATGGAGTTCTCGAGAGAGCCATCTGTGGCGGAGAAGCTTCGAACGATAGCGGTTCTGGGTCCCAGTCCCGTTCCGCCCTGGGTGGTCCACCGGTCCGTTCCGCATGTTATGCGGCGCGCTCTGCGCCGGGAGTTTCTTTGGATGGACAAAGACCCGCAGGGCCGGCGAATCCTGGAGAACGCGGGATTCCTTCGTTTCGTTCGAGTGTCGGACCACCACTACGACCCGATTCGAGATATGGATCAGATCGCTGCGAGAGTGGAATGGTGATCGCCATTTCATCCCTTTTTTACTTCAGCAGCTCACGTATGGTGGCGAGGGCAAGGTCGGCGGCATTGCGCGAGGCGAGCCCGACGAATCGCTGATAGCTGCCGGCTGCGTCGCCATCCGCACGATCGGTGATACTTCGGATCACAATAGCGGGGATGCCGAAGCGTGCGCAGACCTGTGCCACGGCAGCGCCCTCCATTTCCACAGCGCTCGCATTCAATTCACGGCGAAGGTCGGTTCGGCGGGCGGGATTTGCGATGAAAGCGTCGCCGGTAACGATCACTCCTTCGCGAATGGGTGCGGCCTTCAAAGTTCTTGCGGCCCGGCGCGCAGCCGCCAGAAGTTTCGGATCAGCAGGAAAGAGGGAGGGATCAGGCCGTCCGGTGGCCGCGTTGCGTGTTGGCGATCGAACGAACCCTGTAGTCGTGACGTCACCGAAATCGTGGTACCCGACAGCAGTTCCGATGACAACATCGCCGGGATTTAGTTCGACGTCCACAGCGCCGGCCGTTCAGGTAAACACGACAGCAGATGGCGAGAAATGATCGACCAGCAGTGTGGCCGCGATTGCCGCATTCACTTTCCCCGCACCCGAACGGGCAGCAACGATGCGCGAGCCGTCGATCGTGCCCGAAGTGAAAACGACCCCCTGAATGCGCGTGACCTTCGCTCCTTCGATCCGGGCCTCGACGGGTGCAATCTCGCTGGGAATACCCATCATTCCAATCAACCCGTTCGCGCGTTCTTGTGCGAACATCGGCGCACGCGCGCCCAGGAACGCCAGGGCGAGAAAAGCACTTGCAATCAACCGCAGTCTGAAACTTTCTACGCGCACGTTTTCTCCGTTTAGCGGGTCGGTGCAAGATCATCCTACTCCGACCTCGAATAGTTGGCTATTTCGGATGGAAAGCGACGACAATTGCCTATGCGCGTGCGAACAGGTCTCCTGATTGTGGCAGCGCTGCCGTTGTTCGCGACGGAGGCGCTTGCCTGTTCTTGCGCGCCTCCCGGGCCTGGGCGCTGCCAGCTCCCGAATGCGCCTGTCGCGTTTGTGGGAAAGGTCATTTCCAAACAGGCTTTCGATCTTCGTCCCGCCGTGCAGCTGGACAACAGAGGACGACGCCTCGCAACAGATCCTCCGCCTCCAATCCGGCTTTTTCTACTATCCCGGAACCAGGATCGAGGCTCAGGCGGCTGAGATCCAAATAGGCGACGGGACTCACCTTGAAGGACTCCTGTTCACAATTCCATAAAGTTGTTACCGGAGGAGGCGTCATGCAGTGGACGAATCGAAGCTTGTTCGGTGTGGTTGCCATCTTCGTTTGCGCGATATCCGTCGAAGCGCAGTCGCACCAGGTGAGCGTCGTCAAGAACGTGGATTATGTTGCCAATCTTGATTACCCGGACGGCAAAGACCGCCTCGACCTCTACATCCCCCTGGGCGTGAGGAATGCTCCGGTTATTTTCTCGATCCACGGCGGGGCATTGTCGCAGGGCGATAGAACCGAAGAAGTGTTCGTCGGACAGCGGTTTGCCGCGGCGGGCTACCTTACCGTAGTGACCAGTTATCGCCTCTCGCCGCCAGTGTCCCATCCCGCGCACATTCAGGATGTCGCGGCAGCGTTTGCGTGGGTGAAACGCAATATCAGGCAGCATGGAGGCGACCCGGACCGAATCATCCTTATCGGCCATTCCGCAGGGGCTTATCTGGCTGCGCTCCTGGTCACCGATTCCCGCTATCTCGCCGCTCACAAGCTGTCCCCTCACGACATCAAGGGAATCGTGCCGGTAAGCGGGTTCTATTGGGTCGAGAAACCGGGAGTCGCCCCGGACCGTCCCAAAGACGTGTGGGGCACGGATACGAAGGTCTGGATGGACGCCTCTCCCGCGCACCATCTCCGTGCTGATCTGCCGCCGGTTCTTCTTATCTACACGGACGGCGACGAGGATTGGAGAAGGAAACAGAACGATGACATGGCGGCGGCACTTCGTTCAGCCGGTAACAAGGACGTGGCCGTTCGCAGGGTGGATGGCCGCACTCATATGAGCATATGGACGAACATGCTGGACGGAGAGTCGGAGGAAACCTCGTCCGCAATCCTGCTCTTTGCGAAGCGCCTCCTGTCCGAGAAGGGAAAATGATCGGCAGAGGTCATCGGATGCGCGTTGTTCTGTTTCCGTCGGCGTCGAGGTTGTAGCGGATTTGAGTTCCGTTTTCGTCGAGGATCCGGAGTGATTGTTGAAACAGCGCAGGCGGCACGGAGTTCGGCGGCACGGTTGCCTCCAGAATATACAGGCGCCTGGCGTGGAGATGGATCGCAACGAAGGTGCGGCTCTTGTCCGCATTCGTGATCTGCAGCTGGTGTCCTTCAATCCGATCGACTTGAGCGAACGCGTCGTAGGTGATATCCCCTCCGTGTTTGCGGATATTCCACGCGGCCCACGCGATTGATGCCCGCACGAAGGTTGCGGCTACGGTCGTGTAATTGACGACAGTTACGGAGTAGCGCCCTGAGGCGCTCTGGACAGTATAGAGACGCGCGGGGAGCGTGCTTCCCTCCTCCGACATGAAGGTAATGTCCCGGATCTGAGGCTGACCCGGAAAACTCACGCCAAATCTCTCTGCCCGATCGACAAACTCAATGTAGTCTTCCGCGAAGCACGGCATCGAAACACACAGGATCAACACGGCTGGAAGGAGTCGAATCATAGTTGAGCTGCCTTTGATTTTGATCGGAGTCTATACCCGTTGGGCCGACGACGACAGGAGATTTTCTACGAGACTGAAGAATTGAGCCGCGAATTACGCCAATGACGCGAATGGGGGCATATAAAATTCTTCGGTGCCCCCATTCGCGTCATTGGCGTAATTCGCGGCTCAATTCTTCAGTCTGGTTTCCGGCCCTGAGACGATTGTTTCCCTCACGGCGACAATCGGGTCCATCACAGCCCCAGTGCTCTTCGGCTCACCGGCGATGGGCATTGGAATCGTCGTGATCGTCTCGTCGGCGAAGACTAAGGTTTCCATCACCTCGGCAATCGTCTCGATGACGGAAACGATCGTTTTTGTGATGGCCACGATCGTTTTTGTCACGGAACCTATCGTTTCCGTCAGGGACACGATCATTTCCAGGCCGGAGACGATCGTGTCCGGCGCTGACGCAATCGTCGCCGGCCCGGATCCTGTCGTCTCCGAGACAGATCCAATTGTTCCCGCAACGGAAACGGTCATTTCCATCGTGGACACGATTGTTTCCACGAGGGACCGATGTCTCTGCGTCGCGTCCTCAATCGTGTCAACGACGGACACGAGTTTCTTCGCGACCGAGACGCTAGCGCGCGAAGCGCATCCGAATTCCAGCCGCGGAGCGGCGTGAGAATGTAGCCCCGGGCGCAAGCCCGGGGCTTGTGCAGTTAAACGAATCAGCCCCGGAGGGGCGAAAGATTCCAGAGATTCTTTCGCCCCTCCGGGGCTTGTAGTCCAAAACAACCACCCCACCCCGGGCTTGCGCCCGGGGCTACACTCTGACGCCGCTCCGCGGCTGCGGTCGATCGGATGCCTTTCGCGCTATTCGCCTTATTTGGACACCTCTGCCCTTTCAAGGAGGGGAATACTATTCCCCCTTGCAGGAATGGAAAAGCCGAGTTTTGTCCAGATCGGCCTCTGGTGTTAACCTTGCCTTCACCTCTTTCGTTTTTGAAGGCGGTCACGAACTTCCGACAGGGCTTGGCGGCAGATGGACGCTACGGTGCTCACAATAGGAACGCTCATGATTCATTCTGTGTCCAGGCGCCGCGTTTGGGTTTATTCCCGGCGCCGGATCATGGATTCATACAGACGGGCGGGGTGGCGTTCTTCTACAACAGAGGGGAAAGGACATACCTTCTGTTCCTCTTTGTTGAAGATTTTGGCTTCGACCATGGGCCGATTGGGACGATAGCCGGGCCCTTTCGCGTCGATTCCGGGGCGGGCCATCAGTTTTTCGATGGTGTAGATCGTTTCGGAGCGATTGTAGACGGACTGATGGTGCTCGCGGCTCATGATGATCGCTTCTTCCGGGCACGCATCGACGCAGAACCCGCAGTAAATGCAGCGCATCATGTCGATATCAAAACGCTCCGGAAATTTCTCGATTTCCGGATTCGGGTGCTCGCCGGCCTCAATGTAGATGCACTCGGCCGGACAGATTGTGGCGCACATGTAGCACGCCACGCACTTCAGGCTTCCATCATCGCGAACGGTCAGGATGTGAGTTCCGCGAAACCGTTCCGAGTACGGGCGGGTTTGCTCAGGGTAGTAGATGGTTGGCGTGTCGCCTCTAAAGAGACTCGTAAACAGACGCCGGAGAGTGACCGCGAAGGCCAGGAACGTCGAAAACACGGTTGCGTGTTCGCGGCGGGCCCTGTCGGAGACATTGATAACCGGCACATCGACGGCATATCCACCTTTCACCGGGGTCATCGCAGCACCTCCACCGGCTGGCCGGGCATGGCTCCCAACAGGCCGATCGAGTCGTAGCCGACGCCGTCGTAGACGGGCACTTCGCGGCTCATCCAATCGAAGACGGCAGCCGGGTCATGTGAGACTTGAACGCCCGAGAGTTTCAGCAATTCCGCCATCATGACGTGAAGGGGCCTGGCTTCGCCGGGAGGCATCACCGCCCGGTTCGTGATCTGGAGACGGCCGGCATAATTCGTGTAGGTTCCTTCCTCTTCGCTCCAGGCGGCCACTGGAATCAGGACCGATGCCTGGCGGGCCCAGTCGAAATCATGCGTCGTGCTTACAACGCTGAACTCGAGAGCGGCGATCAGGCGCCGCAGATCTTCCAGAATTTCCGGCGCGTCGTCACCAACCAGCTGGGGATGAAACGAAATCCACATTCCGCGGATTTCTTTTTTCTCGGCTTTCTCTCGAAGTCCGCGAAGTCCGTTCAGGTCGCCCGCGAGGTCCAGATTCAAAGCGCCGCATGTGTTGGGATGTTTATCCAGGCGGCGCAGCAGCTCGTCCTGAGGTTTTGCGAAGAGTTCGGTTTCCCGGCCCAATCGAAAATCGACGAGGCCGTTGAAGTATTTCTTAGTCAGGAACAGGGCTTCGTTCGTGTTCGTTGCCGATGCGAGAGCAGCCACGCTGGCGCGGCCGGTCGTGTTGCGAATCGACTCGAAGCGCTCGTGAACCACCGGCAGCAATTCCGCGAGCGGTCGAGATTCGCCCGCCGTCGTGGCATTGCGGAGCCGAGGCCAGCGCTCCAGCGTGTGGAAGCTCAAACGGCCCTCGTCGCATAACCAGCTCTTATTGACGTCAACGTTGCGGCGGCCGACGGTTCGGTAGATCTTGCCGTCGGTTGCCGAGTAGCCCGGAATGCCGCCGCCGACAGCCCTCGCCGAGTGATCGATACGAAGGTTGCAGCCGGTGCTGCAGCCGGCGCACACCGACGTCGTTCCCTTCAGGAACCACACGCGGACCCGGAAGCGAAAATCAGCGCTCGTGAGTGCCCCGACCGGGCACACGTCCACGACGTTCCCGGAATATGCGTTATTCAACGGACGATCTTCGAAGATGCCGATCTCGGAATTGTGGCCGCGATTGAACACCTGGATTTCGTTGGTCTTCGTCACAATCCGCGTAAACCGGACACAGCGAGTACACAGGATGCACCGCTCCTGATCGAGCTTTACAAGCGGCCCAAGGTTGAAGGCTTTGCGCCGCCGGGTTTTTTGGCCGAGAGGGTAGCGGCTGTCATGACCGGCATGGGCCATGTAGTAGTCCTGGAGCCAGCACTCACCGGACTGATCGCAAACCGGACAGTCGATGGGATGGTGAAGAAGCAGAAACTCCATCGCATAGCGGACCGCCTCGTGGACGCGCTCCGTCGTTGTGCGGACTTCCATGCCTTCCGCGATCGGAGTCGCGCAGGCCGGCATCAACTTCGGAAAGCCTTTCGCCTCAACGAGGCACATCCTGCAACTGCCTTCGATGCCGATATCGGGATGATAGCAATACCGGGGGATCTGGACGCCGACATCGTCTGCTACCTGGATGATCGTCTTGCCTTTTTCTGCCTCGTATGTCTGTCCGTCAATCGTGAGTTTGGGCATAAAGAGCTAGATTAGCATGGTCTTTGTGCCTTTGTGCCTTTGTGTCTTTGTGCCTTCGTGGTTCGCTTGTGTTTCACACAAAGGCACAAAGACACAAAGGTGTTATGGCTCGGTTGGGTGTTCGATCGGCAGGTCGAGCCTGTTTCCCCATTCGCCCCAGGAGCCGAGATAGTTGCGAATTTTCGGATACCCAATCAATCGCAAGGCCAGGTAGGTATGCGCGGAGCGATAGGCGCCCTGGCAATGCGGTATCACTTCCTTGTCCGGGCCGATGTTCTTCTCAGCGTACATCTTCGACAGCTCATCGGCGGATTTGAAGAAACCCTTTTCGTTGAGATTATTCGTCCACTCCAGGTGAACAGCGCCGGGAATCGCGCCGCCGCGGCGCGAGCGAACGAGCTGGCCGGTGTACTCGGCGTCGCTTCGCGTGTCGACGATCACGGCAGACGGATTCTTCAGGTTGGCGCGGACATCCTCAGCGGTCGCAATCCGTTCCGGCCGTGGCTTCATTTTGAAGTTGCCCGCTTTGGGAACGACCGCTTCATGCGTTACCGGCAGTCCGCCGGCCTCCCACGCATTGAAGCCTCCGTTGAGCATGTGGACGTCGTCGTGTCCGAAAAACTCCAGGAACCAGAAAAGCCGCGCCGACCGCATGCCGGCAATATCGTCATAAACAACAACGGTGCTATCGCTGTTGACGCCTTTGGCTTGAATCAAATGTTCGATGAGCCAGAGAAACGCGTCGAGCGGCTCCGGACGCGTATCGATCAGGCTGATGCCGAAGATGTCGAAACTTCTGGCTCCGGGAATATGGCCGTTCGAGTAGGCTTCCGGCGGCCGCATATCCATCAGGACAAGTTTGGGATCCTGAAGCCTGGATTTCAGTTCGTCCACAGACCACAGCAGATGGGGATTGGTATAGTTCATCGTCCTTTCTCCAGTAAACCGATGACTTCTTCGATTGAGCGGACTTTATATGTAGGTTCCGGTAATTTCGGGACAAGCCAGTCCTGATGTTCCGTTTCGATCCATATCACGTCCATTCCGGCATTGACCGCCCCGTAAACGTCCACATAAAGCTGGTCTCCGATAAAAAGCGCCTCGGAAGGAACAATGCCAAGTCCTTCAAATGCCCGATCGAAGATGATCCGGCTGGGTTTCCGCCAGCCGACGTCCACAGAGACGATCACACTTTCAAAGGCGGATCGAATTCCGAACCGGTCCAATGCTGAATGCAAGGCGGGCGCATAGTCGAAGTTCGAGATCATGGCCCGGCGGAAGCGCGAGCCTGCCCAGTCCAGAACTTCGAGCGTTTGCGGCCGGACTTCGAATGACTCCTGAAGCTGATCCATGTGGGCTATGGTCAGGCTGTCGAGAATGTCGTCGGGGACCTGGTCGGCTTCGTGCCCCAGAACGCGCAGCAGGAGCCGGAATCGTTCCTGGCTTCGAATCTCCCGGTGCTCGGTCCGCCGAATATCGTTGATTTGGGCAAAACTTTGAGAGAAAGCGTCGTAGAACACGTCAAAATCTAGTTTGCCGAAATGTCGGGTGTAGACTTCGTGAATCGCCGGGGCAGTTGTCCGGACGGAGGTTCCATTCACCTGGCAAGCCGGCAACCGGTCGCGATTGATATGTACCACCGTATCGAATGCATCAAAAATGAGCGTGCTATAATTCATGGTTCTACTCGTTAGAATATCCGAATCCACAGGGAGTTTAACGATTTGATCACGGTTGAAAACCTGACAAAACGATATGCCACCAAGACGGCCATCGAGGGCATGTCCTTCCACGTAGAGAAGGGCGAAATCCTCGGATTCCTTGGCCCGAACGGGGCCGGCAAAACCACCACGATGCGGATCATCACGGGATACATGCCGGCTTCCGCCGGCACTGTCCGCGTGGATGGGTATGAAGTGTTCGAGAATCCCATCGATGTCCGCCGCCGGATCGGTTACCTCCCGGAAAACCCCCCGCTCTATGTCGAAATGACGGTTATGGGGTATCTCCGTTTCGTCGCCAAGATCAAAGGCGTGCCCAAACAGAACCTGAATAACGAAGTCGCGCGTGTGATGGAGCGCGCGAACATCACGGACGTCCAGGAGCGAATCATCGCCAAGTTATCCAAAGGGTACAAGCAGCGCGTCGGCCTGGCCCAGGCGCTGGTGAACGATCCGCCGGTCCTGATCCTGGATGAGCCCACAATCGGACTCGACCCGAAGCAGATCCACGAAGTCCGCGAGCTTATCAAAGAGCTTGCCGGCAGTCATACCGTGGTCCTTTCGACGCACATCCTGCCCGAAGTGGAGCAGACGTGCCATCGCGTCATCATCATCGATAAGGGCCGGATTGTCGCAGTCGATACGCCTCAGAACCTGAGGTTCCAGGTGCAGGGCGCGGAGCGAATCTTCGTCGAGGTGCGGGGACCCGCCTCGGAAGTTATAGCAAAGCTCAGAGCCACGCCGGGTGTGATGGAGGTCCGCAAGGTCGCCGAGAATGACGGGTCAAATCGCTTCCAGGTCGAAGGCGAACTCCGGAGAGACATCCGCAGCGACCTGGCGCGTACCATCGTGCAAAGCGGATGGGGTTTGCTGGAGCTTCAGGCCGCCAGTATGAGTCTCGAGGATATTTTCTTGAAGTTGACGAGGGAGGAGGAGGAAGAAAAAACGGGAGCATAGCCGCCAATTACGCGAATCACGCCAATGCATTTGCGTTGTTGGCGTCATTCGCGGCTAGTCCCCGCTCTTCAACGTTTATGCGAAACGTGCTTGCCATCATCGAACGCGAATTACGCGCGTACTTCAGTTCCCCGATCGCGTACGTTGTTCTCACCATATTCGTTTTCCTGTCGGGGATTTTCTTTCGGACTATTCTGTCCCAGGTGATGCAGATGGGGCTGGTCTCCCAGATGCAGGCCCAGCAGCTTGGTCCGCGGCCGATGGACATGCCGGGCATGATCAGCCGGGGGTTTCTGAGCACGATGAGCGTCATTTTGCTGTTCATGATTCCCATGATCACGATGGGCCTCTTTTCGGAAGAAAAGAGGCGCGGAACCATTGAACTGCTGCTGACGGCGCCTCTCACGGACCTGCAGGTCATCCTCGGAAAGTTTCTCGCGGCGGGCTCCTTCTTCGTCATACTTCTGCTGACCACGTGCGTGCCGATGTCGGTGCTTTACCTCTACGGCAGCCCCGCCTCCGGACCGATTTTAACGGCCTACCTTGGTTTGCTGCTCTACGGTTTGTCGATTATCGCAATCGGCCTATTCATTTCCACGCTGACCGAAAATCAGATCATCGCCGCCGTGATCAGTTTTGGCGCGATCATGGTGCTGTGGCTGGTGGATGTGATGGCCGGCAGTGCGGAGTCCACCACCAAGGAAGTTCTGACCTACCTGTCGATATTGAGTCATCTCGACGACTTTACGAAAGGCGTTCTGGCCACGTCGCACATCATCTTTTATCTGTCGCTGACACTGGTGGCATTGTTCCTGACGTATCGCTCGGTCGACTCTCTTCGCTGGAGAGGATGAGCATGAACATCAAAGAACAACTCAAGAAAGCGGACATTCTCGGATTCGCCGTCGTGGCGGCAGCATTGATTTCGTGGTCCATCCGGTCGATCTGGACTCCCTATCAAACGATTGCCGTGATACTGGGCGGCCTTCTCATTGTGGTCTCACTGGCGTTGAAGGCTCAGGACATTCGCGTACGGCTCGGCGGCCGATCGACCCGTTTCGGAATCAACTCCGCAACATCGGTGATTCTCCTGCTGGCTGTCCTGGCGTTGGTGAACTACCTCGGCGCGCAGCATGTGAAACGCGTCGATATGACGACGGAGAAGATCTACAGCCTTTCCGATCAGTCCGCCAACGTGGCGACGCAAGTGAAGGACGATCTTCATATCAAGGCCTTCTACCCGGGAGGCGACTACGCCCCGGCCCGCGACCTGCTGGACCTTTTCAAATCGAGGAACAGCAAGATCTCGGTGGAATTCATCGATCCGGATAAGCAGCCACAGGTTGCGCAACAATACAAGGTGGCGGCCTATGGGGATTTTCAGAACCCGATGACCGGCGAATCCTACCGATACGGAACACTCATTCTGGAGATGGGAAACAAGACCGAGCGCATCGAGAAGCAATCCGAACCTCTGCGCGAAGAGGACGTCACGAACGCCCTGATGAAAATCGTAAAGGGCGAGAAGAAGACCATCTATTTCACGGAAGGGCACGGAGAAAAAAAGCTGGATGACATGGAGCGCACCGGCTACAGCGGCGCCAAGGGGAAACTGGAAACCGAGAACTACACCGTCAAGACAGTCAATCTCGTGATGGAGGGCAAAGTTCCGGATGACGCCTCCGTTCTCATTGTGGCCGGACCTACGTCGGAGCCCTTTCCAAATGAATTGGATTTCATCGACGCATACCTGAATAAAGGCGGAAGCGCGCTGATCATGGTCGATCCTCCTCCAGGCGCCTCGATAACCGATTTCCTCAAGAAGTGGTCCATCGAGGTGGGCAACAATATCGTGCTTGATGCGAGCGGCGTCGGCCGCCTGTTCGGAGCGGGGCCCAGCATTCCGCTCGTGACGAACTATAGCAGGCACAAGATCACCGAACGCTTCACCACGATGACCTTCTTCCCGCTGGTGCGGTCGGTGAAGCCGCTGATGCCTCCGGTTGCCGGCATCATGGTGGAAGAATTGTTTTCCTCCAATGAGCGAAGCTGGGGCGAAACCAATCTGAAATCGGGCGAAGCAAAGTTCGACGAAAATGTGGACATGAAGGGGCCGGTCCCGCTCGCTGAGGCGGCGACAAAGGATCTCAGCGAAAATAAAAAGGCCCGTCTCGTTGTCATCGGTGACTCGGACTTTGCCTCGAATGGCTTCTTCGGCTCGCAGGGCAACGGGAATCTCTTTCTCAATACCGTAACCTGGCTCGCGCAGGATGAGAACTTCATCTCGATCCGGCCAAAGAATCCCGAGGACCGCCGTCTGACAATGACGGAAGCCCAGGGCCGGCTCGTGTCCTACGTCTCCGTATTGTTGCTGCCGCTCTCCATCCTGGTGGCCGGCGTATCGGTTTGGATGAAACGTCGAAAATAAAATATTGAACGCGGGCTAAAGCCCGCGTTCCTAAGTGGCTTATGAAATTCAAAGGCACATTCGGTTTATTTATCGTGCTCCTCGTCCTGGGCTCCTTCGTATACTTCAGCGAATTTCGGGGCAAGGATGCGCGGCAGAAGCAGGAAGAGTCGAAAAAGAAAGCCGTCCAGGTCGAGCAAAAGGACATCACTGAAATCAGCCTGATCTTCCCGGACCGGACGATTACCGGCGCGAAGAAAGGCGAGAAGCAGTGGCAAATGACCTCGCCTGCGGGCATCGAGGCGGACTCCGAAGAGTGGGACCAGCTGGCATCGAATATTGCGCGCGTGGATCGTGCCGAGACTGTTGCCGAAAACCCGCAGGATCTCACTGCCTTCGGCCTCAAGGATCCGGCCCTCAAAGTCCAGGCGAAACTCGCGGATGGAAAGACAATCGAGATTCTGTTCGGCGGCGATAATCCGAAGAAAACGTCGAGCTACGCAAAAGCGTCGACGAGCAATGACGTGTTTCTCACTTCAAGTGCCTCGAAAGGGCTCTTCACCAAAACAGTTTCCGATCTGCGCAACAAGAGGGTTCTGGAACTCCAGGCGGCCGATGTCGATGCCCTGAAAATTTTGGATGGCGGCAAAGAACTGGAAGTGCAAAAGTCCGGGGAGAACTGGCTGCTCAAGAAACCGGTCGACACGCCGGCTGACAGCGGTGAAATTTCGTCGTTTCTGAGCTCCGTTCAATTCGCCCGCGCCTCGTCGTTCCCGGAGACTCCTGTCGATCCGAAGACTGCCGGCATCGATCCGCCTGCGATTCGAATCACGGCTCACGACGGCAAGGCGAAAGCCGATCGCATTCTTCTGATCGGCAAAACTGCGGAAACGGGCAAGTACTACGCGAAAGACGCTTCTCGCGACACGATTTTCATCATCGAGAAAGAGATTCCGGATAAAGCCCGACGTCCGGTTTTCGATTGGCGCGACAAGACTGTTACCAGGCTCGACCGGGACAAGATCGAACAGATCGAGGTCCTGCGCGGTTCGGAGAAATCGTCAGTCAAGAAGGATGGTCCGGACTGGAAACTGCCGGATGGCCGCAAGCTGCAGTGGGACAAGGTTTCGGCCATGCTGAATACGCTGGAGTTCGAAAAGGCCAAAGACATTATCGACATGCCGAAGGCCCTTTCCTCCTACGGTCTGGACAAGCCGCAGTTGGAAGTTGTTTTCCGGCAGGGTTCGAACGAGCTTGCGCGGATCGCCTTCGGCTCGGAGAGCAAGAGTCCGGAAGGGATCTATGCAAAGGCGTCCGACGGCCCAGCGGTGAAGGTCGTTGCGAAGAGCATCTTCGATAATTTCAGTGTGAAGGTTGAAGACCTGGTGGAGACCCCACCGGCACCACCGCCGGCGCCGGAAAAGAAGTAGTGAAACCACAAAGGCACGAAGGCACTCGAAATCTGACCAATGCTCAATTCCCAATTCTCATCCGATGGGAATTGAGAATTGGGAATTGAGCATTGGTCAGATTTCGAGTGCCTTCGTGCCTTTGTGGTTCTAGAACTTCAGCTTTGCGCCCAGCAGAATCTCGCGTGCGTCCGTCAGCAACGGTGCGGTGTTCGCTCCAAATGTAGGACTGACCATGCGGGCCTCTGGCGGCTTGAAGTTACTGTGATTCCACATATTGACGAAATCACTCCGCAATTCAAACCCCAGGTTTTCCCGGATCGGGAACTTCTTCATCAAAGTGAAGTTCCAATTCTGGAATGAAGGTCCCCGGAAGGTGTTACGTCCCAGGTTTCCACCACTGGGCATCGAATTGGCGAGGATGCCGTTCGGACCCATTGGAGCGAAAACGATTCCGGTGCCGTTGAGCGGCGTGCTGAATGTGCGAAGGTCACCCGTAACCGGATCTTTCGTGAATACTCCATTCGGGTTGTAGTTCGGCCGACCCGGAAACGAACCGGTCGCCAGGGTTCCCACGGTGTCCAGCCCCGTCGTGATGGTGAATACCTGTCCGGATTGGAATTCGGTAATTCCGGAAACTTGCCAGCCGCCGAACGCCTGGCGAAGCGCAGCGGGGCTGGAAGCGAACCATGGTATGTCGTACACATAGTGCATAGCGAAGCGATGCGGCCGGTCGAAAGCCGAGCGGCTCCACTCGTTGCGCAGGTTGAAGAAATCCTGCGGGATCTGCGAGGTCCAGGGCGAAATGTCGGTAGCTGTGAAGGCTTCGTCATTGTCACTGAAGTTGGCGCTCCACGTGTAATTTGCGCCAAGCAGCAAACCTCGCGACATGCGCTTGTCGAACTTGATGTAGCCCGCGTGGTATTCGCCCTTGGCGCTCGTTTCCAGCAGGTTCCGAGCGCCCCATGCCGGATTCAATCGCTGGACAGTAACGGAATTCGCCCGCCCGCTTGCAATGACTGCGGCCGCCTGGGCCGGGGTCAGAATGCCCGGGTTGGCCTGACTCTGCCGGAGCTGATGATAGGACCTGTTACCGGTGTATCCCAATTCCACGATGTAGTTCCTGTCCAGTTCGCGCTGGACGGACAGACTCCAGAAATTCACCGTCGGACTCTGAACGTTTTCCGGCGTGTTGGTGAAGGCGCCGAGCGGATTCAGAGGCGGAACTGTAGTAGTTTTCGGCGCGAGCGTCGGAAAGAGGTTCGCGATGGCGGGTCCGCTTGTGGTTTGAGTGACAACGCGAGGATAATTACTCGCCGTGCTGACCAGGATGTTATAGAACAAAACGTCGTACGACATTCCAAACCCACCGCGTATTGACGTTTTGCCGGGCCCCAGCAGTCTTTCAAACATTCCTGTCGGATTGCTTGGACTGTAGGCGAAGCCAACGCGTGGCGCCCAGTTGTTTTTGTCGGGCCGGGCCGGTCCCGGCACACCGACGTCTCGGATCGCCGGATCGGTGGCGCCAAAGAATCCTGCCGGAATAGTGGAGTACTCATAACGAACGCCAAGATTCAGCGTAAGATCCGACGTGGCTTTCAGGTCATCCTGAAAGAAATAGGCATGATGCCACTGGCTCACATCGAATGTGGCCTGGTTAACGGCTTGAGCAAGAGTGGACGGAGTACTGTTGAGAAAATCCGCCAGGCTTCCAAACGTCCAGGTACCCTTCGAGTTGGTGCCGAATAGGCCGAACAGCTTGTTGCGCCGGAGATCCATGCCCATCTTGAATGAATTGCGGCCGCTGATATAGGTAGCCACATCCTGGTACTCATACAATTGCTCGACGCGTCCTTGCGGAAAGGCGCTCGCGCCGCCGATTACGAAGAATCCGGCGACGTTGACGGTCGAACTTCTGGGATCGTTCTCCTGAACGTCCACAAGGCTGCGAACATAGCCTACTCGAGCTTCATTGAGGAAGCGGCTGCTGAAAGGGCGCGTGTAGCTGATTGCATGATTCTGCCGGAATACTTTCTGTGCCGCAGCGAAGCGAGTCCCGAATCCAACGTTGCTCGTCACGTTGGGCTGATCCCGATGATCCAGATGATACCGGTACGTCAGGTTATCGGCAGCGCCAAGACGATGATCAACGCGGAAGACGTTGTTCCACACGTTGAACGGTTGTTCAAGCGGAATGATGACCGTTCCGATATCAATCGGCGTGCCGTTGATGGAAGGGTTCGGGAACGGCGGCCTTTCGTAGTTCGTGACCCGGGCATGAATTCCCGGCAGGAAGCTCAGTGCCTCGAGTGCTGCCTGCCGGCTCGCGGCGGTTTGACCCGTGCCCAGCGGGACTGTGGAGAGCGCGGCAAATCCTGCGGGCGTTGGAATGTTTACTGAAATCGCATTAGCGGCGGTGGGCGCTTCTCTGCGGCGGTTCAACTCCAACAAGCCGAAAAAGAAAGTCCGCTCCTTGATGATCGGTCCCCCAACGTCGCCGCCAAACTGGTTCACGACGAATCTTGGGGTCTCGGTTAACCCGGCGCGCTTGTTCGCCAGGCTGAGGGGCTCCATCCAATTTCCGCGGTAATATTCCCAGCCTTCGCCGTGGAGCGTATTCGTACCGCTCTTGGTAACTGCCGAGACTTGCGCGCCACTGGTTCGACCGAACTCCGCGGCATAGGCGGTGGTTTGTACCTGGACTTGCTGCACGGCTTCCGGGATCATGCGGGTCAAGCTCGAGGTAACACTCAGATCGTTGTTGTCCACACCGTCGATGGTGAAATTGTTGTTTCGCGCTCGCTGGCCATTCGCCGCAAACTCGTTGGAGCCGGGCGCGCGATTGACTGTTGGCGCGAGTAATGCAAGGCGCGTGACATCGCGCGCGCCGTTGTAAACCTGGAACGGGAGCTCGTCGACGATCTGCTCGGAAAACGTTCGTTCGACAGTCGGTATCGTCTTTTCCAGTTCAACACCGGGAGTATCCATTACGGATATTTCAGTTGTTGCCGCGCTCAGCTTCAATGTCCGGTTAATGACGACTTCCTTTGCGGTACGGACCGTAATGCTCGGAATCTTGTGAGTCTCGAAACCGGCTAGCTTGAACTCGACGGAATAGTCGCCAGGCTCTACAGCCGCGAATCGGTAGAACCCTAAATTGTTCGTCAGAGTTTCGCGCGAAATGTTGGTTGCCATGCTTGTTATGGTGACCTGGACGCCCGGCACGACGGAATTCGTCGCGTCCGTAACAGTGCCCGACACGAAACCGCGCACGAGTTGTGCTTCCGCATGAGGGGCCATCAGTAAGAGCGTCAGAGCGAGCGTCAACAGTCTCAGCGGTCCAGTCTTGAGCATTGAGTTTTCCTCCTCCTTGAGGACGGGTGAAAAGGTTAGGTTCTGAACAGGCCCGGAGCCACCCGGCCTCTTCGAGTTGTGTCGATACTAAGAAGCTTTGCCAGTGTCGGAGCCATGTCAAGGCGATTAATCACAGTTTCGGTGTCCTTTCCCTTCTTGAAATCCGGTCCCCAAAATATACTCGCCACCCGGTGAGCGTAGTAGAACCCCTCCGAGTGATGAAGTTGGCCGTGGTTGATTTCATCGTCACGCCCAAATTCCGGCCGAATAACAATTGCGGTATTCGAGTTGAAGCAGGGATCCTGCTTCACCCAGTTGAAGATCCTTCCAAGCTTATCGTCAGTTGCCTTCACAGCCTTGAGATATTCTTTATATGCGTCGTGGCCGACGTCGTGACTGGTGTCGTGAAGGACGAGGATTTGCGGTTTCAATTTGTGCATCAGGGCCGGCACCATGTCCGACCAGCTGAAGTTGAGATACCGGCGTTCAGGCAGGTCGTCTAGCAGTTCGGCCAGAGCGTCGCAGTGGGATGCCACGCTGTCGCAGTGGTCTTCGGTGAAGACGAATCCTTCATCGGCGATCCGGCGGGTGTTGGGTGAGAGTGATGCGTCTTCGTAGTAATCCTTCTTTCGGACGCCGTTGCCGTTCACGATAAAGATCAGATGCCTGGTATCCATACCGCAATGTAGAACAGATCAGCAGCAGTGTATTCCCCTCCTGTTTCAAAGGGGAACCCACTTGAAGTCTCAATTCCTAAAAAACAAGGGCGGCTACGATTGCAGCCGCCCTTGGGTAGAGTCAGTGATCAGAACCGGAGCTTGCCAACGAACAGTATCTGGCGCGCGTCACTGAGCAAAGTCGCGGTATTCTGGCCAAATGTCGGACTGCTCATCCTGGCTTCCGGGTTCTGGAAATTGTTGTGGTTCCACAGATTGCCAAAGTCACTTCGAATCTGGAGTTTCACTCTTTCCGTCATTGAAATCGTTTTCATCAACGCGAAGTTCCACAGCTGGAATGATGGGCCACGGAAAGTGTTACGCCCGAGATTCCCGCCGCCCGGCATGGTATTGGCCAGAAGGTTTCCATTCACATCCCGCGGAGCGGTGACGATTCCACCGTTGATCGGCGTGGTGAAACTGCGGAAATCGCCAGTGTCGGGATCTATCGCGATGACTCCGCCGGAATTGTAGTTGGGGCGGCCGGGAGGATTGGTTCCGCCTGCCGCAGTTCCTACTGAGTCTACGCCCGTACGGATGGTGAACGGCTGCCCGGATTGAAATTCGGTGGAGCCGGCAATCTGCCACCCGCCAAACACGTGACGGAGCGCCGACGGTCCGTTAGAGACCCACGGGACTTCATAAACATAATGAACCACAAAGCGGTGCGGCCGATCGAATGCCGAACGGCTCCACTCACTCCGGAAATTGGAGAAATCCTGCGGAATTTGGGGACTGGAATTCGTGATATCCGTCACAGCCAGCGATTCGTCGTTGTCGCTGAAGTTTGCGCTCCACGTGTAATTCGCACCAAGGAGCAAGCCACGCGACAGTTTCCTGTCGTACTTCACATAACCAGCGTGATATTCGGCTTTTGCCGCGGCTTCGATCAAAGTTCGCGAATTCCAGTTGGGATTTAACCGGCGCGCCTGCGCGCTAGGAATGCTGTTGGGATTTCCGGTTGCGATCACAGTCGCGGCCTGGGCTGCTGTAAGGATTGGTGGATTTGCTTGCCCTTGGCGGATCTGATGATACGACCGGTTGCCGGTGTAGCCCACCTCCAGGATGTTATTTGTCCCAAGTTCGCGCTGCAACGACAGGCTCCAGAAGTGCGTGGTTGGATTCTGGATATCCTCAGGCGTGTTGACAAAGGCAATCGTCGCCGCGTTAAACGGCGGTACGATCGCGGTCTTGGGCGCCAGTTGCGGGAACAGGTCCACCGGGTTGGTCGTGTCGGAGCTTATGACTCGAGGATAGTTGTTCTGATTGACGGTCAGGATATTGTAGAAAAGAACATCGTAAGTCATCCCGAACCCGCCCCGGATGGATGTCTTTCCTTTGCCGAACAAAGACCCAAGTAATCCATTTGGAGCACTCGGACTGTAAGCGAATCCAAAGCGCGGAGCCCAGTTGTTCTTATCCGGTCGTGCAGGGCCGGGAACACCGCCCGCTCGGACGGCCGGGTCGGTGGCGCCGAAGAAACCAAACGGGACGGTGGAGTACTCATATCGGATGCCCAGATTGAATGTCAGATCCCTGTTCGCTTTCAAGTCATCCTGGAAGAAGAACGCTGAATTCCATTGCCTCGCGTCAAAAGTGGCTTCGTTCACGGCCTGGCGGAGCAATGTTGCGCTGTTGTTGAGGAAATCCGCGAAGTTATTGAAGGTCCACGTCCCTTTCGAATCGAATGACGCTCGGTTGAAAAGCTTGTTCCGCCGGACATCAGCGCCGAACTTGAATGAATGTCGGCCTGTGGTGAGCGTTGCCACGTCCTGGTACTGATAAAACTGGTCGATGCGTCCCTGCGGAAAGTTACTTGAGCCGCCGATTGTGAAGAACCCGGTGATTCCGACTGTGGGGCTGTTGGGATCTCTTTCCGGAAAGTCCAGGTTATTCCGAACGTAGGCGACGCGGACTTCATTCAGAAAATTGCCGCTGAATGTATGCGTCTCACTGACGGCATGATTCTGCCGGGATATTGTCTGTCCGCCTGACCACAAGGTGCCGAACTGCAAGTTGCTGGTGACATCCGGCTGATCACGCCTTTCCAGGTGATAACGATAGGTGACGTTGTCCTTTGTCGAAAGGACGTGATCGACTCGCCCGACGTTGTAGAAGAAGTTAAACGGATTTGCGATAGGGATACGCACTGTTCCTACTTCAAGCGGTACAGTATTGACTGTGACGGTGCGCACGTTGTCGTAGTTTCGCACTTGGGCTTGGATTTGAGGAAGAAAGCCAAGCGCTGACAATGCCGCCTGACGGCTTGCCGTGGACTGGCCGGAACGAAGCGGCACCGTTGACAGTGCGGCATATCCGGCTGGAGTCAGAATGTTCGGCGGAGTGGTCGAAGCGTTGCGAGCATCCGGAGCTTCTCTGCGCCGGTTCCATTCGGCCAGGCCGAAGAAGAACGTGTGATCCCGCACGATCGGTCCGCCGACATCGCCTCCAAACTGATTGTGGATAAATCTCGGTGTCTCCGAAAGAGGAACGCGTTTGTTGGTCAGCGAGAGCGGCTCCATCCAGTTGGCGCGATAATTTTCCCATACTTCGCCACGGTATGCGTTTCCTCCGCTCTTTGTTATTGCGGAAAATTGGGCGCCGCTGTTTCGGCCGAATTCCGCGGAATACACCGTCGTCTGAATCTGGACTTCCTGAACGGCTTCTGGAATGACGCGGGCTGAGTTCAGCGTGACGCTGAGATCGTTGTTATCAACGCCATCGATGGTGAAATTGTTGTTTCTGGCACGTTGCCCATTAGCGGAAAACTCGTTTGATCCCGGTGCACGGCTGACCGTTGGCGCGAGCAAAGCCATGCGCGTGATGTCACGGGCTCCATTGTTGATAATGAAAGGCAGATCGGAGACCAGCCGCTCCGGAAAGGTACGCTCGATGGTTGCCATGGTCTTGTCCAGCGAAACGCCAGGGGTGTCCACGACAGATACTTCGGCCGTAATCCCGCCGGGCGCGAGCGTCTGATTAACGACCACTTCCTGCGCTGTGTTCACGGTAATACTTTCGACCTTGTGGCTCTCGAAGCCTGCCAGCTTGAACTCGACGGAATACTCGCCCGGTTCCGCCGCCGCAAAGCGATAGAATCCAACGTCGTTCGTAACGGAGTCCCGCGAGATGTTGGTGGCTTTATTGGTCAGGGTAACCTGAACCCCTGCCAGGATCGCGTTCGTCGTGTCCGTTACCGTCCCGGACACGAACCCGCGCACGAGCTGGGCCTGGGCGATCTGCGTCACGCACACCAGTGCCAGCACTGGAAGTATGAGGACCTTCCATTCTCGGATCTTGAACATTGAAGTGAACCTCCCGGAATTTACTGCTTGGGCTGATTTTGGTCCGCCCGAATTGTGGATGTATGTCAGTAAGCCCTATATTTGCAAAGTTCTATAAGGCAGGTGCCGTGCCAACCGGCCCGGTCAGTTTATGGTTATTCCGCGAGGTTGTCAGAAGGACATTGTTTCGTCAAGGATTAGTCTAAATAATTGGTTCAATTCCCCTTATTCTATATATCGTCGACGCGGACGTGGAGATTTTCCGGGTACGCATAACATGTTCGCCTTTGTTCTGTGTTCGTTTTTCACAAGCTCTTCTACAAAAAATGGAATCTGTAACCCCATATGTACCCGTGACGTATTGAGACTATGGAATTTGATCGCGAACTGATCGTTCGCGCGCAGGCCGGAGACAGATCAGCTCACGAGGCCATCGTGAATCAGTTTTCAGCGATGGTTTTTCGTCTGATCAGTCGGTTTTTCAGGAGCCGAGAGGACGTCGAGGATCTTGCGCAGGACGTTTTTCTGAAGGTGTTTGCTCGCATCGATCAAATTCGGCCGGATGAGAATTTTCCGGGATGGCTGTCGAGAGTGACCATCAACACATGCTACGACGAGCTGCGAAAAACACGGCGGCGAAAGACCGCGATGGAAACCTACGGCCCCGAGCTTACAGCGGAAAGATCAGTGGCCCCCGCCGAACCGGAAACGCTTGGCAAGGCCAGGCTGGCCCTTCAGGGGCTGGATCCGAAGTTGAGGGTCCCGCTGGTGTTGAAGGAAGTTGAAGAATTGTCTGTAGAGGAGATTGCCCGAACCATGGGCCTAACCCAGACGAACGTGAAAGTTCGCCTATTTAGAGCTCGTAAGAAGCTCGCAAGTATTCTGGGTGAGGAAAATAAAAAATGAATCTAAAAGATCTATTCGATAACGAGCGGAAAAGAGTTTTCTTGCCGGGCCCATTCTTCACAGAGCGTGTGATGGCCCGCTTGAATGAACGCAGGCTGCGTGAGACGGGAATCTGGGACATTGTTCCAGGTTCGACGCGTCCCGTATTCGCGATCTCGCTGCTGTTGATTCTCTGTTTTCTGGTTGTTGAGCTGATGATTCCCCTTGTGCCGCAGCGGGGAATGATCGAGGCGTCTCTCGACGCCGAACAGAGTCCCGCGGAAAGCTTTCTGTACAACGAAAGCGAAGTCCCGAGCCGGGAAGTGACGGAGCAGTTGATCGCGCTGGAGGACCAGCAATGATAGCTCGTTCGCTCAAAGCAAAAATTCTGGTGTTTGCCGTGTTCTTTATCGGTATCGCGACCGGAGTGCTCATTGCGAATTTCTACACATCCCGCGTAACCGGAACACCGGCGGATGTCGCCAACACCGGCGAGCGTGCCCAGCGCGCGCGCCGCGACGTCAGCCGGTTTCGGGACTACCTCGGGCTCAATGAAACCCAGCGGGAACAGATGGACAAGATCATGGAAGAAACCCGCAGCGAGTTCAGAAAACTTCGCGAAGAGACTCAGCCCAGATTTCAAGCCATCGAAATGGAATCCCGCTCCAAAGTCCGCGCGATTCTCAACGACGAACAGCTTCAAAAATATGATGAGTTTCGCCGGAATATGGATCAGAAACGCCGGGACCGCGAACAACGCCAGAGGCCTAATAAATAACTATAAAGGCCGGTTTTAGCCGGCACGGGCCGGTCAAAACCGGCCCGCACGTCATATTTGAGGGGGTTCTCTTCGTATGCGGATGCGGAAGCTGCTGCCTATACTGCTCATGCTGCTCACTGCCTCACTCATCTCCGCTCAATCAGCGCAGGTCACATCATCAACACAGGTCAAAGGCCGCGTAATGGATTCTTCGGGCAGCGTCATGCTCGGAGTTCAGATCAAGGTTTATCAGGGTGACAAGGTCGTCAAGGAAGGAACCACCACGGGCTCCGGAGATTTCGAGATCCCGCTCGCCCCGGGCGAATACAAGCTGGAACTTGTGGCGCCGGATTTCGAACCGTATACCGAGGTCGTGAATGTCACTCCGGGTATGGGACCTCTGTCCATCACGATGCTGCTCGCCCAGATTACGCAGAATGTCGAAGTGAACACGACGCGGAACGAAATCAGCATCGATCCCGATTCCAGCCTGAACACCACTGTGCTCGACAAAGAGTTTATCGAAGCGTTGCCCGACGACGAGGATGAGCTTGCGGCATACCTCCAGCAGATCGCCGGTTCGCGCGGTGGAGCAGGCGGGGGCGGTAACTTTGTCATAGATGGTTTTGGAGGTGGGCGCGTCCCTCCAAAAGATCAGATCCAGGAAATCCGCATCAATAATAATCCGTTCAGCTCGGAATTCAGCGGCATCGGCTACGGCCGTGTGGAGATCGTCACCAAGCCTGGGACGGGCGACTATCGCGGGAACTTCAACTTTCAGTTCAGAGACGAATCGTTGAATGCACGAAATCCGTTCTCTTTCGACCAGGCCGGCAACGGGATAAAGCCGGCGTCTCAGTCGCGCAATTTCAATTCGAATTTCAGCGGGCCGATTATCCGCAATAAGATGACGCTCAATCTAAACATGCGGCACAACGACAATGAGAACAGCGATACGATTCGCGCCATCCTTCCCGACGGACAGCTTTCACAGGCCATCGTGATCCCCAACCAGAACCGGCGGGTGGAAGGCCGCAGCCAGTTGGCGCTCACGGCCAACAACACGATGTACATGAACTTCAACCTCGGGAAGAACAATGCCTCGAATCAGGGAGTCGGAAATTTCAACCTCCAATCGCGCGCTTCGGATCGTGAGAGCCGCAGCACCGATCTGCAATTCCGGGAGGTTGCGATTCTGAACAAGTCCACAGTTCATGAAGTGCGATTCGCCTATAGCCATGATCGAGCACAGACGACGCCGACGACGACGACCGGACTTTCGATCAATGTGCTGGATTCGTTTTTCGGCGGGAGCGCCCAGAACCGGAGCTGGAATAACAATAGAGAAGCAGAGTTCGGCAACCTGTTGATGTACTCGGGCCAGAAGTGGACGCTGAAGTCAGGCTTTCAGAGCGTGTACCGCAGGAGACATTCGCTTTCGGAGAACAATTTCATAGGGACATTTACGTTCTCGAGTCTCAATTGCCGCATTCCCAATCCTATAGACCCGAATGACGATCCATGTGCCGGTGCATACTCCGCCGGCCGGCCGACGACGTTTTCACGGACCCAGGGCGATCCCAGGCTGGACGTCAACCAGTTTGAATATGGCACGTTCTTTCAGAGTGATTGGAAGATGACTCAGAAGTTCAATCTCTCGATGGGCGTCCGCTACGAAGGCCAGACGAACATCAGCGACCACAACAACATCGATCCGAGAATGGGATTCGCCTACCAGTTGGGCAAAACCGTCGCTTTGCGGGGAGGCGCGGGCGTCTTCCATCAAAGGTTCGATGAGAATGTCGTCGAACAGTTATTGCGACTGGATGGCACACGCCAGCAGCAGTTTGTAATCCGGTACCCGGCATTCTGCGTGGATCTGACCTGCCTGAACTTCAGCGGGACGGGCGTTTCCAACACTCCTCCGTCACTCCGCGTGCGCGCATCCGACCTGGTCACGCCTTACAACCTGAATGCCTCGCTCTCACTCGAAAAGAGCTTGCCGAAGGGACTTGGCCTGACGTTTTCATGGGACGCGACCCGCGGCGTCCACTTGTATCGGAGCCGCAATCTGAATGCGCCTCTGCCGGGCGCACCTCTGAATCCTGCCCGTCCCGGCACGTTTCTGCCTCCGGATCCAACCAGGGGCAACATCAACCAGTTGGAGTCCACGGGTGGGTCCCTGTCCAACAACTACACGATCGGATTCCGTCAGCAGATTCGAAATAAATGGAATCTGAACCTCTTCGGAAACTACACGCTCGGATATAACAACAGCAACACCGATACCGCGTTCAACACCCCCGCCGACAACTACAACCTGCGCGGTGAGTGGGGCCGGTCGGGCCAGGATACGCGCCATCGATTCTTCACAGGCACTAATTTCCGATTGCCCTGGGGAGTGAACGTCAATAGCTACGTCAATTGGAGCTCCAGCCGGCCGTACAACATCACAACCGGTCTCGATAACAATGGCGATACTGTCCTCAACGATCGTCCCGCGGGTGTGAAACGCAACAGCGGGAAGGGACCAGGCTTGTTCAATATGAACCTGGGGTTCCAGAAGACCGTCAATTTGAAGAGCCCTGAAAAACCCCCGATTCCGGCGAATAACGGCGCCAACCCCTACGCGAATTCGTTTGCCGAGCCGCAGCGGGGCGGAGGCGGCTTTCCGGGCGGCGACCAACGTGGAAACATCCCCGGAGGGGGCCAGCGTGGCAATTTCCCGGGCGGTCAACGTGGCGGCGGAAACCCCGGACAGCGGGGAGGCCGGCCGGATGGCGGCGGCTTCAACCAGCAGCGTGGCCCGACGATGACGTTCCAGATCAATATGCAGAACGCGCTCAACACCGAACAGCTGAATGGGTATAGCGGCGTCATGACTTCACCGTTTTTCGGTAAAGCCAACAGCGCCCGCAACCCGCGCCAGATCGAAGCCGGCCTGCGGTTCAACTTCTAAGCGGGGGAGCGGCCGCGAATTACGCGAATGACGCCAAATGGGCGCATCAAAAGGATCCTGGACGCGCCCATTTGGCGTCATTCGCGTAATTTGCGGCCGCTCCCCCTTACGCTTGGGGAATGGGAGGACTATATGAAACGCCTGATTTGGGTATCGGTTGCTCTGTTGATGGCCGCGCCTGCGTTCGCGCAGGACGACGTGCCGTCATCGCCGTTTGCGGGAGGGAACGGCCAGCAGGTATTCACCAGAGTCGATGAAGTCAACCCGATGGATTCGTTGAAAGCCTTCCTGGGCAAGGCCAGGATCACGCTGAGCGGTGATCAGGAAAAAGCGATCAAGCCCGCTGTAGATGCGGCCATGCAGCAGATGCAGGAAGCCACCACACGTCTCGGCCCGCAACCCGGCCGCGGTGCAGATGGCGGCGGGCGCGGGGGGCGCCGCGGGGGTCCTGGTGCCGATCCGAACAGTCCATTGAACGTGGAACTGCGGAAAATCAACGACGACCTCGTTACAAAGATAACCGCCGTTCTGAAGCCCGACCAACAAGCCGTTTTCAAGAAGTATCAGAACGATCAGATTAAAGCCGCCGGCGGTTTTGGCGCATTGAAAGTGACCATGCAGGAAGCCGGAGCGGCGCTCACGCCGGACCAGGAAACACAGATCCAGAGCGTCTACGCCGAGGACGCGCAGCAGCATGCCCAGTTGTTGCGCGAGTCCCAGGGCCGGCCGGATGCGGCAAAGGTTGCGGATCTGGATAGAGCAACCATGACCAAGGTTGCCCGGATCTTGAATGTAGCGCAGCGCAAGGCGTTGCTGGATTCCCGGGCCAAAGCGCAGCCGCAGTAATTGCAGTGCAGTTATAATGCGGCATGCATTACTTCGAGTATCGCGGCGGCGAACTTCACTGCGAACAAGTTCCTCTCCAGCGTATCGCCGCCGAGATCGGAACTCCCGCATACATCTACAGCGAACAAACACTCCGGCGGCACGTTCGTGTTTTCGATGAAGCATTTCAGTCCGTACCGCATCTGATCTGTTACGCCGTCAAGGCGAATTCCAACATCAACATCCTTCGCCGTTTTGTCGAGTGGGGCACGGGCTTCGACATTGTTTCCGGCGGTGAATTGTTTCGGGTTTTACGCGCCGGCGGATCTCCGGAAAGGGTCATTTTTTCCGGCGTCGGCAAGACGGCGGACGAAATCCGTTACGCGGTCGATTCGGGAATTCTTTTTTTCAATGTGGAGTCCGCTGCGGAACTCGATCTCATCGAGGACGTTGTGCGCCAGGCGAAGAAGCGAGCCCGCATCTCCATCCGCGCGAACCCGGACGTCGACGCCAAAACACATCCTTACATCTCTACCGGAAAGCATCAAAACAAGTTCGGCGTCAGCCTGCCCGAAGCGCGAGATTTGTATCGGCGCGTGCGTCAGTCCCCGAATGTGGACGTGATCGGCGTCTCCTGCCATATCGGATCGCAAATCACGGAAATGGGCCCGTTCGAAGAGGCCCTCGAGAGCATTCGCAACTTCGTTCTCGAATTAAAGAATGAAGGCGTGGCGTTGCAATATCTGGATTTTGGAGGCGGGCTCGGAATTCCGTACAACGCCGAGGAGCCGCCGTCACCTGCTACCTACGGGGCTGCCGTGGCGTGCAAGACGAAAGATCTTAAACTGACCGTCATTCTTGAACCGGGCCGGGTCATTGCCGGCAACGCCGGAATTCTTCTGACCCGCGTGCTTCTCAAAAAGAATCAGGGTGTTAAGAAATTCGTCGTCGTCGATGCAGCCATGAACGACCTTATACGGCCGGCGCTGTACGGATCGCACCACCAGCTCTGGCCTGTTCGTGCTCAAAGCCAAAAGGAAACAGCCGATGTTGTGGGTCCGGTCTGCGAATCGGCAGACTTCATCGCCAGGGATCGGGATGTTCCCGTGCTTGATGCCGGAGACCTGCTTGCCGTCATGAGCGCGGGAGCGTACGGCTTCAGCCTTTCTTCAAACTACAATTCGAGGCCTCGCGCGGCAGAAGTGCTCGTCAACGGCGAGTCCTATCGGGTTATCCGGCATCGGGAAACCTACGAAGATCTTGTGCGACTGGAGGAGTGAAAGGGAAGGGAACCAGTCGAAATCTGACCAATGCTCAATTCCCAATTCTCAATTCCCATCGGATGAGAATTGAGAATTGGGAATTGAGCATTGGTCAGATTTCGAGGGTTCCCTCTCTCCTAGCCTCATCATCCAACTCGAGTAACCATCTTGTAATACACAACCCGGAGGCCGTGCGTTAATATAGACGGCGCCCCCTGGTCTCCGAGTCCGAGACAAAAAAGTAAGCTTTTGAAGAAAATGGTTGGAGGTTATATGAAAAGGTTCGCTGCCTTAATCGTCGTTTTGTGTCTAACGCAATGCCCGGACATCTTCGCTCAGGCGGCCGGCTTCGGAAGCATATCCGGTGTTGTCCGGGATGCCACGGGCGCCAGGATTCCAGGTGCAAACGTAACTGTAGCCAATGAATCGAAGGGTATTTCTCGAGAGCTGGTTTCCAATGAAGCCGGCGCTTTTACGGCCCCTGCGCTCGTTCCCGCAACAGGATATTCCGTTACGGTCAAGCTGGCCGGCTTTTCGGACTGGAACGCGAAAAACGTCGACTTGCAGGTCGGCCAGGATATCAACCTGAATGTGGATCTCTCCGTGGCCGGTGCTGTAAGTGAAGTAACCGTCATCGATGAGACTCCCCTCGTTGAATCGACAAAAAGCGGCGTTTCTCAGGTTGTCACCAGCGCTCAGATCCAGGAATTACCCATCAATGGACGCCGAGTCGACTCCTTCGTTTTGCTGGCGCCCGCTGTGGTGCCCGACGGTACCTTCGGACTTGTAAGTTTCCGCGGCATTGCCGGCGGCAATTCGTTCCTGACCGACGGCAACGACACCACGAATCAGTTCTACAACGAGAATGCAGGCAGGACTCGTATCTCCAGCCAAATCTCGCAGGATGCGGTTCAGGAGTTTCAGGTACTGACGAACGGCTACTCCGCCGAATTCGGGAGGGCCGCCGGCGGAGTGATCAACACGGTCACTCGAAGTGGAACCAATGCCGTCCATGGCACCGGTTACTGGTTCTTCCGCAATCAGGACTTCAACGCGCGCGATCGGTACGCCACGATCAATCCTGATGAGAAAAGAAATCAATTTGGTGGAAGCCTCGGCGGAGCAATCAAGAGGGACAGATTGTTCTACTTCTTCAATGGGGAATTTGTCCGGCGTGATTTCCCGCTCATCAATCGGCTGATCAATCCGAACTTTTTCGACGCGTCCGGAGCCTTTCTACAGACCTGCACTGCCAGCGCGGCGCAGTGCGAGGCGGCGCGCCGATTCCTGGATCGTCAGTTCCAGACTCTTCCCAGAGAGGCGAATTCCGAACTCGGTTTCGGCAAGCTGGACTGGCTGGCAAGCCCACGCAACACATTCAGTGCAAGTTTCAACGGCCTGCGCTGGATTTCGCCCAACGGAATTCAGACGCAAGCTGTGTTGACCAATGGAAACGGCATCGGCAATAACGCAAACTCGACCGTGCGCACGCGCTATGGGCGCGCGTCATGGACCAACATCACCAGCAATTCGATGGTCAACGAGTTTCGGTTCGGGTGGTTCAAGGACCGGTTGTTCGACTACGTCAATCCGGCTCTCATTCCGAGCGAAACCGGCCCGATCGGTTTGACCGTGGCAGGGCAGCTGAATCTGGGAACGGCTACGGACTATCCTCGGCTCAATCCCAGCGAACAACGATTTCAATTTGCCGACAATCTGACATGGACCAGAGGACGGCATACCCTGAAGCTCGGTGTCGACGTTTCAACGGTTCAGGACTATCTGGATATCCTGAGGAACCGCGGTGGAACGTATAACTACGCAACCTGGTCGAACTTTGCCCTGGATTTCTCCGGAAATACGACAGGCGCGAAGCGCTGGCAGTCCTTTTCACAGACGGTCGGCAATCCGATCCTCAGCTTCAGAACAACAGACTATTCTTTCTTCGCCCAGGACCAGTTCAGAGCCACGAACAAGCTCACCATGAATTACGGGCTTCGGTACGATTTCACCGATCTGCCGACTCCGACCGTGACCAATCCAGCCTATCCCCAGACTGCAACGATTCACGAGCCGAAGAAGAACTTTGCGCCGCGATTCGGTTTTGCTTATTCCGTCTCCGACAAGACAGTCGTCCGCGGAGGCTATGGGCTCTTCTTTGCCCGCTTCCAGGGCGCACTGCTTCAGACGCTTTTCCTGGCCAATGGCGTCTATCAGCCCGCGGTGTCTCTGCAAAGCACAACTCCGGCGGAGCTTACAGCGGGTCCTGTGTTTCCGAGCAAGCTGCCATTGTCGTCAACCAACCTGCCCTCGGGCAGCGTGAGCATAACGTACGCGGCGCCGGATTTCCGAAATCCGTACACACAGCAGGCCGATCTGTCGATCGAGCGGCAGTTGATGAACAACATGAGCCTGACGCTGAATTACATCTGGAGCAGTGGCGTTCAGATCACCACTTCGCGCGACCTGAACATCGGTCCCGAAGGCGCTCCAGTAACTTTTCGCATTAACGACGCGAGCGGCAATCAGGTCGGCAGTTTCACCACGCCCACCTATCGTTTGGCCAATCGCGTGGACCCGCGCTTCCAGAGAGTCATCCAGGTGGAAAACGGCGGCCGCAGCTACTACGATGCGCTTGCCGTTCAGTTGAAGAAAAGATTGTCGAAAGGTGTCGAGGCTTCGGTTTCCTACACGTGGTCTCACGCGATTGACACTGCAAACATGGGCGGCGGCAGCAACACGCTCTTCTTCGACACTATCCGCTCGACATACAACGGTAACTATGCCGCCGACAAAGGATCATCTTCGCTTGACCAGCGCCATCGGCTCGTGTTCACGACCATCCTGCAGCCCACATTCACCAAGAGTACCAACGCCGTGGCGAAGTTCCTGATCAACAATTGGCAGTTGACTCAGATCACAACGGCAGCTTCCTCGCAGCCGGCTACAGCAACCCTTCGCGTTGTCAATGCACCCTTCACCGGGGCGGCCTTTAACACCTCATTGAATGGATTGGGCGGAAGCAATCGCGTTCCGTTCCAGCCGTTCTCGAATCTCGACATCGACACCGTTTTCCGTACCGATGCGCGCGTGAGCAAGCTTCTTCCGCTGAGAGAGCAGGTGAAGCTATACATCAATTTCGAAGCTTTCAATGTGTTCAACCATGTTTCAAACACATTCGTGAACACGGAAGCGTTCTCGGCTACAGGAGGCGTGCTTACTCCAACGACGGGTCTTGGGGTTGGTAATCAGTCCCAGGGGTTCCCGGATGGGACGAATGCTCGCCGGGCCCAGGTGAGCTTGAGAGTGGTGTTCTAAAATCTGGAATCGCCAAGTGAACGCGGGCTGAAGCCCGCGACTATATTTGGGAACCAGGTTGAATCCTAATGTAGTCGCGGGCTTCAGCCCGCGTTCGGTTGGCGATTCCAGATTTCAGATCCGCAGTCTGTCCCCGAATAACCCATCCCCTATGTCTTTGTGCCTTTGTGGTTATTGACTTTGTAGCAGTTTTCGAAGCTGGTCGAAGTCGTTGACCAGCGACCCACGCAGCTTTACCGATCCTGTCTCATCCAGAAGAACAAATTCTCCAGGTTTCAAGCCCAATAGCTTCGAACCCTGGTTATAAAGGACGGGGAAGCTTGTGTTCACAGGCTTCTGTATGCGCTCGTTCGAGACGCCGACGAACCTCAGTCTTGTATCTGAGCCGAATGCCTGGTAGAGCCGTTCAAGGCTCGCCACGGATTGAGGCTGATCCTTGCCCCACACTCCGATCAGCGCAACATGACCTCGGTAGTCTTCCAGAGTCCGCGAATAACCTGCGGGATCCGTGACCAGGAAATCGGGCGCATTCGCGGCATTCGAATCGGGTGCCACCACCGGTTCTATCCGATCCGGTTTGGGCTGCGCGCTCGGCTCCGGCTTGGCCCGGACGACGTCGGTTGCTCCGTCGGACTTGATTGTGGGAGGCGGTTCGAGCGAAGCCGCCGGGGCGGACGCCGTGAGCGTTGGAGCAGGCGGCACGCCGGTGTTTACCGAAGGCGGCCGCAAAACGAAAGCCAGGATAACGGACGCTATCACGGCTGCAGCACTGCCGTAGATGACGGACCTGCGGGCGCGCCTTGGCGCCGTCGCCATTGCCAGTTGCTGCCGGAAGTACTTCTTGATCAGGGGATCTACAGCAATCAAAGCCTGCACCTCACTTCGGCACGGCTGGCAGTTTTCAATATGGGTCCTCGCGAGCCGATCCTCCTGATCGCTGAGTCCGTCGCAAAACAGAGCTTCCAGATTGTTCGAGATCCACTGACAATCGACGTTCATCTTCCTCTTCTTACTGGCTGCGCCCTTTCTTGAGGCTGCGCGCTATCGCGCTTGCGCTTCGGGCTTGCATTCGCAGCCGCTCATTTTTTCCTGGACTGCAGCGCTTGTTTCAAGCGCTTTCGTGCATAAAAGATCCGCGATTTGACCGTGCCTTCGGGTATTTGCAGTACCCCGGCGATTTCCGGGATCGTCATCCCTTCAACAGCCAGCATCACCAGCGGCATTCGGAATTCATCCGGCAACCGGTTCACGTGCTTCCGCATATCCATCAGGGCTTCGCGATCAAAGATGCCTGCCGGATCCGGCGGCTCAAACTCCCGGGTCGAGCCATCTTCGTGAACAGTCTCGAGATCTGCAAAGAAAACCCAGCGTTTGAGACGCCGCGCAAGGCTTCGATGGTGATTGATCGCCACACGCACAACAATGCGTGACAGCCAGATACGAAGCGGACAATCGCCCCTGAAACGCTTGAGACCGCGGAAACCGCGGATCAACGCTTCCTGTACGATATCCTCCGCATCAATCGGATTCCGTGCCGAAGCGACCGCTATCTGGAGCAGAAAAGAGCGATGCTCCCGAGCAGCCGCCTCGAAATCAATCTCTTCTGCTCGAACAGCAACCGTCTTCATCCGCCCGTTTCTTTACTTATGACAGCCCTGGGGAAGGGAGGGTTCGATATTATTTGTTCGCAGCGCGGCTATTCTTCAGATCATCCAGCTTTTTCTTCACTTTATCGATCTCGTCCTTTTCCGTAGCCAGCTGCAGGGATTTCGTCCACTCGTTTCGGGCTTCCTCGAAACGCCTGGTCTTGAAGTACAGGTCGCCCAGATGATCATGGATCGAAGCATCGGTCTTGTAGAAAATGATAGCTTTCTTCAGGTACTCTTCCGCGAGATCCAGCTTGTTGAGCTTGTAGTACGCCCAGCCCAGGCTGTCCAGATACGCGCCGCTCGTAGGATCGGCTTTGACCGCCTTCTGGATCATCGTGACGGCCTCTTCCAGCTTCATCCCGTGGTCTGCAAGCATGAAACCCAGGTAATTCAAAACTGCCGGATCGTCCTTTTCGAACTCGAGCGCTTTGCGAAAAGCCTTTTCCGCATCGTTGACCTTGTTCATCTTTTCGTAGAGCGCGCCTTGCATGAAGTACACCTGTTGTTCGTTCGGGAAACGCTGGAGGGCCTGGCTCAATGTGGCCTGAGCTTCGTCGAATTTTCTGGCGCGTTGATAGATGCTCGTGATGGCCGAAAGCACATCGAGATCTTCGTTGGTGCCCTTCATCAGTTTTTGCAGCGCCTTGACGCCCTCGTCCACGCGGCCTTTCTCGGCAATCAGGTCCGCACGCACCATCTGAAGCTGACGATTATCGGGCGCCTCGGTCAGAGCTTGTTCGCTCCGCTGGAGTGCTTTATCGAGCAACTTTCCCTTTTGATACGTCTCGATGACCATTAAATCGAAACGTGGATCCTTTCCTCCGGCAAGAGTCTTGAGTTCACTGAACTCACGATCCGCTTCCGCGTAATTGCCAAGCAATCCGTGCAGGATTGCCTGATGCGTCATGAAAATCTGGCGATTCTGCCTCTCGCTCTCGCTATAGCGGCCGTTCGCTCTTTCGGTCTTTTTGAGGATCTCACTGGTGCGTTTCAACGCATCTTCGAGCAGGCCTTCGTCGCGGTCCAGCAACACAAAATTGAATTGGACTTCGACACTGTCCGGGAAGGATTGCGCTGCTTTCTGGAGATTCTTTCGCGCGAGGTCGTATTTCATCTGGCGGCGATAGATCTGGCCAAGTCGCAGTGACACCAGGCCGTCATCCGGCTCGACTGCTGCCAGATCCAGATAAAGTTTGCCGGCTTCGTCGAACTTGTCGGCAAGAAACAGCGCCTGCGCATGAGACTTTTTGAGTTCGAGGTCATCCGGATCAAGCTCGCTGGCGCGTCTGTACGCTTCCGCTGCTTTGTCGTACTCCTGCAGGTCGGAATAAGCCTGCCCCAGTGTTTCAAGAGCTACGTCCGAGTCGGGCCTTCCCTTGATGAATTCTTCGAGCAATGTGGCTGCTTCCTTGTTGTTTCCCGCATCCATCTGCAGCTTGGCCAACGCGGTCACGCCCTCTTCGGAGCCCGGTTCGGCTCCCAGGAATTTCCTGTAGATCTCAGTAGCTTTGCTGCGGTCGCCCTTGATTTGATAAAGCCGGCCGAGCATAAGGAAGGACTGCCGCTCGTTGGGATCGATACGGACGATTTCTTCGAATTCCCGGATCGCGTTATTGATGACGTCCGGGCTCGGAGGCTGCTGAGCATTGGCTCTCCCGATGAGCTGGACGTAAATCTGGCTTAGAAGTTTGTGCGCTTCGATGTTGTCGGGGTTTGCGCGGACTGCTCTTTCAGCGGTGTCTACGGCCTCTCGAACCCTGTTGTTCCGCAGATAGCTTTCGGCCATCTCCGAAAAGATCAGCGAATTGTTCGGGTCCAGTTCCAGGGCTTTCTTGTACTCCTCGATCGCCTGGTTCGCCTGCCCCTGCTCGTCCAGTATTCGTGCCTTGGAAAAGTGGTAGTACGCCTGAGTTCGGGTGTTCGTGCGAGTGGTTTGCGAAAAACCAGTCGTCGCGAATGCCAGCAAGAGCACGAGTAAACGTTTCTTCATAAGCCAACTTTCTTAGCGTCGGATTAAGAGCTTTTCGGCCAATTATACCATTAGCCTAATGCTTAAAATGCCTTAAACCCGTGAAAATCATTGCCATTTGGTTCTCATCGGCGGCCTGAATCACCTCGGGGTCGCGCACCGAACCGCCCGGTTGAATAATCGCCGTTACTCCTGCTTTGGCGGCCTCATCCACGCCATCGCGGAAGGGAAAGAATGCATCGGAGGCCAGAACCGCCCCTCTGGCGGAGGGATATGCCTTTTGAATACTCAATTTTACTGAATCCACGCGGCTCATCTGGCCTGCTCCGACACCTACCGTTCTTCCACCTTCTGCCAGGACGATGGCGTTGGATTTAACGTGCTTGGCCACTCGCCACGCGAAGTGCAGGTCCTGGTGTTCCTTTTCCGTGGGCCGGCGAGACGTCACAATACGCGATTCCGGACCCAGCAGGATTGAATCCATTTCCTGAATGAGGATGCCGCCAGCCACCCGTTTCATTTCATACCGCGCCCAACCCTTGTCCGGTTCGATCGATTCCACCGCCAGAACCCGAAGATTCTTCTTTGACGCGAGGATCGAAAGTGCATCCGGCTGATACCCCGGCGCGATGATGGCTTCGACGAAAAGCTTCGCCAGTTCGGTAGCAGTGCCGGCATCAACGACGTTGTTCAAAGCGATAATCGAGCCGAAGGCGGACACCGGATCCGCTTCATAAGCTTTGGAATACGCTTCCTGGAGCGAGCCTCCGATTGCAGTGCCGCAAGGATTGGTGTGCTTGATGATGCAGCACGCAGGACTGTCGAATTCTCTAATCAAATTCCAGGCGGCTTCCAGATCCACGATGTTGTTGTAGGAAAGCTCTTTTCCCTGAAGCTGCTGCGCCGCCGCCAAACCGTGCGCCGGCTGTCCGCCCCATTTGTACATCGAAGCGCGCTGATGCGGATTTTCTCCGTATCGCAGGTCCGTGACCTTTTCGAAATCCATGAAGATGTTCGGTGGAAAGTCGCCTTTAACGCCAACCTGGGACAGATATTCCGCAATGTGTCCGTCATACCTCGCCGTACACAGGAATGCCTTGCGCGAAAGATCGAAGAGCAATTCTTGATTGAGCACGCCATTGCCGCTTCTCAGGGCTTCGAGAACCGGCGTGTAGTCCTCGGGTGATGTCACGACAGCCACGTCCTGAAAGTTTTTTGCCGCCGCGCGAATCATCGAGGGACCGCCGATATCGATGTTTTCAATTGCTTCGTGGAGCTGGACGCCCGGTTTGCGGATGGTTTCAACGAACGGGTAGAGGTTCACACATACCAGATCGATCAGCGAAATGTTGTTCTCGCCGACCTGCTTCATGTGTTCCGGATTATCGCGGATGGCCAGAAGGCCGCCGGCAATCCTCGGATTGAGCGTTTTCACGCGGCCGTCGAGGATTTCGGGAAAACCGGTCAGATCGGAAACCTCGCGGACAGGAATTCCGCTGGATGCGAGCAGGCGCGATGTTCCGCCGGTGGAAATGATTTCGACCTCGAGGGCGGCCAGCCCGCGGGCGAACTCGACAATTCCGTTCTTGTCGTACACGCTGATGAGCGCGCGTTGGATTCGTCTCACGTTGATTTTCCTAATGAAGGTCGCCGTTCACCGTTTTCCAGATATGAAGCCAGACATTTGCCACATCGGTGACGGCGTGAGAAAACGCGATGGAGGCAATTCCAAACTGAGGTGAATTTTCGATCACATCTGTTCGATCGGGCAGCTCCGAAGAACGTCGCAAACGTCTCATGAGGCGCTGGCGCTCCTCGTCGCGCACCTTCAGAAAGCCTGCGATATTTCCCTCGCGAATCAGATCGTGGTAACCGTAAAACACAACGACAAAGTTGTCCGCCTGTGCCGCGACGAGAGTGTCGAGTTGCGGGTCATTCAACCCGGCAACCGCACAACCTGCATCCCGGATTGCAGCGACAGAAGCGGCCAGATCGCCGCCCTTCTTCGACAACTCGGCGATCGCCGACTGCGTCGCATCCTCAACCGTTCGCGCGCGGCAAGGCTGCAGAAGAACCTTCTCGAAATCCTTCAGCAGAGTGCTGAGGCTTTTTGGAAGAGGCCTCGCAGCATCCCGCAAAATCTTCCGGTTAGCCGACTCCGGCCATGCCCCCGATTGCGATGGAAAAAGGAGAATGGAGATGAGCAACATTACAGCGGTGCGCACGGCATCAATTGTAAATCAAATTACCGTGTGCTGAAATAGCGGCCGGGATAAACGCGGGCTAAAGCCCGCGACTACATTTGGAACCGGTACATCCCACGGGGACTCTGGCATCTCCAGGAAAGAATCGCGATGCAATATCCGGTCCCCAAATGTAGTCGCGGGCTTTAGCCCGCGTTCAAAAACGGCAATATGACGGAAGCACTGCGACAGATTCCACCCGTGAATGATGTGCTCGGCGCCAAGGAACTCGCTGACTTTCGAGACATCCTCGAGCAGCCCTTTGTGTCAGACCTCCTCGACGAGCTTCTCTCTGAAACGCGCCGCGAACTGGCGCAGTCGAATAGGGTTGTTTCCCGGCCGGATCTGACCTCGAAGATTGCCGGTGACCTTGCCCGACGGCTTCGAGAGTTCCTGAAGCCATCGTTGCGGCGCGTGATCAATGCTTCCGGCGTCGTACTGCACACAAATCTCGGCAGGGCTCCGCTGCCTGAAGGTGCGATCGATCACCTTCGCGATGTCTCTGGTGCGTACTCCAATCTCGAGTTCGACCTTGACAGCGGCGCACGCGGAAAGCGAGACGTTCATCTCGAGCAGTCGCTTCAACAATTGATCGGCTGCGAAGCAGCGACTGTTGTGAACAACAATGCCGCCGCTGTCTTGCTGGTCCTGAACACGCTGGGTGAAGGTGGAGAAGTCATTGCATCCCGTGGTGAGCAGATCGAAATCGGAGGCTCGTTTCGAATCCCCGAAGTCATGGCCAAGAGCGGCGCGCTTCTCCGCGAGGTCGGCACCACCAACCGCACCCGGATCAAGGACTACGAGAAGGCCATTACTGAGAACACGAGACTGCTGCTCAGGGTCCATCCGAGTAACTTTCGAATGATCGGATTTACCGAACGCCCGTCACTCGTCGAATTCGTGGAGCTGGGGAAGAAGAGGAAGATTCCCACATTCGAGGATCTCGGCAGCGGTTGCCTTGTGGACCTCCAGGACGAGCCCCAGGCAGAGGAGAGCCTTCAGGCCGGCGTGGATATCATTTGCTTCAGCGGAGACAAACTCCTGGGTGGGCCACAGGCCGGCATCATCGCAGGGAAGAAGCTGTACGTCGAAAAAGTTCGTCAGAACCCGTTGTTCCGGGCCTTGCGCGTCGACAAGCTGACGATCTCCATCCTCGAATTCGTTCTACGCTCGTACCTTCAAGGTCGAATTGACGATATTCCAACGTGGCGGATGCTGCGGGCCCCTGAAGCCCAACTGAAGGCGCGCGCCGAAGCGTTTGCAAAGCAGGCAGGTCCGGCGGCCAAACCTGTCGAATTGCAGTCGATCGTCGGCGGAGGGTCCGCGCCTGAGATCTATGTGCCTTCCTGGGGCGTTACGCTGAGTTTTCCGAATTTGTCCGATACGGAGCTGGAAAGACGGTTGCGCGCTTCCAATCCGCCCGTCATCGCAAGAATTGAAGACGGACGCGTGAATCTGGATTTTCGAACTATTTTCCCGAGCGAGGAAGACCAACTCCTGGAGATCGTCCGGCAAATAGGGCCTGGCTAGCTGCTAACGCGGGCTAAAGCCCGCGACTACATTTGGCCGGCACGTTCCCCTAAAGCCGGGCACGTTTCCGCAATGTAGTCGCGGGCTTTAGCCCGCGTTCATCCCTTTGTGTCTTTGTCTTTCCACCCAGGCTCCAAGGTGCAATGAAAGGCCATGAAGCAAGCTCAGGGCTCGCTTCATGGCCGTTGAACGATCTACTTGCCAGTCCGTCCCACGGAACCCGCAAGCTTGTACGGATATCCCGGCGGTCCGTTCTGATAGTACGCGCCGAGAGTTTCGATCTTATCCATGTCGGGATACAGCACTCCGATAGCCGGTGCGTTCACGCTTCCTCGCGGCGAATACCAGATCGCGCCATCTCTGGTGATCTGTATCTTTGGCGTGTCCGCCGGCTTCTGGGGCTTCGGGTACAGCGTAAACGTTGAGTCCTTAGGATTGAACTTCCACAACGCTGCCGCGCTTCCGCCTACGTCGGCGCTCCAGATGTTGCCATCAGGATCCTGGGCCACATCGTACGGGCTTGCGTTCTGCCGCGGCACCGTCCACTCTGTGATCCTGCCGGTTGTCTGATCCAGTTTCGCCAGCTTGCCCGGGCGCTTTCCAGCAGCCCAGATGCCGAACCAGATATTGTTCTGAGCATCCACATTCAATCGTCGAACCTGGGCCGGATACGTCGGTGGGGCAAAGAAAGTCCAGCCGTTGTTATGTGTATCGAACTTCGCGATATTGCCCGAATCCCAGAGAGCCATCCAGATGTTGTCGTTCCTGTCCGCAATAACACCGTACACGATGGCGTTTGGCTGAGGAACGGTAAACACGGACACTTTCTTCGTCTCCCGATCATACTTGCTGAGCGCTCCACCCATGATCCAGCCGACGTAGATGTTGCTCTTCGAATCGAAGGCGATCGACTGCAGCCACTTGATGGGATTTCTGACGACATTGTCCGGATCCATGGGAATCATTTGCTCGAACTTCTCGGTCTTCGGATTGAAAGCGAGCAAGCGCTTAGTGTTCGATGGCTGCACGCCCGAATGTTCCGCAAGCCAGATCATGCCGCTCGGATCGATGTTTACTTCATGGATGCCGTTCTTCGGGTCCGGCAGCAGGTAGTCTTTCTGTATTCCTGTACGCGGATCGAGCTTGACCAGACGATGGGGATAGCCGCGGTCCGTCAGCCAGACATTGCCGTCCTGATCGAAACGCACATCCTGACCGGCGCGCCTTCCCACAAACCCGGCCTGCAGCTTGTTATATTCCGGTGAATTCGTGCCCTGACCCGGAGGATCCGGCGGCAGGTAATACTCGATGTACATCGCTTTACTGAGCTTCGCTTCGTCAATCGGTATTTCCTGATCGATCCGGACTGCGCGAGGTTTGGAGTCCGGCCCGAAATTCTTGACCATATATGCAAGCAGGTCTTCGCGGTCCTGCCGTGAGAAACGCAAGGCCGAGGCTCGATAGTTGAGCAGACCCTCGGCGTACGAGGCTGCCGCACGATCCCAGTTGGCCTTGCCCATCATGCGGTCGAGACGCGCAGTCCAAACCGCGAGGTTGCCGGGCCTGCCGGGCAGGAAGTTTTCCCCGTGGCAGATGATGCACGTTCTCTCCGCCACGTCCCGTCCCGGTCCTGGCGGATAGATCTCGTCGTAACTCTGCTCGATGTTGACCGTTGAATTGGATTCGGTGTTCGTCTCGAGTGCGTTCACAACCGTGCGTGCCGAGGTGCCGGTGGTGGAATGTAGTGATAGCTTCAGTTTCGGGTTTTCTCCGGCTTTCAACGTCAGCTTCTGAACGTCCGATTCCAGGCCTTTCGTGCTGGCATTGATCTCATAGTTTCCGGGAAACAATGCCACGGCCCGGAACTGGCTGCCATTGGAGTACACCATGTACAGGATCCGCTTGTCGACATTGCGGATGAAGACCTGTGCGGCCTTGAACGGCGCGGTCGCATCCACTGTTCCGGTAAGACTCGCCGTCCCCGCAATTGCAGTCTGCGCCGGCGCCGGCCTCGCGGCAGCCCTTGCACTTAGTCCGGACACGACGCCTGCGACACCGAGGGTTCCTATCAATGCAATGATCAGCAGTCGCGGTCCAGCTATCTTCAAATTGCTCATTGTGGTACCTCCTGGAGATTCGTTTTTCCAGCACGCTTCGATTGTCGACCCTGCCAGCCGCGCAATTCGAAAACCCTTACGTTTGCTTCCTTGGAATAAGAGTGAGGACAACTATATTCCGGCCTCCGGTTATTCCGCTAGCTTCACGTAAGTGAGCAAGTTTTCAGGTGCTCTGCTCCGGGAGCGGATTACAAGGTGTGATGTTAGTTGCTGTGGTGTCCCCTAACTACGAACGCGCTCGACGTACTTTCCTTCCGTCGTGTCGACGCGAATGACTTCGCCTTCCTGAATGAAGTGGGGAACGCCGACAACCAGTCCCGTTTCGAGCGTTGCGGGCTTCAAGACGTTGCTGACCGTGGCGGAGGGCATACCTGGATCGGTTCGCACCACCTTGAGATCGATGGTGGCAGGCAATTCAATACCGAGCGGCTTGCCTTCGTAAAACTCGACTTTGATCTTGGAATTCGGGACCAGGTAGCTGGTTGCGTCGCCGAGAATGTCTTCGTTGAGGTGGGTCTGTTCGTAGTTCTCGGTATCCATGAAGTAATAATCGGTACCGTCCTTGTAAAGGTATTCCATCTCACGCTCATCCAGAATTGCCCGGTCGACTCGGTCTTCCGAACGGAACCGGTGATCGATAATGGAACCTGTGCTGAGCTTGCGCAGCTTGGTCTGCACCATTCCACGCCAGTTTCCCGGCGTTATGTGCTGATAATCCACCACCTGGTAAAGTTCGCCATTGAGGAGGATCGTGTTTCCCCGCCGCAGTTGTGTTGCTTGAATCATTACAGAAAGACTCCTGTTATTTGCTGGAAACGACGATTGTAACCCAGTGGCGGCCCGCACTGGAAGAGCACGCTGAAAGTGCTGTCTATTTTTCTAGCACGTGTGCTATAAAATCAGGCAATGCCGAAGCAGCCACATTCCGCGCTCAGCCGCCGCGAGAGGCAAATCATGGACATCGTTTATCGCCGCGGCCGCGCGACAGTCGGCGAGGTCATGGCCGAGCTTTCCGGAGAGCCCTCCTATTCCACGGTTCGAGCGCAGCTTCGAGTGCTCGAGGAGAAAAGTCAGCTTCGCCACGAGGAGCACGGTCTCCGCTATGTGTACATTCCCGCAATTCCGCGCCACACAGTTCGTCAATCCGCGCTGAAGCACCTGGTCGATACTTTTTTCGAGGGGTCCGCCGAAAAAGTCGTGGCCGCATTGCTCGGAAGGGAAAGCTCCAGGATCTCAGAGGATGAATTGGAACGGATGGCCCAATTAATCGAGAAGGCGAAGAAGGAGCGAAAATGATCAAAGCTTCGGTCATCCTCGCCGTTGCTTTTTGCGCCGCCGGGCTTTTCCGCCGGCGTTCCGCAGCCGAACGCCACATCTTCTGGACCGCCGCGATCGGCTCAGCTGCCCTTTTGCCCCTGCTTGCACCGTTCTTACCGCCATGGCAGCCGGAACTCGTTGGCCGAGTCGCTTCCGTGTTGCCGGCGATATCTCAGACAGCGGCGCCGCAGGTCTCCGCCTACGGCACGGAGGTCGTTGTCCATGCTGAGGGAATCGAGCCCGCCCGATCGTTGGCGAATCTGCTGCTGGGCACATGGTTCGCAGGCGCTGTTATCGCGATACTGATCCTCATCGCCGCTGTCTTCAGACTGAGAAGCGTTGCCGCAGGCGCGCGATGCGTGACAGACGCGAGGTGGACAACAATGGCCGTGGACTTGTCGCGCTCCCTCGGGCTCAAACGGACAGTTCGGATTCTGGAAAGCGATCAGGCCTCGATGCCGGTGACGTGGGGCTTCTTTCGTCCCCAGGTGCTCTTACCCGCTTCCGCCGCCGATTGGTCCGACGAACGCCTGCGCGTGGTGCTCGCGCATGAATTGGCCCACGTCTACCGATTCGATTGGCTCGTTCAGTTCCTGGCAGAAATCGTGCGCGCCGTTTACTGGTTCAACCCGCTTTTCTGGATCGCCTCCAGCCGGCTGCATCGGGAGAGTGAGCAGGCTTGTGACGATGCCGTAGTGACTCTCGGCGTTGACGGCAGGGACTACGCAACGCACCTTTTGGAGCTTGCACGCTCGCTGAGAGTATCCGACCGGCGATGGGTGCCTGCGTTGGCCATGGCCCGCCGGCCTGACCTTGAAAGGAGGGTCGTCGCCATCGTGGATTTTACTTTGAGCCGGCGAGCGGTCACACGCAGGCGGATGATTGCGGTAATGATCTCCGCATTTTGTCTGGCAGTTCCGCTCGCTGCCATGCGCGCGCCTGCCAGGCAAGCTGCGCCCGCGATCCGGCGAGCACGCATCGGCGAGTTGCCGGTGGCATCCGAGACGCCTGGATCTGTGCAGACTCCGCCGGAAGTGGCGGTGTACAATGCGCCTCCTTTGTACAGCGATGAGGCTCGCAGGCGTGGCATCGAAGGAACTGTTACTGCTGAAGTGCAGGTGGATGCGAGCGGCAGGGTCAGCGGTTTGCGAGTGGTGAGGGGCCTTGGTTTCGGCCTCGATCAGAATGCGTTGTTAGCTGTCCGGGACTGGCAATTTCGTCCGGGTACGCGAAACGGTAGTCCAGTGGAGATGACGACTCATGTCGGTGTTGAGTTCGATCTTCGCAACGAAGAACTCAATGAGCTTATCGCGAACGATATGGCGCACCGGGTCGGGCTGGACGTGTCGCCTCCGAGAATCATCTATCGCGTCGAGCCGCAATACTCGGACAGCGCCAAATCAGAACAAATCACCGGTGCCGTCGTTCTGGATCTGATGGTCCGTGAGGACGGAGTACCCAACGTCCTTCGAGTCGTTCGATCACTGCGTTCGGATCTCGATGAGAATGCCATCAACGCGCTCGAACAATGGAGACTCAGCCCGGCGATGAAGGACGGCATGCCCGTGAAAGTCCGTGTAAACGTGGAAGTCCATTTCAACCTCAGGTGAACGACATGATGACTCACAAGCTATCGCGCCGCGCTTTCCTGGTTGCCGCGACTTCGGGATTAGCTGTATCGACTCGCCTGCCCGATGAGGTCCTGATTGTCGAGTTTTCAGATTCCGGGGCGCGGCAAAAAAGCGTTCGCATGGCCAGGATTGTGAAAAGTGAAGGCGAATGGAAAAAACAACTCCCGCGCGAGGCGTTCGAAATTACGCGGCACGCGGAAACGGAGCGCGCGTTCTCGGGCCGGTACTGGAATCTGCATGAGAAGGGGATCTATCGCTGTGTCTGCTGTGACACGGCGCTTTTTTCGTCGGAAACGAAGTATGATTCCGGCACCGGCTGGCCCAGTTTCTGGCAGCCCATTGCGAAGGAAAATATCGAGACTGCTGAAGATCGCAGTTTCGGAATGGTGCGCACGTCCGTCTCGTGCCGCAGATGTGAAGCTCACCTGGGGCATCTGTTCGACGACGGTCCCAAACCGACCGGCCTGCGCTATTGTATGAACTCGGCTTCTTTGCGTTTCGTGAGGTTTCTATGACATCTCTTCGTGATTTATCTCATCGGGCGTTTTTTTTGATGTTCGGCTGCTTTGTAATAGCGGCGTGTACAGGGCTGACTGCGGCGGAATCTCTGCCGAATCCCGCTGTGGACGAACCGCTGGCCACTGCAAAGACCGAGCAAACCGCCGTGTTCGCGGGCGGCTGTTTCTGGGGAGTCGAAGCGGTCTTTGAGCACGTCAAGGGAGTCAAAGACGTCGTGTCCGGGTATTCAGGCGGTTCCGCCGAAACAGCTCAGTACGAAACAGTCAGTACGGGCGCAACCGGACACGCCGAATCCGTGCAGATTACCTACGACCCGTCGCAGATCTCGTACGGTCAGCTTCTCAAAGTCTTCTTCTCCGTGGCCCATGATCCGACTGAATTGAACCGGCAGGGACCCGATGTGGGCATGCAGTATCGATCCGCGATCTTTGTCGCAAACGACCTGCAGAAACGCGTCGCGCAGGCCTACATCGATCAGATCAACAAGGCCAGAATCTTCAGGCAACCGATTGTGACCCAGGTCGCCGGTCTGAAGGCTTTTTACAAGGCCGAGGCCTACCATCAGGACTATCTTGTCCATCATCCGACTCAGCCATACATCGTCATCAATGACCAGCCGAAAGTGGATAACCTTCGCAAGGAATTCCCGGACCTCTACGTGAAGAAGTAGAAGGTATGAAGAAGCTCCAATCCCGGCACCGGTTACCGATACGGTGCTTTCACTGGATCAATGTTGCGGTCCTGGCGGTGATGATCTGGAGCGGTCTTCTGATCTACTGGGCCAATGATGTATATCGGATCGGCATCGGCAGTGTGACGTTGTTCAAATTCTTTCCCCAGTCCTTTTATTCCACTTTTGGCATCGGCTTTCGCCTGGCGGAAGGCATGTCGTGGCATTTCGCGTTTATGTGGCTCTTCGCGATCAACGGTTTCCTGTACGTTTCATACACGATCTTCTCGGGGGAGTGGCGATATTCCGGCATTCAACGATTCGCCTACATCACGATCATCGTAATGGGCGCCGGGTCATTTCTTACAGGTCTGGCCATCTATAAACCCACGCAACTGGCATGGCTCACCTCGCTGTTGGGTGGTTACCAGCCCGCACGCTTCGAACATTTCTGGATAACGATTGGATATGTTGCCTTCTTTTGCATTCACGTCGCGCAGGTCATGAGGGCCGGCTGGAGCAACTTTCGCAGCATGATTACCGGGTACGAACTCGTCGAAGTGGAGAAAGCATCCAGTGACTGACGAGAAAGCAATGCGCATGCGATCGCGCCGCAGTTTTCTGAAAGCCGGCGTTGCCGCTCTGGGTGGCGTGAGCTCTTTCCATTGGCTGCGGACGCGACGCGACGACGATGGAGTGCCCTGGCCGCTGCGACGTGTTCTCGAAACCAACGAGCAGCTGGCACGCGATTATTTCAGCACCAGCCGCCTTGCTTCGACGTTTCCGGAATCGATGGCGGGGCTTCCGCGCGAGAACGGGCGAGAGGGTTTGAGCGCCGGTTTTGACTTCCGCTCCTGGACGCTAAAGCTTGTCAGCTCGGTGCATCCCAAGCGCCTGGAACTGACGCTGGACGACATCAGGGCGCTTCCAAGGGTTGAAATGGTGACGGAGCTTCACTGCATTGAAGGATGGAGTCAGGTGGTTCACTGGACCGGCGCACGGCTCTCAGCCCTGGTTGGAGAGGCCGGCGCGGATGCGCGCTACGTCGGTATGGAGACTCCGGATGGCGGTTATTATGTGGGTATGGACATGGCCAGCGCCGTCCACCCTCAAACGCTGCTGTGTTACGAAATGAACGGACAGGAACTGACGCTCGAGCACGGCGCTCCATTGCGGCTGGCCACACCCGTCAAGTACGGCATCAAGAACATCAAACGCATTGGAACGATTCACTTCACAAACACTCGCCCTCGCGACTTCTGGGCCGAACAAGGCTACGACTGGTACGCCGGCCTGTAAGAAAAGATCTGACCAATGCTCAATTCCTAAAGCCGTAAAACACAAAGGCACGAAGGCACAAAGAAAGGCCGCATCAGAACTTTATTCGCGGCCTTTCTTTGTGCCTTCGTGCCTTTGTGTTTTACCGCTTTGGATCTATTTCCGGACCAGGGCTTCGATTTCGTCGAGTTCCTTTGGAAAAGTCGAGAGGAGGCGGCAGCCGGCAGGTGTAACAAGGACATCGTCTTCGATACGGATGCCAAGCTTCTCTTCAGGGATGTAGATGCCCGGTTCAACCGTGATGACCATGTTGGCTTCGAGCGGCCGGGTTGTTGCACCGACGTCGTGGACTTCGAGTCCAATGTGGTGGCTGGTTCCGTGGATGAAATACTTTCCGTAGCCTTTGGACTCGATATAGCCCTTCGCAGCCTGATGGATTTCGCTGATCGTCACACCCGGCTTCACCTTCGCTATCGCGGCCTTTTGCGCATCCAGCACGATTTTGTAGATTTCGCGCTGCCGCGGCGAGAACTTTCCGGAAACCGGATAGGTGCGGGTGACGTCCGCCGTGTAGCCGCCGTATTCGGCGCCAATATCCACGACGACCGTATCGCCGGACTCCATGCGGCGTGTGTTTTCGTTGTAGTGAAGAATGGTCGAAAACGGCCCGGAGCCGACGATGGAAGGAAAGGCTGGACGCTCGGCCCCACTGTGCCGAAACTCAAACTCGAGCGCCGCTTCAACTTCATATTCCCAGGCGCCCGGAGCAATCTCTCGTACAGCCGCCTGCTGGGCCTTCATCGTGATCTGGATTGCTTTTTCGAGAAGGGCGATCTCGGTACGCGACTTCGTCTGTCGAAGGGAGGCAATATCGCCCACGACCTCCTTCAAGCCAAATGTGGCTCTGGCTCGCTCGGAGACTTTTCTTAGCGTGGCATCGAATTCGGACACCGGGAGGACGTTCGCAAAACCTGTGACTTTTGCCGCTTCCGGTCCGGGGCCCAGCTTTTCGCCGGTCCACCGTTCTTCCGATAGCTTTCGTTCAGGAATGAAAAGAAACTCCTGCATCGGGTCGGAAACCGCATTCAGCAGAAGGATGGCGTCCGGCTGATCAAAGCCGGTCAGGTAATAGAAATTTCGTTCCTGCTGATACTCCGACAGTTCCTGTTCCGGCGCCGCACGCAGCACGAGCACATTTCCCTTGATGCGTTCGGCCAGCCGCTCCCGCCGGGCCCGGTACTCCGCCAGGGGTTCCTTTTCGATAGCGAGCAACGGCACGACAGTGAGACACAAAAGCCAGACCCACAAAGGCACACTAAAGATCTGACCAATGTTCAATTCCAAATTCCCAATTCTCACCCGATAAGAATTGGGAATTTGGAATTGAGCATTGGTCAGATCTGTTATAGACCTCGTAGCCATTTGTGCAGCGTCATATGGAGAATCGACATCAGGCCCATATACGTGAACCCGATGACAAACAACATGAGAAAAGGAATCGTTGGATAATTCTGGGTCGCAAAAGCATAGAGAACGACCAGACTGAAATATGCGCCCAGGGACAGTTCGAACAACGGCATCACGCCCGTCCGGCGCAGGTACTGCTTGGTGGCCCAGCGGTCTTTCTTACTCTCGATTTTGTATTTGGGTGTTCTCTTGAAGCTGCTTTTAATCCCGAGCAACGCCTCCATAACCGCTTTCGAGTTGCTGACCGAAAGCCCAATTCCCACAGACATAAGGAACGGAAGATACTTCAACCGAATTCTCCAGTCCGGATAAAGCTCCTTCTGTGAGATGAGATAGAACATGGAAACGGATGCTGTCGAAGCGAGCCACAACGGCAGGTCGATGTAGAGCATCTGGAACCAGCCCTGATTGAACCTCACGATCATGGCCGGCAACAGGAGGAACGAAAGCGCAATCATCAGCGGGTAAGAAATGTTGGCCGTCAGGTGAAAGAAAGCCTCGGTCTTGATTTTCCACGGGAGGTCGCTCCGCAGGATCCGGGGAAGCAACTTGATGGCTGTCTGCACGAGTCCCTTCGCCCACCTCGACTGCTGCGTTTTGAAGGAATTCATTTCGACAGGAAGCTCGGCCGGGCAAACAATGTGGGGGAGGTACAAAAACTTCCATCCGGCCAGCTGTGCCCGATAGCTGAGATCGGTGTCTTCGGTAAGCGTGTCGTGTTCCCAGCCACCCGCGGATTCGATCGTCCGGCGCCGCCAGATGCCTGCCGTTCCGTTGAAATTAAAGAAACGGCCCGACAGATGACGTCCGCCGTGCTCGATCACGAAATGGCCGTCGAGGATCACGGACTCCACCTGCGTCAGCAGCGAGTATTCGCGATTGATGTGGCCCCACCGCACCTGGACCATTCCAACCTCTGAATCGCTGAAATAATCCACCACGTCTTCCAGAAAGCTCGCCGAGGGCGTGAAATCCGCATCGAAGATCGCGATCAATTCGCCGCCTGCCAGTTTCAGTCCGTTCTCGAGCGCGCCGGCTTTGAATCCCGACCGGTTCCCGCGGTGGATATGATGGATATTGAAGCCCATCTCGCGATGCTTCGCCACGCAGGCCGCCGCAATCTCGACCGTGCCGTCCGTGGAGTCATCGAGAACCTGAATCTCCAGAAGCTCACGCGGATAACGGATTCCGCACACAGCTTCGACCAGCCGCTCGACGACGTACATCTCGTTGTATATCGGGAGCTGAACCGTCACTCGCGGCTTCACTTCCAGCCTGGCTTTCGGTTGAGCGACTTTGTCTTTGTTTTTGAGATACAGGTAGACGAGGTAATAGCGGTGAACTCCATAAACCGCGAGAATGCCAAGAATCGTGAGATAGGGAATCAGAATGAAAATATCGAAAAGATTCAGCTGATACAGACCATTCCAATGAGTCAGCGGTTGATAAAACCGAGGCCGCTCCGGCGGCAGAATCAAACTTGCCATCAGGCAATAGTTGTTCACCGTATTAGTATGTCTCCTGCGAAGGTCAGCAGTAAAAGAATGCTGACGTATCCGTTCAAGTTGAAGAAAGCCACATTGACACGGCTCAGATCGTTCGGTTTCACGATCCGATGCTCCCAATACAAGATCATGGCCACTGTCGCGATGCCCATGTAGGCCAGCCATCCGGAGCTGGTCAGCATGGCTGTTGCGGCGAGAAGCACCACGGTTCCGGCGTGAAACAGCGCCGAGATTCGCAGCGCTGGAGCCACACCGAACTTCGAAGGCAGCGAGAAAAGCTTCGCTCTGCGATCGAACTCGGTGTCTTGAAGCGAATAAATCACGTCAAATCCCGCTACCCAGAACATTACGGCGCCGCTCAGCAGAACCGGCGCCCATGCAAACTCTCCACGGATGGCGAGCCAGGCCGCGAGTGGCGCGCAACCAACAGCCAAACCCAGCACGATGTGACTCAGTGAAGTAAACCGTTTGGTGTACGAATAGAAAAACAACAGGGCCAACGCCGGAAACGACAGATAGAAGCACAGCGCGTTCAATTGCCACGCCGAAAATACGAACAGGAATGACATTGCAATCGTGAAGATCACGGCAAACTGCATGGACAGCGTGCCTCGCGCCAGCGCGCGTTCGCTGGTTCTCGGGTTCATCCTGTCGTAGTGGAGATCTGCAATTCGATTGAAGGCCATCGCGGCGCTCCTTGCCCCGACCATAGCCGCTACAATCCAGCCGGTCTGCCAGGCGGTCGGCAGACCTTTACGGGCCAACAATGCCCCTAAAAATGCAAATGGAAGAGCGAAGACCGTGTGCTCGAACTTAATCATGTTAAGCGTAATGCTTAACTTGCGCCAAATCAACACTTAGCTCCCAATATCCCCGGAACTAAGTCTAACCCAATATGACCTACTCAAAGCAACGACTTAGGGAGGTTCTGGAACTCAAGCGGACGGCGGTTCGCCATATCCAAAGCGATATTGGAGAACTTGGCGCCTCGCCCAGCCGGAAATATATCCACGAATTTAACCGTGAGTTCCAGACTTTTCAGGACGTTTGCAAGCCGGAGGCGATTTTTGAAGAAGCCCGGAAGGCGAATTTGGTCTGGATTGGCGACTACCACGCGCTTCCCAGAAGCCAGACCTATGCGGCTAAGTTTGTCCGGCAGCTGGCAGCGAATGGTGTGAATCTCGCGCTTGCCGTAGAGCCTGTGTTTGGGCGGAGCCAGAAAACTCTCGATCGCTGGATGTCCGGACGAATTTCGGAGCAGGAATTTCTTGAAGGTATCCGCTACCAGGAAGAATGGGGCTGCGACTGGAGCGGCTACAAAGCCATTTTCGATACGGCTCGCGAGCTTCGCATTCCGGTTTACGGCGTCGACTGCCACCCACGAAATGACATGCGAAGCATCGGCCGGCGCGACCTCGGAGTTGCGCGGCGCATTGGGCGCTTGATCGAAGAGCATCCTTCCCGCTGCCTTGTCGTGGTCTTTGGAGAATCCCACCTTGCGACAGGTCATCTGCCGGCACGAGTGCGCGCCATCCTGGAGAGAAAGGCAATCGACCTGAAGGAAGTTTTCGTCCTGCAGAATGTGGACAGCATTTACTGGAAGCTTCAGGAAGAAGGGCATCATGACGCTCGAGCCGTGCGTGTGCGCGAGGGCGCCTATTGCGCTTTCAACGCGACGCCGATCGAGAAATACGAATCCTTTCGCCAGTATCTTCACAATTGCCTTGAAGAAGACTCCAGCGGGGACTGGACCCTGCTCGCGCACACGCTCATGGAAGTCATGATGGATTTTCTTGCCATGAAGAAAAATGACTCCGTTGTGAGCTGCATGCCGATGCCCGAGCTCAATCCCGTGATGGTCGATCGATTTCAGCTTGGTTCCGCCGCCGAGGAATTTGCGCGCCACATCCATCAGGTGTGCCGCGGCGAGCTGGAGACACCTGCCGAACGGGCATCCAATGATCAGTTCTTCGTGAATGCCATCGAAAGCGGCCTCGGCTATTTCTGGTCGAAACTGCTCGACTCGTCGCGAGATGGTATCGAACCACTCGCGGAACGTGTTCTCGGGCGGATCGGCCGCAACGACCAGCTCGCGCGTGCGATTGAGCTGCTGGTGGATCCGGCCCGGCGGCCCGGGGCCCAGCATTTCGCGGCACTTCGCCTGGCAATCGAGGCTAAATCCGGTAAGCAAAAGACCAGGAGAATGTTGAGTGAGCTGCTCGGATACGCCCTTGGCCGAAGGCTGTACCACGCCTACCTGCAATCGCGAATCTCCAGGAAGGAAATTCAGGCGCTCTTTCATGATCCTCTGAATACGCCCAACCGTCCGTTAGAATGTTATCGAGAGCTGACGGAACGGCTGGTTCATGACTGAAGAGCAAATCCGAAAAATCCTGGACGAACACAAAAGGGGCGCTTTGACGCCTGACGAGGCACTCCACCGCCTGCGGTCATTGCCATTCGAGGATCTCGGCTTCGCCAACATCGATCACCACCGGCCCCTTCGGCAGGGCTTTCCTGAAGTCGTTTTCGGCGAAGGCAAAACGATCGATCAGGTCGGCCGTATCGTCGAATCGATGTACAAGCACGATCACAACGTTCTCGTCACCCGGACCACCATGGCCCACTTCGAGCGTGTAAAGAGAGTTGCTCCTGAGGCGGAATATCATGAAGGGGCGCGAGCCATCGTCGTTCAAAAAGATACGGAGATTCGCGGCAAAGGCACAGTCCTGGTGGTTTCTGCCGGAACTTCCGATATGCCCGTTGCCGAAGAAGCGGTCGTGACGTTGAAGGTCATGGGAAACAACATCGATTCGCTTTATGACGTCGGAGTGGCCGGCCTGCATCGATTGCTCGACCGGCGTGAACGCCTGACCCAGGCGCGTGTCTTGATCGTTGTGGCGGGCATGGAAGGCGCTCTGCCCAGTGTGGTCGGCGGGCTGGTGTCGGTCCCCGTGATTGCGGTTCCAACAAGTGTGGGTTACGGCGCCAGCTTTAAGGGCGTCGCCGCTCTTCTCGGCATGCTGAATAGTTGTGCCTCGAATGTAACGGTTGTGAACATTGATAATGGTTACGGAGCCGCCGTTGTGGCCAGCCTGATTAACCGGCTTTAGATCGTGGTTACTTCCCATTTCCCGACAATCGACATGGACTTCTCCCTCGACGCCCTCGAGTATCACCGGCTGAAGGAACTGCTTGGCCGCTACGTCTCGACGGATGCGGGCCGCTTCGCGCTGGACGAGCTCTCGCCGATACTCGACGAAGAGAAGCTCGCTGCGGAGCACGTCATCACGGCCGAAGCAATGGCGTACCTGCGAGAGCACCGCATTCCATTCAACGACATCGCGCTGCTGTCCCAGGCACTCGAAAAGCTTTCGGTCGCGGGCTCCAGTCTTGAAATCGCCGAGATCGAAGCCATTCAATCATTCCTTTCCCAGGTCGAAGGCCTGCGGATTCGCTGGAAAGAGGAGCGTGAAAAGTTTCCGAAGCTCTCCCAGGCCGGACAACGCTTGCCCGATCTCCGGGAACTGGCAAAGCATCTTGGCCGTGCCATCCACAATGGTGAAGTCGACGAGAGGTACAGTCCTGAACTGGCGCGTATTCGACGCGCGCTTGCGATCGCGCGGTCGCGTTTGACCGAGAAGCTCGAATCCATCGTCCGAAGTCCGATGTATGCCTCGCAACTACAAGAACAGCTCATCACCGTTCGAAACGGCCGATTCGTGATACCGGTCCGCAGCGAACAAAAGCGCGGCGTTGAAGGCATCATTCACGGCAGCTCGTCCAGCGGCGCCACGGTGTTTATGGAGCCACTTGCCGTATTGGAGATGAACAACGAGCTCGTCCGGCTGCAGGAAGAAGAGCGATATGAGATCGCACGCATTCTTGCCGAGCTGACGGATCTGATTCAGGCAAGCGCCGGCCCGATCGAGTTTGCGCGTTCGCTGGCTGCTTACCTGGAGCTGGTTTTCGCAAAGGCGCGGTTCGGCCGCGATTTCGATTGTGTGCGGCCCTCGTTTTCGCGAAGTCCACTCATCAGTTTGATCAAGGCCCGGCACCCGCTGCTGGAGGACAACTTGAAACGGGAGGGTGCCTCCGTGTCGCCGGTCTCGTTGGATATGGATTCGAATCGAACGGTCCTGGTCATCAGCGGGCCCAATGCCGGCGGAAAAACAGTGGTGCTAAAGACGGTCGGGCTCCTGGCGCTGATGGCGCAGTCCGGCATTCCGGTGCCGTCTGAAGAGGCGGCTCTTCCAATTTTCGATAGAGTGCTGGCCGATATCGGGGATCAGCAGTCCATCACGAACCATCTCAGCACCTTTTCCGCTCACGTTCTGGCAATCAAGTCGATGGTCGAATCGGCGACTTCTCGTTCCCTGATTCTCCTGGATGAAATCGGCAGCAGCACCGAACCTGGGGAAGGCGCCGCGCTTGCTCGCGCCGTCCTCGAACAATTCCGGGAAATGGGGGCCCTGACGATCGCGACGACCCACTACAACCGGCTGAAACTTTATGCACAGACGACCGCCGGCGTTGCGAATGCGGCGATGGAATTCAACGAAATCACTTTGGACCCGACGTATCGGCTGCTTCATGGATTGGCCGGGGCATCGAGCGGTTTGAAAATTGCGGAACGATTGCAGTTGCCGCGGAAAGTGCTGGAGAAGGCGACTGGGTTCCTCGACACGGCTGATGTCGAGGCGGCGCATTATGTCGAGGAACTGAGACGCAGGATTGCGGACCTGGAGCGTGAAAAGACAGGGTTGGAGAAGGAAAGAAAGGAATTCGAGGATTGGAAGCAAAAGGAGTTGGATCAGGTTACGGCGCAGCACAAGGAGGAGATTGCCAGGGTAGAGAAAAAGCTGGAGCATATCGTGAAGGAGATGTCGGAGCGGGCGTCCAGGGAACTCGAATCGGTGCGCGATGAGTCGGTTCGGAAGTACCAGAAGAAATTGGCGGGTGTGAAGGCGCAGGCGACGTCGGAGATCAAAAAGGAGAGAGAAAAGATCCAACCGGCTTCCAAAACTGAACCTTTGCCCGGCGGGTCGCCGGTGCATGCGCCTGTCCAGGTGCGTGAGGGCCAGGCGGTACGAGTTGCCTCGCTGGGAGTAACGGGAACAGTCACGTCTTTAAAGGGTGCGGACGCCGAAGTGCTGGTAGGGAGCATCAAGCTACGCCGGCCGGTTGCCGATCTCGAGGTCATCGAAAACGCGCCGATCCGGTTACCCCAGGGAGTTCACCTGACTGTCGCGTCGAAACAGCTTGAAAAGAACGAACTCAACCTTCTGGGGCGTAAAGTTGATGAGGCCGTCGACATGACAGACAAATTCCTGGACGATGCGTTCCTGGCACAGATGAACCAGATCCGGATCGTCCACGGAACGGGAACTGGAGCGCTTCGGCAGGCGATAGCCGAATTGCTGAGCAGCCACCCGCATGTGGCTCGTTTCGAAGCCGCTCCGCAGAACCTGGGTGGCCGGGGCGTCACCGTGGTCACGTTGAGAGAGTAGCGGCAACAGGACTTGACATTTTCCAACAAAAACGTATACATTACTTGATTTCGTTTTTTCGGTTTCCCCCGGCAGCCTAATGAAGAATTTTTCCGAAACCGTTCGTGACTCTGCCGATATCGTTAGAGTTGTTTCGGATTACGTAAGCCTCAAGGGCACGGGGAACACGTTTAAGGGGCTTTGCCCTTTTCATTCTGAGAAAACACCTTCGTTTTCGGTCCATCGCGAGAAACAAATTTTTCATTGTTTTGGCTGCCAGGTCGGTGGGGACGTCTTTTCGTTCGTCATGCTCGCGGAGAAAGTTTCTTTTCCGGAATCGGTCCGAATTGTGGCGGAAAAAAGTGGTATTCCGATTCCTACAAACCCTGGACTGGACGACAAAAAATCAGAGGAACGCAAACAACTTTTCGTAATCTACGAACGCGCTTCGACGTATTTCGGTCAGATGCTATCTTCAGAGGAAGCGGCCGCCGCCCGACAAGTGTTGGAAAAACGGAAAATTCAATCCAACTTCATCGAACGATTTCGTCTCGGATATGCGCCCGCATCGGGTTTGATGTCTCATTTGCGGCTCACGGATCCCGTCGGTAGTGGGCTGTTCGTTAAGAACGACCGGGGAGACGTTTACGAACGTTTTCGCCGCCGTTTGATGTTTCCCATATGGAACGAGCGCGGTAAGACGATTGCATTCGGCGGCCGGGCGCTGGCAGCGGATGCGGTGCCCAAGTACTTGAATTCGGCGGAATCGCCGCTGTACTCAAAATCATATGTCCTGTATGCACTACACCTCGCGCGCGACGCGGCGCAGAAGGCAGGCAGGCTGGTGGTAGTGGAAGGCTATTTCGATTGCCTGAGCCTCCACCAGGCCGGAATCGAAAATGTGGTCGCCTCGTGCGGCACAAGCCTGACTCCGCAACAAGTCGGTATCATGGCCCGATATGTCCCCGAGGTCGTGATGAACTATGACCCGGACAACGCCGGCCAAAACGCCATGCGGCGATCGATCGACCTGTTGCTGGCCAAGGGACTGCGGATCCGGATTCTGAAATTGACCGATGGCCTCGACCCCGATGATTTCGTGCGTCGGGAAGGGGGCGAAGTTTACAGCCGCCTGCTCGCTAATGCGCCGCAGTTCTGGCAGTACCTGATGAGCGAAGCTGCACGGCAATACGATCTCGATCAGCCGGCAATGAAGGCCAATGCGGTCCAGCAAGTCATGGAGCACGTCGCCAAGATCCAGGATCGGGTCGAACAGCTGGAAGTGGCACGGGCAGTGGCCGAGAACTTCAAAATACCGGAAAGCGTGATTTTTGAACGTCTTAGGTTAAGCCCAGGCAAGCCGGCCGTGGGAGCCGTTTATAACCGCCGAGGCGCTAATGGAGTGGCCTTACAGGAGACGCAGTCCGATCGGAAGCTGACTTTGGCGGAAAAACAGCTGATTCAGGCCCTCTTGCAGGACGCGTCGATCGCCCGCGCTGTCCAGCCGTTCCTGAAGGGGGATTTTTTGTCCGGCATCTGGTCCGGTGTGGTACTGGAACAACTCGTTAAAGATCCGGCCCGAAACATCGAAATAGTCCTGGAGAACGTCCAAGATGATGGGCTTAAAAGGGAGGTCCGAGCCGCTGTTTTAGAACCATTTGGGCGTATTTCGGGCGAGCTGGCATTGGCTTCGGTTAAGCAACTGTATGATACCCATCTCGTCAAAAAAATAGAGGAGCTCCGCACAGAACTCCAACAGTACGGCTCAGGGGCTGCGCCAGCCGAACTGGTGAGAAGACACATGGAAATTGTGGCGGAAAAGAACCGCGTTGGCGCGTTCAAAGCTTGAAAATCAAGGCAAGCAGCCTATTAGTGAGTATTAATGAAAAAGAGTATTCAAAAAAACACTCATAAAAAAGTAACGACGAGTGTGGAGCCGAAAAAGGCTTCCGTCGCTTCTTTCGAGGAGGAATTAGGGGGTCTCGAAGAGAAGTACGATGGGGTCCAGAAACTCATAGATATCGGCAAGGAAAAGGGATATCTCCTTTACGATGAAGTGAGTGACCTCCTTCCTCCGGAGATCAGCTCCTCCGCTGAAGATCTGGATGACCTGTTTTCAGCATTCGGAACGGCCGGCATCGAGGTCATCGACACCGATGACCAGAACTTCGCTCCTCTCGACAAAATACCCAGCGAAAAGAAGTTCGATGGCGATCAACCCGAAGACATGGAACTGGATTTAACTCCGGGCGCGCTGGAGAAGACCAACGATCCCGTCCGCATGTACCTGCGTGAGATGGGCACTGTTCCGTTGCTCACTCGGGACGGCGAAGTCGAAATCGCGAAACGAATCGAGCGCGGCCAGTTGACAGTGCTGAAGTCGTTGTCCCGGTCACCGGTGATCGTGCGCGAGATCATTCAGCTTGGCGAGCATCTGCGAAGAGATCCCAGCATCATCAAGGACATCCTTCAGTTCAGCGACGAAGAACTGACCGACGAGAAGATCGAAGAGAAGCACCAGGAAACGCTCGACATCATTGACCAGATCGGCAAGACGTATAAAAAGGTCCACACGCTGCGTATCAAGTTCGACACCACACCGAAGTCGAAGAAACCCCAATTCCGGCGCGCTTCGTGGAACCTCGGCCGAACGCGAGTAGAACTCTCCAATCTCGTGCGGTCCCTGGAATTCTCGAATTCCGAAAAGCTTCGTCTGATGGGCTTGATGAAAGCGACGGTCGAACGGCTTCGTCCGATGGAACTCGAACTCGGGCGTCTGGAGCGCAAGGCCGACCACACGAAGAAGGAATATCGAAAGTCCGTCCTGAAGGAAATCCGGACCGTGAAATTGAAGATTTCCGTAATGGAAGAGGACACGAAATCCACAGCGCTCGAACTCAAACGAACTCTTCAAACGATTCTCCAGGGACAAATTCAGGCGGAAGTTGCAAAGCGCGAGCTCGTCGAAGCCAATCTTCGACTCGTTGTATCGATCGCAAAGAAATACACGAACCGCGGATTGCAGTTCCTGGATCTGATTCAGGAAGGCAACATCGGCCTCATGAAAGCCGTGGACAAGTTCGAATATCGGCGCGGTTACAAGTTTTCCACGTATGCCACGTGGTGGATCCGGCAGGCCATTACGCGCGCCATTGCGGATCAGGCCCGAACGATCCGCATCCCGGTGCACATGATCGAAACGATCAACAAGTTGATCCGGACCTCCCGTGCGCTCGTGCAGGAACTGGGACGGGAACCGACCAGTGAAGAAATAGCAAAGCGCATGGACATCCCGGTGTCCAAGGTTCGCAAAGTGCTGAAGATCGCCCAGGAGCCCATCTCACTGGAGACGCCGATCGGCGAAGAAGAAGATTCGCATCTTGGCGACTTCATCGAAGACCGCGGAGTGGTTTCACCGGCCGACGCGGTCATCAACATCAATCTGAAAGAGATGACTGAGCAGGTCCTGAACACGCTGACGCCCCGCGAAGAACGCGTTATCAAGATGCGCTTCGGCCTCGAAGACGGGACCGAGCACACGTTGGAAGAAGTGGGCCAGAACTTTGCGGTCACCCGAGAACGTATCCGCCAGATCGAGGCGAAGGCCTTGCGGAAGTTGCGGCATCCGAGCCGCAGCCGCCGGCTCCGAGCCTTCCTGGATGGAAGCGGCCGGGACTAAGGTAGACTACAGGGGCGCCTTCGGGCGCCCTTAAGTTTTTTGGGGCCCATAGCTCAGTCGGTTAGAGCTCCCGGCTCATAACCGGGCAGTCGTAGGTTCAAGTCCTACTGGGCCCACTAAGCCCGGCTCGATGAACCCGAGTCGGAACTCACATAACGGTCTTATAGAATATAAATGAATTCGGATCTCAAGCAGCTTATCCGCCTTCAGGCAATCGATCTGTCCATTCAGGAACTCCGAGCCAGGGTCGATAGATTCCCAGGTATCTCAAAGGCCCTGGATGAAAAACTGCGTTCTGCGCAAGCCGGGCTTGAAACCGCCAGAGAGAAGGTGAAGAGCAATCAGGCCGGGCGGAAGAAGTACGAGGGCGAAATCAGTAGCACGGAATCCAAGATCTCCAAGTACCGCGACCAGATGATGGCCGTTAAAACCAACGATGAGTACCGCGCGCTTCAGCACGAGATCGACCATGCGCAGAAGGGAAAACGCAAAACCGAAGATGACCTCCTCAATTTGATGATGGAAGCGGAGAGCCTGCAGTCCGAAATCAAAACCGCCGAGGCCCTTTTGAAGGAAGACCAGCAGAAGGTTCACGAGGAGCGCAAACTGCTTGAAGAGGAAAACAAACGCGATCTCTCGGCTCTGGAGTCGTACGTAAAGGAACGCAAGGAGATCGAGGCTTCCATAACATCAGACGACCTGCTTCCCCGCTATGAGCGGGTGCGCAAGCACCGCGGCGGAATCGCCGTGGCCGCCGCTCGAAATGAAGTCTGCGAAATCTGCAAGGTTCGGATTCGACCCCAGGTGTTCCAGGAAGTCCGGAAGAACAACCAGATCATCGCCTGCGATAACTGCCAGCGCATTCTCTATGATCCCGAAAATCTGGATCACCCGTTCGAAGTGGCATGAAGTTAGAAGCCTACATCGACGGGGGCTCGCGGGGTAACCCCGGCGAGGGCGGCATTGGCGTGTATTTCCCGGGCGTCGTGAGCATTGCCGAATATCTGGGCCCCTGCACCAACAACTTCGCCGAGTATTCCGCCCTTCTCGCCGCACTTCGCTTTGCCGTGTACACCCGCTGTGAAGAACTTCAGGTCTCTTCAGATTCGGAACTCGTCGTGAAGCAAATTAATGGCGAATACCGTGTGAAGAATGAAGGCATTCGCCCTCTCCATGATTCCGCACAGCGCTGGATCGCGCTCGTTCCCCGTTTTTCAATCCGGCATGTTCGCCGCGAAAGCAACAAAGAAGCGGACAAGCTCGCCAATCTCGCAATGGATACCCGCCGCAACTCTCTGAAGTGGGAATAGTCGGAATAGTGCGCCGTCAACCCGGCCGGATGAAGCGCTTCAAAAGCTGGATTTGGCCTGCGTGATATACGTCGTGGGCGGCAATGCCCGTGATCAGGGCCAGATTGCTGACTTTACTACCGGCGGGTTTACGAGAGAGCGCTTTTGGATTCAAGTCCGCGATGGCCGATCTTACCGACCGGTGGATATCGTCGAGGAGTGCAATGTCCTTTTTCCAGGCCGGTTCCGTCGCTGTTTCGCCCGGTCGGGAAAACCAGTTGGAGCCTTTCAGCGGAAACGAACCCGCCGGCGCTCCCACCAAGCGCCGATGCACAATGTACTTCCAGTATGCCGCGTGGACGACAAGCTCCCAGATATTATGACGGCCTGATTGCGGCCGCCGCGCAGCCTCCTCGGCGGTGACGTTACGAAGAGATCCTCGAAGGTTTGTGCCATGCCATGACTTTCGGTTGTAGGCCTGGTCGATGGCGTCCAGCAGGACTTTGATCTCGGGCTTGGGCATGACGAAGTATAATCACTAGATCATGTCTGAAGAAAGTTACAACCATAGAGAGATCGAGCCGAAGTGGCGTGAATACTGGATTTCAAACCACCTGCATGAAGCGCGAGACGACGATCCCCGGCCAAAATACTACTGTCTCGACATGTTTCCGTATCCCTCCGGGTCAGGACTGCACGTAGGGCACTGGCGAAGCTACGTTCTGCCGGACTGCTGGTCGCGGTATAAACGATTGCAGGGTTTCAACGTCCTGCATCCCATGGGCTGGGATGCGTTCGGCTCGCCTGCGGAGAATGACGCGATTCAGAAAGGGATTCATCCCACAGTCGGCACTCAGCGCAATATCGAGAACTTCAAACGTCAATTGCACGAAATCGGCGCGATGTACGACTGGTCGCGTGAGGTCAACACAACCGATCCGGACTACTACAAGTGGACGCAGTGGATCTTCGTGAAAATGTTCAAAGCCGGCCTTGCCTATAAAACGTATATGCCGGTGAACTGGTGTCCCAGCTGCAAGACCGGCATTGCCAATGAAGACGTCGTCAATGGCCGATGCGAGCGCTGTGGTACTGAAGTCACGAAAAGAGAATTGAACCAGTGGATGCTGCGAATCACAAAGTATGCCGATCGGCTGCTCAACGGCCTCGAGAGTCTGGACTGGCCGGAAAAGGTCAAGACCATGCAGACCAACTGGATCGGCCGGTCCGAGGGCGCCGAAGTCACATTCACCGCGATCGCACCCAACGGTGCCGAGCACCCGTTGAAGATTTTCACAACCCGGCCCGACACACTGTTCGGAGCCACGTACATGGTCATGGCGCCCGAGCATCCGCTGGTGGAGGAACTCACCTCGCCCGCGCAGGCCAGGGATGTGCAGGCGTATGTCGAGAAGGTGAAGCATGAGAAGGACATCGATCGAGCGGCCAACATCGAGAAGACCGGCGTCTTCACGGGCGCGTACGCGGTCAATCCGGTCAACGGCGAGAAGATTCCAATATGGATCGCCGACTACGTCTTGATGGCGTACGGCACGGGCGCCATCATGGCAGTACCCGCTCATGACGAACGCGACTATGAGTTCGCAAAGAAGTTCGGCCTCGAAATCCGGGAAGTGATCTCGTCAAAGCAGGGCACTGATAAGGAGGCGTTCATCGGTGAAGGGACGATGGTGAACTCCGGGCAGTTTACGGGTCTGGCGTCCGATGAAGGACGAAAGGCCATCGTTCGCTGGCTCGAAAGCAAAGGACTCGGCAGCGCGACGGTGAACTACAAGCTGCGGGACTGGGTCTTTTCGCGCCAGCGGTATTGGGGCGAGCCGATTCCCATTATTCACTGCTCGATCAATTGTGGTCTTGTTCCTGTTCCTGAAAGCGATCTGCCGGTTCGACTGCCCGATGTCGAACGCTATCAACCGACGGGCACCGGAGAATCGCCGCTGGCTGCCATCCACGACTGGGTGAACGTGAAATGCCCCAACTGCGGAAACCCGGCCGAGCGCGAAACCGATACGATGCCTCAATGGGCCGGGTCCTCCTGGTACTTCCTGCGTTATGCATCGCCGCGATCGAAGGATGCGCTGATCACTGAAAAAGGAAAGGAGTGGCTGCCGGTCGATCTCTACGTGGGAGGTGTCGAGCATGCCATTCTGCACCTGCTTTACGCCCGCTTTTACACGATGTTCCTGCACGATATCGGCGTCGTGGATTTCGACGAACCGTTCGAGCGCCTGTTCAACCAGGGAATGATCACACATGTCGGCAAAAGCGGGAAGGCCGAGAAGATGTCGAAGTCGAAGGGCAATGTCGTGAATCCCGACGAGCTGGTCCGCCACTTCGGATGCGACTCGCTTCGCATGTATGAATTGTTCGTCGGACCCCCTGAGCTCGACGCCGAGTGGAACGACCATGGGATCGAAGGTGTATATCGATTTCTGAAACGCGCCTGGCATTGGGTCTCGATGCACAACGGCCGGTGGAACGCTTCTCCTTCGCGGGAGATGCTCGTTCAACGACACCTGTTGACGAAGAATGTGACCGAGCGTTTGGAGGCGTTTCGCATGAATACGATCGTCAGCTCGTTTATGGAATTCATTAACGAGGTGACGGACATGAACGAGGCTCCGGATAAGGAGACTGTGGAGACGTTTCTGGTGGCAATCGCACCGTTTGCGCCGCATTTTGCGGAGGAGCTGTGGCAGCGAATGGGGCATCAGCCGTCGATCTTTTCGCAGAAGTGGCCGAAATGGGATGAAACGTACACGACGTTCGATACGGTTACTGTTGCGGTGCAAGTCAACGGAAAGGTTCGTGGGACGATTGTTGTGAAAGCGGAGGCAACAGAGGAATCGGTTGTTGAGGCCGCAACGAATGATCCCACCATTACGCGCTACCTTGATGGAAAGCCAATCCGCAAGAAGATCTACGTTAAGAACAGGATTCTGAACCTGGTAGTTGGGTAGAACGCGGGCTTTAGCCCGCGGTCCTTAACGTGACCTCTGAAGTGCAATTCGGGCACCGCGTTGCTTTCAGCGGTATCAGCGACACGCAGTAGGGGCATTCCTTCGTAGTGACGGCAGCGGCTGCAGGCTGGGCTCTCAATTTATTCACCTGCCGGACTAACAAAAACACCGCAAATGCCACAATCAGGAAGTCGATTACGGCATTAATGAACAAACCGTAGTTGATTGTGGCGGCACCGGCAGCCTTGGCTTCGGCCAGTGTACTGTGGTATTGGCCCGACAGGTCGATGAACAAATTCGAAAAATCGACTTTACCGAGGATGCGGCCGATCGGCGGCATGAGCAGATCACTAACGAACGACGTCACAATTTTCCCGAACGCCGCGCCGATGACCACGCCCACGGCGAGGTCCACGACGTTTCCTTTTACCGCGAATTCTTTAAAATCTTTCAGCATAATGGCTCCCTCATTCCATTCCCGCTAGTGACAGTAGGATGCCCAGTGCAACATTGATGCCTTTCACGCTCGCCCCCTTTTCCACGTCGATCCATTCGTCCAGGGCGTGAGCCCGGCCGCCCCGGCCACCCGAATCGATGGTGATTGCAGGAATTCCCAGACTGATGGGAATGTTCGAATCGGTGCTGCTGATGCTGTAGTACGGAGTCATTCCAAAGGCTTTGATGACGGCCGAGGCGGTCTGAACAAGGGGAGCACTAACCGGAATCTCTCCGGAGGGGCGATCACCGATGAGCTTCATATCCAGCTCGACCCTGCCTTGACCGGTTGATCTCGCCTTGTTCTCCTCGTCCACTGCTTCATGCATCAATCCGAGGAGCGTTTCCGCGGCCCTGTTCAATTCTTCCCGGGATTCCGACCGGATGTCCACTTCCATCCACGACTCGTAAGGAATGGAATTGACCGAAGTCCCACCGCCGACGACGCCGACGTTGAAAGTCGTTCTCGGCCGCGACGGCACCTGCATCTTCGATAACTTATTAATGGCGTTACCCAGAGCGAATGCCGGATTCACAATTCCGAACGCACCGTAGCTATGTCCGCCGGGCCCTTTAAAAGTTACTTTGTATCTCTTGCTTCCGAGCGCACCATTGCTGATTTCACTGCCGCCACCGGCACCGTCCATGGAGATGAACATTTTGATCCTGTCTTTGTACGGTCCCTTCTGAAACAGGTACTTCATCCCGCGCAGGTCGCCCGGGCCTTCTTCGCCAACGTCGCCGACAAAGAGGATGTCGCTCGCAGTCTGGATCTTTCCGGCGTCCATCGCGCGGATCATGGCGAGCAGCACAGCGAGAGCACGCGAATCATCTCCGATTCCGGGCGCTGATAGTTTCGTGCCCATGCGTTTGACTTTGACGTTGGTTCCTTCCGGAAAAACCGTGTCGAGATGGGCGGCGATGGCGATGAGCGGGCCGCCGCGAGCGCCTTTCCGGATGCCCATCACGTTGCCTTCCGCATCCATTTCGACATTCATCAGCCCGGACTGCCGGAGCATCTCCTGATACGCCGTTGCTCGCTTTTCTTCCTTGAATGGAGGCGCTTCAATCTCGGTGATCTGGATAGTTTCGCCGGTGATTCGATCGTGGTCCCTGTCGATGAAATCACCGGCGGCCCGGAATTTGGGATGATCCAGAATGCGCTGGACGTCAGACGCTTGAGCCCAGGCAAAACTGGCGAACAGAAGCCAGGCGACGATGCAGGCGCCGCCTTTAGCCGGGACGTTCTTCATAAACGACTTTTCCTCCAACGATTGTTCCGACGGCCTTTCCTTTCATCTCCCAGCCATGAAATGGAGAATTGCGGCTGAGTGAGCGGGACTTAGTGACATCGAACTTCCAGCTTTTATTCAGATCAAGCACTGTAAGATCCGCCTCACTTCCCTCGAACAGGCCCCACGGGGCGACTTTCATGATTTTCTGGGCGTTCGTCGAGAATAATTCGATCAGGCGTCCAATAGGAAGCTGAAGTCGCGTCAAACCCAGGCCGACCGCCGTTTCCAGGCCGGTAATTCCAAACGGCGCGAGATCGAATTCGAGCATCTTGAGGTTGATGTGATGGGGGGCGTGATCGCTGGCAATGGCGTCGATGGTACCGTCACGGATTCCATCCAGGACCGCTTCGACGTCTTCGGTAGTTCGGAGGGGCGGATTCATTTTGGCGTTTGTGTCGTATTCCGCGACTGCCGCATCCGTGAGCGTGAAATGGTGGGGAGTGACTTCGGCGGAAATGCGCTGCCCCCGGGCTTTCGCTGCGCGGACCATTTCAACCGACCGCCGGGTGCTGAGATGGGCCACATGGTACCTGCCGCCGGTCATCTCAGCCAGAATGAGGTCACGCGAGACCATCGTCTCCTCGGCGGCGGCAGGAATACCCTTCAAGCCCAGCCGAGTGGAATACACGCCCTCGTGCATGACGCCGCCCTTCGAGAGGTGCAGGTCCTCACAATGCTGAATGACCGGCATATCGAACATCCGCGCGTACTCGAGCGCGCGCCGAAAGAGTTGGCTATCCATCACGGGTTTGCCGTCGTCGGAAATTCCAACGATTCCCGCTTCGAACATTTCTCCGATTTCCGCAAGCGTCTCCCCCTTTTGCTCTTTCGTGATGGCGCCGATGGGAAAAATCCGAGCCGGGGACGAACGGCGCGCTTCGGAGACGATGTAGTGCGTGATGGAAGGATTATCGTTGGAAGGCTTCGTGTTCGGCATCGCGGCGACAGCCGTGAAGCCGCCAGCAACCGCGGCACTGCCGCCGGTGGCGATCGTTTCCGCTTCTTCGGTTCCCGGCTCGCGCAAATGGACGTGAATATCAAAGAATCCCGGCGCCACGATCAGTCCGGTCGCGTCGAAGACCGGAAGGTCGGAAACGTTGCCGCCACCGATGGTCCGGATCTTCCCGCCACGAATCACAATGTTCGTAACCGCATCGACGCCTCGCGCCGGATCCACAAGGCGCCCATTCTTTACGAGCAGATCCATCAGCCCCCCAGCAGCAAATACAGAATGGACATACGCACGGCAACGCCTGCAGCCACCTGATCCAGGATCACCGAGTACGGCCCATCCGCCACGTCGGTTGCAATCTCCACGCCGCGATTCATCGGGCCGGGATGCATGATGATCACGTCCGGCTTCGCCTGCTCCACCCGCCGGCGGGTCAGCCCGAAGTAGCGGAAGTATTCCCGAATCGATGGAAAAAACGATTCGTTCATTCTCTCGAACTGCACCCGAAGCATCATGACGACGTCGGCGCCCTCCACGGCTTCTTCCATGGAATTCGTGGTGTGAACGAACTGCCGGTTTTCACAGACAATCTGTTGCATGCCCGGAGGCATCAATGTCGGCGTGGCGCAGAGCCACACGTGCGTGCCGAACTTTGTGAGCAGATGTACATTGGAGCGGGCCACGCGGCTGTGAGCGACATCACCGATGACGGCCACTTTCAGATTATCCAGCCGGCCCTTTCGCACTCGGATCGTAAAGGCATCGAGCAATGCCTGCGTCGGATGTTCATGCGCGCCGTCGCCGGCATTAATGATGGAAGCCTTTGTCAGCCTCGCAAGAGTATTTGGAGCTCCGGAAGAAGAGTGCCTGATGACGACGCAATCCGCCGCCATCGCATCCAGCGTTTTGGCGGTATCAATCAGCGTCTCGCCTTTCGACACGCTGCTGGTCGAGGCCGAAACGTTTACGACGTCCGCCGAAAGCCGCTTTCCGGCGATCTCAAACGATGTGCGGGTTCGGGTTGACGCTTCAAAAAAAAGATTGATGATGGTCTTGCCGCGTAGCGTGGGAACTTTTTTGATGGGACGTGTCGAAACTTCCTGGAGTGATTCTGCGGTGTCGAGAATCTCTAAAATCTCTTCCCGAGCGAGGTCTTGAATTCCGAGCAGGTGTTTTCGCGTCATTGGCGCAATTAGCGGCTACGTCTTCTCCATCACATAGATAGCGTCTTCACCGTCGATCTCGGTCAACTTTACTTCGACCACCTCGTTATCTTTTGTCGTAATCCTCTTGCCTGTGAAATTGGCCTCGATGGGCAATTCGCGATGCCCACGATCGATCAAGACGGCGAGTTGAATCGTGCGCATCCGCCCAAAGTCGCAAAGCGCGTCGAGCGCAGCGCGGATGGTTCGTCCCGTGTAGAGAACATCGTCAACGAGAACGACGTCTCTGTCGTCGATGTTCGGAGGTACATCGGTTCTTCTGACAACCGGTTGGAAAGCCACGCGTGTGAGATCATCGCGGTAGAGGTTGATGTCGAGTGTCCCGATCTGCGGCTCCCGCTGAGTTTTCGCAGCCATTCGCATTGCCATGCGCCTGGCCATCGGAACGCCACGCCGTTGAATTCCGAGCAGCACGAGGGGGCGGCCGTCGTTCGCTTTCAGGATCTCTTCCGCCATGTGATCGAGCGTGTGGTGCAACTCTTCGGCTTTCATCAACTGGTAGTTGAGCTTCAATGGCATGGCGGCGGAAATTATATGCTAGATTGAGCGGATATGGGTCAGCCTCCGGATCTTGCCGTTGAAATAGCAGGTATCCGCCTGAGCAATCCTGTTATAGCTGCCAGTGGTACGTTTGGATACGGAGAAGAATTCGAACGATTTGCGGATTTACGCCGAATTGGCGGTATCGCGGTGAAAGGAACATCGGCTCGACCCATCGATGGCAATCCTCCGCCTCGGCTTCACCCCACGCCTTCCGGGATGCTCAACTCCATCGGTCTGGAGAACGTCGGAGTCGATGCCTTCATACGAGACAAGATGCCGTTTCTGCGGCAATCCGCCTCCGCGGTGATCGTCAACGTATTCGGTTTCACGGAGGATGAGTACGCCGAAGTCGTGGACAAGCTCAACACATGCGATGGAATTGCCGCCTACGAACTGAACATTTCCTGCCCGAATACCAGACATGGCGGCATGGTCTTCGGACAGAGTCCCGAATCGACCCTCCATCTCACAAAATTGTTGAAGGCGCGCGCCAGGCGCCCGATTATCGTGAAGCTTTCACCGAATGTGACCGACATTGTCGAGCTCGCGCGCGCGGCAGAAGCGGGGGGAGCGGACGCGTTGACGGTCGCGAACACTTTCCTCGCCATGGCCATCGATACAGACACGTTCAAGCCGCGCATCTTCACGATCACCGGCGGCCTTTCGGGTGCGGCGATCCGGCCGATAACATTGCGCATGGTGTATCAGTGCGCACGCGCTGTGAAAATTCCGATAATAGGGTTGGGGGGTATTGGTCGAGCCGAGGATGCCGTAGAATACTTTCTCGCAGGGGCCTCAGCAATTCAGGTCGGCACTGCAAACTTCTACGATCCACGCGCGCCATTGCATGTTCTGGAGGGCTTGGAAAAATGGCTCAAAAAGAAGGGACTGTCGTCGATACGGGGTCTCGTCGGACAAATGGAGCAATGAAAGATAAAGTCATCATCGCACTCGATGTCAGTTCGCGGGCGCAGGCACTGCTGCTTGTGAAAACGCTCCATGACATGACCGGCATGTTCAAAGTCGGCGGCCAGCTCTACATGGCTGCAGGACCGGCGATCGTTCGCGAGATCGTGGATCTTGGCGCGAAGGTTTTCCTGGATCTGAAATTCCACGACATACCGAATACCGTCAAGCACGCCGCCATGGAAGCCGCGAAACTTGGCGCTTCTATGATCACCGTCCACACCGCAGGCGGGAGGGCGATGATCGAAACGACGATCCGGGAGTTACATGACCAATTTGGCGCGAAGAGACCTGCCGTTATTGCCGTCACCGTGCTGACGAGTCTCGATACACGGGCACTGTTTGAAATCGGGATGGAGCAGCCTGTCGACGAACACGTACAACGGTTGGGCTTACTGGCTCAGGATTGCGGCGCCGATGGGGGTGTTTGTTCTGCACGTGAAATTCAGGGCCTGCGAAAAGTCGTGAAGCCGGCCTTCAAGATCGTGGCACCCGGGATTCGCATGCCCGATCAATCACTCAATGACCAGCAACGCATCGCGACACCTCACGATGCGATTGCCGCAGGCGCCGATTACATCGTCGTCGGCCGCGCGGTAACAGATGAACGCGATCCGCGTGCCGCGCTCGAGCGCCTTATTCAATCCATTTGAAATAGCCGAATGCCGGCAATCCCGGCGGCGCCTGTGGCGAGGACTTCCGGTGTGGTGCTCGCCGTTATTCCCCCGATGGCGAGTACGGGAATCCTGACGGCGGCCACAACTTCGCGCAGCGGCTCGAGCCCGACCGCATTCTTTCCGGGCGTATCGAAAATCGGTCCGAATACCACGAAATCCGCACGAGCCTTTTCGGCGAGGCAGGCTTCCTGAAGAGTGTGCACGGAGACTCCAAGAACCGCTACAAGCGGGCGAACTCGTTCCGCCGGCAATCCATTTGAAGGCAGATGAATACCGTCGGCGCCGGCGGCGAGGGCAACATCCAGCCGATCGTTCACCATGACACGAGTCTTCGTACCAGCCGCCAGATCGCGAATCCTGCATACGAGTTTGAAGAGTTCCCTGGCGGGCAGATCCTTTTCGCGGACCTGGATCATGTCGACGCCTTCACGCACCGCCCGGTAAGCAAAAGCGACGATGTCGCCTTTGTGCCGGTCGGTGACATAGTAGCGAATCATTCTGTTGTGCTGGTCCGGCCGACAATCTTGAAAGATTTCCAGAAGCGAGCGAGTTCGGTCAGTCCGAGCGCGACGTCCACAACGCCGAGTCCGGAAACAGCGCCCCGAACGAAATTATTGAGAAAGATACCGCGCAGGTATATGGAGTAGGTCAAAAGTACATTGTGCTCCCAGAGTGCCGACCACGGCACAAACACAAGAAAAAGACCGATCTCGAAGCAAAAGAGAATGAAAGCGACGGCGAGAAGGCGACTCATGAATGATTGCGATTACGAGAGATGGGGGTAGCCACAAAAGGCACAAACGGCTTTTTGTGCCTTTTGTGCCTTTTGTGGCTATTCCCCCTTTTCACGCTATTACGTGGCAGCCTTGACTTCTTTGATCCTGGCCGCCTTGCCGCGCAGATCCCGTATGTAATACAGCTTGGCGCGGCGGACGCGTCCGGAGCGAATCACTTCGATCTTGTCGATCACTTTCGAGTGAAGAGGAAAGATTCTTTCCACGCCATGTCCGAAGGAGATTTTGCGAACGGTGAAGGTTGCCCTGGCACCACCGTGCTTTTGCGCGATGCAGACGCCTTCAAAAACCTGGATCCGCTCTTTGTCGCCTTCCTTGATTTTGACGTGAACTTTTACGGTATCTCCCGGCTTGAAACCCGGGAGGTCCGTGCGTAGCTGCTGTTTTTCGATCATGTCGATCGTATTCATAATGTCTCCAAGTCTCCCTGGGCCAATAGGTCCGGTCTGTTCTTCGCGGTCTTCTTCACGGCGGCTTCATGCCGCCACTGGCGAACGGCTTGGTGATCGCCCGAAATCAGAATCTCAGGTACTGTCCACCCCCGGAATTCCGCAGGCCTGGTGTAGTGCGGATGTTCCACCAGTTGGTTTACGGCCGCCGGATCCGAGAACGAATCCCGCAAAATCGATTCTTCTTTTCCAACCACTCCCGGAACGTATCGCGTCACCGCATCCACTACCACTGCGGCCGCGAGTTCGCCGCCCGAGAGGATGAAATCGCCGATCGAAATCTCCGCCGTTGAGAGATGCTCGACCACTCGTTCATCAATACCTTCGTACCGGCCGCAAATCAGGATGACCTGTTCTGCCTTCGACAACCGCAGCGCTTCGGCCTGATTGAACGGCCGGCCGCCCGCGCTGAGCACCACGACTTCGGCCCGGTCGTTCTTACGGACAGCCTCGACGGCGCTGAAAATCGGTTCGGGCTTGAAAACCATTCCTTCGCCGCCGCCAAACGGCCGGTCGTCTACAGTACGATGCCGGTCCGAGGTGAATTTTCTGAGGTCGTGGACTCGCGTTTCGATGAGCCCATTTTCCCGGCCCCGACGGATCACGCCGAAATCGAAGGGCCCCTTGAAGAATTCCGGAAAGATGGTGATTACGTCGAAAGCAATCACTTATTCAACTCCCGGAGACCCTCCGGCAAATCCACTTCGATTCGCCGCTGACCCAGGTCGATCTTTCTCAAATACGATTCCGCGAACGGGATCAGCGTCTCTTCGTTATCTCGATCGACTTTCAAAATCTCGGTGCCGCCTGAGCCCAGCACATCGGTGATCGTTCCGATGTATTCGCCGTCCACCGCAAAGACGCGGCAACCTTTCAACTGAAACGTATAAAACCAGCCTTCTTTCGGCGGTGACAATTCGCTGGCAGGGATGCGGATCTCAGCGCCGATGTAATGCTCGGCCTCTGAAATGGCGTCGATTCCTCGAAGCTTGATTACGCAGCGCCCATGCTGTCTGCGAAAGAATTCAATTTCCGTCTCACGTTCAGGGAGCCTGCCTGACGCCAGTCTTAATCGTCGTCCGGGCTCAAAAATTCGATCATCCTCGAGCAGTTGCTCGATTCTTACGGCGCCCTTCAGACCTTGAGTTTTCGTGATCCGAGCGATGGAAATGAAGGAAGCTTCGTGATGACTTATGAAGCTACTCCAAAATTTCTAAGGTAAAGCGTTTTTTCAGCTTCATTCCCGCGGCGCTGAGGATGGTCCGGATAGACCGGGCCGTTCGACCCTGTTTTCCGATAACCTTACCGAGGTCGCTTTGTGCAACTCTTAGCTCAAGAACCGTCGTTTGTTCTCCTTCGATCGGCCGAACCGTCACCTGATCGGGATTGTCCACAAGAGCTTTCGCAATTTGTTCGATGAGCTCCTTCATAGCCACCCCCAAACTCAACGTTGTGCTTTGGCTGCATTCAATATGAGCTACAAGTAGTATGAATCCGTCACGAGGTGATTCGAAAGAGCCTTTTATCCCGGCTCAGGCCGGTTTATTTTACAATTTCCTTTTGACGCAAGATGCTGCGGACAGTTTCCGACGGTTCGGCGCCCTTCGACAGCCAATACAGTGCCCGTTCCGAATTGATCTCAATTTTCGTTGGGTTGGCGATGGGGTTGTACTGTCCCAGGACCTCCAGGAAACGGCCATTTCGGGCTCGACGTTTGTCGATAACGACGATCCGGTAATAGGGACGCTTTTTAGACCCGATCCGGGTCAGACGCATTGTTACCAAACGGTTAGCCTCCTCCCAAGATGAAAAACCAAAAAATTATAGCTCAAAACGGCATCTGAGGCAGCTTCATTCCCTTCATCATGCGCTTGCCGAAGAAAGAATTCTTCATTCCTTTCATCATTTTGCGCGTTTGGGCGTACTGCTTGAGAAGCTGATTCACCTGCTGGACGCTCGTGCCGCTCCCCTTGGCAATACGCTTGCGGCGGCTGCCATTGATGATTTTGTCGTTGCGGCGTTCCTTTGGGGTCATGGAATTGATGATGGCCTCGACCCGGACCAATTCCTTCTCATCGACCTTTGCCTTTTGCATCTCCTTCAACGGGCCCATGCTCGGAAGCATCGCGAGGATTTGATCCAGCGATCCCATCTTGCGGATTTGCTTCAGTTGATCGCGAAAGTCCTCGAGAGTGAAGCTGTCGGAGAGCATTTTCTCCGAAAGCTCAGCGGCTTTCTTCTTATCGACGACCTCCTCGGCCTTCTCGATCAGCGACAGGATGTCGCCCATTCCCATGATGCGCGAAACCAGACGATCCGGATGGAAGAGCTCCAGCGCGTCGTACTTCTCGCCTGTTCCCACAAACTTCACGGGCTGACCCGTGACCTGCTTGATGGAGAGCGCCGCGCCGCCGCGTGCGTCGCCGTCCATCTTGGTGAGGATGAATCCGTTGAAGCCAAGCTGCTGGTGGAACTGCTGCGCACTTTTCACCGCGTCCTGGCCGAGCATGGCATCCGCAACAAAGAGAATCTCGTGCGGATGAATGGTCTCTCGGATCTCGCTCAGTTCCTTCATCAGCGCCTCGTCGATATGAAGGCGGCCCGCCGTGTCGATGACCACAACGTCGTGCGCGGTGTTGCGCGCCTCTCGCAGGGCGCCCTGGCAGAGCTCCAGCGGCTTGTCGCTCGCATTGCCTTCCCACAGCTTCGCCCCAATGTCTTTCGCGATTACTTTCAACTGATCCCGCGCGGCCGGCCGGTACACGTCCACGGAAACGAGTATCGGACGATGGCCGTTCTTCTCCAGCCATTTCGCGAGTTTTCCTGACGAAGTGGTCTTACCCGAACCCTGGAGGCCGACCAGCATGATGACCGTTGGCGGCTGCGAGGAAAAATTGATGCGCACGTGTTCCCCGCCCAGCATTTCGACCAGCTCGTCTCGAACAATCTTGATGACCTGCTGGCCGGGACTGAGTGCCTGCAGGACTTCCTGGCCCAGCGCCTTCGCCCTCACAGCATCGGTGAACTGCTTTACGACTTTGAAGTTGACGTCCGCTTCCAACAGAGCCAGCCGTATTTCCTTGAGGGCTTCCTCGACGTGCTGGTCCGTGAGACGACCCTCACCACGAAGGTTCTTGAATACTCGTTGCAGTTTTTCCGATAGCGTTTCGAACATATCTTTTCAGTATACCGGGAACGCGGGCTCAGCCGGCGTTTCTATCGTTTGTGAATTCTCTCGATCGATCGCGCTTTGCCCGTCGCCGAATCCACGTCAACGAAGACGGCATTCAGCCTGGCGTCCTGCGAAGCGGATTCAAATTTATCCGGAATGGAAGTAAGAAATCGGCGGATCACATCTTCCTTTATGACGCCGATGACCGAATGGAATGGTCCAGCCATGCCGACGTCTGTGAGGAAAGCAGTCCCGCCGGGAAGAATGGTCTCATCAGCTGTCGGGATGTGGGTATGCGTCCCAACCACAGCCGATACCCGGCCATCGAGGTACCAGCCCATCGCCACCTTCTCCGACGTGGCCTCTCCGTGCATGTCGACGAAAATAACTTTGATGTGCCTGGGAATCTTCGCCAGTTCCGCATCCGCGACTCGAAATGGATCGTCCGTGGCCGGCATGAAGACACGGCCCTGGAGATTCAGCACCGCAGCCTCTTCTCCGGACCTCGTCCTGACAGTCGTCACACCACGCCCGGGGTTACTCTCCGGGTAGTTTGCCGGTCTCAGGAGCCGGGTGTTCTTGCTGAGGTAGGGCATTATCTCTTTCTTGTCCCAGATGTGGTTTCCGGACGTGAGAACGTCGATGCCCCAATCGAAGAATTCGTCCGCAATCTTCGGTGTTACACCGAAGCCTGCGGCTGAATTCTCGCAGTTGAGAATCGTCAAGTCGACGGCGAGTGTCTCCTGCAGATCCTTGAGGTATTGTTGAACGATGGAGCGGCCGGCTTTTCCAACCGTATCGCCGATAAAGAGGATTTTCATGCCAGTAGGGAGCGCGACGAACTAGAAAATAAAAACCCCGCAACAGGCGTGTGGCTCACCTATTTGAACCTGTTCACACAGGTGGGCGTCCTGATCCGCACTTTAGGGGACCTCGGGACCCCGTAAGGGGTAAGGCCCACACACCGCACAGAAAGTCGGACTCCCTATCAAATAAGTGTTGGTTCAAATTTAGTTGATACCATCACGCTCTTTGCAGGGCGGAGTCGATCATAACACGATTCACTTCTTTAATACCTGATCAAGCGCACGAGACCACTCGTCTGTTTTTTGTTCACATTTGAGCTTGAGTTCCCGGTAGTCCTGTGCCAGATGCAGAGCGGTAAGGATGGCCACCTTGAGGGAATCCGCCGTATTTGCGCCCGCGGCAATTTCACGCATGCGCGTATCGACGTCGTCGGCCAGTTGGCGAACCTCGGCTTCTTCGAGGGGTGTATTTAGAACGATCGAATACTTCTGGTCGTAGATTTCGACTTCGATCGTTTTTGCTTTCGCCTTAGACAAAACTTTCCTCGCCGAGTTTCGACAGCATTTCAACCAAAGACTCGACCTTATTCTTCACCAAATCCCGCTCGCGTCTCAACTGTTCCAGCTCGCGTTCGAGGCGGGCAACCTGGCTGCGGGCGGCGAACATCTCTTCTTCCGCAATTTGCTTTTCCCGCCGCGTCTTATTGACGAGCTCGATGGTCTGCATGATTCGACCCTCGAGAGCAGAGAATTTATCCTGAGCAATGGCCATGCTATTTCCTCAATTGCGCTCCAACGCGCTGCTCCAACAACGTTAGAATTCGCCGATCGAATTGCTCGACTTCTGCATCGGTCAGCGTACGCTCAGATGACTGGTAAATCAGCGAAATCGCAAGACTGTATTTCGATTCCGGGAAAGAGCCGCTTTCGAGACGGTCGAATGGCTCGACCCGGACCAGGTTTGGAATTCCAGCCGCCGCAACGGCAGCGCGAACGTCTTCGTACCGGGTTCCCTTGTCGAGAAGCAGCGAAAGATCGCGCCTGATCCAGGGGAAGCGCGGAATCGGTTCGACAGAATGCCGCATTCCGGAGCGAAGAAGCATTTCCGCATCCAGCTCGGCGAGATAGATCCGCTGATGCTTGAACTCGGCGAGTTCCGGATGCAATTCGCCGAGGACGGCTACGTCGCCCCACCGGATCGACCGGCCGGGATGATAGTACGACGGCGCGCCGTTGTGATCCATCGTCAGGCTCACGTCAAAAGTTCGCAGGATTTCCTCAACATCGCCCTTGAGATCGTAAAAATTGAAATCGCGCTCGGACTCGTGCACGGTCTTCGTCCGCAAGTTGCCGGTCGCGGCCAGGATGAGCGAGCGGCTCTCTGAGCCATTTCGATACACTTTGCCGATTTCGTAAAGCTGAAGATCGCGGAGGCCGCGATTCAAGTTCCACTCAATGGTTCTAAGCATGCTTGGTATGAGAGATGTTCTCAGGATCGATTCGTCCTCGGCAATAGGATTAAGCAGCCTGACAGGTTCGATTTCCGGCCTGAATTTCCGTTCTGTGGCCTCATCGCTGAAGGCCATGGTCATGACCTCGGAGTAACCGGTTGCTGCAAGGCGATCTCGGAGAAGGCGTTCTTCGCGTTCCAGGGAAAGGCCGGAGCCGTTACCTGACCATGAGGGCAGCGTGGCGGGGAATTTGTCGAAGCCGTGCTGGCGCGCGATCTCTTCGAGCAGGTCCTCTTCCCGGCTGATGTCCAGGCGATGACTCGGCACTTCGACGGACCAGCCGTCCCTGGTCCTGCTGGTTTTGAATCCCAGCCGCTCGAAGATACGTTCGACAATGGCGTCATCGACCGGCGCGCCCAGAAACCGTTCGATTCTGTGCCGCCGGAGAGATGCTGTGACGGGCTTCAACTTTCCGGGATACACATCGATCACGTCACGATAGATCGTGCCGCCGGCAAGTTCATTAATGAGTGCGGCCGCCTGATCGCAGGCGAAACGCGCCATTTCGATATCCGCGCCGCGCTCGAACCGATACGAGGCTTCGGTGGTGAGGCCGATTGCCCGCGAAGTCTTGCGAATCGAAAGTGGATTGAAGTTCGCGCTCTCGAGGAGAACGTTCTTCGTTGCCGGCGAAATCTCGGTCGCGGAGCCACCCATGACACCAGCAATCGCCACGGCCCGGTCTTTGTCGGCAATAAGAAGCACCGACGGATCGAGTTGTCTCTCGACACCATCGAGTGTGGTCATCTTCTCGTCAAGGTCCGCGCGCCTGACGATGATTTGCCGGCCGTGCAGTGTGTCGGCGTCGAAGGCGTGCAGCGGCTGGCCCAGCTCGAGCATCACGTAATTCGTGATGTCTGCGACGTTGTTGATCGAGCGAACCCCCAGAGACTCCAGTCGCGCCTTCAGCCAGTGCGGCGAGGGGCCAATCTTCACACCTTCGATGTAGCGGGCGCAATAACGGCCGCACAGATCCGGGTCGGCAATCGACACCGAGAATATTTTGTCGGCCCGTTTCTCGGACTCGCGCAACTCGAACTTTGGCGGCCGTAAGGCAGACCCGTAGATCGCGGCCACTTCCCGGCCTACACCCATGTGGCTTAGACAATCCGGCCGATTGGTCGCCACGTCCAGCTCGTAGACAAAGTCGCTGCCGATCGCGTCCAGAGCGTCCACGGCGAGTCCGACGTTGGTGAGACGAGTGCTGAGCTGTTGGGGGTTCTCCGCAATGTCCACGAATTCTTTAAGCCAGTTGTAACTGATCTTCATCTGGGTTTTAGAGCCTAATTCGGGAACAGACGCATAAATCACCTAATTACGGTAAATCACCGTTGATTTGTAATTAGGTGATTTATGCGTCTGTCCCCGAATTAGGCCTTGGCCGCGTTCACTTCAAAACTGCTGCAGAAACCTCATATCGTTCTGGAAAAACAGTTGGAGGTCGTTGATGTCGTACTTCAACATCGCGTAACGGTCGATGCCTCCGCCGAATGCAAAGCCGGTATATTTCTCGGCATCGTAGTTGACGAATCCGTAAAGGTTCGGATGCACCATTCCGGAACCCATCACCTCGATCCAGCCGGTACCCTTGCAAACACGGCAGCCAGGTCCACCGCAGAACCCGCAACTAACATCGACTTCTGCGCCGGGTTCGACGAACGGGAAAAAGCTCGGGCGCAGACGTGTGCGGGTTTTTTCACCGAAAAAGAGTTTGTGGAAGCGCTCGAGCGTTCCCTTGAGGTCGCCGAAAGTAATGCCTTGATCCACCACGAGGCACTCCACCTGGTGAAACATCGGCGAATGCGTCGGATCGAACTGGTCACGCCGGAACACACGGCCCGGGCAGATGATGCGGACGGGCGGCTGGATCTTCTCCATTGTCCGGACCTGCACCGGTGACGTATGCGTCCGCAGAACCATCTGCTCACTGATGTAGAAAGTGTCGCGCGGAGCGCGTGCGGGATGGCCTTCCGGGATGTTGAGCGCATCGAAGTTGTAGTACGTGCTTTCGACTTCGGGGCCGTCCTCGACGGTGTACCCCATCGAGACGAAAATGTCTTCGATTTCCTTGCGAACGATAGTCAACGGATGGCGATGTCCGACCCGTCTGCGATTTCCCGGTAGAGTGACATCGATGGCTTCCCCTGCGAGCGAACTGTGTTGCTCACGCTCGACAATCGCCGTTTGCAGGATCTCCAGTGACGCTTCGATTTTCGCTTTGACTTTGTTCGCGGCCTGGCCGAACTCGGCACGCTGCTCCCTGGGCAATTGACCCAGGTTTTGAAGTTGCAGAGTAAGAAGTCCGGACTTGCGGGAGAGATACCGGGTTCGGATGTCCTCTAACGATTTGCGATTAACGACGGACGCGCGTTCACGATCAAATTGCTGCTCGATTGCTCGAAGCTTGTCGATCCCGTCGTTTGAAGACATCCCGTAAATCCCATGGTGTTGTGAGGCGTGTTAACTCGCCTTCTTTGCTGCGCCCTTTGCTGTTTCTGCCAGACGACTGAAGCCCGCCGGGTCCTGCAGAGCAATATCGGCCAGAACCTTTCGATCCATCTCGACACCGGCCTGCTTCAACCCGGAGATGAACTGGTTGTAGTTCAACCCATTCTGACGAGCGGCCGCGCCGATACGGACAATCCACAGCCGGCGGAAGTCGCGCTTCCGGACTTTTCGATCGCGGTAAGCGTAGCCGAGGGCCTTTTCGACCGATTCCTTGGCAAATTTGTATAGCTTGCTCTTATTGAGGTAGTAACCCTTCGCAAGGCTGAGAAGTTTTTTGCGGCGGTTATGCCGCTTTGTTCCGCGTTTGACTCGAGGCACTGTAAAGCTCCTTGTTCTCTACCTAGGCGTAGGGCAACATGCGGCGGATTTTCGGCGTGTCCGGGGCACTTGCGATGGTAGCCTTGCTGAGTTTTCTTTTTCGTCCTGCCATTTTCTTCGTCAGGATATGCCGAGCGAATGCATGGCGGCGCTTGACCTTTCCCGTCGCCGTAATCTTGAATCGCTTGGCCGCTCCTTTATGCGTTTTTAGTTTCATGAGGTTTTTCTACTTTGTCTGACTTTGGTTTTGCAGGTCCTCCCCCGCTCTTGGGGGCGAATATTGCGATGAGATTTGGGCCTTCCATCTTTGGCCGCGCCTCAACTGCGCCGATCTCCGCCAGTTCTTCGACCAGGCGGTCCAGAAGCGCCCTGCCGATGGATTGATGGACGATTTCGCGTCCTCTGAAAAATACTGTTGCCTTGACCTTGTCGCCCTGTTTCAGGAATCGGATGATGTGATTTTTTTTGAAATCGTAATCGTGATCATCCGTGTTGGGTCGAAACTTCACTTCCTTCACGACAATGTTCTTCTGGTGCTTCTTGGCTTCGTGAAGTTTCTTGTTCAGCTGGTAAAGATACTTTCCGTAGTCCATGATCCTGCAAACCGGCGGGGTTGCAGTCGGCGCTACCTCTACCAGATCCAGCCCGCGCTCTTCGGCGATCTTCAACGCCTGCTGCGGTGCCATGATTCCGAGCTGCTCGTTCTGGTCGTCGATCACTCGAACTTCCTTAGCTCGGATGCGATGGTTGACCCTTATGTTTTTATCGATGGTTTAGACCTCCCGAAACAATCCACGTAAGAGAAACGCTAAACATAACAAAATAGCTAACGTCTTTTCAATGACAGCGCAGGGATTAATTCGGGGACAGACGCGTAAATCGCCCCGATGACCCTGCACCTTTTGGTTCTAAACGTGCCTCTAAGACAGTATGAACTTATACAGCCGACTGTCTCAATATCATTCCAAGAGCCGTCCGAGCTTCGTTTTGTTCACGGAACTTATAGCGTTTGTCGGCAGTATGGCCACAATGGTGGGCTTCGCCTACCTCCGTGAGCTACTCGGTTGACCATCTTGCTGGAACTCCTCGGTTAGGTTACCCTATCCGATATGCGATATGCGCTGGTGAACAGGTCGTTGGGTCCCCGGGCCGACGGCACTAGTGCGTCCATCGGATTCCGCCCTAAACAAGAACAACTTTCCAACAAAAAGAACCAACCACTTTTCACATAAATCCCTCTCCATTGAGAGAGGGTGCGGTGAAGCCGGGTGAGGGTCACATTCGATTAAACTACTTCTATGCCTAAAAACGAAAAGCTGGATACGAAACGTCATTCGCTGGCGCACATCATGGCTGCCAGCATTCAGGAAATGTTTCCGGAAGCGAAGTTCGGCGTCGGTCCGGTAGTCGAGGACGGCTTCTATTACGACGTCTTTGTCAGCCGTCCGCTCACGACCGAGGATCTGCAGGCGATCGAAAAGCGCATGCGCGAGAAAGTGAAGCAGAACCTCGGCTTCGAACGCGCGGAGATGCCTATCGATGCCGCCACCGACATGTTCGGAAAAATGTCGCAGGATTTCAAGGTCGAATTGCTTGGCGACCTCAAGACTCGCGGAACCACGGCTGTTGCGGATCTGGAGGACGCGAACCTCGTTGGCGGCAACGTGAACGAGGTCAGCGTGTACAAGACCGGAACCTTTACCGATCTGTGCCGCGGACCGCACGTGAATTCAACGAAAGAAATCGATCCCGAGAGTTTCCGGTTGACGCGCGTATCGGGCGCTTACTGGCGAGGAAACCAGGAGCGCGAGCAGATGCAACGGGTCTATGGCGTCGCATTCGACACGAAGAAGGAGCTCGAAGACTATTTCGTCCGTCTCGAGGAGGCAAAGAAACGCGATCACCGCAAACTGGGCCAGGAACTGGATCTGTTCAGCATCCATCCCGATACGGTTGGCGGCGGACTTGTTCTGTGGCATCCCAAAGGCGGACTCATTCGACATATTGCCGAAGAGTATTGCAAGCAGAAGCATCTCGAAGCCGGCTACGACTTCGTGTACACGCCGCATATCGGCCGGGCGAGTCTGTGGGAGACGAGCGGCCATCTGGGCTTCTACGCTGAGAACATGTATGCGCCAATCAAAATCGAGGAGCAGCTCTACTATCTGAAGCCCATGAATTGCCCGTTCCACTTGAGTATTTACAAGAGCAGCCGCCGATCCTACCGCGACCTGCCGATGCGGTTTGCCGAATGGGGCACGGTGTACCGGTTCGAGCGCAGCGGGGTATTGCATGGATTGACCCGTGTCCGTGGCTTTACCCAGGACGATGCTCATCTATTCTGCCGCCCGGATCAAATGCCCGAAGAAATAGAAAGGGTTCTCAATTTCAGCCTGGATATTCTTCGCGCATTCGGCTTTGACCAGTTCGAGCTTTACCTCAGCACGCGGCCGCCAAAGCGGGTGGGTCGAGAGGAAGATTGGGATGTTGCCGAAGCGGCGCTCGAAGACACGCTTAAAAAATCCGGTATCAAGTACAACCTCAACCCCGGCGATGGGGCCTTTTACGGGCCAAAGATCGATCTGGTCGTCAATGACGCTATCGGCCGGCCCTGGCAGTTGAGCACGGTGCAGTTTGATTTCAATGAGCCCGAACGATTCGATCTGTCCTACGTGGGCGAGGACGGAGCGCAGCACAGGCCGTTCATGATTCATCGCGCGCTGATGGGAAGCGTCGAGCGATTCTTTGGCCTTCTGCTGGAACATCACGGCGGCGCCTTGCCTGTCTGGCTCTCGCCCGTCCAGGCCATGCTGATCCCAATCGCGGATCGTCACGTGGATTATTGCAAGCAGGTGCAGGCGCGACTGAAGGCGGCAGGACTGCGAGCGGACATTGACGCCGGTACGGAGCGGATGAACGCCAAGATCCGGAATGCCCAAATGCAAAAGATTCCTTACATGCTGGTTGTTGGTGATCGGGAACAGGAACAGGGGGCCGTTTCGGTGCGGCTGCGATCCGGCGAAGATTTGAAGTCGAAGCCCGTGGATGAATTCCTGGGAATGGCCAAAGAAGCTGTCGCCAGCAAGAAATAGGGGTAATTCTGGGGACAGACTAAAGATCTGACCAATGCTCAATTCCCAATTCCCAGCCGATTAATTCGGGGGGACAGACTCTGAGTTGGTCGGCTGGGAATTGGGAATTGAGCATTGGTCAGATCTTTAGTCTGTCCCCCGAATTACCCCTTCAGGCCGAGCGGCGGGCGACTCGATCCGACACGCCCTTTAAAGTCTCGGCCGCAGTTTGAAGCGGGCCGAGAATCTTGCGTGAGGCCTGCACAGCCTGGTCGGCCTGGCGGCTCAGCTTCGTGGAAACGAAGTAGAAGCCCACCAGTATCCCTGTTTGAATAAGAATGGCCAAAGCAGTCAGCGCAACGAAAATCGTCAGCAGGTCCTGATCGACCATCTCTCCCCCTTAACGCGACATTGTGTCTTCATCTTCTTCAATCGATTCATTGAATTTGCGTTTTCCCGCCTCGATCGAATCATTAAGACGCTGCCTTCCGATACTCGCCACATTCCGGCTTTTTTCCACCACATTGCGAAGCGTCTTGTTGGCCGCCTCACCGACGCTGGAATGCTGAATTCTCTCCGGAACCCTGACTGCCAACCCGCCCACTTTATTGCTGAGATTCCGGCGAATTTCCTGGCCGGATCTGGGCGCAAACAACGCGCCGATAACCGCACCGAGACCGAATCCGGCCGCCAGGTAGAGGAGTTTGTCGTTCAGGTGAATTGTCATAATGATTGCTCCTTAGGTTGGGATTTTTTCGCTACGCCGCCTGTTCCCACTCATGCAGACGATCGTACGTTCGTTTGATCTCCGTGTACTGATGCTTCACCACCGGAAGCACATTCGGAGGAAGATTTTGCTTCAGTACGCGTTCATAGTTCACAAGGGCGGCGTCCTCGCCTTGCTCACATTCGGAAATGATGGTGAAAGAACTGCCGCCTGCGACAATGGACTTGATATTCATCCAGCCGCGATGTAATGCAGCAGACACGCTCCCTCCTTCGGCCGGAGTCCCGCCCAGTTGCCGGACCTCCGCCTGGAGTTCCGACGCAAACTGCGCACGCTGTTCTGAGTGTTGATTGAAGAACTTCTTCAGCTCCGGGTCTTCCACGTGATCGGCGGCGGTCTGAAAGCCGTTTTCACCGTCACGGCATGTTTCGATCAAATCATTCAGGCACTCGATGAGTTCTTCCCGATTCACAGCCATGAGTTCCCCCCTGAGGTATTTTTTGCAATTGCCCTGCCAGTTGAGATAGCTGCCTTACATGTTGAATGCACTGCAATTAAGAGACAACCAGGCCGGACGTGGGCCCCCGAAAACGGAACTTTTTCCCTTGGCAGAAAGTTTGCAAGGTAAAGCTTGGGGGTGCTTATGAATGCAATAGATCTTTTAAAAAACGATCATCAAACCGTTCAGCACTTATTTGCCGAATACATTTCCACGGACGAAAGCGAGACCGACCGTCGCGAAGACCTGTTCCAGCAGATCGAAAAAGAGCTTCTGGCGCACACTGACGTTGAAGAAGGGATCTTCTATCCAGCGATCAAAAACATTGCGCCGGATCTTATTGAACAAGCGATTAGTGAGCACCAGGAAGTCACCCGGCTCCTGACGGAGATGCTGGAGTACGAAGTCGATGACGAAGAGTTCGACAAACGAATGAACAACCTGATGGAGACGGTCCAGATGCACGTCCAGGAAGAAGAAGGCGCGGGTGGAGTCATGGACATTGCCAGCCAGAAGCTTGCTGGACAACTTGAAGAGATGGGAAAGCAAATTCAGCAGCGCAAAGAGTCCGCGGACGAGGAGCAGGCGGCTTAGGCGAGGAATGGAAGCGTAACCCCGGCCCGACGACATGCGTATCCGTGTTCAGAGGTAGCGGATGCGCATTTTCGTTGCGGCCTTCATGCTCATTTGGTCACTCGTCATCTCAATAAACCTCGATGCTCAGGTTCCCCGCCTGGGACTCCAGTCAGTCGTCCAGGATCGGCTGACTGGACCGCTCTTCGTTACCAGCGCTCACGATCAAACCAACCGCCTGTTCATTCTCGAGCAACGCGGCCGGGTGCTGGTTGTGCAGCCCGGAGCCAGTTCATCGAGCGTCTTCCTGGACCTGACTGCCAAGGTGATAACCGGCACCGAGCGCGGGCTCCTCGGGCTTGCTTTCCATCCTCAATTCGGCGAAAACCGTCGATTTTTCGTCAATTACACACGCAAGCCGGACGGCGCCATCGTCCTGGCCGAATACCGTGTCTCAGAAACAAATCCCAACGCCGCCGATACCCATGAGACTGTCGTCATGACCGTTCCTCATCTCAATGCCGAGCACAACGGAGGAATGATCGAATTCGGACCCGATGGGTTGCTATACATGTCGACCGGGGATGGCGCGAACTCCGACGATCCTCCAAACAACGCGCAGAACCTCAATAGCCTGCTGGGAAAAATACTTCGAATCGACATCGATCACCCCGCCAGCCAGAGCGTTAATTATTCGTCACCACCATCCAATCCGTTTTTCGGCGAGGTACCCGGCCTCGACGAGATCTATGCCCTCGGACTAAGAAATCCATGGCGCTTTTCATTTGATCGCGCAACGGGACAAATCTATGCAGGCGATGTCGGGCAGGATGCGCTGGAAGAGATCGATGTCATTGAAGCCGGAGGAAACTACGGTTGGCGCGTCTACGAGGGCACACTGTGCAGAAACCTGGGGCCTGCGCCCTGTATTCCCGAAAACTATGTTGGTCCCATTCTGGATTACGGGCATACGGGAAGAGGCGGGCGATGTGCGGTAACCGGCGGTTATGTCTATCGCGGGAACAAGCAGACGTTGCCCTTCGGCGCATATATTTTCGGCGACTATTGCACCGGCGAAATCTTCATGCTGTATCGCGGCGAAGAGCAATTGCTGGTCGATACGAACAAACAAATCACGTCATTTGGAGAGGATGAAGATGGGGAACTTTATGTCGTCGGCGGGACGGTTGATCGTCTCGTGAATGCCGGTTCCTCGTCCACGCCGCCGGCGCGCTTTGAATTAAACGGTGGCGGCAGCGCCTCGTTCATGACCGGCGGAATCGCAGAACAGATTTCCATCGAACATGCCCAGATCCAGCCCAACAATTCGGATTCGAAGGCCTCGGCGATGGCCTTCATCAGCTTTCGGAAGGACGGAGTGCTGGTGTCCGAAGCTGCTGTGCCGGCCACTGCTCTGATCGAATCGGGCCGGGTCTACGTGGAAGCGGGAGGTGGAGCGGATACAGGGCTGGCCCTGGCGAATCCGGACATGGCCCGGCCTGCCACTGTGACACTAAACTTCACGGATGCCGACGGCAACGATTATGACGGCGGCTTATTCGTTGTCCCGGCGGGCGGCCAGATCGCCGCTTTTCTCGATGAGGCTCCGTTCCATGGACCGTCCGTGTTTGACGGGACACTGACGTTTATCTCCTCGATTCCATTGTCCGTGATTGCAGTGCGAGGGCTGACAAATCAGAGATCCGAATTTCTCACGACAACGCTTCCGGTGGTGGACCTCTCCGCCGTACAGACGAAACCTCTCCACATGCCGCAATTCGCGGCCGGCGGTGGTTGGTCAACAGACGTCGTTCTCGTCAATCCGACGGATGAGCTGATCAGCGGCAACGTGCAATTCCTCACGCCGGACGGACACGTTCAAACAACCAGACTGGATGGCATCACGGATGGAGCGGCCTCATACGCCATTCCTGCCAGAAGTTCCCGCAAGCTGCGGGTGAGCGCACCGGGGTCCATCTCCGTGGGGTCCTTTGTTGTCGCGCCCGATCCCGAGAAGATCACACCCGCGGTATCGGCGATCTACACCTACACGTCCGACGGGATTACTGTTGGAGCAACAGGTGCTGAATCAAGTCCTGCAGCAACCGAACTTCAGGTCTACTCTGAGGTCGACGGGCGACCGGGCACTCTTGGATCGATCGACAGCGGGGTAGCCATAGTCAACACAACGGCGGAGCAATCGGACGTCAGTTTTGAACTGGATCAATTGGACGGTTCTCCGTCAGGAATTGCGGGAACGCTGCAAATCCCGCCCAACGGACAGACCAATTTTTTTGTGGATCAACTGCCCGGGGCGACAGCGTTGCCGAGTCCGTTCCAGGGCACATTGCGGCTGTCGAGTTCGGCGCCGGTCGCCGTTCTGGCCATCCGCGGCCGATACAACGAACGGGGCGATTTCCTGCTGAGCGCTACGCCGCCGACAGATCCACGTGCCGCCGAAGACCAGTCCTTCATTCCTCAAGTGGTCGATGGAGCGGGCTATACAACGGAAATCGTCATCTACGGAGGATCTGAGGAAATGTCCGTATCCGGCAGCATTTACTTTTTCGACCAGAACGGCCAACCGACCAGTCCGACCCTGCAGTGATTTCAGGCCGCCGAAGGGCGGTTGGCTTTTCTTTTCTCGTGATGGCGCTGTTCGGCATGGTCAACGGAAAGCGACTCATGTGAGTCTTTCTCGTTTTTAGCGAGATAGGACAAACGCCTGTAGTGCTCGTGAAGTTCCTGTAATTCTTCTTCCTTCCAGTCTTCGAGATCGATAAGCCTGTTGCTGGCGCCCTTCACGGCCGCCACCAATTCGTTCAGCTTCAACTGAATTGCCGAAGTTTCCTTGTTTTGTGCCCGCTGAATGAGGAAGACCATCAAAAAAGTGATGATCGTAGTGCCGGTATTGATGACCAGTTGCCAGGTATCGGAGAACCCAAACATCGGTCCGCTCAGAATCCAGACGACGATCAAACCGACAGCACAGCCAAACGCCCAGCTGCCGCCGGAATATCTGGTTGCCAATTCGGAAAACCGCTCCAGCCAACGATTGATTGGAGTACTCATCCTTTGTCTTACATGCACGCTTCGGTCCATCCGGTCGTAATTCGCAGAAACGCGGGCTAAAGCCTGCGACTTCATTAATGTCCAACGCCGTTACCGGGACGTATACGTCCCCAAAATCTAGGCGCGGCCTTTAGCCCGCGTTCCATTGGAGTCCATATGAATTACCCGGCCGACACAATTAAGCGTTGACAGATTCACCCGCTCTGCGCTAAAAAAGTGGTCGTCTGCACAGAGCTGTGCGGCATGTTTTAACGACATCGACGTCCAGAAGAGATTTTTTCTCTCTGGGCGTTTTTTTTTGCTCGAAATGTCGGTCGGGGAATACAACTTTAAAAACGAGAGGTCGCACCGTGAAAAACTATAGAGTCTTCCTGGGACTGTTTGTTGCCTTGCTGTTTGCCTTGAGCGGACCGGCGGCAATGGCGCAATCGACGATTTTCAACATTCCATCTACCGATACCGTCGCCAAAGCGAAGGGTTATGTGGAATTCGACTTTCTGCCCCAAATGCCGACGGCGGACGGCGCAAATCGACTTTACATTTATAACCCTCGCGTCGTAGCCGGTGTTGGCGGCAATGTGGAAATCGGCGCCAATTTTGCCACGTACCACACCACCGGTGTGACCAACGCTTACTTCCAGCCCAACATCAAATGGAAGTTTTTCAACAACGACGACAAAGGGCTGGCGGCCAGTGGCGGCGCCATTATGTTTACACCGCTGAACCACCGCGAGGGCGTTGATACCTACGGCATGGTTTATGGGAACTTCAGCAAGAAGGTCAAGTCCGGCAACTACGGGCCGCGCGTCACTGCGGGGCCCTACGGTATTGTTTCCGGTGGTTCGGACTTCATTGGACCAAAGTCCGGTGTAATCCTCGGTTATGAGCAGCCGGTTGCTTCCAAGGCGAGCATCGTTGCGGATTGGTTTAGCGGAAAGAACGGCTTCGGATATTTTACGCCCGGCGTATCGTTCACGCTTCCCGCCAACGGCCTGCTGAATATAGGATACAGCATCGGCAACGACAGTTGGGCAGACAGCAACGCGACCAAGAACCGCTTTCTGTTCGTGTATTACGGCGTGACATTCTAGGAAATGAAGCAACGAGGGGTCAGACCCCGTTGCTTCAGAACCGGAAACTCACGCCAAGGCTGCCTTGGCAGTTGTTCGTGGTGAAGCCGCCGGCCGGAACTTCGTGGTGTCGCCAGGATCGAAGCGAACAACCGGGCCGCGCCTGGTGTAGTACTCGATAACTCCGCCGACGTCCATTGATGGCTCCGTACTGCTGGCGAATGTTTCCACTCGCCTGAGAGCCCGGGAGTACAATTTCGTGTGGCTTCGGTGCCAACGCCGGCAGGTAGTGGGCTAGTTTGCAGAAACGCGGGCTAAAGCCCGCGACTACATTCAGGCTGAACGTTGATCCCAAATGTAGTCGCGGGCTTTAGCCCGCGTTCATTCAAGGGAGATCTTTCAAAGTAGCCCACCCCCCCGCCGGCATCCCGACTTCCTATCTCTCTCCAAAAGGTGTAAGTTAGGACGGCCGAAAATAGAATTGATGGGACCATGATATCGGCGCTTTTCATGACCATTTTAGCAGCGCTTCAAGTTCCCCAGCCGAATCTCATTCGGTCTCGCACTTTCCAGATCGTGGCGCCTCAGGGCTGGAAAGTTCGTGACAGCTCCAACGACATCTGGATCGAGCATTCCACAGGCGCCTCGCTGCGGATCGTGAGGTCAGGTCGCCTGACTCAAAACTTCGACAGCTACGCCAGGTTGGGCGTTGACAGGATCATGGCGCCCCTTGGCTTTGCGAAGTTCGAGGAGCCGCGCCGATTCAAGAATTCCGACGAAGAATCGCTTCAATACGAAATTCGCGGCAACCGGCTGAGCGAACGGCGGCGGATCCTCTATCGTGCGATTTTGCGCAAAACGGGCGTCTTCGAAGTGGTGTACGAGAGCAGCGAAGACCGCTTCGACATCCTTTTGAGCGAGGCGCAGGCCGTTGCTTCGTCACTGGAGTTGCTCCCCGAGCCGCCACCCTCGCGAGGTTCTCCCCCCAGACGCGGACGCTAGCAACGCTTCAGTTGCCTTTGAAATAGGGATGGGTCAGCAGCGAAGGTTTTTGCTGCGTGCCTGTCGGACGTTTCAGTTCCATCTCTTCCAGCAATACGGAAGGAGCGACGATGCTGGTTGGAGTTGGAAGGTCGCCGCCGCCGGACAATCGGTTTACCACAAACGTGTCATTGCCCACTGCGTCGATCTGACGCAACGATCGTATTGGAACGCCGGTGGCGAATGCTCCCCGGACCAGTTCCTCGCGGCCGTCGTCGATGTATACCTTATAAGTCAGCAAGGGCACGCCGATTGGAGTGCGCGTATCCGTGATGAGCGCTTTGATCAGGATGCCGTAGTCGAGTTTCTCGGTCTTGCACATCGCGATCAGTTCCTTCTTCAAGTCGTCATAGCTCTTGCCTTGACTAGCCTGGATGAACAGGTTGCCGATCTGCGCAGTCTCTCTGCCCGGAACGCCGGACCGTCCGTGACCGTTCGATTGAGGCATGTTTTTCCCGGGGCGCCTCGACATCAGAAAAGTCTTGAGAACGCCTTGCTCGATCAACGACACGCGTCGTGCGGGAACACCTTGATCGTCCGTCTTGTAATGTCCCATCAGTTCCTGGCTGCCCATACGCTGCTCGGTCGGATCATCGAAGACGGATAAAAATGAAGGAAGAACCGGCCGGTTCATACGGTCCGCAAGCTCGCTTCGAGTCCCGGAGCCTGGCTGCTCGCGATCGGTCAAAGGCAGACGTTGGCCGGAAAGATTCGGCGCCAGGACACGGGCAAACATCTCCGCGGACGCCTGCCCTGTAAACAGGACGGGGCCCGAGTAGTCTGCATCAAACACAGGGGCGGCGCGGAGAGCCGTCAAGTCGGCTGCCATGCGGCGAATCGAGTCGCTGATCGCCTGAGCCGCCGGAAGTTGTTCCAGGCTTGTGGCGTTGAAGGGTACCCAATGCCTGAGGCGCATGCCATCGGTGGCTTCGGTGCCGGCTTCCACTTCCACGAAAACAAGCAGTGAAGGTTGCAGCGTCCGAGTGCCTTCGCTGTTCACAAGGTATCTGTGCGTCAGCGTTGCCTGCAAAACGACGCTCGATTGCTGGATTTCCGGGAACTGTTTGAAGATTGCCGACCACTCACGCAACTGCTTTTCCCAGCGAACTTTGTCGATAGTGAGGCCGGCGCGTCTTGAAGTGAGATCGCTTACTGCGCTTTCCTGCGAAAAGTCAGGTATCTGCTCGCCCCGGACTTTGTTCTCCACAAAAGCGCGCTTGCGCGCCAGTTGCTCGACCGATTGTTTGTAAGCGGCATCCGTTACCAGCCACAACGCGTGCCGGATTCGGTCGTAATCGTTTTCGATGACTGTCGAAGCGACGATGCCGGACGGCGGTGTCCCCTGAAAGGCTCCCCCGGTGACAAACTCGGAATTATCGAAATTGTAATCGCCGACCCGGACCTGGGCCTGAATGTAGCGTGAGTCGCTCTGGTTGGACGCCGTCAGGGCACCGAAGGTCGCCGCCGCGCGGTATTGATCCTGATCGAGCATGATGTATTGGATGAAGTACGGCTTGTCCAGGTCTTTGAACTGCAGCTCCGCAACCGATCTTTGAAGCTCGTCGGTCATCGCCCGCATGATCGGATCCGGAGATGGCGCGGCACTCTGGCCATAAAACAACTGCGTCGACAAGAGACCGAGAAAGATAGCAATTCTCAGCCGTGATGCGTACTTCAAGGCCGGCCTCCTCTCGAGCCGGTCGGAGGAGGCAGTATCGGCGGTCGATCGGATGCTTTCGCTTTCTTCTGCACTTCGATCTGCGCGGTCAGGATGCTCGGGGAAACGGCCGAGACGGGAACGTAGCCGGACTCGGCTCCGCAGAAGCCGTTGAAAACCTCCGGTGTATCGCCGGCAGCAACGATCTTGCTGAAGGATGTGAGCGGCGTGCCGATCAAATCGACGCCACGAACCAGCTCATCGGGACGGCCGTCCACATAGATCCGGTAAACGATGATCGGCGTGACCTGGAACGACTGCGGGCTTGCGCGTCCCGTCAAGGTGAATCCACCGGAGATGTCCTTGAAGAGCAGACCGAAAGTCTTGCCTTGCTTCTTTGCCTCTTCAATCAACATCGCGCGCAGCTTCGCGTCGTTCACGGTGTTCGTGGCCTGCACGATCAAATTGCCCTGGCGCCCGACACTCCGAAATCCGGGAGCCTTGCGCCCATGACCATTGGAAGTCTCGAAACCGGAGACGGGTGAGCGAGACATCAGGAAGTTTTTGAGGACCCCCTTGTCTACCACGTTCACGCGCTGCGCCGGTACGCCATCGTCATCGAAAGCGTAGTATCCGTTCAGATCGGTGCCCGCGAGCCGTTCCGTAGTGGGATCATCGATCACGGAGAGGAAATCGGGAAGGATCGGCTGATTCACTTTCTTGGTAAACGTCTGGCCTTCGCTTTCGCTCTTTTGCCGGTGTCCCTCGATACGGTGACCGAAGATTTCGTGGAAAAATACACCGCTCGCGCGGCCTGAAAGTATGGCGGGGCCCGTATAGGGTTCAATGACCGGGGCCGTCCGCAGCGCTTTAAGGTCCCGCACCATCGTATCGATCGTCTGCCGGATCACCTGATCACTCGGCAGATGGTCCGCCGAATGTGCGTCAAAGGCCTCGAAACGATAGAGTTCCATGCCGTCGTCGGCCTTCGTTCTGGCATAAATGCTCAGCCGGATGGCGCCGGTGCCGTGCTGAATCGCTGTTCCTTCGCTGTTCACGAGATAGTCATTCGAGGCCGTCGATGAAATCCCAACGGACCCGTCGTAAATCTCCGGATATTTGTTGAACAGCGCCGAGTAGTCCTTCAGCTTCTTTTCCCATGTGGGAACATTTATTTCGACGTTGGCCAGGGGAAGCACCGTGGTTTGTTTCACCTCGCGGGACAGGTCAGCGGAAGTGTCTTCTTCCTCAACTTTGATCGTGCGATTGGCCTTCACCTGGATGAAGCGCTCGACGGCTGCCCGGTACTTCTGGTCGGTTTCGAGCCAGATCACGCTCTTGAGAGCGTCCGTGTCGTTGTCGATGGGCATCACAACCGGATACGAAAAGGCGGGCCCGGTGTTGTTCCCTCGCTGACCACGGATTTGATGCGTGTTGTCCAGTTGGTAATCACCGACTCGAACATCCACATCCAGCAGGCGGGAATGATCGTCCTGCTTAACACGCGTGGCGCCGAGCGAGGCCTCCAGTTCGGTTGTCTGGATATCGTTGACGGAGTAGCTGATGAAGTAGGGAACAGGATCCCCCTTTTGCTTCAGCACTTGAAAGGCTCGCTTCAGTTCGTCATCGAGCGCCTGGAGAATGGGACCGGGAGTGGTCCTCTGGGCGGTAACAGTCTGGATCAGAGGGCTGGTGCACAGCAGCAACGTGATTATGGCGATGAACCTCTTCATGGTGCTTACCCTTCCGGTGGACAAGATTCCCGCAATTCTACACACAAAAAGCCGCGGACACACGACGTAATCCGCGGCTAAAAAAGTTCTGGATAAAATTTGATTAAGCTGCTGCCGACGCGCCCTTACCTTTGGAGGCGGGAGCCAGATGCAGATTCAAGACCCGGCGTACTTTTCCATTGAAATCGACTTTGCATCTCTGGATGCCAGGTCCAAATAGTGCGCTTTGCCGTATTTCGAGAATCTGTCCCGTCAAACCGAAGCAATCGGATTGGACGAGACCTCGAATGCGGACACAGTCTCCTATTTTCAGTTGTGTCATAGTTCTCACACTTTCAAAAGATGTCGATAGACAAGACATGAATTATCCTTCGCATGCGGCTTTCTGCCAAGGAAATTTATGGGCAAAAGTCACGCAAGTTTTCGACCAAATCTGCGTATTGTCGACGCGTGAAACTCAGTAGTTTTGGAACCAAATTTGATGTCGAGGTGCATGCCCGCGGCGACAACACCCTTTGTACCTGCAGGCTGTTCATGGGGCATATTTTTGACAGCTCTCGCTTGTTCGACGTTCCTACAGTTTTGCCTGCAAACTGATGTATAAATATCGGGCTCGCGGGTCCAAACTCCCCGAGTGAAGGAGTGTTGCATATGCGACTTTGTCGCTTCGGGGACGGTCGTCTTGGTCTCGTCGAAGGCGCGGGTGTAAAAGACGTCACCGCTGCGCTCGACGTGTTACCCACGTATCGCTATCCATTCCCGGCCTACGATCTTCTCATCGAGAATCTCGAAAAAGTCGCAGACCGGGTCCGCGAGGTCGCGGTTAATGCACCATCCGTGCCTTTGAGCGGACTCAAGCTGCTGAGCCCGGTGGCCAATCCGAGCAAGGTTATCGGGGCGCCGGTGAATTACCAGAAACATCTGGATGAGGTCCGCAGCGACGCCCAGCTTCATCATGACAACCAGGCGCATACCGCGGTGATTCACAAAATGGGTTTGTTCCTGAAGGCCTGCAGCTCACTGGTTGGACCCGGAGAAGGTATTGAGCTGCGTAAGCTGGATCGCCGCAACGACCATGAGGTGGAACTTGCGGTCGTTATCGGCAAACGGGCGAACAACGTTCCGGCCGGTGAGGCCCTCAAATACGTCGCCGGTTATGCCATCGGCCTGGACATTACGATCCGCGGACCCGAGGAGCGAAGCCTGCGCAAGTCGGCGGACAGCTATGCCGTTCTTGGGCCCTGGATGGTGACTGCAGACGAGATACCCAACCCGGGCTTGCTCGACCTGAGCATCAGCGTGAATGGGGAAATGCGGCAGAACTCCAATACGAAGTACATGATCCTCGGCGTTCCCGAGCTTATCGAGTTCGCGTCGGCCTTTTACACCCTGAACCCCGGGGATGTCATCATCACGGGTACTCCCGAAGGAGTGAGTCCGATACAGCCTGGAGATACAATCCTGGCGACGATCGAGAAAATCGGCACGATGGAAGTGAAAGTACGAGCAGCCTGATGAAGACCAGGAATTTTTACAACAAACCGGAGACCACACCCGAGTTCCTCGAATTCTACAAGCGCCTCGCGAAAATGAACGCTGCTCCTCTTTGGGAGTCTCTCGCGGAGCTTGTGCCCGTCGAACCAAGACCTCGGTGCGTGCCGGCGCTGTGGAACTACGATGAGATTCGTCCATTCGTCATGGAATCCGGAAAGCTGATTACCGCAAAAGACGCCGAACGCCGAGTTCTCATCCTGGCAAACCCGGGGATACGCGACTCGAGTCAGATTACCGACAGTTTGTATGCCGGATTGCAATTGATTCTGCCCGGCGAAATAGCCCCGACACACCGGCACACCACTTCAGCGTTGCGTTTCATCATTGAAGGCAATGGCGCTTATACCGCTGTCGAGGGCGAGAGAACCACGATGCGGCCCGGCGATTTCATTCTCACGCCTTCCTGGACATATCACGATCACGGAAACCAGAGCGACACGCCCACGGTCTGGATGGACGGCCTCGATATTCCGCTCGTGAACTTCTTTAACACGGGTTTTGCCGAGCACTACCCCGGAGAAGTGCAACCGGTCACACGAACCGAGGGCGACTCGCTCGTGCGTTACGGCGGCCACCTGATGCCGATTGAATACAAGCCACCCACCATGGCGACGCCCGTCTTCAATTACCCCTACTCCCGCAGCAGGGAAGCCCTGGACCAGTTGTACCGGAATGGGCCGCTTCACCCCTGTCACGGGATCAAGATGCAATACATCAACCCCGCGACCGGCGGATATCCGCTGCCGGCCATTGGAGCTTTTATCCAGCTGCTGCCTTCCGGTTTTCGCGGTGCGGCACATCGATCGACAGATTCAACAGTCTATTGCGTCGTCGAGGGTCGCGGCCGTACTCAGATTGGCGAAAGCGCGTTCGATTGGAAGCAACACGATATCTTCGTCGTTCCGTCGTGGTACTCGGTTTCCCACGAGCCGCGGGGCGAAGCCGTATTGTTTAGTTACTCCGATCGTCCCGTGCAAAAAGCCCTGGGGATCTGGCGGGAACAAGCTCCCATCCCGGTTTAATAATCGGTTTAATAATCAAGGAGTCGAACTCATGCGTGTTCGGTCGATGTTCATTCTCACTGCCGCCGCTGCGGCGATGCTGCCGATCGTATTTGCCCAGGTGGGTAATTCGCGAAAGGAAGCCGCAGACTGGCCGATGTACAACCGCGATCTGAACGGCACCCGCTATTCCCCACTGACGCAAATCAATACCAGGAACGTTGCCCGGCTCACGCGCGCATGGACGTACAAAATCGGGAAGGACTACACCAGCGGCATCACGGGCGGCTCGGAGATGACGCCGATTGTCGTCAACGGTGTGATGTACCTGGCGAATGCCAGGAAGGTCATGGCTCTCGAGCCTGAAACCGGAAAAGAAGTCTGGAATTATGAATTGAAGAGCGGAAACCCAAGCAAGCGCGCCGTCGCCTTTTGGCCGGGGGATGGAAACACTCCGCCGCGGATTTTCTTCACGTCTGACCGCAAGCTGATCGCCCTGAACGCCTACACCGGCGAGACCGTCTCCGCTTTTGGCACTCAGGGGGAAGTGGATATGGTCGTGCCGTACGACTCGGCTCCGATCGTCTTCAAGAACATGCTGCTCACCGGAACGAATGGCAATCCCGGTGGTACTCGTGCCTTCGACGCGCGCACGGGCGCCAGAATCTGGGAGTTTCGATCGATTCCGCAACAAGGCGAAGCGGGCACCGAGACATGGGCCGGTGAGAGCTGGAGAAATCGACCGGGCGCTACACAGTGGAGTTTCTCGATGACCGTGGACGCGCAACTGAACGCCGTGTACTCCACTTACGACGCTCCCGGGCCCAACGATTATTACGGCGGCGACCGCCCCGGCGACAATCTTTATGGCAGTTCCGTCGTCGCGCTCGATGCCGATACGGGAAAACTCAAGTGGTATTTCCAGGTGACGCACCACGATTTGTGGGATTACGATCTTCCGTCTCCCCCTGCTCTGCTGGACATCACCGTCAATGGCCAGAAAGTTCCCGCCTTGATCGCCGTTCCCAAGCACGCTCACATGTATATTCTCAATCGCGTCACGGGAAAGCCTGTGTTCGGTGTCGAGGAACGGCCCGTACCCGTAAGCAACGTTCCGGGTGAGAAAAGTTCGCCGACGCAACCATTTCCCGTGAAACCGCCCGTCCTCGCGCGAGACAGCTACAAGCCCGAAGATCTCGTCACAGCAGCGGACACGAACGAGGAACATGCGAAGTTCTGCCGCGATGTGGTCGAGAAAAGCGGAGGCATCTACAACGTCGGACCGTTCAGCCCCTACATGTACCGGGACGAGGGCGCCAAGCCATATTCCACCGTGCTCTTTCCCGGTTCGATCGGCGGCGTTAACTGGGGCGGCACCGCCTCGGATCCGAGTCTGGGCTACGTTTTCGTGAACACACAGGACGAAGCCAGCATCGGCTGGATCGAGAAAACCCCTCCGGGAGCGCGCGGCGGAAACGGCTATCGAAGACAAAGTATATTTGGGCCCACCTCGCGCTTCCAGTGGAGCGAAGGCGGTCCATCCGGCAACATCAACGGGTCTGGAGCCAGGGCCTGGCCCTGCCAGAAACCGCCATGGGGTCACATGATCGCCGTGAACGCCAACACTGGAGATATCGCCTGGAAGGTTCTGTTCGGCGTGACCGACGAATTGCCGCCGGCCAAACAGAAAACGGGCCGCCTCAGCATGGGTGGTCCGATCGCTACAGCAGGGGGCCTCGTGTTTATCGGCGCCACCAATGACAAGCGCTTCCGAGCGTTCGATTCCAGGACCGGTAAGGAACTGTGGGTCGCAAAGCTCGAGATGAGCGCTCACGCCGTTCCCATCACGTATCAAGGCAAGAACGGAAAGCAATATGTCGCCATTGTCGCAGCGGGCGCCAGCGCCATCGACGATCCGTCGCCGCCGGATTCCGAAGCGTTGGTGGTGTATGCGCTTCCTTGAATCGTGGGAAGGGGTTAAACCACAAAGACACTAAGGCACAAAGACACAAAGAAAGGCCGGAATTAATAGTCATTTGTTCCGGCCTTTCTTTGTGTCTTTGTGCCTTAGTGTCTTTGTGGTTTAACCCCTTTTCAGATCCGCGTTACGCAGACAGCAAAGCGCCCGCTCCGGGCACGTACGTTTTCAGGCCGAGCTTCTGAAGCATCTGATGCGTGGTGCAGATGGCGGCGGAGACTACGGGCAGCCCAATTTGCTTTTCGACCACCGGTATCGCAGCCAGAGAAGGCATCTGAACGCAGGAAGAGAGGACGAGCGCGTCAATGCCCGTGAGTTTCAAATCCTTATATGTGTTCACGAGGGCCATGGGATCGAGGCGGCCAACTGCAACGTTGTCCGCAATCTCCAGCGCGATACTGTCGACAACTTCAATTCCTTCGGCTTCGATGTACTCGATGACCATGCGTGTTAACGGCTTGAGGTATGGCGCGATCAGCGAAATCTTCTTCGCCTTCATCGTTTTCAGGCCGGCGATCAAGGCGCCTGCGCTGGTCACAACGGGGACCGGATGGCCCTCCTTCACCGTAATTTCGTGCAGATTGGCTTCCGACTGGCAATGGTAGCCCTTGCCCATACTCATGATGGCCACGAGACACGCGTATCCGAGCACATCCACCCTGGCATCCACGAGCTCAGCGGCGCACCGGCCGGAGTCGGCATCCATTGCCGCCAGTTCTTCCTTGGTCACCTTCTGCATCCGCATACGGCTTGAATGGAAAGTAAACCGTTCCGGTTCAACGGCTTCACGCGCGCGGAGCATGGCCGGAATTTCGGTTTCCATGGTGGTGTTGGAACTCGGGACGATCTGACCGATACGATAAGTGCGTGTCACCATTAACGTGCCGAGCAGGGGGTTGGGCTCCACTTGTTGCCGTTGGGCTCCTTCTTGAACTGAAGGGTTCTGAAGAACGGGCCCGTCAGAAACGCCGGATCATCGACCTGTGTTTGAACGGCGAGGTACTGAAAATTCTGGTCCTGAATAATATTGAACCATTCCGTCAGGACGGCAGTCTCGCTGTAAGGAACACCATTCTTCCGCAGGTATCCGGCGCGCATGTTGGTGGTCACGACTTTCAAGGCGCCGACAGGCTCTTTCGATGCGGAAGGTGGAGCCGCAACTCCTTCGGGTAATGCGCCGCCACGTCCACCGCGTCCACTGGCACCGGTCTCCCACTGTGCAATCGAAACCCCCTGCCACGTCTTTTCCGCGGGCGGCGTCTGAGGACTGAAATGGAATGTGCGCGTCTGCGTTCCGTAGTCCGTTTCGACCTTGAGAGTGGTGTCATTTTCCCAGGTGATGTGAAGACGGGTTGGCAGCCGCATGACGCCGGCTGCGCCATATCCCTTGCATTGAAGTCCGGCCTGTTCATCCTTCGCCGGATCCCAGGCACCAGCAGCAGTCCGAGCCGCATTGTTAAGAGGCACAAACTCGATCGAGCCTTTTGCGGGCGTGACCATTCGGTACTCCCAATCTTCCGTGATCAGGGCCGTCCAATAACCCGTAATATCAAACGGCGCGGCAGCCCTGGGAGCCGGTGGCGCTCCACGCTGCCCGCCTGCGCCGCGCTGGGCCGCAAGGGCCGCCAATGAAAACAAGAGCGGCATTGCGATAACGGCGATGACCGCGAGAAACCTGCGATTCATTCTTCCTCCAGTTATTCCGGCAGTCATCTAGTCGACAACTTCTCCATCCTTGGCGCCCCAACCGAACCCATCCGATTTTCGAAGGAGTGTGCGCATGAGGATCCTGTGGTCGGACAAGGTCCGTCCCGGACGGCCCGTAATGACGACCACATCGCCGGCCTTCAAGGTGTATCGCGTCACTCCTTGTCCGCCGAGCTGGGTGGCACCGCCCCATTCCACACCCCAGCGCTGGATTTCGCCTTTCTCATCCGGAGCCTCGATGGTCACGAATGAATGGGGATTGCGGAACTGGAACTGAAGGATCTTTCCTTCGATCTTGACCGTCTTGTCGTCGAAGTATGTCGAAGTAAAAGAGTGATGCGCATAAGCCGTCACGCCGGATACGACTACTGCGACGAGGACGAATGCAAACAATTGACGTTTCATGTTGTTTTTCCCTTGCGTCTAAAAAGCTTAATTCCCTTTTTTTTGCCGTTCCTGTTGAAGACTGCGGTAAACAGCCTCGACAAATCGATCGGTCGTCCAGGCGCCGGTAGTGGAACCAAACCGCGGATCGTAGTCCAGCGTTGGTTCCGACGCTTTCACTTGCTGCAGCGTCATACCCTTGTCCGTCATCTTTTTAATGCGATCGCGAATGATCGTGACCATGTCCCGGTAGTACCCGAGGTCCGCGGAATCACAGACGCGCCCGTGACCGGGAATGAACATCGTGCCGCCTTCGGTTCGGAATTCGGGAATAGCGAGATCGAGAAGGTGGTTCAGCCCATCCAGAACGCCTTGAATGGACCCGCCTTTTTCAATATCGATCATTGGGTATCTGTCGTTCGAAAAAATGTCACCCGCAGCGATAACGTCGGAGCCGCGGAAATAAACCATCGTGTCGCCGTCGCTCTTTCCCGCAGGGGCATTGATGAGCAGGACACCCTCGCCATTGAAGAAATTGCTGAGCTTGTATTGCGGCAAATGATAGACGTCGGTCGGCAGCGCCAGATCAGGAACCGGAGGCTTTATAGCCGATATCCTGCCCAGCACTGTCTCATGAGCAAGGATTGCGGCACCCGACGGGGCATAACCACCCACATTGCCGCCGGCAATGGTGGTCCCCGAACCGCTGATCTTCGCATTACCTCCTATGTGCTCCGGATCAAAGGAGGTATTGACGATGTAACGAATCGGCTTGGGCGGCTCGGTGCTGTTGTAGGTGATCGACGATCGAGTTTCTGCTGCGAAACCAGTCGGGGGCGGAACCGTGTTGATCTGAATTTGAAGCCTCTTCACCGCGGCAAGAACGTCATTGGCCATCTGCTCCGTTCCGGAATCCACCAACATGACACCGTCGCGGCCCACCGAAGCGGCGACATTCGCGCCGGCCCCCCGGATCAGATAGATATTTCCCTTGACCGGCCAGATGCTTACTTTGAAGTCCTTCTCCAATTCCCACCACTGAGCGAAGGCCGAACTCAAACCGGCCATTCCGATCAGAACAATGGCGGCGAGGAGAACCGCATGTCTTCTCATTATTGCTCCAGTTGTCTTATTGCTCGTTGGAGGCTGACGGTTTCAATTTCAGCCGGAACTCGGGGTACATCGTTTCAGCGCCGCCCCGAATCGTGTCGTCGGGCAGGCGTAGCGGTCCCTTGTGCAGAAACTCCGTGAGCCCGGTGTTTTCGCCGGGCATGATGCTGGGGACGACGCCTCTGGGGCGATCCACTTCCTCTACAACGGTGCAGGGATAAGGAGCGACCTCGTTGTTCGTCAGGCGATACTCGGTGCTTCGGACAAGCGGCTCGGTCAGATAGACAGGATCGTAGGCAATGACCATCCACGTCAGAAAATCACCGCGGCGGATCCAGTATTCGGTGAGCGTCGCCTTGTCGCTCTGCGGAACTCCATTGCGCCGATAGTAGTCTTCCTTGAGGTGAGTCGTTGTGACCTTCAGCGCGGTGCCCACCCACTCGGCGGTCGAAAAGCCCGACCACGTGTGTTCGGCCCACTCGGGAGGATGAGGACGACCATCGAGGTAAATTGGATGGTCCACAGACCGCAGCCATTCCGCGTGGTACGCAGTGACTCGCCGGGACACGGGATCCACCTCTTTCGTGATCCTCAATTGTGAGGGACCGCGCTTGATATAAGCGCCCGAGTGCGGCCGGCATTGCCACTCCGGAAGGGTTTGTATCGATGCTTCCCAGATTTCAGCCCGTCGCATGGCCGCTTTATTCATCGGAATTCCAAACCAGTTACCGACGTAGGGTTCACTGGAAGCGTCCTGTTGTCCGTTAGGGGTCCAAACTCCGGAAAAATCCATTTGGGCAAACGATGGCACGCTCAGAAAGAGCATCATCAGAAGCGGAGGAGCTATAAACTTTGCCCGGCTGACGGTATCCATATCTTCCTCCTGAAAGCGCGGGCTAAAGCCCGCGACTACATTCGGGATCCACGTCCGGTCAAAATGTAGTCGCGGGCTTTAGCCCGCGTTCTAACAGCATTGGCACGTATGATGTCTCAGCCGGGGCAGCGGCGTCAACAAACCAGTTGAAGTGTTGACATAGCACAGTATTAGGTGTGAAATCTGCGACAAAGTCTTAATTTTTCGCGGAGGGCTGACATGAAGCTTGCCGGTTTATTACTTACAGTTACGACGGTCCTGTCCGGACTCGTTTACGCTCAGCAGAACCCGAATGCAGAAGTCGGTGTGCTGCATGTGCGCGGCCCGATTTATATGCTCGCCGGGGCCGGCGGCAATATCACTGTGTCGGTCGGACCGGATGGCGTTTTGCTGGTGGATACCGGGACAGCCGCGATGACCGACAAGGTTCTGGCCAGGATTCGGGAACTCCAAAACAAGGTGAACACAAATGGCCTGCAGGAGTTGCATTTCGCGGCCGAAACGCGTTCGAACGTTCCAAGCCTTCGCGATACCAACGCGCCACTCAAGCCCATTCGCTACATCATCAACACTCACGTCCATCCGGATCACATCGGCGGTAACGAAAAAATTGCTGCTGCCGGCCGGACCATCACCGGGGGGAATGTTGCCGGTAACATCGCCGATGCCGCAGAAGGCGCGGGCGTGATCGCGCACGAAAACGTTTCGAACCGAATGACCGATCCGCCGAAAGGCCAGGCCAAGGCGCCATTTGGCGCGCAGCCGACCGATACCTACTTCATGGACGGAATGAAACTGAGCCACTTCATGAACGGCGAAGGAATTCAGATTATCCACATCAAAAATGCCCATACCGACGGAGACAGCATGGTCTATTTCCGCGGTTCGGATGTCATTGCCACCGGCGACCTGTTCGTCACCAACAGCTATCCAGTGGTCGATATCGCCACTGGCGGCAACATTCAGGGTGTGATCGATGGGCTGAATCGGATTCTGGCCATGTCGATCGCGGAATTCAGGACCGAAGGCGGCACGATGATCATTCCAGGTCACGGAAGACTATGCGATTCGGCCGACGTGGCCTACTACCGGGACATGGTCACCATTATTCGGGACCGGATTCAAGACATGATCAAGAAGGGTATGACGCTGGATCAGGTGAAGGCCGCCCGGCCCACAAGGGATTACGACCCACGCTACGGTTCGGCCGCCGGTTGGACGACCGACATGTTCGTCGAGGCTGTGTACAAAAGCCTGAAGAAGTAATCGCGACTAGACTCAGGAGGATTGAAATGCGAGTTCCCGTGCTTCTGTTGCTGGCCATGGCCTTGTGTGCTCCAGCGTTCGCACAGATTGACTTTTCCGGCGAGTGGGCGCCCCGGTTTTACGAAGATCAGCCCGAACGCGTGCCCGGGCCGGAGCTGGGCGACTACCTCGGACTTCCCATCAACGACGCGGCTCGCATGAGAGCCGACACATGGAGCGCCTCGATCCAGACACTGCCGGAATGGCAGTGCCGGCCCCACTCGGCAGACTACATCTGGCGTGGGCCGTCGGCGCTGCGGATCTCAAAGGAAGTGGATCCGGTCACCCGGCAGATTACCGCATTCCATGCGGAATGGCTGCGATCCGTGGACCGCACGGTTTACCTCGACGGCCGCACTCATCCCGAGGAATACGCGGCGCATTCCTGGTCCGGGTTCTCCACCGGAAAATGGGACGGGGACATGCTCACCGTGACGGTGACGCATCTCAAAGAAGGGTACGTTCGGCGGAATGGTGTTCCCCGAAGCGATCTTGCGACTTTGACTGAGCACTGGATTCGGCACGGCAACTGGCTGACAGTCGTCGAAATTATCAACGATCCCGTCTATCTCACGGAGCCGTTCGTCCGGACTACGGATTATGAACTGGATCTCCACCAGCAAATACCGCCGTATCCTTGCGGCATCGTCGAAGAGGTGGACCGGCCGGAAGGAATCGTGCCTCATTTCCTGCCGGGAACGAATACTTCGCTCAGCGAGTTTCCGGCCCATCACGACTTGCCGGCGGAGGCAGCCAAAGGCGGCGCCGAGACGATGTATCCGAAGTATCAATCGAAGTTGAGGCAGAAATGAATCGTAAAGCTATTATCGCGGCGGGCATTGCGCTCTCATTTGCGGTTTCCGGTCCCATCGAAGCGCAGCGTGGACGGGGTGGTCAGGGTGGCGCGCCTGTGACGGCAAAAGCCGCCGCCCCCGTGGACCTCACCGGGTACTGGGTATCCGTTGTCACAGAAGACTGGCGTTATCGCATGGTCACTCCGAAAAAAGGCGACTACCCGAGCATTCCTCTCAACGCCGAGGGGCGGAAACTAGCCGATGCCTGGGATCCCGCCAGGGATGAAGCGTCCGGCGACCAGTGCAAGTCCTTCGGCGCAGGAAACATCATGCGCGTCCCTGGAAACGTCCATGTCATATGGGAGGATGACAACACTCTGCGCGTGGACACTGACGCCGGCACACAAACTCGACTGTTCCGTTTCACCGGGTCGCCCGTTACCTCAACCGCGCCGGGGTGGCAGGGAAACTCCGCCGCTCAGTGGGAAATCGCAGGAGGAGGCCGAGGCGGCCGCGGAAATGCGCAACAAGGCGGAGGCGATCTGAAGGTCGTGACCGCGGGTATGCGGGCTGGATACCTGCAGAAGAACGGTGTTCCTTACAGCGCCAACGCGGTCGTGACCGAATACTTCCACCGAACGATGGAAAGCAACGGCGACTCGTGGCTCATCGTGACAACAATGATCGAGGATCCACAGTATCTCAATCAGCAGTTCCAAAGAAGCACACACTTCAAGAGACTTCCGGACGGTTCCACCTGGAGTCCCACACCGTGCACGGCAAGGTGAACGGGAAACGGGGTCGTAGCCCGGAAATTAAACACAAAAGATCTGACCAATGCTCAATTCCCAACTCTCAGCGGATTAATTCGGGGGACAGGATTAATTCGGGGGACAGACTCCGAATTCCCTGAATTAATCGGTTGAGAGTTGGGAATTGAGCATTGGTCAGATCTTTTCTTGCTCGCGCCCTACGGGATCAAAACCACCTTGCCCGTCGTGCGCCGTTCGGCCAGGTCGCTTTGCGCTTTGGCGGCTTCCGCGAGCGGGAACACGTGATCGACTTTGAACTTCAGTTCGCCCGAGCCAATCCATCGGAAGAGATCGGCAGCCCGGGAGAGCACTTCGTCGCGTGTGGCCGAGTAGGAAGGAAACCCCGGCCGCGTAAAAAACAGTGAACCCTTGGCGGCCAACATATTCGCATCAATCGGAGGGACTACACCGCTGGATTGGCCATACAAAACCATGTAGCCGCGAGGCCGCAGGGAATTGAGGCTCTTGTCGAACGTATCCTTTCCAACGGAATCGTAAACAACATCCACGCCGCGGCCATTCGTGAGCCGTTTCACTTCCGCTTCGAAATCCTGCCTGGAATAAATGATGACTTCATCCGCTCCGGCGCCCCGCGCGAGTTCTGCCTTCGCCTCATTGCCGACGGTCGCATAAACGGTCGCTCCGAGTTTCTTCGCGACCTGCGTAAGCAGCAGCCCTACTCCACCGGCGCCGGCATGCACGAGCGCCTTGTGTCCGGACCTGAGCGGAAACGTGCTGTGCGTGAGGTAATGGGCAGTCATGCCTTGCAGCGTAATCGCGGCGCCCAGCTTGAAATCGATATTGTCCGGAAGCTTCACGAGCTTCCATGCCGGCACGACAGCGTATTCCGCATACGATCCAGGCGACAGCGGATACGCCACGCGATCCCCCGGTTTGACTTCAGACACGCCTTCGCCGACAGAACTTACCGTGCCGGCTGCTTCCCGGCCGAGCGTCAACGGCATTTGCGCCGCTTTGTAAACTCCAATCCGGTCATAGATGTCGATGAAGTTCACGCCGATGGCCGCGATCTTCACAAGGGCTTCGCCTTTCCCCGCCACAGGAGCAGGCACATCTTCATACTTCAGATTTTCAGGGCCGCCGTAGGTATGAACGCGTATGGCTTTCATTTCAGTTTCTCCTTCTTCAGATGGCTAATTCGGGGACAGACGTATAAATCCCCAATTACGAATCAACGAACGATTAACCGTATTTGGGGATTTATACGTCTGTCCCCGAATTAGCCCCCTGCATAGCCCGGCGGCTACGAGCTTACACTACATGCCTCGTTGGTGAGAGGCATAGTCCGCCAGAAAATGTCTTTCAGACCGAACGTGAGGCTGGTGAGCTCTGAGCGGTCGACGACTGCGCCAGGACGGCCCCGCACACAAGAATGGAAATCAGGAGCGCGCTAAACGAAGCGTTAACTACTGGTTTCATAACCAATAGGATAAGGCGGTGGTATGCTGATGCTGAATTTATGAAAGTGATCAAAACGCCCCCATTTCCTCCTGACCCAAACAGCCGTAGTGTCAGTGTTGGCGCAACCCGGAGCCGTGGACGCGGCATGTTTGCCATCCGCAAGATACCGAAGGGCGAGACCATCGAGCGAGCCCCGGTCATTGTGATTCCGGCGAAGCAGTGGCCCAGGGTCCAGTCAAGCATTCTTTCCGACTATGCTTTCGACTGGGGAGAGCACGATGAACATGCCGTCATTGCGCTCGGGTACGTTTCTATTTACAACCATTCCTACCGGCCGAACGCGCAACTCGTACAATTGCCCGTGGAACTCATGATGGAAGTTGTGGCAATTAAAGACGTTGAGCCGGGCGCCGAAATCACCATCAATTACAACGGTGACCCGGCGGGACGAGACCCATTATGGTTCACCCGGAAACGTTAGTGGACACGGGATGGCGACTTGGTTAGAATCACGTCCGAAGCATGAGGGTCTCGAAGAGAATTGCCATACTGGGCGGGACTTTCGATCCCATCCATAACGGACATCTCGCCGCAGCGGACACGGTCGCCAGCACCTTCCAAGTCGATGAAGTTCATTTCGTTCCGGCCTTTTCTCCTCCGCACAAGCAGTCCCGGGGAATCACGTCGCCATTTCACCGTTTCGCCATGATTGCGCTCGCGACGTTGCCCTTTGATCGATTTCGAACGTCTACTATAGAAGTGGATACTCTTGAAAAACGCTACACGGTTGAAACTCTCGAGGCCATGAGGCGCGACAATCCGGGCGGCGAGCTTCTGTTCATTATCGGAACCGATATGTATCAGGAAATCGAAGCCTGGAAGAACTTCCGGCGCCTCTTCGATTTGGCACACCTCGTGATCGTGAACCGTCCGGGATTTCCGATCCGCGAGGACGTTGCGCCTTTTCAGACCATCCCGGAACCGCAGGTGGTAACACTGCCGGAGAAAACCGCTGTCTTCTACCTGCCCTTTGTCGAATTGCCGATCTCGTCCACGGAAATCCGGGACGACCGGCGCCGCGGCGCGGAAGTACGCCATTGGCTGCCGCCGTCGGTCTGGAGTTACATTGAAAGAAACAAACTCTATTCTCTAGGGGAGAAAACGAACAGCAATTGATGGATAAAGAAAATCAACTATCGGAAGCCATCGAAGCAGCACTGGACAAGAAAGCGCAGGATGCTGTGGTGCTCGAGCTTGGCGAAATTTGTTCCTTTACCGATTACTTTCTCATCTGCACCGGTACTTCAACCCGGCACAATCAGACTATTGCAGACTACATTGAAGAAACACTCAAGCGGCAGGGTGTACGTCCCCTGCACATCGAAGGACACACAGAAGGTGAGTGGATCCTTCTGGACTATGTGGACTTCGTGATTCACATTTTTTCGGCACGAGCGCGTGAGTTCTACGATCTGGAGCGCTTGTGGCGAGCAGGCAAGCGGCGCGATGCCCATGAATTATTGACAGGACAACGCACGCTATAGTCCTGGGAAACTAAGGAAAACTTGCGAGCTGCCATGTCCCAAGGGAACGATCAGCTCTACCCGTTCGTCTTTTCAGCTGACTCACCCCTGGTCGGCGTCTATCGGACGCTCGAAAAAGTCCGGGAGAATCCGACTACCGTCTTGATAGAAGGCGAGAGCGGAACCGGCAAAGACGCGCTGGCCCAATGGTTGCACTACAACAGCCCTCGCAAAGAGGGGCCCTTCATCAAAATCGATTTCTCATCTCTGCCCGAAGAACTTGTTGAATCCGAATTGTTCGGCTACGAACGCGGAGCTTTCACCGGGGCCGTGAATTCGAAGCTGGGGAAGCTGGATCTCTCGCAGGGAGGAACGGCCGTGCTCGACGAAATCGCCAGCGTGGATCTGGCGGTTCAGGCGAAGCTGTTGAACGTCGTGGAGGCGAAACAGTTCTATCGGCTGGGCGGAACGAAGTCCATCGAGATCGATGCCAGGATTGTGGCGCTGTCCAGCGTTCCCCTTGCCAAAGCGGCGGAACGGCAGGTCTTCCGGCAGGATCTTTTCTTCCGATTGAACCTGATCACCATTCGCGTGCCGCCGCTGCGCGAACGCCGCCCCGAGATTTTTCCGATGGCGGAGTTTCTGCTCGAGCAACTTGGCCGGAAGTACAAGGCTTCGTCCGTGATGACTGCGGACTGCCGTGCCGTCTTTGAACACTACGACTTTCCCGGAAACATCCGCGAGCTCCGAAATGCTCTCGAGCGTGCCGTGCTGCTCGTGCCGGGACAGGATATTACGCCGGATTCGCTGCCGCCTTCGTGGTACACGTCGCGGCCGTCGAGCGAGAAGATGCCCTCGCTCGAAGATGTCGAACGGGACTACATTTCCGAAGTGCTCCGTCAAACGCGCGGTAAAAAAGTGAAGGCCTCCAAGATTCTCGGCATCAGCCGAAAGACCCTCCTGGAAAAGCGAAAGAAATACGGATTGAAATGAAACTGCGGGTGGTGTGGGTCGGCAAGACGAAGAATCCGCAGATGGCGAAGCTCTGCGCAGACTACGTCGAGCGGATAGAACATTTCCTGCCTTTGGAATTCGCAGAAGTCAAAGAGGGCAGGATCCTTGCCGCACTTGATCCTTCCGACCGTGTCCTTGCGCTCGATCCCGAAGGAAAGTCCTGGACATCCGAACAATTCGCACGGTTCGTCGAGCAGCATATGACGTCGGATCCACGCCGGCTTGCGTTCGTTATCGGTGACTACGGCGGACTCTCGGACGAAGTGAAGAAGCGTGCCGATGTGCAGTGGTCGCTTTCGCCGCTGACGTTCACGCATGATATGACACGAGTGCTTCTGCTGGAACAGATCTATCGTGCCCTGTCCATCATTCGCAATATTCCCTACTCGAAGTAGGAAGGGTGTGGGAAGACGGGGAGATGGGGATACGGGATAAGGTTATTCCCCTTGCAAGAGGGTGTTGCAAAAACCCTCGAATGTGAGGGGATCTAGCCACAAAAAGCACAAGAAGCACAAAATTCTTGTGCCTTTTGTGCCTCTTGTGGCTTGTTCCCGTTCTTGCTCCAGGTTTTGCAACATTCTCTTGCAAGGAGGAGGGGAATACCTTTTCCTCGTCTGTTACTCTTCCCTTTCCCCCCTTCCTTTCCTGCTATACTGACGGTGCCCTCGCTTTTTCCCCAACGCGCTTGATCGATTCGATTCTCAATCTTCTTTTTCCTGTCGCCTGCGTGGTATGCCGTGCGCAGGTTTTGGAACGCCGGTGGGGGCCGGCGTGTCCCGAGTGCTGGTCGCGCCTGGAACCGCTCGCGCCGCCGTTTTGCCCGCAATGCGGAGAACCTGCGCCGGCCATTGAGGGCTTGTGTGGACGATGCCGGAAAGGCGAATACGTTTTCGACTTTGCGCGATCCGCCCTCTTCTTCACGCACACGCTCCGAGAAATCATCCACCACCTCAAGTACGCCGAGCGTGTTTCCCTCGCCGGATCTCTCGGCGACATTCTGAAGGGCTGCCTCGACCATGAACCGTTCTCCGGAGGCGTCGTCGTCCCGGTGCCCCTCCATCGCAGGCGCGAACGTGAGCGTGGCTTCAATCAGGCAGAGTTGATCGCCGCCCGGCTGGGCGGTCCCATGGAGCGGGGCCTGCTCCGCCGCCGCAAGGACACTCCGAGCCAGACAGGTCTGAGCCGCAGTGAGCGAAAACGGAATCTGGCAGGCGCTTTTGAAGTCCGCGGATCCGTCGCCGGAACAGTAATCCTGGTCGACGACGTCTACACTACAGGATCGACGGTCAATGAGATCGCTCGAACTCTCAAGCGCGCCGGCGCACAACGTGTGGAGGTTCTAACGGTGGCAAGAGTTTCGAACGAATTCTATCGAGCGGCGGAAACAGACATTTCAGAGACGGTATGAAGGACCCAGTGCGACTTGCTTTCCAGGAGTTCCGCGACGAATCGCGTGTGCAACGCGTGGCCGGCGCGATTCGCCACCAGTCTTCCCAGCACCGGTTGGCCGATCAGAGCGAAGTCCCCAAGCAGATCGAGGGCCTTGTGCCGTACGAATTCGTCCTGAAAACGCAGGGATGTATCGTTGAGCATCCCCGTTTCGGTCAACACGATTGCGTTCTCCAGCGAGCCGCCCCGGATCAGGCCGCTCGCCTGCAGCTTCTCCACTTCATCATAGAAGCCGAAAGTTCGCGCGGGCGCAATGCAATCCGCGTAGCTGGTGCCGGAAAGCTCGACGTCGAGGCTTTGCTTTCCGATCAGGGGATGCGGAAAATCAATGTCGCATTTGATGCTGAAGCTGTCCGAAGGGTAGATGCCAAGCGTCTTCCCATCTTCGGTCAGGACAAATTCCTTCGTAATCCGTATGTATTTCCGCCGCCGATTCTGTGGGACAACTCCGGCCTGCGCAAGGGCTTCCGTGAATGGGAGTGCGCTTCCATCGAGGATCGGCACTTCAAAGTTGTCCAGCTCAATGTACGCATTGTCCACGCCGACTCCGTACAGCGCGGAAAGCAGGTGCTCCACCGTCGAAATCCAGACGCCACGGCTCATCAGCGTCGTGGCATACGCGACGCGAGCGACCGAAGCGACGTCCGCGCGCAGTTCGAAATTGTCCAGGTCGACGCGGCGGAAAACGATGCCCTTGCCGGCAGGAGCAGGAAGGATTCGAACGGTAGCGAGCTCCCCTGTGTGCAGACCGATTCCCTTGAATTCGACCGAGGTCGCAATGGTCTGCTCTCGCATCTTCACCTATTATTGCAATTGACTCGCCTAATCTGCGCGCGTGAGCGGCGAACAACTTACAAACCAAACACGGCGAGAAACCGTGTACATTTGTGCACACGTGTTGTGTAAATGAGGCTGTAAATGATCAAGCATCCACTGTTCCTGATCGTCGATGGTATGTCGCAAGCCTACCGCGCGTATTTCGCGATTCGCGGTCTATCCAGCAGCCGGGGTCTGCCGACGAATGCGATTTACGGCTTCGCGATCATGCTCAAGAGGGTCCTCGAGAAATATCCTCCCGAATACATTGCTGTGGCATTTGACAGTCCCGAGCGCACGGCGCGTCACACGCAATACGACCTGTACAAAGCCACGCGAAAGAAGATGCCGTCGGACCTCGCCCAGCAGATGCCGTACATCCGAAGGTTCTGCCAGGCGATGCGCATCCAGGTATTGGAAATGCCGGGCCATGAGGCCGACGACATCATTGCAACCGTTTCGACAAAGGCCGTTCCCGCAGGTCTGTATCCGGTCGTCGTAACACTCGATAAGGATCTGTATCAACTTGTAGACACCATTCTTGTTCTGAACACATCCAAGGATGACCTGATCGTGGATCGGGACAAGGTCCGGGAACTCTTCGGAGTCACGCCCGGGCAAATACCGGACCTGCTGGGCCTCTGGGGCGACAGTTCCGACAACATTCCCGGCGCGCCCGGTATTGGCGAGAAAGGCGCTCGCGATTTGATTCAAAAGTTCGGTTCAATCGAAAGTCTTCTGGACCGCGTGGCGGAGGTTCAAAACGCGAAGCACCGGACGTCACTGCTCGAGAACAAACAGCAGATCCTGATGAGCAAGCAGCTGGTCATCGTCGATACCGGGCTGCCGATAGACGTCGACTGGACGAACTTCAGAGTGCAGCCACCCGATCGCCGTGAGCTGATGCCGCTGCTCAAGGAACTGGAATTTACGAACCTTATCAAGGAGTATCTGCCGCCGGAAGTCGGGCCCGTGGTGGAGGTGGTCCGGACCGAAACGCTTCCGGAAGCCGCAGAGCGCGTCATCTTTGACGTGCAGGCCGATCGGGTTTCGTTCTGGAACGGCAATGGAACCGTCGCGAGCGTTCCGTTGGATGACCGCGTCGCTCGCCTTCTCTCAAATCCCGCCGTGCACAAGATCACGTACGACCTCAAAGAAGCCATGCTGAAACTTCGGCGGCGGGGCATTGAACTGGTGCCGCCCTACGACGACCCACTGCTGATGACATATCTCCTCTTTCCGAATCGGGGGAAGTACGACCTGCCGGACGTCGTTTTTGAGCTGATGGGCCAGACCGTGGCGTCGGAGGAGGAACGCACACCGTGGATTGGCCGCCTGTTGAAAGAGCTCGAAGCAAAAACGCAGCAAGAGGTCGAACGCCCGTATCGCGAAATCGAGTTGCCTCTTTCGGCAGTATTGGTGGAAATGGAACTGGCCGGACTCCGGATTGACGTGAGTGTGCTCGAGCGGATGTCGCAGGAGATGGGCACTCAGCTGGACGATCTGACCCGGCGCATTTGCGAGATCGCAAATTGCGAATTCAATATCAACTCGCCGCGGCAGCTGGGCGAGATCCTGTTCGACAAACTCAACCTTCCGCGTCCCCGCAAGCTGCGGAAGTCCGGACAGTATTCGACTGCCGTCGAGATCCTTGAAGAACTGGCGGACAAGCACGAGCTGCCGCGGCTCGTTCTCGAGTATCGCCAGCTTGCGAAATTCAAGTCCACGTATATCGACGTGATCCCGAAACTTCTGGACGCGAAAACCGGACGCCTGCACACATCGTTTCATCAGGCGGCTGCATCCACGGGCCGGCTCTCGAGCAGCAATCCGAACCTGCAGAACATTCCGGTCCGCGTGGAGCTTGGAAAACAGATTCGCGGCGCCTTCATCCCGGAAGAAGGCTGGTGGTTTGTTTCAGCCGACTATTCACAGGTCGAACTGCGCATCCTTGCTCATCTTTCCCGTGATGCACGATTGGCCGAGGCTTTTGCCGCGGGAGAAGATATCCATCGACGCACGGCCGCTGCGGTGCTCGGCCTGCCCATAGGGGAGGTCACTTCGGAACAACGAAACCGCGCAAAGGCCGTCAACTTCGGGATCGTTTATGGGCAGACGCCATTCGGTCTTGCGCAACAGCTTGGAATCAGCCCCGACGAGGCGGCCGAATTCATCGCGCGATACTTCCGGCAATATCAAGGTGTGCAGGAATACATCGAGAATTGTCTCAGCCAGGCACGCGATACAGGAATCACACGCACCTTATTCGGCAGGATCAGGCAGCATCCGGAAATCAACTCGCGCAATGGCATGCGCCGTGGAATGGCGGAGCGCACCGCGATCAATTCGCCAATCCAGGGAACGGCGGCGGACATCATCAAGATCGCAATGATCCGAATTTCGGAGGAACTCCGCCGCCGGAAGCTTCGCACTCGCATGGTCCTGCAGGTTCACGACGAGCTGATCTTCGAAGTTCCCGAAGACGAACTCTGGATCCGCGAGTTGATCCGCGACCTGATGCAAAATGTCGTTCAGCTCGACGTCCCTCTGACGGTCGACGTCAAGCAGGGCAAGACCTGGGAAAAAATGGGGGCGTAAATTGGGCAGCTAAAGCCGTTTGTTGATTGTGAGTTTCAGCATCTCCGCCATGCACGCCGCGGCGGTTTTGACCTGACTTGCTTCCAGGGCAAGTGTTCCGAGTCGATTCAGGCTGTCGGCCACCCAGTCCTTCAATTCCATGCCTTGAAAGTGAACTTTCGCCTGCACGGCGAGAAGCTTTGCCTTGGCGACTTCGCCTCGCGCCATTCCGACGTAGGCGAGGCAGAAGCCCATCATCGAAATCCAATACTTGTTGCCTTCCTGTTCGAACAATTTCCTGGAAGCCTCGCCCGCAGCTTCGGCCTCTGAAAGTTGCTGTATCTGGGAAAGCCCCATGGCGCAGAAGGCCAGGGCCTTGGCGTGTTCGTATCGCTTTGAGGTTTTCGCGAATCCCTCGACGGCCTGTTTTGCGTAGGTCACTGCCTCGGCCGGCTTCATCAGATGCAGGTAAATTTCGGACACGTCCAGGTCGCAGAGGTTCACGTGATGCCTGCTGTTTGTTCTGACGAAGTACTCCCGCACTTCTGCAAAGGAATTGAGCGCCTCGGTGCAGCGGCCTTTCAAGAACATCAGGTACGACTTGTTGTATCGAGCCTGCATGAACAGTTCACGCATACTCAGACTCGCGCTGAGTTCTTCTGCCGCCTCGTACATCTTTTCCGCTTCATGAAGATGATCTGCGAATGAAAGGCAGTTCGCCAGATTCAGGTACGTCATTGCGAGAGCCGGCCAATCCTCAAGTTGTTCGAAGAGCGCTCGCGCCTTCTGGTGATGCTGGAGCGCAAGGACGTGCTGCTCGCGGCGCATCCAGAGGTTGCCCATGTTTCCGTAAACCTTTGCCAGGCCGGTTGGATGATTGTTGGCCTGGAACCACCGCTCGGCGGTGACAGCGTTGGCTAGAGAATCGTCATACTTCCCGGTCATATACAAAGCCGCCGTATACCCCAAACGCGTACGCGCGGCCTGCTCGGCAGCGCCGACATTTTCGAAGAGCAGAATGGCTTTCTCGTAGTAATCGAGAGACTGCTCGTGTTGCTCGTCGGCGTTGAGAGTATGAGCCATCAGCCGGCAGGCTTCAGCCAACATGAGCCTGTCGTTCGTCTCCGATGCGATCTTTAACGACGTGATCGCGCGGTTAATAGCCTGATCCGTTTGCGCGCTTCTGGGCCCGCCTGAGTAGAAGTTCTGGTTGCGAAGGCTCTGCCACGTGCCCGCGATTTCACCCGCCAGGTGGCTCACGTCCGTCGAGTCCGCATAGTTCTTGAGATAGGGATCAAACCGGCTCATCGATCCCTTCATCGGCGCGGCAGCAAAAGACTTTAACTCCATTGAATTCATTAAAGTTTTTCCATATTCGGCCGATACCTGCAGAGAGCGGAAAGACCGCTTCATGGAGAAAGAGTTATGAAAAAGGTTTTGCTTGCGGTGGTCCTGCTGGTCTCGAGCCAGCTCTCAGCCTGGGCCGGCGACAAGGCAGTTGTTGCAGACTTGCAGTCGGGTTCGAAAGTTCAGGCAGCGGTCTCCGCTCTGGGAGCGAAAGTTCTCCGCAATATTCCTGGTACTTCACTTTATTTGTTAAAGGTTCCCGTCGTGCCCGGGTCTCAGTCTTATCCCTCGCTCGGCATCACTTCGGTAGAGCTGGATAGTGCAGTTACTCTGCGGCCTTCTCCCATTAGTTGGGGAATTCTGAAGATCCAGGGGTCTCAGCTCGCGGAGTGGTACGCACAGCAGCCGGCACTGAAGCTTATCCAGGCGGATAAGGCGGTGGCCATTGCCAGGGGCAGAGGCATTGTCGTTGCAGATCTCAATGCCCGAGTCGATGTTGGGCACAAGGCCCTGATCGGCCACCTCACGGCCGGTTATGACTTCGTTGCCGAGAGAGAGATTTCCGATGCCGTTCTGAATCAGTCTTCCGCGAGTTTCCTCGATCAATCGAGCGCCGCGTTTCTGGACCAGTCTTCAGCCGCGTTTCTCGATCAGTCCTCGGCCGCGTTTCTTGATCAGTCTTCGGCTGCGTTTCTAGATCAGTCGTCGGCAAGCTTTCTGGACCAGTCTTCAGCCAGCTTCCTGGACGCCGGCAATCCCGCGCACGGACACGGCACGCTTTGCGCAGCGCTGATCGCTGCGGTGGCGCCGGATAGCATGATCATGCCGCTGCGCGTGTTTGACGATAAGGGCAACGCGGATTTGTTCTCGATCGTCAAAGCAATCCACTACGCCGTAACGAACGGCGCCGATGTTATCAACATGAGCTTTGGATTGGAGTCCCAGTCTCCGGCCGTGAAGAAGGCAATTGCCTTTGCAATCGAACAGGGTGTCACGGTTGTGGCCTCTGCCGGAAACAACGATTCGAGGGTGAAACAATATCCGGCCGCGTACAACGATGTGCTCGCGGCCGCTGCGACGGATTTGCAAGACAAGAAAGCCAGCTTCTCGAACTATGGAGATGCCGTCTTCGTCACGGCGCCTGGCGTGAACATCATTTCCGCCTATCCCGGCGGATACTACGCTGTGGCGTCAGGTACGTCGTTCAGCGCTCCTTTGGTTGCCGGAGAAGCAGCCCTGCTCCGATCGAACTCCCGACGGCACGCCGCCAGCCGCGCTATTGCAAAAGGCGCGGTTGATATCGACGCGAAGAATCCCAAGTACGACGGGAAGCTCGGCGCCGGGCGAATCGACATCCTGAATTCGCTCCAGATTGTGAACTAAGTTTCCAGTCCGTCCTGTCCTGGACGCTGTGGCGGCGGTCAAATGACTTGCCGCCACAGTTGACTTCGAAAATGCCGAGGTGTACAACCTAGGCATCTTGAGTAGCCAATCTTCCAAAATCGAGGATCCAATATTTGAGGTTCGCCAGACCTACCTGAAAGCCCTCAGGACCGGAGACATCGACCTTTTTCTATCTCTGGCCGCTGAAGACATCGAGTGGATGCCTCCAAACGACACAACAGTCTTCGGGCGCGCGGAGTTGAAAGAGTGGCTCAACGAATATTTCGAATACTTCAGGCTCGGGGCGTATAGCGAACCGGAACGCAACGTGGTGGTATGCGGCGAATTGGCGGTCGAACGAACTTCCTACATGATCTCGATCCTTCCGGTGAAGGGCACAGCCCGAATTCGCGACGATGGCAAAATGCTCACCATATGGAAACGTCAATCAGACGGGTCCTGGAAAATATGGCGCGGCATCTGGAACAGCATTAAGCCCATTGGCAGCGGCACCAATCGCTTCCTGGCCCGCATCATGCAGAAGAAATCCCGCCCAAAATAATGGTTTAGTTTTGATACCTATTGGGAAAAGTTTGCCTACCGCCGACAGTCCCCCAACGTGTTCCTGCAACGGTTTACTGCGCCTCTGGAATGGGTGAAAGACGTGCCAATAAGAAGGTGGCTCAAAGGGTGGAAAAACCCGCTGTTGGGTCCAGGGAGGAATAAATTGGAATCAGGGACAGATCATCGTGAAATCCAGCCGTCCATGACGGATCGGACCCCGAGGCACGTCATGCTTTCAAGCCTTCGCGGTGTGATTACGGAAGTGGAACTGGTCGGCGCGACCTCGAGTTCCGGAAGGTGTTACATACTCCGGTACCACAAAGCGTCTCAAAACGCCGATATGATTCTCGATGTCGGCTCCTCTTCGGATCGGAGGTCGTGGACTGGCTTTCGCTATCACGACTCTCAATGGAGTTTCGTGAAGCAGGATCGTCCATAGTCGCCGTCGTGAACCTTTGAAACTCGACCGCCTCGCGGCCACGGCCGCGAGGCTTTTTTTGTGGCGTCTCTGTCACGCATCCTCTTCGATCCGTCCCGTCGATGCTCGCGTTTGTGTCGCAGAGAATCGCGTCCGCCTGGGAAAAGCATGCATCCTTCCCGAAAATGATTCTTTCTCCGGCGAAAACGATTGCGTCGATGACGGCAACAAAATGCGCCGCCTCGGCAGAGATCGCGTCAGCCTCGAGGATGATTATTTCTGCGCCGGACACGACCGTTTCCGGCCTGGACTCGATCGAGTCTGGAGGAGCCTCGCGTTTCCTATTGATTTTCGGGCTTGACTGGCCATCTAAGGCGATCGTGTCCGGGACGAACACCATCGTGTCCGGGACGGACTCGATCGACATCAAGCCGGACTTGCTCCGGTCCGAGTCGAAGATGACCGTCTCCGGAGGTGAAACGATCGTGCCCGCGCCGGAAATGATCGTCTCGAAGGCGAAGACAGTCGTGTCCATGACGAAAACAATCGTGTCCCCGACTGAAATCGCCGTGTCCACTCCGGACACGATGAACACTCCCCCGCCTCTGATCTATTGACGTCCACTGCACGCGCCCAATTAAGCTCGGTTGACAACCTTTTCCACCGCCACTTAAAATCAACTCTGTCTTTCGTCCCTTCCCGGGCGCGTAGCTCAGTTGGAATGAGCGCTACCTTGACACGGTAGAGGTCATCGGTTCGATCCCGGTCGCGCCCATTGTCCCCTTCTTGAATCACATCAAACGCGCCGGCTGCCAATCTTGTCGGCTTACCTTGGCCATGTGCATGTCGCCGACACGCAGTGGTATTTGAGCGGTTCGCCGGAACTGATGCGCGAGGCGATGCGCCGGCTTGAGCACCGCTGGGAGGGACGACGATGACTACTCTTCCCAGCTTTCCTGCGCTATTGGAGCGTTTCTTCACACAGCGTCTGATGCAGCAACGACGGGCGTGTCCTCATACCATCAGCTCCTATCGAGACACCTTCCGTCAATTCCTGAAGTTCGCCGAAGAACGGTTGCATAAGCCGCCATCCCGCCTAAACTTCGAGGAGATCGATGCCCCTTTGGTCGTGACGTTTCTGGATAGCCTTGAGAAGCAGCAAGGCTTGAGCGTTCGCAGCCGGAATCTGCGGTTGACGGCGATCCATTCCTTCTTCCGCTACACCGCCTTCGAGGCGCCAGCCCACTCTGCACAGATCCAGCGCGTGTTGGCCATCCCCAGCAAACGTTTCACGCGGACTTTGGTGGAGTTTCTCACGCGTTCCGAAGTCGATGCTTTGCTGGCTGCTCCGGATCAACATACCTGGTCCGGTCGGCGCGATCACGCCTTTATCTTGGTGGCCGTGCAAACGGGCCTGCGATTATCAGAAATGACCGGACTGAAACGCGCGGATCTTGTCCTCGGAACCGGCGCTCACGTGCGCGTCGTCGGCAAGGGACGCAAAGAACGATGTACGCCCATCGCTAAATCGACGCTCGCCGTGTTAAAAGCCTGGTTGCGGGAGCCACAACGAGGCGACAGAGAGGTGCTGTTTCCCAGCGCCAAAGGTGAACGGCTCAGCGTCCACGGCGTGCAGTTCTTGCTGAACAAGCATCGACTGACCGCCTCCAAGATCTGCCCTTCGCTGAAGCAAAAGCGTGTCACTGTTCACCGCTTGAGGCATACGGTGGCCATGGACCTTCTACAAGAGGGCGTAGATCGGGCTGTCATTGCTTTGTGGCTCGGGCATGAGTCGGTCGAGACGACGCAAATCTATCTGGCTGCGACACTCGCCATGAAAGAAAAAGCGCTCGCCAAAACAACGCCACGTCGCGGCCGGCCAGGACGCTACCGGCCAGGAGATCCGCTGCTGGCGTTCCTGAATAATCTTTAGCGGCGCCCAAAACTATGTCGCGTAATGAAAGACCTTCGTCGCCGGTCGCGACAGCATGGCCTAAGCCTCATGCCCGTACAGCGCTTCCAGCTGACTCCGTCCCTGGAAGCCCAGCACCACCGGGTTATTCGATTTCCGGTTCTGGTGATCGCGGCGTGTAACTCTGGTTCCTCGCACACGTGCGGCGAGTTGGGGACTGGCTTTGGGGATGTTGGGTTCGTCTGAAGACTTAGGTGCCTCTGTTAGCCGAGGGGCCGAGGGACCTCCGCTTGACACCTGTCGGTATGTGACAGAGAATGTATGCCGTCACCCCGGACAAGCCCAAGTTCCAGTGACGAATGCTCAAGTGTGACGGCGTCAGAGGCCCAAGTGGTCGGTAGCGTAGCAGCCGGCAGGAGCAGAGATCACAGTGGGTGAAAACTGATTTTGTGATCGCGAGGTGACCGAGGCAGACGACTGCGGCGCTGGCAATCGTGGGGGGGGCGGAATGGCTGAACGCCGGACACTGCGCACGCAACCGGCCATGAAAGAGGGCGACAACAGGGGTCTCAAATCGAGCGGCTCCCTGGATGCCGAGACCATTATTGCCCACGCCCCGGACCCCGTGTTTGTCTCCGACCTCGAAGGCAAGATCCTGCAGGCCAACGATGCGGTTTCCCAGTTGCTCGGGTTCCGCCAAGATGAG
>Ga0137394_10000018_pt1 | contig 123570 bp, 102 predicted proteins | sample czobulk116metaG_FD_108278 | JGI IMG/M metagenome (GOLD analysis project Ga0137394, IMG submission 108278) | Vadose zone soil microbial communities from Angelo Coast Range Reserve, California, USA - czobulk1.16 metaG | ecosystem: Environmental > Terrestrial > Soil > Vadose zone | place: USA...
ACTCGCGAACGGATTTAACGTCACTGCGGGCACACCCGCGTTGCTGACAGTGAACCCGGGCAGCGGGCAGCAAGGGCAGCAGAACCTGAATGTTCAGATAGCCGGGCAGTACACGAATTTTGTGCAGGGAACAACGCAGGTCGGTTTCGGCGCGGGCATCACGGTCAACAGCGTGACCGTGGCGAATGCGACCAGCCTGACCGCCAACATTTCCATCAGCGCTGGTGCTGCGACAGGCGCTCGCACCGTGACTGCCACGACGGGCGCGGAAGCGTTATCACTCGCGAACGGATTTAACGTCACTGCGGGCACACCCGCGTTGCTGACTCTGAACCCGGCCAGCGGGCAGGTGGGGCAACAGAACCTGAATGTTCAGGTGACCGGACAGTTTACGAATTTTGTCCAGGGCACGACCCAGGCCGACTTCGGAGCCGGCATCTCGGTGAACACTGTAACGGTAGCGAGCGCGACCAGCTTGACCGCCAACATTTCGATTGCGGCCAATGCAGCGTTGGGTGACCGGACGGTGACGGTGACCACTGCAACTGAAGTCGTTTCCAGGACGCCCGGATTTACCGTGACTGCCGGCACACCGGCCCTGCTGACAGTAATCCCGAACACGGGTCAACAGGGCCAACAGAACCTGAATGTCCAGTTAACGGGCCAGTTCACGCATTTCGTCCAGGGCACGACGCAGGTCACCTTCGGTGCCGGCATCACGGTGAACACTGTGACAGTAGCGAGCGCGACCGGCTTGACCGCCAGCATTTCGATTGCGGCCAATGCAACGTTGGGCGACCGGACGGTGACGGTGACCACTGGAGCGGAGGTCTTTTCCAGGACGCCGGGATTTACCGTAACTCCGGGCACGCCAGTGCTGCTGACGGTAAGTCCGAACAGTGGGAAACAGAACCAGGCGAATCTCAATGTTCAGGTGACCGGCCAATTCACGAACTTTGTCCAGGGCACGACGGAGGTGACTTTCGGAACGGGAGTCGCGGTGAACAGCTTGACGGTGGCGAATGCGATTAGCCTGACGGCGAACGTCACGATTGCAAACACTGCGCCGGTCGGCCATCGCACCGTGGCGGTTACCACCGGAACCGAGGTGGTTTCCCTGGGGAATGGATTCACCGTTACTCCTGCAACTACCCCTGCGCCGCCGACGGTAACGTTTGCTACGCCGGCGAACGGCTTGTCCATTACAACGCTGACCAATGTGACGGGTTCGGTGAACAGCAGCGCGCTGGATTCATGGACTCTCGAATACAAAATGATCGACGGCCCCGCCTTCCAGCCGATCGCGTCCGGAACCACGAATGTGTCGAACGCATTGCTCGGCACGCTCGATCCCACACTGCTGTTGAACGGCACGGTGGCGCTGCGACTGCGCGCAACGGATCTAACGGGACAAACATCATCGACACAGATCACCCTGGTCGTCTCCGGCAACCAGAAGGTTGGCAACTTCACTGTTTCTTTCCGCGATCTGACAATACCGATGGCGGGCTTCCCGATCAACATCGTGCGAACGTACGACAGCCGCGTCAAGCAGGGCGGTGATTTCGGCGCGGGGTGGACACTGGACCTCAAGTCGGTTCAACTGAGCGAAAACCAGGTCCTGGGGAACGATTGGCAGCAGACGTCGTCCGGCGGCTTTTTCCCGACTTACTGTATACAAGAAACGAAGCCGCATATCGTCACGGTGACGCTCCAGGACGGCTCCGTCTATAAATTCCAGCCCACCGTGTCGCCGCAATGCCAGCAATTTGCTCCCCTTCAAACTGTGACAATCGGCTTCCAGCCGCTGCCTGGAACGAATGCCAGTCTTTCTATCGGCTTCCTCGACATACTGCTGACTCCCGTCCTCGGCTCGCTACAGTTGATCGATTTGGATACGTTTGCGCCCGCCGACCCGGATGCGTATACGTTCTCATTGCCGGACGGCCGATCGATGCAGCTCAATGGCCAACCGGCTGTTTTGCAGAGTCTGACAGATGCCAACGCCAACAAGATCACGATCGGTCCGAATGGCTTGACTCACTCTGCCGGAAAGAGCGTGCTTTTCCAGCGCGACGCGTTCGGCCGCATCACCCGCATCACGGATCCGGCGGGCAATACACTGAATTATGGTTACGATGTCCGTGGCGACCTTGCGAGTTTCGCCGACCAGGAAAGCAATTCCACCACGTATACCTACAACAACACCCACGGCTTGTTGCAGATTCTGGATCCGCGCGGCATCCAGCCCGTTCGTAATGAATACGACGACAGCGGCCGTCTGGTGCGGAACATCGATGCGTTCGGGAACGTCATCAACTACACCCACAATACGGGATCGCGGCAGGAAGTCATCACGGATCGGCTCGGCAATGTCACCCTGCACGAATACGATACGGCCGGCAATATTGTACAAACCACCGATGCCCTGGGAGGGGTGACGATTCGCACCTACGACGCGAGAAACAATCTGCTGACGGAAAGGTTTCCACTCGGTCAGACCAAAACGTTCACCCTTGACGCGCAGGATAATCGCCTGACCGAGACGGATCCACTCGGCAATACGACGCGATATACGTATAACGCTCGGAAGCAGGTGCTGACGATCACTGATCCCCTGGGCCGCGTCACCACCAACACCTATGACGCGAATGGAAACCTGTTGTCGACGCGGGACCCGCTGAACAACACAACTTCTTACACCTACGACGGTCGCGGGCAACAGACATCCATGACCAATCCGGTGGGTGGCGTCACGCAATCTCAATACGATGCAAACGGAAACCTGACGCGCCAGATCGATCCGATGGGCAACGTCACAACCCTGACTTACGACGCCAACGGAAACAAGCTGACTGAGACAAAAACCCGGACAACGCCCTCGGGTCCTGAAACCGTGGTGACGGCGTATCAATACGACCACTTGAATCGGCTGGTCCGGACCACGTTCGCGGACGGCTCCGCCGCACAAACCACCTACAACAGCATCGGCAAGCAAAGCATTAAGACCGACCAGTTGGGGCGGCAGACCACTTACGCCTACGACGCGGTGGGCCGGCTCAGCCAGACCACATTCCCGGATGGTACCAGCGAAGTATCCACGTACGATGCGGAAGGGCATCGTCTCACCGGCGTTGACCGCTCCGGACGCACGACCAGTTACCAATATGACAAATTGGGCCGCCTGACACGCACCACATTCCCGGATGGCGCCTTTACCGCGACGATCTACGATGCCGCGGGCCAGGTGACGCAAACAACCGATGAGCTCAACAATGTCACTCGTTTCGTCTACGATGCAGCCGGCCGGCGCACGCAGGTCATCGACAGCTTGAACAAAACCATGAACTTTGCGTATGACCTTGCCGGCAATCAGGCGTCGATGACCGATGCGCGCAGCAACACCACGCAATATCAGTACGACGGCAACAACCGGCGGACCCGCGTGACTTATCCGGATGGAACCTTCGACGCGACGGCGTATGACGCGCTGGGGAGGGCGACTTCCAAAACGGATCAGGCCAGCCGTATTACGCAATTTCAGTACGACGCGCTCGGCCGACTCACGCGCGTCATCGACTCGCTCAGCCAGTCGACGAACTACGACTATGACGAACTCAGCAATCGGATCTCGCAAACCGACGCGCTCGGAAGGATCACCCGGTTTGAATACGACCGTCTCGGCCGCCGTACGCGGCGCATTCTGCCTCTGGGAATGTCGGAGACTTCTGTCTACGACGTGGCTGGAAATCTGATCCGCAAGACGGACTTCAACGGAAAGACGACCACCTACAGCTACGATGCCGCTAACCGCCTGCTAACGAAGGTACCGGACCCGAGCCTTGCAGAGCCGACCGTCTCGTTCACGTACACATCGGCCGGCCAGCGGGCCAGCATGAACGATGCCGGCGGGGCTACAACGTATCAGTACAATAACCGCGACCGTCTGACTCAAAAAGCAACACCTCAAGGCACGCTGACGTATACCTACGATGCCCACGGAAACCTCGCGTCGATGCGCTCCTCAAATGCAAACGGTACATCAGCGGACTATACCTACGATGCATTGAACCGGCTGTCTGCCGTCCGCGACAATCGGCAAACGTCGGGCATCACGACATACACATACGACGCTGTCGGCAATCTTTCTTCGTTCGGATATCCCAACGGCGTCCAGCACGCTTACACGTACAACACGCTTAACCGGCTCACGACCCTGAACATTACCAACGCCGGCGGCCAGCTGGCCAATTACGCCTACACGCTCGGCGCGGCGGGCAACCGGACATCAGTCGCAGAGTTCGGGGGCAGGCAGGTGAGCTACGCTTACGATGGGCTTTACAGACTTACAAACGAGGCCATTACCGGAGCCGGTAACCCGGTACTCAATGGGTCCATCGGCTACGTCTTTGACTCCGTGGGCAATCGCCTGCAGCGCATTTCAACGATCGGAGTGATACCGTCGCAGACATTTACATACGATCCGAACGATCGCGTTACGACTGAAGCTTACGACAGCAACGGCAACACGATCGCCTCCGGCAGCGATGCATTCGCCTTCGATTTCGAGAACCAGTTGAAATCGAAGAACGGCGGTCAAGTCGGCATCGTCTATGATGGCGACGGCAACCGGGCTGCCAGGACCACAGGCGGCGTCACGACTCGTTATCTCGTCGACGATCGCAACCTCACCGGTTATGCGCAAGTGCTTGAAGAGATCTCTGGTGGGGCTGTTCAACGAGTTTATACCTACGGTCTTAGTCGTATCACCCAGGACCAGAGCGCCGGCACCAGTTTCTATACATACGATGGGCAGGAGAGCGTCCGCCTGCTGACGAACACCATCGGCTCAATCACCGACCGTTACGACTACGATGCATTCGGCAACATCGTTAACCAAACCGGCACCACGCCGAACGTTTACCTCTACGCCGGCGAACAGCTGGATACGAGTATCGGCCTCTACTACCTCAGGGCCAGATATTACTTGCCGGCAAGCGGGCGCTTTTCAACAGCCGATTCTTTTGAGGGCAACCTCTTCAAGCCTTCCTCTCTCCACAGATATCTCTATGTCGCGGGCAACCCGGTAAATAGTGCAGATCCGTCGGGGCAACAAGAACTCACGCTTCAGGGCATGAATGTAAGCCTTGCCATCCAGTTCACTTTGGCGGCGATCGCGACAGTGATCCTCGCACAGATATTGTCAAAGGTGAGATTTGAACTGCCGATCAGACTGAACCACTACACAACGTTTATCGGTCTGGGCTTCATCATAGCGTCAGGATCAATCAACAGCCCATCAGGTACAAACTTCTTCACACCCGATTGGTATTTTTCTTCGAGCACCGCAAAGTCCAGCTTGGCGCTGAGACAGGCCCCCGATGTCCTGATCAATTTGAACCTGTTCCTGGGTCGCGATAACCTGCTCGGACCTCAAACGGTCGCGCCCGCGAATGGAGAACTCGGGGGTGGGCTGGAGTATTATACGAACCAGCCTGTTCCGCTATGGACAAGGTTCCCGGGAATCCTGCCTCTATTTTGAAGTTATGAGCTGCTCTCTATGCCTAATGGGTTTTACGGTTCACAGGAGCAATGGCAGCGTCTCGAGCAAGCATTCCTGGAATGGGAGGAGATTTTTGATCGCTTTGCTCGAGCGAAGACAGTACAGGTAATCAGGAACGCTCACGGTTGGCCTTCGCGCAGTTTGGAATGGATACATCAGTCCATACAGCGAAAAATTGAAGTGGTGGCCAACGATGTTCCCTCTGAGACGTTTAACGTGTGGACATACGCCTGGAAGGATGTCGGCGACAAGAGATTCTCAAAGGTAACATCAGTCGGGACGAATCTATCGAAGGCTACCCTGGCCAAAAGACTGACGGACATTCTCGATGAAGCTTGGGCTCAGGTGAACGCGTGGTCCGACAATGATTTGTCGTCTGTGACGGATATTAAGCTTCCGAATCGTTAGGCTGCTCATAGAGCGCCGCTACAGCTGAAAAACTCTTGAACTCCTCAAGTTCGCCTGTACTATAGGCGCAACAATAGATTGCCTTAAAAACCAGATTTCATGCCGGAGAGGGTCCCGGTGGCGGTTCGTTCTTCGATGAGGAGGTCCCATGCACTCGAACATTCACAGAATCGTTCTTCTCGCTCTTGCTATTATGGCGACGGCAGGCCTGGGTTTCGGTCAGAGGACCACGGCCACGTTCGCAGGAATTGTTGTCGATCCCACCAGCGCAGTATTACCCGGCGCCGAAGTAGAAATCACGAATGAAGGTACAGCGGCCGTAACGCAGCAAGTGACCAGCGAGACGGGAGAATTCGTTTTTAATTTTGTACCGGCCGGCACCTATACCCTCAAGATCTTACTACCGGGGTTCAGGACGTACGAGAGCCGCGGCATTCCTCTCGGCGCTGCACAGAATGTCCGGCGGACCTACACTCTCCAGGTCGGCAATATTACCGACAACGTGACGGTAACCGGGGAAGCACCGCTGGTGAATACTCTCTCGACCGAGCAGCGGATGAGCCTGGGAACAACGGAGATCAAGAGTCTGCCCATGGTCAACCGCAACATCACAAATGTTCTCGAGGTTGCGACGACAGGCTTGACCCGCTCCGATCCGGTTGCCGGCGGTCAGGGCATGACTCGTTTCCGGATGAACGGACTCGGCGCCAGTTCGTTTGGCGTGATGACAGACGGAGTGGACTCCAACGCCAATCCGGGCTCACCATCGATGGGCGAATATGGGGGCAGCGCCAAGATCGACCAGATGAGCACCGAGTCGTTTGCTGAAGTGCAAATCATCAAAGGTGTGATGCCGGCGGAATACGGTTCTGCCATGGCGGGAACGGTGAGCCTGATTACCAAATCAGGAACGAACGAGTTTCACGGCAGCCTGTTCCACCGCTATGAAGGGTCCGCGCTCTCGGCCCGCTCCGCCACGCTCGAAAGCAAGCCCCACTCGGTTTGGAACCAGTTCGGCGGTTCGCTGGGAGGGCCGATCATAAAAAACCGGCTCTTTTTCTTTTTCGCTTATGAAGGCTACCGACAGCGATCTTCGATCGCTCTGCGACCGACCGTGCCTACGCCTTTTTTCCGGGACATCATGATGAGGTCGATGCCGGGTCCTCAGATAAACACGTTTTTGGATTACTATCCTCTTCCCAATCAGAGCTACGCTCCGACAGATCTTCTGGCTCTCTGGGTCGGCCCGGGATACAACCAGAATGACGACGATCACTTCGATTGGAAGGGAGATTACCTGGTCGGCGGAGGAAACCTGTCCGTCAGCTACGCGGGAGGACATCCTTTCCAATCGCAAGCGCAGGCCCTGCCTAAGGATCCCCAAAGCTTCGTCACGAAGAACCGTCGTGTGAGCGCGAACTACGTGATCGGCCGCGGCCCCTGGACCTCGTCAACGCGCGTGGGATACAACAAGCACACTTATGTAAGGAAATTTCAGTTCTGGGACGAGAGGGATCCCGCTGTTCCCACCGAGACAGACCCGGGCAGTGGCAGGGTTCCCAGAATAAACTACTCCGGCATGACCGCTCTGTCGGCAGATCGTAATACTCGCGGTCTCATCCCGAGCTACTCGTTCGAGCAGCAGTTCGCGCTTATTCGCGGAACACACTCCTGGAAGTTTGGCGCCGTTCTGAGCCTGCCCTCGGGAGGGAGGTCGGAAATCAACAGTCAGGCGGTAACCTACCAGACGTTGGCGGACATCCAGCGGAACGAGCCGAGTTCGGTTCCCGTTGATTTTGATTCACCGTTGAGCCGATGGCGTGTGATCAATTTCGGGGCCTTCGCGCAGGACGACTGGCGCGTGAACCGGAAACTCGTCTTCAACCTCGGACTCCGCTACGATCGCTACGGTCATCTGGTCACCGGACCCTTGAAGAAGGGCGGAGGAGACGTCGGAAATTACAATCAGGGTCCCCTGCTCGATTCGATCAATTTCATATGGGGACCGCTGCGACCGAAGGACAATCCATACGACAGCGATAATCTCAGCCTGGCGCCCCGGTTCGGCTTCGCTTATACGTTGGACGATACGGGTGACTTCGTTTTGCGAGGAGGCTACGGTATTAATTTCCAGGGAGTCGATACTCAAAATGTGGAACAGGGCGTCGTCAGAAGTCCGTTCCAGCCCACTGTGTTCTCCTATACAAGGGCGGAAGCCGCTCAGTACGGCATGAAATTTCCCCTCACCAGGGACTATGTCAACGGCGTAACGAAGGCCCTGTCCGGAAACATGCCGAGGGTTGGTATCCGATACAATCCGGACATGCATCCTTCGTACGCTATGAACTACACGCTGGGCATTCAGAAAGCGTTGACACCAACGCTCGTTCTGGAAACCTCCTACGTCGGTACCCGCGGTATCAAGTTCTTCATGACCAGGAGATACAATCTCGCGGATCGGTTGACCGGATTCAAGCCCAACCCGACCGATGTCAATTCCGAATACCGCGACGACTCCCAACAAACAGTGTTCCATTCCTGGCAAACGTCCTTGAAGAAACGGATGAGCAACGGACTGTTGTTTAACGTTCACCACGCCTTTGGTAAGGGCCTGTCTTACACCGGTGCCAATGTCGGCTGGGGAGACACTATCGGGGGCGTTGAAGACTTCAACAATGTGAAGATCGAGCGTACTCTGAACAGCGGCGATGTCCTGCACAGCGTCATTTTCGATTGGGTCTACCAGGTTCCCACGCCGTTCAACAACTCGGCGGTGGGACGGCAGGTACTGGGAGGCTGGCAAATAGCCGGAATCTGGAGAGGCAACACCGGCGCTCCGCTGTCGATTAATCAGACCGGCGGCCGGCCGGACCTCGTGGATATCGAGGGAGCGGTCAACAAGAAATGCTGCAGCTTTGGAAACCTGCAGTATCTAAATCCGGACGCGTTCGCGCTGCAACGGGTTGTCATGGAATCCGGCAGAACGCCGCGGCGGGGGATCGTCTCGGGCACTCCGGTTCGCGGCCCGGCGTACACGAATCTCAGCCTCTCCGTGGGAAAGACTTTTTCTCTTGCTGAAGCGAAGACTCTCGAGTTCAAGGCGGACATGCAGAACGCGCTCAATCAGACACAGTACGCGGGCATTGTGACCAACAGAAGCGTTTTCAACTTTGGTCAAGCCATCGGCACGCGGTCGGCGCGCGTGATTCAGCTTCAGCTGCGGCTGGCGTTCTAGGAAAATGGGGTCGTAGCAACGCGGGCTAAAGGCCTAATTCGGGGACAGACGCATAAATCCCCTAATTACAATTAAAAGACCATTGATCGTAATTAGGGGATTTATGCGTCTGTCCCCGAATTAGGCCTATGGACAAGACCATCGAGTTGAATAGCGGCCGAATAACAAAGGTGCAGTGGTCGGCCGACGGACGTTTGCTTGCGGCGCCCACAGAGTCCGGATCGACAATTCTCTTCGATTTCGAAACTAAAGAGGTCGTTCGAAAGCTAGGACCTCACGCGGGGTGCGTGACGGCCGTGGCGTGGGACGTGAAGGCCGAATGCATCCTTACAGGTTCGCTTGATGGATCGATCGGGCTCTGGAAGGTGAGCAATGGAGAAAGGGCGCCATTCACGATCGATGGCCATCGAACACCGGTGCACTCCATCGAGTGGACCGATGAGGAAGCCTACGCCATTACTTGCTCGCCCGATCGCTTACGCGTGCTGGATGGCGCCTGCCTATTGCCGGGCTGGGAGAAGGAAACGGAAGACAGCATCAACGAACATTCCGATTTTACCGCCGCGGCTTGTTCTCACCGGACCACGTTTCTGCTCGCCCTGGCCGCCGGGAAGGGAAAACTGTTGCGGCTGGTAAGCCTTCTGTACGGGACCGTGTTGTCTTCCGTCACCTTCGAATCATCCGTGAGAGCGCTCGCGTGGTCGCCCGTGGAAGACTTGCTTGCTGTGGGCAGCGATGTGGGGATTTTGCTGTTTCGATGCACACAGGACGGCTTCGAAGGCGTACCGCGTCAATTGAGCCAGGGCAAAGCAACACATGTGCGCGCTCTGGCGTTTTCAGGAGACGGAAAACTTCTAGCGTCGGCCGACGATGAGGCCATCAACATTTGGGGCCTCGATCGCCAAAAGCCGACCGCATCATTTGAAAATGCGCAAAAGTTTTCCGAGAGCGAACCCGTGTCCGGTATTGCATTTCACCCGTCCCGGCCGTTGATTGCCGCGACCGGCTCCCCCAACACGGCTGTTCGGTTTCTCGAGGTATAACCTGACCGCGAATTACGCCAATGACGCGAATGGGGGAGCTAAACACATTCTTGATGCACCCCCATTCGCGTCATTGGCGTAATTCGGGCTACGCATGCCCATCAAGAGACGTCAGCTGGACGCTCATGCCATCCGGATCCTTCACATGTAACCCCGACGGGTTGTAACCCCGCTTCTTGAAATCTTCGATGATCGCCGCTTCGTTAAAAGGATCGAGGCCGATGGCGAAATGATCAATCGTGCCCGGATTCTTCCCCGCTCTGATCGAAAGGTGACTAAGTCCGACGCCGAGCATAACAACATTCTTTTCCGCGGACTTCAGTTCCGCCAATCCAAATGCCTTCTTGTACCACTCCGCCGACTTCTGCATGTCGGTCACCTGAAGGGACACGTGATTTATGGTGCCTGCCTTGAAGCCTGCTGCTGATGCGGTGGATCCGGCAACCGCGAGCAGGGCAAGACCTTGAACTAGTTCCCGCCGGCTGATTTTGCCGGATTCGTAGTGGGCCAGTAATTTCGAGATGGTATTTTCCACGGGGGCCTCCTGTTGGGTGAAGTGGCGGAACTATATGATAAGATCCGCGCGAAACCAACTCAGGAGAACATCGCCGTGACACGAAGGACCCTTCTGCCTCTTCTGATTCTCCTCATCCCGTCTTTCGCATTCGGGCAAACTGGAGCCGCCAGGCCGGACTCGAAAGGTGAAGACATCGTGCGCCAGTGGTTTGAACGCTGGAACAAGCTCGATGGATCGGAGGAAGCCACAAACAGGTTACTGGAGCTATATCGTCCAGACGCCTTTCATCAAATCGGTCCGAATGAAAAGCAACTGGGAGAAGTGCGCTTTGAAGGTCAGGACAAGATCCGGAAAATGATCGATGATTTCGCAAAGGCAAACAAGGCGATCAGCTTTCGCATCCAGGCGGTAACGGCGAACGAAAAGGCCGTGGAGTTGATCCATGTGGCGGACGGACCGTGGGGTGGCCCGTCGGTGGCTGTGCAATACGGGGCGGCTTACACGTCGCGGAAAGACAATCGCCGCTGGATGTATCCTGGCGCGGCATTTTTTCAGATACAGGACGGAAAGATCCGCGGCGCGCGGTTCTACATGGCGCGCGATGAAATGATGGAAGTTTTTGCACGCTAAGCGTGGGTAATTTATTGACAAGTAACGACTGAAATAGTTCAATGACTTAAGCTTTTTTACTGCAATAACAGTTCGTTGCTAGCACTTCGGGCCTGGAGGTCCAGCCGAATGACCAAGTCCAGTCTGACCTTGTTTGCCATCCTTGTGTTGGCTCTCGCTTTTTACAACTTGGGCGCTCAAAAGCCTGCTCCGGCGCAACCGTCCTCTCAGCAGCAGAATCCGGATCGTTTTGACGACGCGCATCAGGGTTTGTTCGGTGCGAAGACCAATGCCGGTGAAGAGGCGGCAAGGATCACGAACGAGGTCGCGAAAGGCTTACCCGAGAGCGGTCAGGGAAAGGCGCGAATCCCGCGGAAGAGCTTCATCGACGAATTCATCTTCGACCGCATCGAACGTGACAATATTCCCCACGCCGGCCTTTCGACAGATGAAGAGTTCGTTCGCAGAGTTTATGTCGATGCAACCGGAATGATTCCAACGGCGAAGCAGGTCCGCGATTTCGTTGCGAGTGCGGACGCGAGCAAACGGGACAAGCTCATTGATTCACTGATCGGCAGCGAGGAATTCACCGAGCAGTTTGCCTGGTTCTGGGGCGATCTGTTTCGCCTGGGCGCCGACACCGGTTACGGAAAGAATGGGTTCCAATTCTGGATCAAGGAATGGCTGCGTCTCGATCGGCCCTACAATGAAGTCGTCTATGACATGATGACGCCCTCGACAAAGGCGCACAACACCATTCCGGCCCTGGGACTGCTGGGACGCGCCAACGACGGTGTCTGCTGGCTGCCCTCCGACCCGGACGACTTCCGGGTTACAAATCGTCTCGATGTCCTCGACATCATGACCATCGAAAACGGCCGAATCTTCCTGGGAATCAACACGACCTGTATTTCATGCCACGACGGCGCCGGGCACCTCGAGAGCATCAACTTGTACCTGTCGCAGAGGAAGCGTGCTGAATTCCACAGCAACGGTGCGTTTTTCGGAAAAGTGCGGTCGATCACGACGTACATGGACAACGATGACCAGGTCTTTGATGATCTCGCCCCCGGATACGCCAGCGGAAACGACGCTCCGTTCGCGACCCCCAGCGCGAATTCCTACCCTCGCAACGGCAGGACCGCTGAACCTGCTTTCCTTCTGACCGGAGAAAAACCACGGCTCGGCGCGAACGTCCGCGAAGAATACGCTCGTATGTTGACGAGCAATATTCAGTTCGCTCGCGCAACGGTCAACCTGCTGTGGGGCCGGCTTATGACGGTTGGGTTCGTGGAGCCCTACGACGGGTTCGATCTGGCCCGCATCGATCCAAAGAATCCTCCGCCGAAGCCCTGGGCGTTACAACCCACAAACCCCGAGCTTCTCGATGCAATGGCGCTCGATTTTCAGAAGAGCAATTACAGCATTCAGCATGTGATCCGCACGGTCATGAAGTCGAACGCGTACCAGCTTTCGGCGAAGTTTCCCGGCGAATGGAAGGATACCTACACGCCGTATTATGCGCGGAAATATATCCGATTCCTCACTGGCCCCGAGGTTGCCGATGCGATTGCAACCGCCACGAATCGGCCGCTGGCGTTCAACCTTCAGGGCGTGCCTATGACGCGCCTGAAGCAGTTGACGTTCCCCGGCGATGCCACTGGAGGGCGCGGTGCCCAGGGCGGCGACAAAGGCTCGGACTTCTCCGCTCTGCTTCAGGCTTTCTTCCAGGGCTCGCGATTGACACAGTCGCCCGACGGTAATCGCCCGACCACCTTTCAGGCACTGATGATGACCGGGCTCGATATCGTGAACAACCGCGTCCTGGCGGACAAGGGAAGCCGTGTGCAGCAGCTTCTGGAGACCAGCAAATCCAACGACGACCTGATCGAGGAAATGTTCTTGTCGAGCCTTGGGCGATGGCCGGCAGCGGCAGAACGGGAAGTCGCGCAACAAGCTCTGGAGAAGGATCGCAAGCGTGGCGCTGAGAACATCCAATGGGCGCTCATCAACAGCAAAGAATTCGTTCTTAACCACTAGGAGACTTCAATGGAACGGCGGCTTCAACACATTATCCCGGCTCGTAGAGACGTTTTGAAATGGGGCGGCGCCGCATTGGCGGGCGCGTGGGCGGAACGAGTGATGTGGCCCCTGCAGGCGAAAGCGGCAGGAAAGGCGAATCCGCGCGGGACGGCGCGCAATTGCATCATGATCGAACTTGCCGGCGCCATGAATCAGGCGTCGTGTTTCGATTTCAAAGAAATGAAGTGGATGCCGAAGGACCTCGAGCCGCGAAAGCTGACCTCCGACATCACGCTGTCGAAGACTCTGTTTCCTCGCCTCGGCGATCACATCAACAAAATTGCCCTTACCCGGGCAACCAAGGCGGGCGAAGTTGTGCATTTCACCGGTCAGTACCACACGCAGACCGGCCGGGCGATGAATATCGCGCTCGCGCGCGAGATCCCCGCTCTGGGCAGTGTCATCGCTTATGAGCTGGATTCGCGCCGAAAGGCTTCCGACACGTTTCCCAGCTATGTCAGCGCCTCGTTGACCACGGCGCGCGCCGGTTCCATTGGCTCGGGGTTTCTCCCGGTCCGTTTTACAGGATTGGATCTCGATCCGACGACAGTGTTCGAAACCTTTTCAGGCAACACCGACGGACTGAATGCGGTTCTCGAGGAACGCTGGCGCCTATTGGAGCAGTTCGCGAAGGTTTCTCAGGCCGAACGTGATTCGCTGGGAAAGAACGCAGCAGACTATCAATCGTTCTACAACGAAGCGCGAAAACTGCGTTTCGATCCAAAGTGGGTGGAAACTTTCAAGACGACCCCGGAGGAAAAGAAAAAGTACGGGGAAGACAAACTCGGCATGGGTTGCATCATGGCCAAAAACCTCATCGCCGCCAATGCCGGAACGCACTTCGTTTACGTTTACGGTGGAGATATCTGGGATCATCACGGCAAAATGCTCGATCGAACCGGTAGAAACAATCTCTACGTCACGGCTAACGGTCTGGACGCTGCGCTCTCTTCTCTGCTGGAAGATCTTTCCAGGATGCCCGGCGCAGAACCGGGCAAGACTCTGCTGGATGAAACACTGATTCTTGCTACCAGCGAGTTCGGCAGAACCCCCGAAATGAATCCGGCCAGCGGCACCGATCACTATCCCGGCGTCTATACGCAGGTTTGGGCCGGCGGTGGCGTGAAAGGCGGGCAGGCCATCGGCAAGACCGATGAAGTGGCCGGCAAACCCATCGACAATGGATGGAATCACAAGCAGCAGCCCTGGATGGACAATGCGGTGGCGACGATGTATTCAGCGCTCGGAATCGACTGGATGAAGGAACTCACGAACACGCCATCGGGCCGTGCGTACGTGTACGTTCAGTCGGCTCCCGTCGGCATCGGCGCCGAGTTCATTGCGAACGACGAAATCGCGCCCCTGTTCGGGTAACATCATGAATATGTTTTTATTGATGTTGCCGCTCGTTCTTTGGACTTCTCCCGCGGAGCCGCCGCCCAACATGGCGGAAATCAAAGCAGGTGAATTCTGGATGGGCCGAGTGCAAATGTTCAGGCCCGATGAGCAGGGTTACTTTCTGCGTCCGCGTATCGACGATCTACCGGCGCATCTCACCCAGATCGACCGATTCTTTATCGACAAGACCGAAGTGACACAGGACGAGTACGCCAGGTTCGTTCAGGCAACAAAACATCGCGCGCCTTTCCACTGGAAAGATGGTCGAATTCCGGAAGGACAGGGGCCCTTTCCCGTCTACAACGTCAGTTGGGACGACGCCGATGCGTATTGCAAATGGGCCGGAAAGCGGTTGCCGAGCGAAGCGGAATGGGAAAAGGCGGCTCGCGGCGGATTGGAGAAGAAAAGATATCCGTGGGGAGACGAGTTGAGACCCGGCCCGGCCAATCCGCCCAGCAACGCCAATGGGGCGGGCGGGGCTGCTCCTGCGGACGCTCCCAGAACACCCGGGCCCAAGCTGGCGCACTATGCCGTTCCAACCGGACCCACCAAGGTGGCCTCCTTCCCGGCAAACGGGTTTGGACTCTATGATGTGATGGGAAATGTGGCCGAATGGGTGAGCGACTGGTATGACCGCGCGTATTACGCGGTGAGCCCGGAAGCGAATCCGGCGGGCCCGCAGAAAGGAATGTATCGCGTCATTCGCGGCTCCAGTTGGGCGGATCTGATCGAAACCGGCGACGAAGTCGAACCGCGGGTTTATGGCGTGTACTTCCGCAACTTCCTCACGCCGACGCATCGAACGGACGTCGTCGGCTTCCGCTGTGCCCAGACACCGTAAGCCGGCCTATCCAATCGGATAGTTAAATCCGGACCCTCGATATTGCTTTCCTAGTCCATTCAATAATTTGATTTGGCCGCACGCGTGCCTTTGCTCCAGCGTCAAAACCTAGCGCCCGAGTTAGGTTGGTGGTTCAAATGCCGCAGTTACGACAGTGTGAAGAAGAATGTGCGTCGGCCGTCGCTCTGGAAAGCGAGTCATACGGGGAACCTCCGTATGAACTGATCCGGGACGGTTTGGCGAAAGGCAGAGTCATCCCGTTCCTGGGGGCCGGTGTTTCCGCGGGTTCCCGTGTGAACGGACAGTTGTGGACCCCGAAGGCCGACTTCCTTCCGAGCGCCGCCGAATTGGCGAACTATCTCGACCGGCGGAGCGGCTATCCGTCAGGCGAACCGCCGGAGCTAACACGTGTGGCGCAGTATTTCGATGGGGTGGCCGGGCGGGGCGGTCTTGACGATGAGCTGCACGCGGTGTTTGCCAGGGATTACAAGCCTTCACCGATCCACTACTATCTTGCAGAACTCCCGAACCTTGTCATCGTGACGACAAACTACGATGACCTTCAGGAACGCGCTTTTCGTGAAAAAGGCCGTCCGTTTCACGTCGTCGTGTACCGCACGGGCAGCCCGACGTTTCTGTTCTGGGAGAACGGCGCGGGCGAGCCGCGTGAGATTTTTGCCAATGAGCTGAACCTGCCGATTGGCGAGATTCCGATCATTTACAAAATGCATGGCGCGTGCGATCACGGGAACACCGAACGGGACAGTTATGTGATAACGGAAGATGACTACGTCGAGTTCCTCTCGCGAATGACTTCTCAAACCGCGATCCCCGCTGTCTTCGCCGAGCCATTTCGAAAGAGCCACTTTCTGTTTCTTGGCTATGGACTCCGCGATTGGAACCTTCGCGTGGTGCTTCACAAAATCTGGCAAACATGGCCTCGGCGCCGGTATGCATCCTGGGCGATACAGCAACGTGCGGAGCGGCTCGAGCGGGAGTTCTGGAGCCGCCGTCTTCTGACCATCTATGAACTGACCATCGCGGAGTTCCTCGAAAAACTCCAGAGGTCTGCCGGCGATGATACGCAAACGCCTTGAAACGCCGTACGTCGGCCTGGTTCCCTACACCGAGGAAGATTCCCGGTTTTTCTTTGGCAGGGAGAAGGAAGAACAGGTCATCGTCAGCAATCTGTTCGCCTCCAAACTCACAATCCTGTACGGGGCCAGCGGTGTCGGAAAGAGCTCGATTCTTCGCGCAGGTGTTGTCAGAGAACTGAATGACCGGACCGCGAAGGCGATTTCCGAGGAAGGCGCCCCGGACCTGGCCGCCGTGTACTTCAGTGATTGGAAAGCGAACGCCCTTATCGGACTCAAATTGGCTCTCAATTCCGCTCTGGCAGCATGCGGTGTACGGCCAACAGCCGATCCACACCAATCACTCGCCGCAATTATTCGGGATGCCGCGCAGCAGTTTGATGGCTGCATCATGATCATCTTTGATCAGTTCGAAGAGTACTTCCTCTACCACACGGGCGAGACCGGACCCGGCTCCCTTGCCTATGAGTTCGCGGAGGCGGCCAACGATTCGCGCCTTCCGGTGAGTTTTCTGGTTTCTCTGCGAGACGATGCGCTTTCGAAGTTGGACCGCTTCAAGGCTCTCATCCCGAATCTATTTTCAAATTACCTTCGTGTTCAGCCCCTGACCCGCCAGCAGGCGCAGCGCGCCATTGTGCTGCCGGTTGAAGCTTACAACCGGCTCCCGGAAGAGGAGCGGCTGTACGGCCGTACTATTTGCATCGAGCCGGATTTCGTCGAAGAAATTCTCGATGAGGTCCGCCAGGACCGGGTTCTGATTGGAGAAGTCGGCCGGGGCGTCGTTTCCGCGACGGCGTCGACCGGAATCGAAACACCGTATCTCCAACTCGTTCTCACCAAAGTCTGGAATGAGGAATTGGGTTCAGGATCGTGTCGGCTCCGGGCGGCCACTCTGGAGCGGCTCGGCGGGGCCGAGGAAATTGTCGGGAAGCATCTCGAAGGAGTGCTCGAGCTGCTCACTGAAAGCGAGAAAGAAATCTGTTCCCGCATGTTCCAATTCCTGGTAACGCCGGGCGGAACCAAAATCGCTCATACCTCTTCGGATCTCGCGGATTTTGCGAAGGTGCCGCAAGAACTTCTCGAACCCATTCTCGGGAAGCTCTCCGGTTCCGAAACGCGAATACTCAGCACGGTATCCTCGATGGCCGCCGAAGGTCCGATGAGGTATGAGATCTATCACGACTCGCTTGCGCACGCGATCCTGGACTGGCGCAAATCCTACGTTGCCAGAAAGGAACGCGAAGAACAGGAAAGGATCCGCGCTGCTGAGGCTGAGCGGCAGAACAGAGAACTCGAGCAAGCTCGGGCTCTCGCCACAGCGCAACGCGAACGGGCGGAAGCTCAAGTCCGAAGTACGAAACGGCTCCAATGGATGCTCGGGACACTTGCCCTGTTCCTGCTTTTTGTTGTTTTAGCCGCGAGCTACGCCTGGAACCAGCGGCGCATCGCCATGGAGAATGAGCAGCTGGCGAAAGCCAACGAGCAGCGCGCGCAGCAAAACGCTCTCGAGGCGCAAGAGGCGCAGGCCGAAGCCGCGAGGGCAGGTGAGGCGCTTGCGAAATCATTCGGGGCAAAAGAAGAAGCCGAACGGTGGAGCAGGCTCGCTGTAGAAGCTCAAGCACAGGTACGAAATCTGGAAGCAAAGGGTGTGTATGAGAGCGACAAGGTAGCCCTGGTCCAGCGCGCCAAGCGGAAGCTCGATGAAGAACTCGCGCAAGCTCGAGCGGAGAATGCTCAACTGAAAAGGGCACTGGACCAGGCTCTGCCAAAGGGGATCAACAAAGCGATCGTACCCGACTTCGTCGGAATGACTGTTGTTCAAACCACCGCGGCGCTCGCAGATAGTGACAACTTTAAAACAGGACGAATCACTGAACGGCGATCCGATCAGCATCCCGGCGTGGTGCTGCAACAGACGCCCAGGCCCGGCGCCAGGATAAACGAAGGATCACCGATTCATCTTCTAGTGTCGGCCCCGGCGCGGCCGGATGCTTCAGTCCGGCTGCTCCTCAAGGTTTTGAGTTTCTACGTTCTCAACGACAGCGCTCCTGGAGCCGCTTCATGGAAATTCTCTATTTTCGCGGGACCCACAACGGATGCAACCCGGCCAATCATCACTATCCCAAAGGACAGCTACGATAACGACTCACCACAGCCGAAGGTTATAAGAGGTCAGGCGCGCATTCCCACACACGAAGAGGAAACGGTGCGGTTCACCGTTCGCGGCACTAATGACGCCGGTGTTGTCGCGGAAGGACAGTTCAGCGTCTTTGTGAAACCGCTTGCCAAGTGGTCTGCGCCCGAAATTGTACGCGTTCCGATCGTTTCGTGGGGCAATTCGTCAAAAGGCAGCTTTGTCGGTATTTTTGAAGTTGTGGCCCAGCCTTAACCGGTTCTAAATTCGGGAGTAACCACAAAGGCACGAAGGCACAAAGAAAGGCCGCATTAAATACCTTTTGGATTGCGGCCTTTCTTTGTGCCTTCGTGCCTTTGTGGTTACATCCTCGATTCAGGATTTACGCCTCTGGTTATCCTTCAAGAGTTTCTGAAGAGCGGAGTGTTTACAGCGGTGGGTTCTGCCCCAGGCCGAGCTTTCGCATACGGGACCAGAGCGTTGAGCGGTTCATTCCCAGAAGTCGAGCGGCGCCATGGGGGCCCCCCAGGATGCCTCCTGTTCGGTCGATGGCCTGCTGGATGAGGCGTCGCTCCGATTCTTCGAGGGTCGGAAACGAGCTGACGGCGCTGTCCGTGTGTTCCTTTTCGAAGGCTACGTGCTCTTCCTGCAGAGTTGCTTCCTGACAGATGATGACTGCGCGTTCAAGGATGTTCGCCAGCTCGCGTACATTGCCCGGCCAATCGTAATTCTGCAGTCGTCGGTGGGTTCCTGGATTGATGCTCCGAATGCGCTTTCCCATACGGTCGGCGAACAAACGGACGAAGTGGCGAGTCAGCAGGGGAATGTCATCGCGGCGATCGCGCAATGGGGGCACCGTAATAGGAAAAACGTTCAGTCTGTAGAATAGATCCGAACGGAATGTGCCCTGGCGCACTTCGCGGCCGAGGTCACGATTGGTCGCCGCAATGACGCGAACGTTGACCTTGACCGTTCGGGATCCCCCGATGCGTTCGAACTCCTGCTCCTGAAGCGCCCTCAACAGCTTCGTTTGCGCTTCGAGCGGCATCTCGCCGATCTCGTCGAGAAAGATCGTGCCGCCATCCGCCAGCTCGAATCGGCCTTTCTTCTGACCAATCGCGCCGGTGAACGCTCCCTTCTCGTGGCCGAAAAGCTCGCTCTCGATCAAGCTTGCCGGCAGCGCCGCGCAGTTCACTTTCATCATGACCTTCGACTTCCGGGAACTGCGATTATGCAGTGCGCGCGCGATCAACTCCTTACCTGTTCCGGTTTCGCCCAGCAGCAGCACGGTGGAGTCCGTCGTCGCCACAATTTCCACGGCGCGGAAAACGTTCTGCATCGCGGGCGAAGCGCCGACGATTTCCTGAAAGTTCCATTCGCGTTCGAGTTCTTCCAGCAGGTACACGTTCTGTCCCTGGAGTTGCTCGTTCATCTGAGCGTGACGCATGGCGACGGCGAGGCTATCCGCCACCTCATGCGCGATCTCGATGTGTTCTGCAGTGAAACCCTCGGGCTGATCGGAATCGAGATCGAGCGTGCCGATCAATTCCCCTCCGGACCGAAGCGGAATGCTGACGGAAGATGGCGTTGTCTCCTTCCCTGTGGTCGAGCCCACCGCTCGAACCGCCACCCGGCAACCCGGAACCAGATCACGCATGTGGTCCAACGCGACTGAGATTGTGTCTTCCACTGATCGGGCGGAGAGAATAGCCCGGTCCATCTGCTGCAGCAGCCTGAGCCGCTTGCTGTATCGCATTCGTTCGGTGACATCGCGCTGGATTCCGAAATGACCGGTGATCCTTTCCTCCGCATCAAAAAAGCAGATATAGTCACCGTCGATGCAAATCGGCGTGCCGTCGAACCTCCGTTCATCACTTTCCACGTGGAGGCGTCCTGCGTCGAACATTCGGCGCCACAGGTCTCGACCGTGCGCAACGTCATGAGCAAAGAGGCCGACGGGCGTCAGGCCGAGGAATTGTTCTTTTGTCGCGCCGTATTGCTGCAACATGGCGTCATTGATCTTCGTGATTCGCTGATGCTCGAAGACGTAGTTGAGAACGGCTTCCTTGTCGACAGTGTCGTCCCAGCGGATCGGTTCGTCGAGCATCATGAAGAAAAAGCCGTCGAGCGACTGAGAGAAAAACAGCTCCAGAATGTTGCCCGGGTCTGTCATTGCCTGTTCCTCTCGCGCTGAAAAATCAGCACACCCGCAGTTGTAAGCCTTTATAGGAGTTGATATTTCAGCACGAATGACATCGGTTGAGATAGAACAAATCACAGGTAAATGCTTGCAAGTGAAGATCTTTGAAACAAAGATAGATTCCGGACTCAGTCTTGCTTTGGTGTAGCGGCGGTTTCTGTGTGCACGTAGCCGCTCGGAGGGTAATCATGCTCAAAGGTCTTCTATTCGGGTTGGTGCTGATCGTTGCACCATCCTTATATAGTCAGCACCATCAAAGCGAGCCACAAAAGGACTCGTCGAAGCCGGCGGGTTTGCTGGATGGACTCGGCAATCACGTTCACCCGATTGCGACGAAGTCGGAACCGGCCCAACAGTTTTTCAATCAGGGAATTGCTCTTATCTTCGGCTTCAACCATGACGAGGCCGCGCGCCAGTTTGCCCGGGCTGCCGAATTGGATCCTGAGACGCCGATGCCGCACTGGGGCATCGCTCTGGCTCTCGGTCCAAACTACAACTTGCCGCCCATGCCTGAACGGGAGGAGAGGGCATGGAAGGCCATCGAGAAAGCCGTCGAACTGTCGCGGAACAGTCCCCCAAACGAGCGCGCCTACGTTGAAGCGCTGCTGAAACGCTATTCGAAAGACCCTGTCGAAGATCGAAAGAAGCTGGGCATTGCCTACAAGGACGCGATGAAGCAGGTCGTGATCGCGTATCCGGACGATCTCGATGCAGCGACGCTGTACGCCGAATCGCTGATGAACCTCCGGCCCTGGGCATTGTGGAGCGGCGCCGGTGAACCGGCGGAAGACACGCTCGAGATTCTGAAGGTTCTGGAAAGTGTGTTGCGGCGTGATCCGGGTCATCCGGGCGCCAATCACTACTACATCCACGCGGTGGAGGCATCGAAGAATCCCGAGCGCGCCCTTCCCAGCGCAATGCGGCTGGGCTCGATCATGCCCGGGGCCGGGCACATCGTTCACATGCCTTCGCACATCTTTCTGCGCCTTGGAGACTTTGAAACATCGGCCGTCGTCAATAAGACTGCATCCGAAGTCGATCGCCAGTACATCGACCGGTCCGGTGGAGCGAAGGGCTTCTATTCACTGATGTATTACTCGCACAACCTCCACTTCGTATCGTACGTGCGAATGATGCAGGGCAAATTCGACGAGTCGCTCGACTATGCTCGCCAGTTGAGAGAGAACGTGGACGGGGACGTGGATCAAATGCCGATGCTTGGTTCCTACGCTGCATTCGAATGGCTGATTCTCACAAGATTCGGCAAATGGGACGAAGTGCTCGCTCAGCCCGAACCGAAGGAGAAGAACGGATTCGTCAACGCCATGTATCGGTATTCGCGTGCACTGGCCTTTGCCGGGCTCGGACGAGTCCAGGAAGCGCGGGCCGAGCGCGAGCGCATGGCTGACATTGCCGGTCTCATTTCAGAGAAAGAATCGCTGATGAACAACAGCACGCGATCGGTTCTTGCAGTCGGACTGGTGGAACTGGAGGCGAAGATTGCGCGCGCCATAAATAACATTGAATCGGAGATCGCGAGCCTGAAACACGCCATTGAGCTGCAAGACAACCTGAACTACATGGAGCCGCCGGAGTGGCACTACCCCGTCCGGGAGGCTCTGGGTGGCGCTTTTCTTCGTGACGGCAAAGCGGTCGAGGCGGAAGCCGTCTTTCGAGCGGATCTCGAGGCGAATCCACGCAACGGCCGGTCTCTGTTCGGTCTCATCGAGGCGCTGAAGATGCAGGGTAAGACGGTCGGTGTGGAATGGGTGAAGAAGGAATTCGCCGAGGCCTGGAAGTACGCGCCCGCCGCACTGAAGATCACGGATCTCTAGTTAGTGAGAAGGGATGGTTTCATGAGTGCATCAGTACTTGAAAGAGAAGTCTCGCTCGACTTTGCCGCTCAGGGACGGCGCCTGGGTGTTCCGGTCATCCTGCTTCACGGCTTAACGGATTCCCGCAGGTCTTTCGATCGCATCATGGCGCGGTTGCCGGCGTCCATCTACGCGGTTGCCGTTTCGCTGCGTGGTCACGGCGATAGCGATCGCCCCGAGAAGGGCTACGCGCCGAGCGATTTTGCCGGCGATATCGCCGCATTGATGGACCAGCTCGAGCTGCAGGAAGCAGTCATCGTGGGACATTCGATGGGCGCCGCTGTCGCCCAGCGGTTTGCGATCGACTTTCCGGAGCGTACTCGTGGCCTGGTACTTGCCGGATCGTTCTTTTCACTCAAAGATCACTTCGGTGTGCTGGAGCTCTGGGAGTCTACAGTATCCAGGCTGGACGATCCCATCGATCCCTTGATCGTTCACAATTTTCAGTTGAGCACGATCACAAAATCCGTGCCCGCTGCATTCCTCGATGCCGTGGTTCGCGAAAGCCTGAAGGTGCCTGCGCGGGTCTGGAAGGCAACGCTCCGGGCGCTCATTGAAACAGACTTTACGCGAGAGTTGCGAAACATTCAGGCGCCTACGATGTTGCTGTGGGGAGACCAGGACGCACTCGTCGGTGCCGGCGAGCAGGATAGGTTGCTGGCGGCAATTCCGGGATCCAGGTTGAACGTGTACACGGGAATCGGACATGCGCCTCACTGGGAGGATCCGGCCCGGTTCGCAGCCGACATCGCGGATTTCGCGTTTCAGTGACGTTGTGTCGGGTCAGGCTTTATTGACCATCCAGGCGGAAAAGCCCCTGAGAAAATCTTTAAAGCCCTCGAGGTGCTGGTGTGGAAATTGGTATTTCACATCGGCGCCTTCGAGTGTTTTATCGAAACAGGCAAGCCAGACCTGCCGCAACCGCTCATCGATCTCAAAAGGAAGATGCCTGGCCCTCATGCGGGGCGGGCCGAACTTTTGCGCGTAGAGGGGCGGTCCTCCCAAAACCGTCACGAAGAACGCAGCCGATTTTTTCGATGCTTCTTCCATGTTCGGAGGAAAAAGGTGCCGGATCTCCGACTTCTCCAGTTCCTTATAAAAATCCGACATCATCTTGAAGACGTTGGCTTCGCCCATGATCCCATAGATTTCACTGCTCGGCCCGGGACCCTGGGGAGGCCCACCGGGGGGAATATAAATGACGCGTTCCATTACTAGTATTCTAGTGGGGGATCTCAGATCTGCAACCGCCGATCGCCAGTCGGTAACAAACATTCCAAATTTGCTCAGCGATCCTGGAAAATCGATATTGGCGTTCGGCGGTCACAGATTTCAGATCCGCCTTCATTCACTCAGGCAACTATGTTATGGCCCTGACTTAGGAAGAAAGTTGAAATCTCCTGGAGGAAATATGCCCGGAGCGCCCAGTGGGCCCTCAGCGGAACGGATCTTCATGATCCTGAACGCACACCAGCAGTCCGCAGCTCTCAAAGGCGGTATCGATCTCGATTTGTTCACCGCAATTGGAGAGGGCGCTACGACGGTAAAAGCGCTCGCTGTTCGATGTGGAGCGGCGGAGCGGGGTATTCGAATTCTTGCGGACTATCTGACGGTGCTGGGTCTGCTCACGAAGACAAACGGGACCTACGGACTGACGCCGGAGGCGGCATCGTTCCTGGACAAGCGCTCGCCGGCGTTCATTGGTTCGGCAGCCCGATTCCTGGCGTCCCAGGAGACAGTGCAGGGTTTTAGTGATATCGCGGGAGCCGTCCGAAAGGGAGGGACGGTGATTCCGGAAGATGGGGCGATTTCACCGGAGAATTCAGTCTGGGTCGAATTCGCCAGGGGAATGGCCCCCATGATGATGCCAGCCGCCGATGCAATAACGGAGATTGCCGGCGCTGCGAGCGGGAAGAAATGGAAGGTACTGGACGTCGCTGCGGGTCACGGAATCTTCGGGATCCGCATGGCCGCAAAAAATCCGAACGCCGAAATCGTGGCTCTGGACTGGGCGAATGTTCTCGAAGTCGGGGAAGAAAATGCGCGCCGGTTCGGCGTTGCCGGCCGGTGGTCCAAACTCCCAGGCGACGCGCTGACCGTGGACTACGGCAGGGACTACGACCTGGTCCTGTTGACCAATTTCCTGCACCATTTCGACCAGGCCGGCTGTGAGACCATCCTTCGCAAGGCACGCTCCGCCTTGAAGCCGGGCGGTCGCACGATCACGCTGGAATTTGTGCCAAATGACGATCGCGTCTCGCCCCCCGTGCCGGCCATGTTCAGCCTCACGATGCTGGCGTCAACCCCCGCCGGCGACGCCTACACCTTTGCCGAACTCGACCGCATGTTCCGGAACGCTGGATTTACGCGCTCCGAATTGCATTCGCCGCCGGGACTCCCCGAACAGGTGATCGTGAGTTACACGGACGCAAAAACGGGGTTGTAGGAACGCCTTTTGTGTCTTTGTGTCTTTGTGTCTTTGTGGTTATCAACACAAAGACACAAAGGCACAAAGGCATTTCCAGAGGCTTTTTTCGGTGAGTCATCGTCGTAGGTGAAACGACGAGTCGGGGCGACGGTAAGAGGACGTAACCACAAAAAGCACAAGAAGCACAAAAATTGTTGCGCGTCCTTGTGCCTTTTGCGCTTCTTGTGGTTTCTTCCCCTTTTAGTGCGGTTTTGCTATTCCTTCCGCAACGCGACGAGGGGATCGACTTGCGTCGCGCGTCGAGCCGGGATCAGGACAGCGAAGACGCTGACAACGAGGAGCAGGAAGGCTACACCAACAAACGTCGGTGCATCGTGAGCAGTGACTCCAAACAACAGACCTTCGAGAAATCGGGACAGGGCAAACGCCACTGCCAGTCCAAGCACAGCACCCAGGGCAACCAATCGAAGTCCGTGCCCCATGATCATGCGTAACACTTCCGACGCCCGCGCACCCAATGCCATCCGGATACCGATTTCGTTAGTACGCTCGGCGACAGTGAAGGCCAGCAAGCCGTAAAGTCCGAGCGAGGCCAGTAACAGAGCGCAAATCGCGAAGGCTCCCGAGACGACCGCGTTCAGACGTTCGCGAGCCAGGCTTTCCACGAATGCGTCTTTGAGCATTCGAACCTCGATGACCGGCAGATTCCGATCCGTATCGCGGACGATCTGAGTCGCTTCACGGGTAATCTCTGCACCTCGACTGGTCCGGACAAACAGGGTCATTCCCGGGTACGGGAGCGGGCGATGGTTGTAGAAAACAGTCGGCTCAGCCACACTGCGCAACGAGCCTTCTTTTACATCGCCCACAATGCCGATGATCTCGCCGTACGGGTTTTCGGGCCTCTGCATGTTTACCGATATGTTGTAGAAAGAGGATCGCCGGTCGGAAAATACTTTCTCGCGAACGCTTCGTTGACCACGAAAACCTGTGGTGCGCCTTGAATCTGATCCTCTTGCGTGAAGTCCCGGCCCTTCAGGAGCGGAATTCCGAGGGTCCTGAAGTATCCAGGTGTGGCGACACGAACGCGAGTCGTGGGTCGCTCGTTTGGCGGCAACTCCGCGTGTCCCGCGATCTGGAATGAAGTTCCGGACGTTCGCGAAGAATCCACAGGAATGTCGCTGGCAGCGCTCGCGGACTGTACTCCGGGAAGGTTCCGCAAGCGTTCGGTGACCTGGCGGAAAAAACTAATCCGTTGTTCAGGATTGTAACGGGATACCGGCAGTTCGACGCGCATGCTCAGCACGTCATCCGCACGCACACCGGTTTCATCGCGAGTGAGCGCAAGAAGACTGCGTACGAGTAGTCCGGCGCCACAGAGGAGGACGACCGTCATGGCAACTTGCGCAACGATCAGTCCCTGTCGCAAACGGGAGGAGCGGGTGACCGAGCGACTCCCGTTCCGAAGGTCGTCTGCGGCCTCGCTGCGGATTGCCGGCAATGCGGGGACAAGCCCGACCACGACTCCCGTAAACACAGAGATGCCTAGCGTATATAGCAACACACACTGATCGATCGGTACATCGGGTATCTGAATTAGATTCGCCGGCGCCAAAGCAACCAGGATGACGATGCCCAATCTCGCGATAAATATGCCCGCAGTGCCGCCGGCCGTTGCCAGAAGCAGGCTTTCGACCAGCAACTGCCGGACGATTGCTCCACGTCCCGCTCCGAGCGAAATCCGGATAGCGATCTCTCGCCGGCGATAGGCCGCACGCGCCAGCAACAGGTTCGCAACATTGGAGCACGCAATCAGCAGCAAGACTCCGACAGCCGCGAAGAGAACGAGAAGGGAAGTCCGTACTTCGCCGACCATGGCTTCTCGAAGAGGGATGACAGTAACGGACGTGTCCTTGTTGAAGACATGCATTTGACTCAACCGTCTTGCAATCGTCTCCAATTCGGTTCGAGCGGCGGCGGGCGTGACGGAAGGTTTCACTCGTCCAACGACGTATGGAAGGAAACGCCCCGCCGTGTTGCGCCAGGGAGTGTTCCTGTCGAGGGCGAAAGCATTCCAGATATCGGTGTCATGTGAGAGGAAGTGGAATCCAGCCGGCATCACTCCGATCACTTCGACGGCGGTGGCGTTCAACTGAACCATTTTGCCGATGATCTTCTCATCGCCGCCAAATTTCCGCTGCCACAGCGAATGACTCAGAATTGCAGTTCGAGGAGCCCCGGGCCGGTCGTCTTCTGCCGTAAAGACCCGGCCGAATAGCGGCTTGACTCCAAGCAAAGAAAAGAATTCGTAGGACACGGTCTCCGCTTTCAACCGTTCCGGCTCGCCTTCGCCGGTCAGGGTTGAGGGAAATCTGTTCGTCCATGCGGCGAGGGATTCAAAGCTCGCACTATCCCGCTGCCAGTCCAGCCAGTTTGCGGGCGACACATCCATCCGCCGGGAACTGAGGCGATTCTCATGGAGGACAACAAGCTGTTCGCCGTTTGGGAAGGGGAGAGGGCGCAGCAGCAGCCGATCAACTATCGAGAAAATGGCCGTGTTGGCGCCAATTCCCAAAGCCAGCGTCATGACGACGGTCAATGTAAAGACCGCCGTCCTCGCGAGGGTGCGAAGGGCATACCGGATGTCGCGCATGGAGAGTGCTCCTTGCGTGTAAATACCGGGCAAACCGGGATTCGTAACAGAAATCTCTAAAGAACCTGCCGAAAAATGTTGGGAGCGCAGACCAGGCGAAGGGAAACTGGAACCACAAAAAGCACAAGAAACTTATGTGCTTCTTGTGCCTTTTGTGGTTTGTTCCTCCTGCCTTCCAATTCATTCACACATTCATGGAGCGCCGCTACAACTCGGTCATTCGGGCATCAACGCGAACGTCCAGATCGAACCGCCGGTCGGCATTTTACTGGCTGCATAGCGAGTGGCGAGAGTGCCGCCGAGCCCCGACGCAATGGTCACGTACTGGCGGCCTTTGTGCGTGTACGTGATCGCCGTCGAGTTGATGCTCGAGCCGGTCTGGAACTGCCAAAGCGTTTTACCTGTATCCTGGTCCAGCGCAATGAACTGACCCGTCAATCTACCGGTGAACAGAAGGCCGCCGCCGGTCGCCAGCATGCCGGAGGAGCTCGGCAGATCGGTCAACGGGATCTCCCATTTCTTCTCGCCGGTCACCGGGTTGATCGCGACGAAGTGGCCAAAGATATCACCTGGCTTGGCCTCCGGTTGCCGCGCGGTTACGCCGGTCGAGGGTCCGCCAATGACGGTCGGCTTCGGCGGCGCCAGTTTTTGTATGCGCGGCACATTCCACGAGCTCGCATAGATGAGGCCTGTGTTCGGATTGAATGCGATCGGCACTGCGTTCGTGCCGCGCGACGGCCAGATTTCGACTTCTTCGCCGGCCGCAAAACGTTTCGATACGTCGGTCAGCACCGGCCGGCCAGTGGTCATGTCGATATGCGTGGCCCAATTGACTTTGACGTACGGGTGCGCCGCTATCAGTTTGCAGTTCGTTCGGTCCAGCACATACATGAAGCCGTTCTTGTTGGTCTGAATCATCACTTTCCGAGGCTGGCCGGCAACCTGGATATCGGCAAGCACATTTTCGTCGGTGGCGTCCACGTCGTAGACGTCGTTGGGCGTGTATTGAAAATAACAAACAACCTCACCGGTTTTCGGCCGGATCGCGAGCACGCTGTTCGTGAACAAACTATCCAGACCCTCGCGAGGTTTGGGATCGTACGGCTCCGCGTTGCCCGTTCCCCAATAGACGAGATCGAGTTGGGGATCGTAGGAACCCGAACGCCACGTCGGCCCTCCGCCCTGTGACCAGGCGTCGCTGTTTCTAGGCCACGTCTCGGAGCCTGGCTCGCCGGGCGCCGGGATGGTGTATCGACGCCACAATTTCTTTCCGGTGTCCGGATCCCAGCCGTCCAGGAATCCACGCGTGGTGGACTCGCCACCGGCCACTCCGGAAATCAAGACGCCGTTGGCGACGATCGGCGCACCGGTGGCGTAGTAGCCCTCCTTTGCCTCGGCGAATTTCTGGTTCCAAAGTTGTTTGCCGGTCTTCATGTCGAGTGCGAGCAGATGGTTGTCGATCGTCACGCGAAACAATTTGCCGTTGTAAAGCGCCGGCGCTCCTCTATGGAAAGCAGTGCGAACGATCCCCTGCTCGAGTTCAACCTGCGTGCGCCAGATCTGCCTGCCGGTTTCAACGTCGATCGCGAAGGTCCACTTGCCGTTGATCACGTACACGACGCCGTTGTAAATCGTCGGCGCGGCCAGTTCACCCTGCTCATTCATGAGGCTCGAATTCCAGATGGGAACCAGGCGTTTGATATTGGCTTTAGTGATTTGCTTGAGTGGACTGTAGCTCTTTCGGTCGTAGCCCATGCTCTGGGTGACGACGTTTTCCGTGTTCTTGCCGTCGTTGACCAGTTCCTCCGCCGTTTGAGTCCATCCCGGCGCGGCCCAGAAACCAAGCAGCGTTGCACAGAGCCAAATTCTTTTCATGATCGCCCTCCTGTAGTCGAAGTTCGTGACGCCCCAAGACGCCGTTTAGATAACTGGGCGACATTGTGCTTCAGATTGTCCTCGCGATCAATTTATGACGTGGTTCGGTATTGATCTGATTTTTATTCATCGGCCTGTACGTTTTCACGACCCTCCCCAGACTGTTTCAACCGGAGTGCCCTGTGCGCACCAAACGGCCCTGCGATTGTCGCTGTCGCCCCTGGACTTGGCGGCGATCGAGTTTCCAACTATTGCAGCTTTGGACGATCAAGGTTTGCCGGTGACCTCATTGGAAGGTCGCGGATTCAGAGGAGAATATGACTCAACGAAGAAGACTACGCATGTTGGTTTATGTGATCTTGTTTATGGCCATCTCCGCAGTTCCACGTGAGGTGTCCGCAGGCGTTAATGACAACCATGGCAAAGAGTGGCGGCAGCTTACCGAAACTGTCGGCCTGAGCTGGAATCAGGTGGCTCAGGTTTGTCCAAGAGACAGCGTTTCTGCCTGTACCGGTGTGGTTGGTGGGCGGGATCTGACAGGCTGGGTCTGGGCGACCGACTCCCAAGTGATTACGCTGTTCAGCTACTTCGAACCTGACATCCTGACGAATCCTTCCATCTCAGGCCAGCAGTACTTTTTTACGGCGACGCCGTTCCTGAACTTTCTACGCCCTACTTTTGCCTTTACGATCACCTATGCATCCAGTCAGTTCACTGGCGGCTGGACGGCGTCGGTGGACACGGTCGGGTCGCCCCTGGCTGCAAGTGTCTCGGCGGGGACGACGCCCGTTTCCATCGGAGGTTCGTTCTCCGTTGCGCCTCGCAGTGACCCGAACGAGATGGACTCTAATCGCGGGGTCTTCCTCTGGCGCAACACAGGTCTCGGTGGCGGCCCGTTTGCCTACAATGACAGGGGTTTCGTTCCGTCTCCCGCAGGTGGGATCGCCGTTGACAGCGTTCTCGCCAACGACTGGATTGCCGGTGAGCCGGCAACCACGGCAAACGTGATCTTGTCACCAGTTTCGTCAACTCACCCGGGTCTGATTCTGGACCTTTCAGACGGCTCAGTGGACGTGGCTCCAGGCACACAGGCCGGGAGCTACGGGCTCGTCTATCAGATCTGCGCGATCGGCAGCCCGACCAATTGCTCTTCGGCCGCCGTGACTGTCACTGTGAACCCCTACGTGATCGATGCAGTGGACGACGTGGGGACGGCATCGCCATCAACCGGTGGAACGGCGGTTGCGAATGTGCTCGTTAACGACAAGCTCGGTGCACTGCCTCCAACGACGGCAAATGTGACGTTGTATCAACAGTCGTCAGGCAACCCGGGTGTGACTCTCGATGTTTCCGACGGCTCGGTGGACGTGGCGCAGGGCACTGCGCTCGGAACATTTGCGCTTGTCTACAGGATTTGCGAAACCGCCAATCCCCCCAATTGCGATCAGGCGACAGCCACGGTCACCGTGAAAGCCAACGACATCCTCGCAGTGAACGATTATGTCAAGGCGTCATCGAAGAGAGGTGGAATAGCCATTGCCAGCGTCCTCGCCAACGACTGGTTTGCAAATGCGCGTGCAACGACGGCCAAGGTAAGCCTTTCACTCGTGTCGTTGACGCCGGCCGTGCAGGGCATCACGTTCGATCTCTCCGGCGGCTCGGTTGTTGTAGCTCCCAAGACCAAATCCGGAACCTACCAATTGATCTACAAAATCTGCGAGATCGCGAGTCCTGCGAACTGCAGTCAGGCGACGGCCACGATCGACCTGAGCGGGGGACTCTAAGAAATAGCCGCGGATTTCACGGATGACGCGGATGGCGCGCAACCATCCGTGAAATCCGTGGCTATTTTCTTCTTTTGCCAAATCATTCGCGCCTTCGTTCGCAGAAACGTACAATGTGACCGGAGGCACCATGAAGAGGCTTTTCGTTCTGGCAGTAGCTTTGGGACTGATGGGCGTGCAACAGAATCCTGCATCGGCCGAATCCGTTACCTTTAACAAGGACGTTCTTCCAATCCTGCAACAGAACTGTCAGGGATGCCATCGTCCCGGCGAGGTGGCTCCCATGTCATTCCTCACTTATAAGGACGCGCGGCCGTGGGCGAAAGCGATGAAGGCCGCTGTCGTCAATCGACAAATGCCGCCGTGGTTCGCGGAGCGGGCCTACGGTCATTTTGCCAATGAACGGTGGCTGAGCGATTCGGATATCAAGACGCTTGTTGCATGGGCCGATGGCGGCGCGGTTGAGGGAGATGAGAAGGACAAGCCCGTCCCAGTGAATTTTCATGACGGATGGAACATCAAGCCGGACATGATCGTCGAAATGCCGAAGGACTTTGAGATTCCCGCGACAGGGACGGTCAATTACCAGAACGTTCTGGTCAGAGTAAACTTTCCGGAGGATGTCTGGGTTGTCGCTGCCGAGATGCGTCCCGGCAACGCGCAGGTCCTGCACCACGGCAGAGTCTTTGTGCGGCCGCCCTCATCGAGTTTCATGAAGACCGCGGTGTCCGGCGAGGCATACGAGACAGGTAGCCTGGCCGTGGCAGGTCAGGAGCCCCCGGAGACGCTCGGAAAGTTTAATCCCGGCCTGGGCGCGCAGGATTTCAGCCTGTTCGAATCCGCAAAATTCGTTCCTAAAGGATCGGATCTGGTTTTCAATCTGCACTACACCTCCATTGGAAAGCCGGCCAAAGACAGATCCAGAGTGGGACTCGTGTTCGCCAAAAATCCTCCGAAGCTTCGTTATTTCATGCATAACGGACCGACGGCGACGAACCTCGCCATCCCGGCACGCGACGGGAACGCCGAGATCGTATCCGAAATGACGACCAGCACAGACATCAAGCTGGTTTACTTGCAGCCGCACATGCACCTTCGTGGAAAGGACTACGAGCTGCGCGTCATCTATCCTTCCGGAAAGTCCGAAACAGTTTTCAAAGGAAAATGGGACTTCAACTGGCAGTTAGGCTATGACTTCGCTCAGCCGATTTCGTTGCCGAAGGGAACTCGCATCGTCGGAATCGCACATTACGACAACTCCGCGAACAACAAGTTCAATCCGGATCCTGACAAGCTGGTTCTGTGGGGCGACCAGAACTGGGAGGAGATGCAGAACTGCTTTGTGGGTGTTTTGATCGATCCTGCAATCAGCCCAAATCAAGTATTCAAGCCGTCGGGACCGAGCCTTTTGCCCCGCGGCCAGGCCGGCCCCACGCTCGCATCATTGGATTAGGAACCAGGCTAAGCAGCCAGGCCGTTTATGGTCTTCGCGAGGCGGGACTTGTATCGGCGCGCCGTGTTCTCTTTGATTACACCCTTCTGTACGGATTTGTCGATCAAACCGAAGGTTTCCGGCAGAAGTGTTTTGGCGTCAGCGGCTTTGCCGGTCGCAATCGCTGCACGCAATCTTTTCATCTGGGTCTTCAGTTTGTGCCTGTTCATCTGATTGATCAGGCGCCTGCGCTGGCTCTGTCGATACCGCTTGATTGCGGACGGATGGTTTGCCATCTTGTCTCCTTCAAAAACGGAAATGATAGCACAGGCCGGGGTGTTATAATCCAGTCCAGGTTTAACAAAGGTCAGGATGAAAAAAAGCATTCGGATCGGCGACGGGATCGCCGAGTTCTTCGGAACACACGACGGTAACATCAAATATCTCGAGTCCCTCCTTAAAGTTCAGGTTCACATCGACGGTGAAAACAACTTGATGATTGACGGCGAAGACACGAACGTCCTGCTCGTGGAGCGTCTTGTTCAGGACTACTCGCAGTTGCGGGCGGAAGGTGTAAAGTTCGCGAACGGGGACTTGAAATCCATTATTCGAATCATTTCGGAAGATACGACACAAAGCCTTCGCGGCGTGGTCTCCACGTCGAAGACTCTTCAGATCGGAAAGCGGAATGTATCGCCCAAGACACTGAACCAGAAGCTCTATCTCGAGGCGATCGAGCGGTACGACATGGTGTTTGGCATTGGGCCGGCCGGTACGGGCAAGACGTATCTGGCTGTCAGCATGGCCGTGCGTGCTTTGCTGGAAAAGAAAGTGAGCCGAATCGTCCTCACTCGGCCGGCGGTCGAGGCGGGGGAGCGGCTGGGTTTTCTTCCGGGAACGCTGCAGGAAAAGATTGATCCCTATTTGAAACCGCTCTACGACGCGTTATACGAGATGCTTGACGTCGAGCGCGTGGACCGCAACCTCGAGCGAGGCGTCATTGAAATCGCGCCGATCGCATTCATGCGCGGCCGCACGCTGAACGATTCTTTCGTCATTCTTGATGAGGCTCAAAACACCACCCAGGAACAGATGAAAATGTTCCTCACTCGGATCGGTTACAACAGCAAAGCGGTAATCACGGGTGACATTACGCAAATCGATCTACCGGTCGGCAAACTGTCCGGATTGATAGAAGCCCGAAAGGTGATCTCGGGTGTCGACGGAATCGCGTTCGTCCACTTCAATGAGCGAGACGTGGTGAGGCACCCGCTGGTGCAGCGCATCGTGAGAGCTTACGAGGCCTACACCACGCAGAATAACCTGCGCCAGCAGCCGCTTCAGTTCGGACAAACGACGAATGGCGAGGCCTGATCCGGATTTTTCAGCCGCGGATTACGCGAATTACGCGGGCTAATTATCTCGTTATCAATCAGCAGAGAAAACATGCCATCAACGGCGCGAAGGTTCGGAAATTCCTGTCCACACTGATGCCTGTGCTAGGTCTTGTCGATTCATCGTTTTCGGTGGTCTTCATCACGGACGAGAACATCCGCCGCTACAACCGCCAGTATCGGGGTTTGGACAAGCCAACGGACGTGCTCTCGTTTCCGGGCGAAAATGGGTATCTCGGCGATATTCTGATATCCTCAGAGACTGCGTATAATCAAGCACGCAAATCAAACAAGCTTACTTTCGAAACCAACGTCCAGCGCCTCGTCTTGCATGGACTACTTCATTTGATGGGATACGACCACGAAACTGACCATGGAGAGATGAAAGCTTTCGAGCGACGCCTGCGGCGGAGATTCCAGTGCTGAGCGGAACTGAGATTCTGATCGGGGCTCTGTTGATTACCGTCCTTCTGGTGATGTCGATCATCGACGTTGCATTCACCGGCGTAACCAAGATCTCCGTGCGACGACTCCTCGATCACCCGAAGGCGAAAACCGTTGCCTCGCTGGCTGCATCACTGGAGACCCGGGCCGAAGTCCTGATGTCGATCCACATCGTGATCCAGATGCTGCTGGTCTTCGGCGCAGTGCTTCTGTTTGGCGCGCTTGAACGCAGGCCCATCGGATACGCCGCTTCAGTGATGATCACCGTGGCCGTGACGATGTTCGTGATACTGGTCTTCCGGCATCTGCTGCCACGCATCATCGCCATGCGGAACCCGGAGATTGTCCTTTTGAGGCTTTTCCCGATTTTCAAGATCGCGCATATCATGCTCCGTCCGTTCTCGCGTCCGTTGATGGCGGCGCTGAACTACTTTCACCGCTGGGAAGAGGAAATGGAGCCGCCCAGGGAAGAAGAGACGTCGGAAGAGGAAATACAGGCCTTCATCGACGCCGGCCAGGAAGAGGGAATTCTCGAGGACGACGAAGGCGAGATGATCCAATCCATCGTCCATTTCGGCGACAAGGTTGCCCGCGAAGTGATGACGCCGCGCACGCAGATCGTCGCGGCGGACGTCAATTCGTCGTTGGACAAGTTGCTGCAGTTGATTGTCAACAAGCGTCACTCACGCATTCCGGTGTATCGGGATGATCTGGACAACATCGAAGGCATCGTTCACGAGCGTGATCTTCTTCGGATCTGGCAAAAGGGAGAAAGGACCGAGAACATTCGCTCCCTGGTCAAGCCGGTTTCCTTTGTTCCGGAGACCAAGCCCGTAGACGATCTGCTGCAGGAGATGAAGGAGAAGGGCGACCACATGGTTCTTGTGGTCGATGAATATGGCGGCATCTCGGGGCTCGTCACCATGGAAGATCTTATCGAAGAGATTGTCGGCGAGATCCACGACGAGTCGGAAACCGACGTGGAAAAGGTGGTCGAAGAAAGCAAAGGCGTATTCGTCGTTCCGGGAAGCCTGGAGCTTGGTGTAGTTGAAGAAACACTCGGCGTGCCACTGGTCGCCGAAACCGAATGCACCACGGTTGGCGGCGCCGTCGTCGAGCTTTTTGGCCGGCTGCCTTCGCCCGGCGAGAAGATCGAACACGGCGGCGTGGAAATCGAAGTTCTCGACGCCGACCGTCGACGCGTCCAACGCCTGCGCCTGAAGCCGTTAGTTCCCAGGCGAATGACGAGTTAACGGAACGGACGGCGCTCATGAAATCAGGATTCGTCTCCATCATCGGACGTCCGAATTCCGGAAAGTCCACTCTCCTCAATCGCCTCGTCAAAGAAAAGGTATCCATCGTTACGGACAAGCCGCAGACGACGCGGCATGTCGTGAAGGGAATCGTGACGGGGCCTGAAGGTCAGGCTGTGTTTCTCGACACGCCTGGGATCCACAAACCCATTTATCGGATGAATGAGAGGATGATGAAGTCCGTGCGCGATTCGATGTCGGACGTCGACATTATTCTTCTGATCGTCGATGCTTCGTCCGCTTTTGGCCGCGGCGATGAATTCGCGCTCGAATTGTTGAAGCCGGTATCATCGAAGAAGTTCCTCTTACTGAACAAAATTGACCGGATCCAGAAAAAGAACCTGCTGCCGTTGATCGACCGATACTCGAAGCTGGTTGATTTCGATGAAATCATCCCCATATCGGCGCTGAAGGGAGACAACGTCGAAAGCCTGCTGGCCCAGGTCTTCAAGTACCTGCCTGAAGGCCCGATGTACTACCCGCCGGATCAAATCAGCGACCAGCAGGAGCGAACCATCGCAGCCGAGACGGTTCGCGAAAAGCTGATCGACCTGACGGAGCAGGAATTGCCGCATTCGACTGCGGTTGTGATCGATCGGTTCGAAGAAGAGGGAAACCTGTATCGGATTTACGTCAGCATTTATATCGAACGGGAATCGCAAAAAAAGATCGTTATCGGCAAAGGCGGGGAAAAGCTGAAGGAGGTCGGAACGGCGGCCCGGAAGGAACTGGAGTCATTCTTCGACAAGAAGGTCTTCCTGGAGCTTCATGTGAAGGTGAAGAAGAATTGGCGGGATGACCCGGAGACGCTTCGAAGCCTGGGGTTGGGGGACTGACTCACCACTGATTGTAAGGCGTACCCTCCGAGGAGATCGCCGTCGATCCGCTGTGTATATCCACGATGCCGCTTTCGGTCTGGTCCGGCGAACTGACGGACGAATCGTTCACAACCTCCCATGTTGAGTTGGACCTGGTGATCGGGTCCTCCGGAAGCTGGCGGAAATAGCCGGCGTCGACAAGATCCTGGAGCGACTGCGGTGATTTCTTCTTGTCGGCGGAGTACTGATCGATCACTCGGCGCATTTCCCGGAGGTTGTCTTTCAACACCGTCTCTTTCGCGTTGAGGACGACAGCCCGATACATCGGGATCGCGATGGCTCCCAATATCGCGATGATCGTGATCACGATCATCAGTTCCAGGAGAGTGAACCCTCGCCTACCAATCCTTATATTTCGTTCCATCCAGCGCGATCCTATTGGATTTCGTAAAAACATCAAACACATTCTGCCCGCCCCAGGATGAGGCAGTCGGATCGTCCTGGTAGGAGCGCATGCCCCATTCGGTGGAGTTCGTCATCGGATCGATTGGAATACGGCGTAGAAGCTTGAGCTTTTTGTCCACAGCGCCGGCCATTTGCACGCCGTCCACGAGGAGTTCCAATTTTTCCGGGTAGCCTTCCGTATTGACCTTTACTTGAATGACGCCTCGATCCGATGCCTCCTTATACTTGTCGATCGCCGTACGCATGTCGCGCAGGGCCTGCCTCAACGCGAATTCCTTTTCTCTCTGAATCGAGTTTCTGGCCAGTGGCACGGCCATCGATACGAGTATGCCGATGATCATCACGGTGATCAGCAGCTCGATCAGAGTGAACCCTGAATTCTTTAGCGGCGGGCCCACCGTCCGGATTGCTTCGGTACACCGCTTCGCGGCCTTCTTACTTCCGGCCGGTCCTTCGACGCCGCTTAACTTCCAGCCCAATTTCATGGTGCGATAACGCGGACCTCCGCTGCCCTTCCTACTTGGACGGTCTGCGCCGCGTCTCGTATACGGAAATCGGTCACGCGCATCACCGATTCGCCGCTTCGAGCACCGCGTTCCAGGACCAGTACGGCGAGTGTGCCGGTTCCGGAAATAGCCGCGGTTCCCGGAGGCCTTTCCAGCGAAATCCGCACGGTGCCCCTTTCCGTCTCGACTCTCTGAACAATAGCGACCTGTTGTCCGTCACGACTGAGGAATCCGCCCTCGCGAACTTCACGAATCGTAAACGACGTGGGATCGTAGGAAAAGACCAGGTCCGCTCCGGAGATATTGTTGCCTGTAACTGTCACGCCAAGCATGGTCTGACCGGCCGGAGCGAGCGTCAAGGGCGATGGCGCGAAGGCCACCGTGGCGTCCGTCGGTTGCGGCGCCGGTGCTGCGGCAGCCGGTGGAGGCGGCCCTGCGGCTGCAGGAACCGGTGCCCCGGCAGGCGGTGTTGCGGGCGCGCCCGGCGGCAACGGAGTCGCAGCCGGAGGCTGAGCCGTGGGCGCCGATTGCGTACCGATGCCCGGAACCAGCGGGCTGGTCCTCAGGCGCGGGAAGCTTTCGGAACCTGTATAGAGTCCACGCATATTGATTTCGGTAAGGGCAGGCATCCGAACAATGTGCGGTGTCAGCATGATGACAATTTCGGTCAGATCCCGCGTTTTTCTCTCCTGCGCGAACAGGTATTTCAATATTGGAATGTCCTTCAAGCCGGGAATGCCGTTCAGCGACACTGCCTCCGTGTCTGTGATGATTCCGCCGAGGATGTTCGTTTCGCCTTCGACCAGTCTTATTTCATGCTGAACCTGGCGGTTAGTGAGAACGGGCTGTGTGACGCCGGCGATGGTTCGATCCCCGGCGAGCGCTCGAACCTGAACCATTACCGTCATCGAGACTTCACGATTGAGCAGAACTCTAGGCGTAATGTCGAGGTTAACACCCACATCGACGAATTGGAAGTTGACAACCGGCGTGCCTGTTGCCCCAACAAATGCCGGCTGAAAGGTTCCTGACGCGATCGGGATCTGGGAACCGATGCGAATCGAAGCCAGTTTCCCGTCCGTCGCGCGCACGCGCGGGTTTTGAAGCAGCTTTGTGTTGCTGCTCGAGGCCAGGAACGCTGCAACCGTGTCGGGAATGTTGAACGAGAATTGAGCGCTGTTGATCGCCTCCAGGTTTCTCAGCGGCACCTGGTTGTTCGCTGTGGTTCCACCGCTGGTTGTGCCCGGCGTTGTATAAACCAGTGCGGTTCCCTGAGGCGGAAGGATTCCAAGCGTGCGCGCTGTGTTTCGATCGACCTCCAGCAGCGTTGCATCGACGATGACTTCGGGCTTGGCTTTGTCCAGATCCTCGATGATCTTCTCGGCGATCGCGATGCGATCCGCCGTGTCGCGGACAACGATCGCGTTCATGGAAGTGCTCTGCGCCAGGTAACGCATGTTGAGAAGTGTCCGCAAGGCGGTGATTGCTTCCGTGATTTCGGTCGAAGTGACGCTGTTGCTCAAATAAATCGTCTTCAGGACCAACTCATCGTAATCACGCCGCTTGGTCTGGTTATCGGGTGAAACAAGAATGGTGGTTTTGTTGACGGGCTTCCAGAAGGATCGGGTCTGCAGCGACAGGATGTCGAGGGCCTGGTAAATGTCCACCTTGTTCAGTTCGACCTGAATCCGGGTACCCCGGAAGTCGGGATCGAAAATCACGTTCAGGCCCGCCAGTTCTGCCACGCTTTCGAAGGCAACCCTGCTGTCCTGATTCATGTGGATGTCGACGGGCCCGATAATCTTGGGTTCGAGCTGAGACTCCACGCTCGGATCGGTTCTCGTGGCAGCGCGCAGCCGATCGAACTGGATTTCGGGTTCAGGCTGGTTCCGGGCCCGGCTCGCCAGAATTTCATTGGTCTTGTCCAGTTGCTGCTGGGCGAGCACGTGCGTTGGATCGATCTCCAGGACACGGGTAAATTCAGCTTTCGCCGTCTGGTAGTCCTGCTTATCGACGGCCCTGCGTCCCCTTTCGAAATGTTCAAGGGCGGCGTTGAAGCGTGCCCGCTCGTACTTGAGTTGGATTTCGATGTCCTGGGGCTTTTGATCCAGCGCGATCTTGTATTGTGCCATCGCCGTATCGAAGTCTTTGATAATGTCGGCACGTTGCCCTCGGCTGTATGCCTGGCGGGTGGCGCTGCATCCCGGAAGGCCGATCGCTAACACAGCAACAACGGTGACTAACCCGCTTTTGAGTCTATAATGCGCATTCATCATGATTGACCAACGGAAGAGAATCTTCGCCGTAAGTCAGTGGCTCACCGATCTGGCTCTGACGACGGCGAGTTTCTTTTTGGCTTACCGCGTTCGGTTGTTGTTGGAAGTGGAAGGGCACACCCTTATGTCCTTTCGGATTTACCTGTGGATCCTTGCAATCATCCTTCCAACGTGGGCGATTCTGCTGCCGGCTTTCGGAATTTATTCCGAACCAACCTTGCCGCGCTCGCGGCAGATTCTCGGACTTTCTAAGGCGATAGGTTTTGCCGGCCTGGTCATGGCCGCTCTGCAGTTTTTCATCAGGCAGGATGCGTCCAACAGGTTGATCGTCGTGTTCACGCTGGTAATCAATTACATACTTCTTGTTTCGTATCGACTCGTTTTGCTGAACGTTAAGAAACACGGAGCCCTCGATATCCGTCACGTCGCTGTTATCGGTAATGGGCCTGCGGCACACGAGTTCTCGCAGACCATTGAGAACCACCGGGCATGGGGTCTTAAACTGGTGGGGGTCTTCAGACAGGACGAAGTACGCTCCCTGCTCGAGACCGGAGGAGTGGACGAACTCATCCTCGTGGCTGGACGCGAAAGTCTCAGCGAGTTCACCGAGACGTTCCTGTTGTGCGAGGAACTTGGAGTCACCGCAAGAGTCGTTTTGAACTTCTTTCCTCATTCGATAGCACGCATGGAACTGCACGAGCTGGAAGGATTTCCGCTCCTATCGTTCAGCACGACGCCGACAAACGAAGCGCTGATGTTCGTCCGCCGGATTCTCGATGTGGTTTTATCGAGCGTGATATTTGTCGTCGCGGGTCCTTTAGTCATGCTCCCGACAGCGATTCTCATCAAGCTCACGTCACGCGGCCCGGTCTTGTTCAAACAGGAACGCTGCGGTCTCAATGGCCGCGTGTTTATGATGTACAAGTTCCGCTCCATGGTGGATCACGCCGAACAACGACGGCTCGAGGTCGAGGCGCTGAACGAAATGGACGGCCCCGTGTTCAAATTTTCCAGCGACCCGCGAGTCACCGCCATCGGACGATTGCTCCGGCGTTTCAGCCTCGACGAATTTCCCCAATTCTTTAACGTACTGCGTGGCGACATGAGCCTCGTCGGCCCCCGGCCTCCCCTTCCTCAGGAAGTGGCCCGCTATAAGCGATGGCAGCGCCGCCGCCTCAGCATGAAGCCCGGAATAACCTGCCTCTGGCAAATCAGCGGACGCAACGAGGTCAGCTTCGAGGACTGGATGAAACTCGACCTCACCTACATTGACAACTGGTCTCTGCTGTTGGATTTAAAAATTTTGCTCAAGACGGTGCCGGCGGTATTGCTCGGCCGGGGGGCAAAATAAACCCTCAATTATTGAACCGAGCTATAATAAAGGCTGTCTTTTTAAAGCAGGAGAAAACCGATGAAGCAATGGCTTGGGGTCCTCATTCTGGTCGGGTTCTTTGCAACCGGTGCGTTGGCCCTGGGAAACGGGCCGGAAATCTCAGTTGTCGATGACAAGCTGTCTGTCAACGTGGACTCCATTCCGCTCGGCCGATTGCTTGGTCTCCTGGATCGAGCTACAGGGATGCAGTCCAAAGTTCCTGCGGAGCTGGCCAATCGTAGTCTAAGTGTTCGTTTTTCAGGACTTAGCTTCGACGACGCGGTCAAAAAGATCTTCCAGGGGCAACCGTACGATTATGTGGTAATTGGACGGCAGGGGATTATCGTCACAGCGATGTCCCAGGGATCCGGAGCCGGGCCGGAACCCGGCCCGGCCTTTGCAGCTGCTCCAGCACAAGTGGTCGAGCAGCCGTTTATGCAGGATATCCAGCCTCCGCAGGCTTTTCCACCGATCCCTCCGGGACAACAGCCGGCAATAATTCAGACTCCGTTCGGACCGATCGCGAATCCGCGAGCCAACCAACCTGCAATGCCTAACGGGAATCAACCGATTCCCGGGCAAATGCCCACGCCAATCTTTGGCGCGCCTCCGGGGTTTGGTATGCCTGTTGGAGGAACCCCTCCTGGCGGCGGGACTCCCAATTCGAATGGCCAGAACGGGCTCTTTGGAAACACGCCAATCTTTCAGAATCCAGGTATCCCCGGCACGACTGGGCAAGCGCCCAGGCAATGACCGACGTCTCCGTCAATCGTCAGGCTTTTCATAACTATGAAATCATCGAGAAGTTTGAGGCGGGAATTGTCCTGACCGGGACCGAGATCAAGTCGGCGCGAGAAGGCCGGGTCAATCTGAAAGACGCCTACGGAATCGTCAAAGCCGGCGAGGTCTGGTTGCTGAATGCCCACATCAGCCCTTATTCACACGGCAATTACGCGAATCACGAGCCGCTTCGAACGCGAAAACTGCTGCTGAGACGAGCCGAAATCAACCGATTGATCGGCCGCACGACCGAACGGGGGTTGACGCTGGTCCCCCTCCGGGTCTATTTGAAAGAAGGACGCCTGAAGTGCGAACTGGCCCTCGCCAAAGGCCGCAAGGTTCACGATAAACGTGAAGTCTCGCGCCAGAAGACGATCGACAAAGAAACACGGCAAGCGTTGAGCGACAGGAAGTAGATCGATAGCGCGCAACAATCATATAGATGGAATTCCAGATTTGTGAATCCATGGAACAGGTGGAAGCCGACGCCGTCGTGATCGGTGTCCCTGAGGGCGCGGACCGATGCGACCAGCGCTTCGCGGCGGCTGCAGCTCCGCTGTTCGAGAGCGGCGACCTTCCGCTGAAGCCCCTCGAGACGCTCATTCTTCCCGGGAAGCAAAAAATCGTTTTCATCGGAATCTCGAAAGCAGGCGATTCCGAGGCCTGGCGGCGCGCCGCTGCAACGGCGGTGCGCCGATTGAAGAAAGCGAAAAGCATTGCGTTCGCTGGAGGCGATCTTCGCGCCATGGCGGAAGGCGCTCTGGTGGGTAATTTCTCCGTAGAAACCTACAAGACCAACAACCAGAGACCGGCTGTTGAGCGGATCGTCTTTGTCGGCGGCGAACCAGCAGTACTTGAGCAAGGCAGGACTATCGGAGAATCCATCAACTGGGCAAGAGCTTTGATCAACGAGCCCTCCAATCGGAAACCACCCCGGGAGATTGCCGAGCGCGCCAGGGAAATGGCCGTGAGTGTGGGATTGGCCGTGGATATCCTCGATGAAAGAGAGATTCGCGACCTCAAGATGGGTGCGCTTCTCGGTGTGAGCCAGGGTAGCGACGAGCCGCCCCGGGTCGTCGTACTGAGATACATGGGCGACTCCGGCTCGCCGCGAATTCTTGCTTACGTGGGAAAAGGGATTACCTTCGATTCCGGTGGCATCAGCCTGAAGTCGGCCGATGGCATGGAGAAGATGAAGTACGACATGGCGGGAGGCGCCACCGTGATGGCGGCCCTTCGGACGCTCGCGCTGTTTCGCTCGCAGGTCAACTGCATCGCTGTAGTCCCGCTCGCGGAAAACATGCCGAGCGGCCGGGCGCAGCGGCCCGGCGACGTGGTCCACTCGATGTCCGGCAAGACGATCGAGATCATCAACACCGATGCCGAAGGCAGGCTCGTTCTGGCTGACGGACTGGCATATGCGCGGAGGCTGGGAGCAACGCATATCGTCGACATTGCAACGCTCACAGGCGCAGCCCGAATCGCCCTTGGGCCGTACCGTATCGGCGTCATGGGGAATCAGCAGGCATTCACCGATTCATTTCTCGCTGCCGCCAAACGCGCGGGCGAGAAAATGTGGCAGATGCCCCTGGATGACGAATATCGGGACATGATCAAAAGCTCCATTGCCGACATCGCGAATTCCGGCGGGCGGTTTGCGGGAATGATCACAGCCGCGAAGTTCCTTCAGGAATTTGTCTCCGACACGCCCTGGGTACACATCGACATCGCAGGCATCGCCTGGAACGACGAAGAGAAACCGTATCTGCCCAAAGGGCCGTCTGGTGTGGGCGTTCGGACCCTCATAGAATTTGCGGCAAGGTTTGGGGAGAGCGCGGCCTAGAGCCCGTTCGAAGATATTCGGAGGATAAGAAATGCCTGAAGACCTTCCAATCTATTCCGAGTCCATGCTTCGCACGCGGCTCCAGTTTGCAGATCTGGAGAAGCTCAAGGGCCTGGACCTGACTCCGATATTGGAAAATGCGGACCGGTACATCGAGCAGATGGAAGGAGCGTCCGATGCCGGGAAAGCCCGGACCGTCCAGTACGCAACCAAGGCCGGCCTGCTTCAGATGCATGCGATTCTCTTCAGCGGACGAGAGGGTGCGGGCAAGCTGCGCTGGAGCGTGGTCAAGCCTCTGTATCGCGGCCACGATTGTCCGGAACCTCAGTTCATTGACCGCTCGCTCGACAATTTCTTCGGCTGGCTGACGGCCGAAAGCATCTCTGAAATCCACCCCATCGAAAGGGCAGCGCTCCTGCTCACGAGAATTGTGGACATCTGGCCTTTCGAATTCGGCAACTTGACGACGGCGATCGTATTTGCGAATCAAATTCTCAGTGAAGCAGGATTTGCTCCATTTTTCGTGCTGCCGGAGCACACCAGGGAATTCAACACCGTTGTTGCTCAAGCAATGACGATCGAAATGCAACCGCTGGTGAATGCAATCTACAAAACCGTTAAGCGGGAGATGGAAGCTCTTGCCCCTCGATGATCGATACTCCAGACAAACGCGATTTACGCCCATAGGCGAAGCCGGACAGGCACGGCTGGCATCGGCGCGTGTTCTGCTGGTCGGCCTTGGAGCGCTCGGTACGGTCACGGCCGATCAACTTGTTCGCGCAGGCGTCGGATTCGTGCGGATGATCGATCGCGATTTTGTGGAGTTGTCGAACCTGCAGCGCCAGTCCCTGTTCGATGAAGAGGACATTCGAAATAACCTCCCCAAAGCTGCGGCCGCAGAAGCAAAGCTCCAGAGGATCAATTCTTCGGTCCGGATCGAGGCGAGAGTGGAGGATGTCAATCCAGGCAACATTGAGGAGTACTGTACCGACGTCGATCTGGTCCTCGACGCCCTGGATAACTTCGAAACCCGTTTCGTCATCAACGATGCTTGCGCCAAGCACCGAAAGCCGTGGATTTATACCGCGGCGGTCGGCAGCTACGGACTTGTCATGCCCGTCATCCCGGGCGCTTCGCCTTGCCTCCGGTGTTTGCTGGGAAACCTTCCGGCGCCGGGCACATCGCCAACGTGTGAGACGGCCGGCGTGATTGCGCCGATCACACACATCATCGCGTCCATGCAGGTGGCCGAGGCCTTGAAATTCCTGACAGGCCAACTGAATCCCGACGAGATTCGATTGACGGCATACGATGTGTGGTCGCATCGATTTCAACGAATCGATGTTGGAAAGGATTCGATGGCAACCTGTCCTGTTTGTTCGGAAGGAAAATTCGAATACCTCGATGGCAATCCGCTTCGAACGATCACCCTCTGCGGAAGAAACGCCGTGCAGTTGATTCCGGGTGTTAAAGGCGACATCGACTTCGCCGAGCTCTCCAAGTCCATTGCCGCCTTCGGTCCCGTTCAGTTCAACGACTTCCTTCTGAAGTGTTCATCCCCTCCCTACGAGGTAACGCTTTTCAAAGACGGCCGGGCCATCGTCAAAGGTACGGAGGAACCCGGTCTCGCGCGGTCTGTTTACTCGAAAATGGTTGGATTGTAATTCGCTCCCCGGTGGTGCGGGAACGTGGGCTAAAGCCCGCGACTACACTGGGGACAGGCGTTGCTTAATGTAGTCGCGGGCTTTAGCCCGCGTTTAATAAACCCGCCGCTGTTGACTTGTTCCCGCTTGGAAGTGTAGAAGGGAACTATTCCTGGAGGCCACGAGTGAACACTTTCCCGGTCATTCTGCTTGCTCTCGGCGTGCTGGCGATCGGCTACCGCTATTACAGCAAGTTCATTGCGTTTAAGGTATTGGGTTTGGATGAGAAGCGCACAACACCCGCCCACACCAACTATGACGGCCAGAACTACTACCCCATGAGCAAGTGGGTCCTCTTCGGCCATCACTTCGCCGGTATAGCCGGAGCGGGACCGCTGGTAGGTCCCACGCTGGCAGCACAATTCGGATTCCTGCCTGGTTTGCTGTGGCTCGTTCTTGGTGTCGTCCTTGCCGGGGCTGTTCAGGATTTGGTGATTCTGTTCGCCTCCGTACGGCGCGGGGGCAAGTCGCTGGCGGAGATTGCGCGCAAAGAAGTGAGTGGATTCTCCGGATTTACAGCGGCGGTGGCGATCCTCTTTGTCGTGATCATTGCGGAAGCCGGACTCGGACTGGCGGTCGTTAACGCGCTCGCAGAAAGTTCGTGGGGAACGTTCACGATCGGCATGACGATACCTATCGCTCTGGTCATGGGTGTCTGGATGTATAAACTTCGGCCGGGAACCGGAATACGCGAGGCGACGATCTTCGGAGTGGTCGCATTGATCGCCGCGGTCGTATTGGGCAAGTTCATTCCGGGTACCGCGCTTGCTTCGTACCTCACGTTCACGAAACATCAGCTGACCGTGATCATGGGGATATACGCACTTTCTGCTTCGGTTCTGCCGGTATGGCTCCTGCTCGCCCCGCGCGACTACCTAAGCACTTTCATGAAGATCGCAACGATCGGCGCGCTCATCATCGGCGTCCTGTTCGTTCACCCCGACTTCAAGATGCCGGCGCTCACGGAATTTGCAGCAGGCGGCGGTCCGATCGTTCCGGGTCCCATTTTCCCATTCGCATTTATCACCATCGCATGCGGAGCAATATCGGGATTCCACTCGCTGATCGCTTCCGGAACCACTCCGAAAATGATTTCCAATGAGCTGCATATCCGGCCGATCGGCTACGGCGCCATGCTGATGGAGGGAGTCGTTGGAATTATGGCGCTGGTCGCCGCAACATCGATGTTTCCGGGCGACTATTTCGCCATCAACACTCCGGTTGCACAATATGAAGGCAGGATTGCGGGCCAGTACCCCATCGTGAATCTTCCTGAGCTATCCCAGGAAGTGGGCGAGAGCGTTCAGGGCCGGACAGGCGGTGCAGTATCGCTCGCTGTTGGTATGGCGCAAATCTTCACCGGAATACCCGGCATGCGCGGCCTGATGTCGTACTGGTATCACTTCGCGATCATGTTCGAAGCGCTGTTCATACTGACGACCATAGACGCCGGCACACGTGTCACACGATTTATCGTCCAGGAGTTCGTAGGGAAATTCTATCCGCCCTTCGCGCGAACGGATTGGCTGTTTGCGAATGTCACCGCCAGCTTGTTCGTGGTGGTGGCCTGGGGTTATTTCATCTGGAATGGAAGCATCAGCACAATCTGGCCGATGTTCGGTATCGCGAACCAGCTGCTGGGTTCAGTTGCGCTATGCGTGGGCACGAGCCTGATTCTCAATTCGGGCCGCGCGAAGTACGCGTGGGTGACGCTCGTGCCGCTCAGTTTTCTTGCCACGAATACCCTGACCGCAGGCTTCATGAGCATCCGCGATAACTTCTGGCCGTTAACCGCAAATCCCGCTACGGCCACTCAGGGTTATGTGGATTCGTTTTGCACAGCGATCATGATGGTCCTGGTCATGCTGATCATTGTCGATTCGCTGAATCACTGGAGAAAGGTGCTCGTGCAGGGTGCCCCCGCGATGGGCTACGCCGGCGACTAATAGGGGACAGTTCCGGATTCTTCGCTTCAGAAGGGTCCTAAGCTGGCCGGTTACTTTGCAAGACTACAGCCGTGAATCCCCTCGTCAACGGACCGGATTCCGGCTCTCACGCTACAGCCAGGAAGAGATTCGCGGCCGGGAAGCTGATTGCTCTTGCAAGTCCTGAAGCGGGTGTGGGACGGTCGGTTTGCGCGGCAAGCGTCGCGATCAGCCTGGCGCAGCGCTGGCGATGTCTGGTCGTGGATCTGGATACCGCCACTCGAAATCTCCAGACTTATTTCGGTCTTCCTGCTGCCAGCGTCGGAATTTCGGACTTCCTCGACAATCCTGCAAACTCGCTGGAGACGATCCAGACCAGAACCCGCGTTACGAACCTCAATTGCATTGGTTGGTCGGCCGCCGGAGCAAAGCCCGTCGCTCTGGGACCGCTGAGAATCGATTCGCTTTTGAGGTCCATCCATTCCGATCCTGCCGATTACGTGTTCGCCACATTGCCTGCGGGAACGACCGACGATTCACTGGAGCTTTTTACCGCGGCGGACATTCCGATCCTCGTCACGACTTCGACGCCGGCCCTGCTCGAGAAAGTGCACGAGTTTTTGAGGCGCGCATCCACTGGTTTCTCAGGGCGCAGCGTATATCTCGTAGTGAACCGCATTCAGCGGGGCGGTGAAGTGCGAGAGGCTTCCGAATTTATTGAGAGGGCCAAAGAGAGTCTCGGCCTCAACGTCAGCATCCTGGGCACAATTCAATACGATCATCAGCTCGAGGCCAGCTTTCGCCCGGGTAGTCCGCTTTCAGTTCAGCGCTCTCAAACCGTCACCGCTCTTGCTTTCGAAGACATCGCGCTCAAGATCGAACGATTGTTGCCGCGCGGCCGGCTGGATACTTCAACCGGAACGCCTGGCCGGAAGACGAGGCGTACGGCCAATTCAAACCTGCGCGATGCAGTGATGACCTCCTTTGGCGGCAAAACCAAACAGCTTCAAGAGGAACTTTGGCGCCGAGACGAGGCCATTCGGCGGTTGCAGCAGCAGCATCAGGGTGCGCTCGAGGAGTTGCAACTGCTAATCAGGAACAAGAATGATGAGATCGCCGGAAGCAACGCCATCATCCACGAGCTGGAGAAAAAGATTGAGCTCCAGACGGGCGATTTATCGCGGCAGACGAAGCACGTCAGCGATCTCGAGAACTCCTGGGCTGCTCTCCTGGCGGAGAGAGATGTCCTGCAGCGCGAACGTGACAGCATGGGAGACCGGCTGGCGCTGCTGGCCACGGAACACGTACGAGTTGCTTCCGAAGCCACAGAAGCCATTCGACGTGTGGCGGAAATCCTGCAGCAATTATCCGAAGAGATTCAGCTCCATGAGACAGCCCGGCAAAAAGAAATGGTTGTCCAGGAGATGGAGTCAACCCTTCGCCAGGAAATTTCGGAGCTGCAGGAACTTCGGCGCTGGAATGAGACGGCTATTGTCGAGTTCGAAAAGAGAGTCCGGCTGGAGAAGGAAAACCATCGTTTGAAGCTGGATTTGATGAATGCCAGCGAGCGCTCGATTGTCGATCCAGCCCCCAATGTTCTCAAGCTTCAGCGCGACGACATCATTCAAGACCTTCGACTCCACCCGCCACAATCCTTAACGCTCATCGCCCTCAATGAGGGTGGAAAAGACACCTCCCAGTTCGCCTTTGAGATGCGGTCGATCCTGGACGCGGGCGGCTGGAAAGTGAAATTCGTGGCGAGCACGCTCGAAAACAACCACTTCTATGGCCTGCAAATTGTCACCGATGGATCCGAGGGGGCCTTATCTGCGGCGCGCATCCTGTCCGCGACCTTTGTAAAGAGGCGCCTTCAATTCACCGAAAGGACTGCTCCCTCACCGAACAATTTCGATCCGCTCCGCCTTATCATCGGGCGAAGTAACTGGTGACAAGAAAGATTGATCTGCGCAATCTGCGTCGGAATTCATCTTATTCAGGAACATAAAGCGGTTCAGGGATGAAGACTGCGCCGGCCACGACCGTTGTCCAGAGGCCCTTCTTGTCACCGATCGCGGACTGCGTGATATTGGTTACTTTCACGATCTTGGTCGAGATTTTGTAGATCTCCTTTTTCTCATCCCAGCTTCGATCCGGATCGAAGTCTACGCCGAGGGTCGTGGCGAGCATTTCCGCAGCCATCTCTTCCGCGTACTCCGCGGCATCATGGTCGGTCTGGCCGTACGAGTGGTGCTCGGAAAGATAGCCGAAGGCATTGTGATCGGTCGGGATGGCGATTCCGACGGTAGCCGCAATCAGGCGGTGAGGCTCGCTCGTTGCGTTTTCACTCATGACGCAGAAAACAATTTGACCGGCATGAAGAAGTTTGGTCCCTTGGGATCTGGGGATCAGTTTGCATCGCGGCGGGAAGATGCTGGAGACTCGAACCACGTTGTAGGGAGCCAACCCTGCGTTCCGCAGTGCCATTTCAAAGCTCGTGAGTTTTTCCTTATGTTTTCCCACTCCCTTGGTCAAAAAGATCTTTTTTGCAACGAACACCTGTCATAACCCTCCGGTGTCGGGCGAGAAGCACGGCAGAACAAACAAATTTCGGAAGCTAACAGAGATACAGGGGGGTGTCAATTGACATTCTTTTCAAGCGCGTGGTAGCTTCACGCGTTTCGTTTCGCGAGTGAAATCCACTAGGAGGCTTGATGCAGTTTAACGGACTCGAAACTCCCTCGTCCGGAGAGAAAATTACCCTGAGCGGCACGAAGCTGGTCGTTCCCGACAACCCGATTATTCCCTACATTGAAGGAGATGGAACGGGTCGCGATATCTGGAAGGCATCTCAATTCGTTTTCGATGCCGCCGTTGAAAAAGTTTCACGCGGGAAACGCAAGGTCGCGTGGTTTGAAGTCTTCGCGGGGGAAAAATCGTTTAACAAATTCGGAACCTGGCTGCCTGATGATACGCTCGGCGCGATCCAGGAATTCCGGGTTGCGATCAAAGGTCCCCTGACAACACCGGTGGGCGGTGGAATCCGGAGCCTGAATGTAACGTTGCGCCAACTGCTGAATCTATACGCCTGCGTCCGGCCAGTCCGGTACTTTAATGGGGTTCCGAGCCCTGTCAAGCATCCTGAAAAACTGGATGTCGTCATCTATCGTGAAAATACTGAGGATGTCTATGCCGGCATCGAGTGGCCGGCCAATAGTCCGGAGGCACTGAAACTTATCGAGTTTCTTCAAAAGGAACTCGGCAAGAAAGTCAGAGCGGATTCCGGAATCGGCATCAAGCCGATCTCGATCACCGGTACTAAAAACCTTGTCCGCCGTGCAATTCAGTATGCGCTGGAAAACAAACGCCGTTCCGTTACGATTGTGCACAAGGGAAACATCATGAAATACACGGAGGGCGCGTTTCGTGACTGGGGCTATGAGCTCGCGCGTGAGGAATTCGGCGCGCAGACCGTTACAGAAGAAGAAGTGACAGCGAAGTATGAGTCCCGCGTTCCCGAGGGCAAGCTGCTGATGAAGGATCGCATTGCGGACTCGATGCTGCAGCAGGTGCTCACGCGTCCCGATGAATACGACGTCATCGCGACACCCAATCTCAATGGTGACTATCTCTCCGATGCCTGCGCCGCACAGGTTGGCGGCCTCGGTATAGCGCCGGGCGCGAATATCGGGGATGGCTATGCCGTATTCGAGGCGACGCACGGCACCGCACCCAAATACACGGACAAGGACATGATCAATCCCGGCAGCGTGATGCTGTCGGGCTGTATGATGTTTGAGCATATGGGCTGGAAAGACGTGGCGCAGACCATTGAGCAGGCGTTTGCGAAAACGATCCAGCAGGGGAAGGTCACCTACGATCTGGAACGCTTGATGGTGGGTGCAACCAAGGTCAGGACTTCGGAATTTGCGAAAGCGATTGTGGAGAACATGTAAATGGCAAGAAGGAAAATCAGCATCGTCGGCGCCGGCGCGGTTGGCGCGACTGCGGGACAGAGGATCGCGGATAAAGAGCTCGGAGATGTCGTTCTTATCGATATTGTGGAAGGCGTGCCTCAGGGTAAAGCGCTGGATCTGGCAGAATCTGGCCCGATCGAAGGGTATGACAGCAAGATCACAGGAACGAACAATTACAAGGACACGGCAAATTCCGACATCGTCGTGATCACCGCCGGCATTCCTCGGAAGCCGGGCATGAGCCGTGACGACCTGCTCAAGACGAATTACGAGATCGTGAAGGGTGTCACAGAGCAGGTCGTCAAGAACTCACCCAACTGCATCATTATCGTTGTCAGCAACCCGCTCGACGCGATGGTGCAGACGGCTTATCGAGTGAGCGGTTTCCCGAAAGAACGCGTGATCGGCATGGCGGGTGTCCTGGATTCCGCGCGGTTCCGGACGTTCATCGCGATGGAGCTGAAAGTCTCGGTGGAGAACATCCACGCCTTCGTGCTGGGCGGCCATGGCGACACCATGGTGCCGCTGCCGCGTTATTCGACCGTGTCGGGAATACCGATTACCGAACTTCTGCCGAAGGAGACGATCGACCGTCTGGCACAGCGTGCCCGCGATGGTGGAGCCGAGATCGTTGGATATTTGAAGACCAGCGCCTGGTACGCGCCGTCCTCTGCAATCGTGGAAATGGTTGATGCGATCCTGAAGGATCGCAAGAAGATCCTGCCTTGTGCGGCGTACCTCGAAGGTGAGTACGGGATCAGCGGACTCTACGTCGGCGTACCCGTCAAGCTTGGCGAGCGGGGGATCGAGCAAATCATCGAGATCAATCTGACGCTGGAAGAACGCGCGGCTCTCCAGAAGTCCGCGGCCGCGGTGAAAGAGTTAACGAGCATTATCGGCGTATAGCCGGGCGGATTAAACACAAAGGCACAAGGGCACAAAGACACAAAGAAGGCCGGCATAAGTAATCCTTGATGCCGGCCTTCTTTGTGTCTTTGTGCCCTTGTGCCTTTGTGTTTAACCGATGCTCTGCGCGATCTGGGTCAGGACGGCTTCGTTGATCCTGATCTGCTTGTTCGATTCCATCTTCTTCCGGACTTCCTGCATGTAAGCTCCAAAATACTGCTCTCTCCTTGTCGGAAGCATCTCGGTCCGGAGCGTTTCCACCGATTTCTTCATTTCTTCCGGATTGATTTCCTGGCGCTCCTTCACCGCAAACGCCAGCGTCTTTCCGGAGATGGTCGATGGGGTGCCGGCTTTTCCGGTCGGAAGAGTGAACATTTCCTTTTCGAGGTCCGGAATGGGACCGAACTCGGGCAAAGATGCGCCGCGCGTGAGCAGTTCGCTGGTCTTGATTTCCGCACCGACTGCTTTTGCGGCCGCGGCCAGATCCTTGCCGCCCTTGATCAGTTCTTCAACCTGTTTACCCTGCGCAACGGCGAGTTCGCGGGCTTTTTCGGCTTTCACATCCGCCACGACCTTGTCTTTCGCTTCTTCGAACGAGGCTGGATGTCCCGGCGCGATTTCGGTCAGCATCGGAATAACATAGCCGCGTTCAACCTGAATTGCCGTTCCGATCTCACCCTTGGCCATGGTGAACATTCGGCGTTCCAGTTCTGAGGCATTTCCGAGTTCTGCTATGGGCTGTCCCTGTCCCATGAGCGGCGTGTCTTTGATCTCCGCGCTGAATTTTTGTCCTACAGCATTGAAGTCCTTATTGTTCACAAGCTCGACCGCGATCTGCTGCGCCACTTCGCTCGCTTTTTGCTCGGCTTTACGGGTCGAAACGATAGGCCGCACGGCTTCCTTCAATTCCTCGAAAGGCCGAGTACGCGCTTCCTGCTTTTCATTGACTTTGATGATGTGAATACCGAACTGCGTCTGGACCAGATCGCTGATTGCTCCCGGGCTCAGGCTGAATGCGACCTGCTCGAATTCCGGAACCATCTGACCGCGTCCGAATGAGCCGAGGTTGCCTCCCTGGGAAGCCGAAGTATCTTCCGAGAACTGCTTTGCGAGGCCAGCGAAGTCTTCGCCCTTCTTTGCGCGATCCAGTACCTGCAGGGCCTTCTGACGGATCGCCTCAATTTCTTCGGGCTTCTTGTCCTGAGTCTTGAAGAGAATGTGCTGTGCCGAGACGCGAGCGGGCAAATCGTATTCAGGTTTGTGCTGGTCGTAGTACTGGCGCAGTTCATCGTCGGTCACCTGCACCTGGGCCCGCATCGTGAGAGAACTGACGAAAATATATTTCGCCTGGCGCTTTTCGGGAACCGAGTACTTGGCTTTGTTCTTGTCGTAATAGTCGTGTTGATCCTTGTCGCTGACAGCGACCTTGTCCTGCAGCTTCGCGCCGTCAACCACGAAGTAATCGAGTTTCGCTTTCTCATTCCGGCGCCGGTACTCTTTCTCGACGTCCTTGTCGGTCACACTCACGGCAGCGGTAACAAAGCTTCGTAGTTTCTCGCTGATGATTTCATCGCGAACTCCCGCTTCGAAATCATCGACTGTGAGATTGTTTTGCGAAAGCAGGCCCTGGTAGCGCACCTGGCCGATAAACTTGCCGTTTTCCCGGAAAACCGGGTTTTCAAGAATCTTTTGTTCGATTTCGGCAGATGAAGCGTTCAGGCCGAGACGCTTTGCCTCTTCCGTGACGACATGGCGCATGATCAGCGAATCGACGATTTGGCGCTCAAACCGGAACGCACGCAGCATTTCAGCGCTGACCTGGCCCCGCATTCTGTCCATATAATTCTTGTAGGCTGCCTGAAATTCCCGGGTAGTGACGCTTTCGCCGCCGACCAAGGCGACATCGCCTCCGATGCTCACATTACCGAGCTGGTCAAAAGGGATATAAAGTGTGATCAGGGTTACGCTGAAGATAAAAATCAGGATAACCCATACCCCTTTAAGCGCCGTGCGTTGACGCCTCATGAAATCCAACATAGCTGCTCCTCCCGCCGAATTCGGGGATAGGTCTGTAGATCACTGTGGAACGAAAGTTGCCGGGATTGTAATTAAATGATTTATATGTCCGTCCCCGACTTATGCTAGCAGAAATTTTGGATTTGAGACGGTGCTTTTCGGCTATGATGAAGATATATCTCGGTCTCAGCCCCACGCCTATTGGTGTCTGACTCGGATTAGATCTTCCTCGATAGAATAAGGAGCCCAATAACTTCCATGAACTTCCGCCCGGTGTTCAGTCTATTTTCCAGTGACTTGGCCATCGACCTGGGTACGGCGAATACTCTGGTTTATGCCAAAGGTCGTGGCATCGTAGTGAACGAGCCTTCCATTGTCGCCATCAACAAGGTCACCAATCAAGTCGAAGCAGTAGGCAAAGAGGCCAAGGACATGCTTGGCCGGACCCCTGGCAACATCGTCGCCATCCGTCCGATGAAAGATGGCGTTATCGCAGACTTTACGGTGACTGAAAAAATGCTGACGTACTTCATTCAGAAGGCACACAGCCGGAAAGTCCTTGTTCATCCCCGAATCGTTATCGGTGTGCCTTCAGGCATTACGCAAGTCGAGAAGCGAGCCGTGCAGGACTCCGCGTATCGGGCCAAGGCAAGCGAGGCTCACCTGGTCGAGCAAGCGATGGCGGCTGCCATCGGCGCCGGTTTGCCTGTGACGGAGCCTTCCGGAAACATGATTGTGGACATCGGCGGTGGCACTACGGAAATCGCGGTGATTTCGCTTTCAGGCATTGTCCACAGCCGCTCGGACAAAGTCGCCGGCAATGAAATGGACGAGGCAATCACCCAGTACATCAAACGAAAATACAACCTTCTGATCGGCGAGCGCACGGCCGAGCAGATCAAAATCGAGGTGGGTTCCGCGCATCCGCTGGATCAGCCCCGGACGATGGAAATCAAAGGCCGCGATCTCATGGAGGGTGTGCCGAAGAGCGTCATCGTGTCCGATGAAGAAATTCGCGAGGCGCTGGACGAGTGCATCAACATTATCATCAATTCCATTCGCGTCGTTCTGGAGCGCACACCGCCCGAGCTTTCCGCGGATATCGCGGATCGCGGCATCGTCCTTGCCGGTGGCGGCGCGCTCATCAAGAACCTCGATAAGCGAATTCGCGAAGAGACCGGCCTGCCGGTTACTCTGGCGGAGAATCCGCTGTCGTGCGTGGTGCTCGGGACCGGTAAAATGCTTAGTGATTTCGATCTGTTAAGGAAAATCGCGATTAACTGAGGGTCGCAGGTTCGATGCTATGAGCAGAGTCGTTGCCGTTTCGAGGAGGCCCATTTGGATCGCGCTCAGCATTGCGCTTCTCATCCATACAGGCCTTATCTCCATTCAGGCGGGTCATCGATTTGATACGCGCTTTGTGCGAATGTGGTTGCTCGACTCTCTGGCTCCGCTGGAAAAGCTCGTCGATCGGTCGTTGTATGGGATCGTTTACGTTTGGGACTCCTACTTCGCGCTTATCGGCACTCACAAGGAGAATGAGCAACTGAAGCAGCAAGTGGACGAACTCAAATTACAGCTGGAAAAGCGGCGTGAGGATGTCATTGAAGTCGAGCGTTTGCGCACGCTCCTTTCTATTCAGGATACGGGAATCGGGAGAACCGCCGTTTCGAGAGTCATCGGCCGAGATCCTGGACGCGCAAACCAGACCGTCACCATCGACAAGGGACTCTCGCACGGTCTGAAGCCCGATTCGGCTGTAATAACGGCGAACGGCATCGTGGGACGCGTCATTCACTCGAGCAATTTCTTTTCGATTGTTCAGCTGGTCATCGATTCTCAGAGCGCGATTGGCGTGATGCTCGAGTCTACGCGCCGGCAGGGAGTTCTTAAGGGAAATGGGACGCGGGAGCTCGAACTCGAGTACATCGATGACGACAACGATTTGAAGGAGGGTATGAAGTTCATTACCTCCGGACAGGATCGGATCTATCCCAAAGGACTACAGGTTGGTGTAATCACCTCGGTCGGGCCCCGACGCGGACTCCTCAGAACTGTTCAGGTTCGCCCGGCTGCCGATCTGGACCGCCTGGAAGAGGTTATTTGTGTCCTGGATCGTCCGCAGAATGTGGATGTTGTTGATCCCGCTCTAGGGCCGCCCGCTCCGTGAAGACATTGCCCATGGTCAGGATCACGACCTTTGGAATTATCGGGAGATTCGCGCTTGCCCTTGTGGCGGTTGTAGTAATCCAGGGGATACTTTCATTTAAGTTTAAAGTCTTTGGTTATTTTGATTTACCGCTGATTTGTTCGGTGTATTATGGCTTCACCCTGGGCAACCCGGTAGCCTCCATTGTGATTGGGAGTGCGCTTGGACTGATGCAGGACAGTCTTTCGGGGGCGGTCCTTGGGACGAACGGATTCAGTAAGACGTTGATTGGATTCATGGCTGCGTCGGCTGGATCCAAATTCAATGTGGATCAGCCCATCACGCGCGTGATCGCATTATTTTTGTTTACCATTGGAGATGGCCTTCTGGTTAGTATCTTAGGGCTTATGGTCGATTCGACATCGGGTACGACCTATAGTGGCGCCCTCGGTGGGTGGATACTATCGGCGACCTTCAATACATTGCTGGGTTTGATTTTATTCGGATATCACGACAGGTGGGGAAATGCAACAACGTGAGGAATTAGAACTGCTTCGTTGGCGCATCAGCTTCATCGGTTACGTAATTGTTGCGGCATTGCTCATTCTGACAGGCGGATTCTGGAATCACCAGATCGTTCAGTCGACTTATTACGAACAGCGCGCCGAACAAAATCGCGTCCGTGAAATTCCGCTCATCGCGCCGCGTGGCCGCATTTACGATCGTTTTCATCGCGTCATTGCTGACAATCGTCCTTCATACAACATCATTTTGATTCGAGAAAACAGTCCACACACCGTGGAGCAAACCGTTGCGATGCTGAGTCCCGGCGTCAATATCCCCGATGCCGATTTGCTCGACCGTATTAATCGCCGACGCCGTGAGCCGAAGTTCCGGCCAATTGTTCTGAAAGAAGACGTTTCCGTTGCCGACATCGCTTACGTGAAGGCGCATCGGTATGAGCTTCCCGAAATCAGCGTCGAATACCAGCCGAGACGGCGTTACCTGGGTAACGGACTCGCGGCGCACGCGTTAGGTTATGTCGGTGAAGTGACCGACGCTGAGCTCACGACTCCGGAATTCGTCGACTACAAAGCGGGCGATCTGGTCGGTAAGTCCGGGCTGGAACGGGAATACAACGACGTCCTTCGCGGAAAAGACGGTTTCAAGCGCGTTATTGTCAGCAGCCTGGGGCGCGAGATGGGCAAGCTTCAGGAAGAACCCTATGTTGCGGGGAATGACCTCTACACGACGATCGATCTCGATCTTCAGCGCGCTGCAGAAGACATGATCGGAGATCGAACGGGTGCCGCTGTCGCACTGGACCCACGCACCGGCGAAATCCTTGCGATGGTCAGCAAGCCCGGATTCGATCCCAATCTTTTTGCGACGCGTATCTCCATAGCCGATTGGAGCGGATTGCTCAAAGACCCGCGGCACCCGCTTACGAATCGCGTTATTCAGAGCCATTTTTCTCCAGGTTCCGTCTTCAAGGTCTTCATGGCGTCTGCCGGTCTGGAAGCCGGGACACTGGATCCTCAGCAAACGGTCTACTGCCCCGGACACGCCACGTTTTACGGCCACACGTTCGCGTGTGACAAAAAGGACGGGCATGGAACCATCAGTCTGCACAGCGCGATCGTGAATTCCTGCAATGTGTATTTCTACAACGTAGGCAAGGATCTCGGGATTGATCGCATTTCCCATTACGCAACGATGATGGGTCTGGGCCGCAAAACCGGAATCGATCTTCCGAATGAAGACGGTGGGCTCATTCCTTCCGCTGAATGGAAGCAGCGTGTCTACAAAACGGCGTGGTACGCCGGAGAGACCATATCGGTGGCCATCGGTCAGGGGTACGTAACCGTTACGCCAATGCAGGCCGCATGGGCGATGGGCGGATTGGTTTCCGGCGGCCGATTGAAGCAGCCGCATCTGGTGGATCCCGAGGCAGTCAAGAAACTCGGACTTGAGGCGCAGGACCTTCGAGTGGAGGAATATCACATCCACGAATCCACGGTAGACGTCGTGAGCAAAGCGATGTGGGGTGTTGTCAACGAGGCCGGTACGGGATTTCGAGCGAAAATCGATGGATTCGATGTTGCGGGAAAAACCGGGACTGCCCAGGTCGTCAGCAAGCAAGCGAAACTGAAAGGGCAGGAGTACAAGGATAACGCCTGGTTCGTCGGATTCGCGCCCTATCGGAATCCGGAGATCGTGGTCGCCGCATTCATTGAAAACGGCGGTTGGGGCGGTGAAGCCGCGGCTCCTGTGGCGCATGCCGTCATGGAGACCTACTACAAAAAGAAGACCGGCCAGTTTACAGATCAGATCACGACGATCGCGCAGAAGTAAGAGTTTTATGATTGAACCAATAAAGTCGAAAAGATTCTTGCAAGACTTCGACTGGGTTTTGCTAGCAGCCGCCTGTTTCCTCTCGGTTATCAGCCTCACCGAAATTTACAGCTCCACGATGAATGAACCGTCGGGCGGCTATTTTGTGCGGCAGCTGGTATGGGTCATTGTGGGCATTGTTTTCCTTTTCATTGTCTCGGCCATCGACTATCACGTGCTTTCCGAGCACGTCCCCTGGCTGTACGTCATTGCGGTCGGGGCGTTGCTCTACACGCTGGCCCTTGGGCACACCGTTTCGGGTTCCAAGAGTTGGGTTGATCTGGGCCCGGTAGGTTTTCAGCCGTCGGAACCGATCAAGATGGTCGCGGTCGTCGCGCTGGCACGATACCTCTCGGAGCTGAGAGAAAGCCGCTACATAACGCTGATGCAGATTGCGAAAGCCGGCGCCATTGTGGGTGTGCCGATGGTACTCGTGGCTCTACAGCCGGACACGGGCACGGCGCTGACTTATCTGCCCGTCATCGCTGTCGGACTTTTCATTCGCGGTTTGCGGCCGGCAGCACTCGTCAGCCTGGTTCTGGCATTTGTTCTGGTCTTGCCGGTTTCGTGGCTCTTCCTGAAGCCTTATCAGAAGGAACGGATTCTGACCTTTGCTCAACCGGAGAGAGATCCGTTGGGAAAGGGCTATCAGGTCATGCAATCGAAGATCGCTATCGGTTCCGGCGGCCTCCTGGGCAAAGGCCTTTTTAACGGCAGTCAGAATCAACTGGGTTATCTGCCCACGCGCCACACGGATTTCATCTTCTCTGTGGTCGGCGAAGAGTTGGGTTTTGCAGGTGTGAGTGTCACGCTTGGGCTGCTGGCGTTCATTATCTTTCGATCGGTCTACAACGCGCAGACGGCGCGGGACAAGCTTGGCTTGTTCATTGTGATGGGCATCGTCGGGATTTACTTTTTCCACCTGATTGTGAACGTGGGAATGGTTATCGGGTTTATGCCCACAACAGGCATACCTCTTCCGTTCATGAGTTATGGCGGTTCTTCAGTTTTGACCGCTTTTATAGCCCTTGGACTGGTGATCAGCGTACGCCGCCGCCGTTACGTGAATTGAATAAGAGCGTGCTATATTGCAGTTCAGGCGCGGACTTCAACGGCGCGGGCATGGTGCCCGCCATTAAGTGCGTCAAAGATTTGCTAAGTTTGCCCGTACTGAGTTGAGCTGAAGCTCCTCCGGGCACAGGAGTTCCCCCATGACAATAAGTGACCTTTGCCCTTTGGCGATGTGTCTCGACGTGTCCCTGTGCGCTGCCTCTGACGGGCACAGGAGCGTCGATGCAGAAAGAATTGATCATTTCAACGACCACGCAAGAGACGAAACTCGCCATTCTCGAGGACGACGAACTCGTTGAGTTTTATATCGAGCGGCATCGGTCGCAGGGAATTGTCGGCAACATTTACAAGGGCAAGGTAACGAAAGTCCTGCCTGGAATGCAGTCCGCGTTTGTGGACATCGGTCTCGAGCGGGACGCATTCCTCTACGTCTCGGACTTCTTCGAAGACACGGAAGAGTACGACAAAATCGTTTCGACGGTCGAAGAAGAGGTCGCACAACTCCAGGAAGGCGGCGCGCGGCCCCAACCGCCGCAGCCACAAGTACAGCCACAGCATCCGCTGCCTGCTCCGATTCCAGTTCATGCAGAGCCCGTTTCCGTTGCTGAACCAGTGGCCCCGGAAATTCGGGCAGCGTTGCCCGAGGCAGCCGAAGTCGAACGACAGCCCGCTGTACCCTCGAGTGGACAAGACGATTCCTACGATCGGCGCGGCCCTCGACGTAGAGATCGTGACCGCCGCGGCAAAAAACCGAAGATCCCTTCGTTTGAGAGCAAGTCCTACGAACCTCGATCCGACGAACGCACCCACGGAACCAGCAGCATCGAGGTCTTGCCCGGTGAATCGCTGGCAAGATACCGCCGGTCCGAATCGCAACCGGAAGCGCATGAGGCCGGGCCTGGTGACAAAGATGCCGGCCTGGGAGCCGTTGCCGAAGAACCGCCGCCGATAGAAGCCAGTCCCACTTCGCCTGAATCCGCCGCTCCAAAGAACGAACAGGCTCCCGAAAGCAAAGAAGAGCCCGAAGACAAACCGTCATCGAGCGCGCGTATCACCGACCGGTCTGACAATTATCAATTCGCTCATCGGTCATCGAACCGTCGGGCGAGACGAGGTGGAGGCCGCAGCGGCCCGCCTCCGGGAAAGTCCGAAGAGAGGCGCGGCAACGGGCATCCGCCGAAGTCCAATCCGATGATCTCGGAGTTGCTGCGCGAAGGCCAGGAGATCCTGGTTCAAGTGGCAAAGGAACCGCTCGGCAAAAAAGGCGCGCGGATCACTTCGCATATTGCACTGCCCGGCCGCTACCTCGTTTATATGCCGACCGTCGATCATGTCGGTGTTTCCAGAAAGATCGCTTCCGACGAAGAACGCTTGCGGCTGAAACGGATCATCCACGAGCATCGCAACGGGCTGCCCGGTGGATTCATAGTGCGTACAGCGGCAGAAGGGCGGGGTGAGGAAGAATTTGTCCAGGATATTCGTTTTCTAGGAAACCTCTGGTCCGACATCCGCGGGAAGAGCGAAAAGAAATCCGCGCCGACGCTGATTCATCGCGACTTGAATCTGGTGCAGCGGCTGTTGCGCGATCAGCTTTCCTCCGATTACCGGGCGATCCGCCTCGATAACGAAGCAGAGTTCGCGACAGTTCTCGATTTCGTGAACAAATTCCAGCCGGCGCTCGTCAACCGGGTAAAGCTGCATATAAAGGACACACCGATCTTCGAAGAGTATGGCTTGAACACGGAGATCGACAAGGCACTCCGGCCGAAAGTGTGGTTGAAGTCCGGCGGCTACATCGTGATCAATCAGACGGAGGCACTGGTCGCGATTGACGTGAACACGGGCAAATACGTCGGCAAGTCGAATCGGCTCGAGGATACGATCGTCCGTACGAACGTCGACGCGGTGCACGAAATTGTCCGGCAGATCCGGCTGCGCAACCTCGGCGGCATTATCGTGGTCGACTTCATTGACATGGAGGAGAAAAAGAATCGCCAGCGCGTGATGATAGCGCTGGAGGAGGCTTTGCGCGCGGATCGTTCTCCGTCGAAGATTCTTCAGTTCAACGATTTCGGCCTTGTTGCAATCACACGCAAGCGCACTCAGCCTTCGCTCGAGCGTACGCTGTGCAAGCCTTGTACTTATTGCAACGGCTCGGGTTGGGCAAAGTCCGCAGAGACTATCTGCTACGAAATTCAGCAGGAGATCAAGAAAATGGCGCACCTGCTCGAAAGCAAGGAGATTACAGTACGTCTGAATCCGGAAGTTGCCAAGGTTCTGAAGAGTGGTGAATTCGTATCGATCCACGAACTCGAGGAGTGGACAAAGAAAGACATCATCGTGAAGTCCGATCCACTTCTTCACGAGGAGCACTTCGACATCTTTTGACGCCGGTTTTCTGTAGCGGCACAAGGAGATCATGTGAAGGAACAGGCGCCGTTTGATGTCGCGATCATTGGAGCTGGGCCCGGCGGCTACGTGGCAGGCATACGTGCCGGCCAGCTCGGTTTGAAAACCGCCGTCATTGAGAAGGACACGCGCCTTGGAGGAACGTGCCTTTTGCGCGGCTGCATTCCGACAAAGGCGCTCCTGCGCGATGCCCATCTTCTTCACGAGATGAAGAAAGCTTCGCAGCAGGGATTGTTCAAGACCGGCGAGATCGAGATCGACTGGGAAAAGATTCAGGCGCGCAAGAATGATGTCGTCGACAAGAATGCCAAGGGTGTGGAATTTCTGTTCCGAAAGAACAAGGTAACCAGTTTCAAGGGCTACGCCACGATCGTCACTCCAACCAGAATCGCAGTCAAGGGCGACGGCGCCACGACTGAAGTAAACGCGAAGAACATCATCATCGCCACCGGCTCAGAAGCGAAATCGCTTCCCGGCTACAACATCGATGAGAAAAACATTATCAGCAATGTTGGCGCCCTCGAGTTGAACCGCATTCCGAAATCTCTTCTGATCGTCGGGAGCGGCGCAGTCGGCGTGGAGTTTGCGTCCATCTACAACAGCTTCGGATCGAAGGTGACGTTAATCGAAGTTTTGCCCAACATCGTCCCTTTGGAAGATGAAGAGATCTCAAAAGAGCTGAAGCGGCTGTTCACAAAGAAAGGTATTGAGGTCCACACCAAAGCGAAGCTGGAGAGCGCACAGTCCAAGGGTGATAGCGTGGATGTGACCTTTCAGACGGAAAAAGGGGAGGTCAAGAAAGTCAACGTTGAGAAGGTGCTCATGGCGACGGGGCGAGGCCCCAACACCACGAACATTGGCCTGGACAAGATCGCGCTGACTACCGACCGCGGCTTCATACGGGTGAATGAATACATGGAGACGAGTGTGAAAGGCGTTTATGCCATTGGCGACGTCACACCCTCGCCGCTTCTGGCCCACGTTGCATTCCAGGAAGGTATCGTGGCGGTCGAGAAGATCGCCGGCAAGCGTCCCGTCCCGATCAATTACAAGCAAGTTCCGGCATGCACGTATTGCGATCCGCAAGTCGCCAGCGTCGGATTGACCGAGGCAAAGGCGGCGGAGGCCGGCTACCAGGTGAAAGCCGGCAAGTTCCCGTTCATGGCAGTGGGCAAAGCCAAGGTAGACGACGCGCCGGACGGGTTCGTCAAAGTCGTCGCCGACGCGAAATATGGCGAGATTCTCGGGGTTCACATGATTGGAAGCCTGGTCACGGAGATGATCGCTGAAGCTGTAACGGCCATGGCCCTGGAAGGCACGGTAAGCGATGTGGTCAATATCATTCATGCGCACCCGACTTTGTCCGAGGCGACGAAAGAGGCCATGGAAACCGTCTTTGGCGCCGCGATCCACATATGAGTAGTCGTCCATCCTGGCTGAAGGTTCGAATTCCCAGTGGCGAAAGCTTTTTCGAAGTTCGCCGTATTCTGCGTTCTCACAAGCTGAATACGATCTGCGAAGATGCCATGTGTCCCAACATCGCCGAATGCTGGGGTAAACATCGCACCGCAACCTTCATGATTCTTGGCGATATCTGCACGCGCGCTTGCGCATTCTGCGCCGTGACCAGCGGCCGTCCCACGGAATACGACCTGGCGGAACCGGCGCGAGTCGCCGCCGCTATCGCCGAACTCAGGCTGAAGCATGCCGTCATCACATCCGTCGATCGAGACGATCTAAAGGACGGCGGTGCGATGATTTTTGCCGAGACTGTGCGGGAGATTCGAAAGCTCGATCAAGATGTGAAAATCGAACTGCTCACGCCGGACTTCCAGGGTTCGATCGAATCGGTGAGAACCATCATTCACGCAGGACCGGATATCTTTTCCCACAACATCGAAACGATTCGCCGCCTGTATCCCATGATCCGGTTCAAGTCGGATTACACTACTTCGTTCGGTTTACTGAAGGCAGCGAAGGCGATGAACCGCGAAATCTTCATCAAGTCCGGGATCATGGTCGGTCTTGGTGAGGAAAAAGACGAAATCGTCGAATTGATGCAGCACGCCGTCGAAGCAGGAGTGGATATCCTGACGATCGGCCAGTACCTGCGCCCGTCCGTCAAGCACGCCGAAATCAAGAAGTACTACCATCCTGACGAATTCGCCGAACTGGGCGAAATCGGCCGCGCACTTGGCATTCGGTGGGTCTTCTCAGGTCCCCTCGTTCGAAGTTCCTATCACGCTGAAGATGTTTTCGATCAAATGATGGCGAGCCACTAACCGCTTTCGACAGGCATGAATGCGGGCTGGCTTCAGCCCGCATTGCGATTTTGTCGCTTGACAAAGCACCGTAGGTCAGTTAGAAAGGCCGCATCATCAGTCCACAGTTGTGCGGGTGATAGACGACGAAGTCCTCAGACCCAACGGGTCCTGAGGGCTTTTTGTTTCTGGACACAGAAAGTACAGGATGTATTCATGGTGTTAATAAAAGTCCAATACGATGCCTACAACAGGCAGTTCAAGATTGTCGATCGGCAATTGGGCCGCATTCTAGAAGACGGTGAGACCTACATGCTCATCGCGGATGTGTCCATTCAGGACCTCGAATCGAAGCAGCCTGCGGAGATTCAGTCAGAAGTCATTCCTGTCAGAGAATAGACTCACCGGCTTGTTCCGGAATTGTACATAGCCGCGGGCTCCAGGCACGCCACTGTTCTCGCAGAGCCTGCGGCCAGTGCTTTTCTGTCACTCCAGTCAGTAATCCTCAGTAATATGTTCTCGTTCCGTGTCTTTACGGACTTCCTGAAAAGGAGAAACCGCGATGGGTCGTCTACTTGTGCTCTTGCTCATGACTCACTCCGTACTGCTTGCTGCCGGCTCACCTGAGCTGTTGGTTGCGATCCGGAACGGTGACCACTCACAGGCTCAGAAACTGCTGCGCGCGGGCGCGGATGTCAACACTGTGGACAGCGACGGCACGACGGCTCTAATGCATGCAGTGATCGAATCCGACGGGAAAATGATGAAGCTTCTGCTCGATCGCCGAGCGAACGTTAACGCGAAAAACGCGCTCGATTCCACGGCACTGATGTACGCCGCGACCAATTTAGCGAAAACCCGGCTCTTGCTCGATGCGGGAGCGGAGGTGAAAGTAACAGGTAAGCGCGGCGCGACTCCGATGAGCGTTGCGGTCACGACGTTCGGATCGACCCCGGTCCTGAAACTTCTAACGGCGAAAGGCGCCGAACCCGAAGGCCGGCTGATGGCGCCGGTGGCCTCAAAAGGCGATCTCGAAGCGATACGGTTTCTGCTGAGTATCGGTGTGCGCGCCGGCGACGCTACCGGGGCCACGATCTCCGCAGCAATAACAGGGCGATGTGAAGCATGCGCGCGTTTGCTCGTGGAAAAAGGCGCTCCCGCCGGCGGTGTCCGCCCCAATGGGGGAGGCGTATTGAACGACACGGCCAAGCGGGCGATGCCCGAAATTTCCCAGTTTCTCCTGGATCACGGAGCTTCCCTTGAGTCCAGGGATCGTGAGGGTTTTACTCTCCTGATGCAAGCCGTGCTTTCAATGGAGGCCCGTGCCGATCGCGACCGGATGGTGGAATGGCTGCTCTCGAAGGGCGTTGATCCGAACGCCACGAATGATCGAGGCGACACTGCTTATCAACTCGCGGCACGCATGGGGATTCCATCCACCGTGGAGCTTCTCGTAAAGGCGGGAGCAAAGGGAATCGCAGAAGAATGGCCCAGGCCTGGGGCGGGGTCTTCAACGGCGGAAGCCGCGGTGAAAAAGATTTTCCCGCTGATTCAAATCACCGGCGAGCCAGTATACAAGAGCCGCTCCTGCGTTTCGTGCCACAACAATTCCCTCCCCGCGATGACGGTCGCCCTGGCACGGAAGAAGGGTTTCGCCGTCAATGAGGAGCAGGCGAAAAAGGAGCTGGGATTCGCCGTAGCGACCGACACACCATTCCTCGAGCCTATGCGGCTGGGATCGACGATTGGTGGAGGTTCGGACACTCTCGGCTATACGCTAATGGGCATGGCCGCTGCCGGCTATCCGGCCGATGCGCTGACCGACGCGCATATTCACTACCTGTCGATTTACCAATTCCCGGATGGCGCGTGGAGGACGACCAGCTACAGACCCCCGGAAGAGTACGGCCCGTTTACCACGACGGCTGTAGCCCTGCGCTCCATCAGGCTCTATCCGATTCCCGGCCGGCGCGAGGAGTTCGAAGAGCGGATTGCCCGCGCCAAACGGTGGCTGCTCTCCGCCAGGGCTTCCTCCCAGGAAGAGCGTTCCATGCAACTCAATGGGCTGGCCGACGCGGGCGCCAGTGCCACCGAACGTGCGCCGTTCGTGAAGGCATTGAAGGCGGCTCAGAACTCGGACGGAAGTTGGAGCCAGCTTCCGGGCCTTCCGGCCGAGGCCTATGCCACCGGTGAAGCCCTTTACGCCTTACATGTTTCCGGGGACGTTCCCACAAAAGACCCTGTATATCAGAAGGGTGTGCAATGGCTGCTGCGCAATCAACTCGACGACGGGTCCTGGTTTGTGCCCACGCGAGCGGTTCCGGTTCAACCGCACACTTTCGAGAGCGGATTCGCGCACGGCTGGCATCAATTTGCTTCGGCAGGAGGATCGGGCTGGGCCGCGTTGGCATTGCTCTTTACGCTCCCGGACAAGCCTGCGGCCTCGGCGCACCTGCCGTAGAACAGAGTTAAACCAACGTCTTCCGTCATAACTCGCGACGCCCTTCCAGAGCCTTCGCCATCGTCACTTCGTCGGCGTATTCCAGATCCCCGCCGACAGGTAATCCCAGCGCCAGCCTTGTGACGCGTATCCCAAGGGGTTTTATCAAACGGGAAAGGTAAAGCGCGGTAGTCTCACCCTCTACATTGGGGTTCGTCGCGATAATGACTTCCTCGACAGCGCTTGCCTGCAGTCGGCGGATAAGAGAACCAATGGCGAGTTGGTCCGGACTAACGCCTTTCAGTGGAGAGATCGATCCCATGAGGACATGGTATCGTCCCTTGAACTCGTGCGTTTTCTCCACTGGAAGGATGTTGTTGCATTCCTCAACCACACAGAGCACGCGGTCCGAACGAGAGGGGTGAGTACAGAACTGGCAGGGATCCACGTCGGTGAGATTGTTGCAAACCGAACACCGGCGGATTGATCGTTTGACTTCGAGAATGGATTCGGCCAGTTCCGTGGCGACGGTCGTATCCATCTTCAAGATAAAGAACGCCAGGCGTTGCGCGGACTTCGTACCGATACCCGGGAGTTTCTTGAATTGCTCGACCAGCCTGCTGACCGGCTCTGCTATATCCATGTCCTAGAACAGGCCGGGAATCTTCATCCCGCCAGTCATATTTCCGAGCTGACCCGCCAGAGCTTCATCGACTTTCCGGATGCCCTCGTTGACGGCGGCGACGATCAGATCCTGGAGCATTTCCTTGTCTGCGCCGCCGAAGACTTCCTGGTCGATCTGGATCGAAAGGAGTTGCTTGTTGCCGTTCATCTTTACGGAAACCATGCCACCGCCCGCGCTGGCATCAACGACGGTCGCTTCCATTTGCTTCTGCAGCTGTTCCTGCATTTTCTGAGCCTGCTTCATCAGTTGCTGCATGTTCATAGTTATTCCCCCTTAGCGGGCTTGACCTGCGCCAGATCTCCGCGGAATACCTCGAGAAAACGCTTCACGAGAGGCTCGTCTTTAGCGGTTTCCGCAGCAACTCCGCCGGCGGACTGCTGCTCCTTCATTATAAGAGACACCGAAACCGCTTTGCCAACGAGTTCACTGGCGGCCGCGTCGAGCACCTTTTTGTGGTCCTTCGTCTGGAGCATCGCGAGCGGCGTCCCACCGGGCATCACGACTTCGACTCCGTTTTCGGTGCGGTCGATACGTTCGGCGTTTTGAAGATAGATTGCCGCGGCAGCAGACTTCTCCTCCACGCGGCGGGTAAAAATATCCGCAAAACTAAGCGACTCCGGCACGGCCGGTTTTTCCTCGCGTTTTGCTTCGAGTTTCGGCTCCGGAGTAACGCGCTTCACCGGCGGAGCGCTCGCGTTTCCTCCTTGTTTGACGTCGCGAAGCACGTCTTCAATGTCGCGCAGGTGGCCAACCTTGGCGAGTTTCACGAATCCCACTTCGAGATGAAACCGAGGCTGGGAGGTCCAGCGCAACTCACTCTCCAACCGCAGCAGCATGTCGAAAAATCGGATGAGATCCTGTTCGGAGAAGTGTTCCGAGCGAGCCGAAAGCGCCCGCTTTTCCTCGACGCTGCCCAGGACCTTGTCTTCGAGGCCGAGCTTCAAAACCAGGAGATCGCGAACGCGACTGATGAATTCGCGAACATACTGCTGCAGGTTGAGCCCCTGGTCGAAAACGATGCCGACCGTCTCGAGCAGCGCCTTCGAATCGCGCTCGGCCAGAGCATCCAGGGTACGATCCAGAATTTCGGATGGAATAAAGCCAAGGACATCGCGAACGTCCTCATCGACCACGTCCTGACCGCTAAAGGAGATGATCTGATCGAGAAGCGATTGCGCGTCACGCATGCTCCCCTCGGACGCCCTGACGATGTAGCTGAGAGCTCGCTCGTCGATTTTGACTCCTTCGCGTTCGGCGATCTGACGCAGGTGGGCCTGGATCTCGACCGGGGAAATCGCCCTGAAGACAAACTGCTGGCAGCGCGACAGGATGGTGGCCGGTAGCTTGTGCCGCTCGGTTGTCGCCATGATGAAGACGACATGTGGCGGCGGCTCTTCCAGGGTTTTCAGGAGCGCGTTGAACGCCGAAGTCGAAAGCATGTGGACTTCGTCGATGATGAAGATTTTGTAGCGGCCTCGCGCCGCAGCATACTTCGCGCTCTCGCGAAGCTCACGAATGCTGTCCACGCCCGTGTTCGACGCGGCGTCGATCTCAAAAACGTCGATCGACCTTCCGGCCGAGATTTCCTCGCATGAAGGACACTGGTTGCACGGGGTGATCGTGGGACCTTGGGCGCAGTTCAGGCCTTTCGCCAGAATACGGGCAGTCGTGGTCTTTCCAACGCCGCGCGGGCCGGAGAAAAGATAGGCGTGACCGATGCGATCCATCTGGATCGCGTTTTGCAGGGTCTGGATGATCGGCTTCTGGCCGACAACATCTTCAAAGACCTGGGGCCGGAACTTTCGAGCGATGACCTGGTATTTCATTAGGAAAAATCAGCCGTGGTTGGCTGTTCTGCTGAGAAAACAGGCTCAGGGGGATACTGTGTCACACTGGTTTACCCAATACCGTTGCTTCCTTCCGGACCTGGCGGGTTTTTCGGGCTCCAATTGCACAGCCCCCCAAAGCCTGTGCCGTTAAGCGGTGGCCGCTTAAGCGGAGAGAGTGGGATTCGAACCCACGGTGGAGTTACCCCCACACACGCTTTCCAAGCGTGCTCCTTAAACCACTCGGACATCTCTCCGAAGATTCTTCATGTCAAATTAACTTTCCGACTCTACCACAACCATTCACGGCGAGTGCACGATAAGGATCTGCCTGGGCGTCAGTTCTCCAAGCAGGGCGCGAATGTCTTCCACCAGCTTCCCGTTATCGATCCGGCAGAACGCCGGAGGGTATTGTTCGAGCTTGTTGAGGGCCTTGGAGAGCTGGGCTCGCGCGCCGTTCAGGTTCCCATGGTGGAGATGGTGCATGCCGACGGCGGTCTGCACCAGACCCTGGTAAAACAGGCGGAGCGGACCGCCTGTCTCACGCCACAAGTCTTCCCATGCTTCGTGGGCGTCAAAGAACCGTCCCGCGTTAAAAAAAATTATTCCGTCCTGCAGGAGATCCCTCAAAGGTCTGGTCCGTTAAGTTACTGAGTTATATGTCTCAGATGGGGTTGCCGGTGTATTGGGAAATCGGAAAGCATAGCCCAATGGCATCCCGATTCCAACAGCTTTCTTTCAGCCGTAGCAGGGCCCGCACTCTTTGCTTGCAAACCCGTTCTGGACCCGTATCATTGGATCGTGGCGGGCGCCGACCAGGCGCACCGCTCCAAGCCAATCTGACAGTTTTAAGCCGTCGAATGCATAAGGAGGATGAATGCAGCCAATCGCATTCTGCTATCGGTGCCGCGGTATGAGGGTAGGCTGGAACCAGCGTTACATGTTGCACTGCTTGATGTGTAAGGAATGGATCTCAAAATCGTCTAAGTTATTGATTCTTACAGTTCTTTTTTCTATTATAGCTTTTACGTTCCAGACTCCTGGTTCCTTTGTTTTTTCTGACTTTAACCTCGATGACGCCCAGAATCCGGTTCTTGCGGCCGGCGTTGTCCCCATTCCCACCGCCGCGGTGTCGGCGATGAAGGAATTTCTCGAGAAATACAACATCGACGGGCCGAATCGTGACCGTCTTGCCCGTGCGATCATCCACAGCAGCCGAAAGCACGATCTGGATCCTCGTCTCGTGGCGAGCATCATGATCGTCGAGAGTCGCGCAAACCCTTTTGCAATCTCCGAAGCCGACTCTGTCGGAATCATGCAGATCCACCTGAAGACCTGGGGAGAAAAGGCAGTCGTGGAGGGAGTCAACCTCTTTAAAATCGAGGACAACATTGATTTTGGAGTGCGCATCCTCAAGGACTACGTGAAGCGGTTTGGCATGTGGCAGGGAGTTAAGAGGTACAAAGGCTGGAATTCCGAGAGCCCCAACTCCAATCAAAATGCCGAGGACTACGTCCAGCGAGTCCGGAGCTTCTACGAGTACGAAAAGAACCCCGTCAACACGACCCAGATTCTCCAATAATTCTAAATACGTTATCGGCTCCAGCGCGGGTTAAAGCCCGCGACTACATTTTGGTTTCGGCAAAACCATGTAGTCGCGGGCTTTAGCCCGCGTTCGTCTTTCCGGGCGCTGGATCTTATGATATCGATATAAGGTACTCTTGACAGTGATACACTCAAATCTTATATTCGAAGTTGGAATATTCACGTCAAATATCTGGAAGGCTGTAGGAGGGGTTTACGATGAGCAAGATTATTGGGATCGACCTGGGCACCACAAATTCCGTCGTGGCCGTTATGGAAGGTGGGGAGCCGGTCGTCATAGCAAATCAGGAGGGCGGACGCACCACGCCCTCAGTAGTGGCGTTTGCGAGGACTGGTGAGCGCCTCGTCGGGCAGGTTGCCAAGCGCCAGGCCGTGACCAATGCCGAAAATACCGTGTACTCGATCAAACGGTTCATGGGCCGCCGCTACGACGAAGTGAACGAAGAAATGAAGATGGTGCCCTACAAGGTCACGCGTACCAGTAACAATGACGCGCGAGTTGAAATCATGGGCAAGGAATACTCACCGCCGGAAATTTCGGCGATGATTCTTCAGAAGCTCAAGAGCGCCGCGGAGGATTACCTCGGCCAGAAGGTTGACAAGGCAGTCATCACCGTTCCGGCATACTTTAATGACTCCCAGCGGCAGGCAACCAAGGACGCCGGACGCATCGCCGGACTCGAAGTTCTGCGCATCATCAATGAACCCACGGCTGCGGCACTCGCCTATGGTCTGGACAAGAAGAAAGACGAAACCATTGCCGTATACGACTTTGGCGGCGGTACGTTCGACATTTCGATCCTGGAAGTCGGAGAAGGCATTGTCGAAGTGAAGTCCACGAATGGGGACACACACCTCGGCGGGGACAACCTGGATCAGCGCATCATCGACTGGATTATCGACGAGTTCAGGAAAGACCAGGGCATCGATCTGTCGAAGGACAAGATGGCCCTGCAGCGCTTAAGGGAAGCGGCGGAGAAAGCGAAAATGGAGCTTTCGACGGTCCAGGAGACCGAGATCACCCTCCCGTTCATCACGGCAGACGCCACCGGCCCGAAGCACATGAACCTGAAGCTCACGCGGGCAAAGTTCGAAGCGCTGGTGGACGACATTCTTCAGCGCTCCATTGGTCCCTGTAAACAGGCTCTCCAGGATGCCGGCGTCAAGCCGAGCGATATCGACGAAGTCGTTCTGGTTGGCGGTACGACCCGAATTCCGAAGGTTCAGCAAATCGTCCGCGAGCTGTTCGGCAAGGAACCCCACAAGGGTGTGAACCCGGACGAGGTGGTTGCCGTCGGAGCCGCCGTTCAGGCCGGCGTTCTGGGTGGCGAAGTGAAGGACGTGCTGCTGCTGGACGTAACGCCGCTCTCACTGGGTATCGAGACGCTGGGTGGAGTCTTTACGAAGCTGATCGAGCGCAACACCACGATTCCAACCCGAAAGAGCGAGACCTTTTCGACCGCTGCCGACAATCAAAGCTCGGTTGAGATCCACGTGCTTCAAGGCGAGCGCCCGATGGCCCGGGATAATCGCACGCTCGGGAAGTTCCAGCTTGTCGGTCTTCCACCGGCACCGCGTGGCGTTCCGCAAATCGAGGTTACCTTCGATATCGATGCGAACGGTATCGTGAATGTGTCCGCGAAGGACCTGGGAACAGGCAGGGAGCAGAAGATCACCATTACATCGTCCAGCGGCCTGTCCAAGGACGACATCAATAAGATGGTAAAGGAAGCCGAGTCTCACGCTGACGAAGACAAACGCAAGCGCGAGGAGATCGAAGCGCGAAATCGAGCCGACTCTCTCGTTTACCAGACCGAGAAGTTGTTGCGGGAGAATCGCGAAAAGCTCTCCGATTCCGATGCGAAGTCCGTTGAAGCCGCGATTGCCGACTGCAAGAAAGCCCTCGAAGGAGGCGATGTCGGCCAGATCAACAGGGCAGCGGACGCGCTCACTCAGGCATCGCATAAGGTGGCTGAGGCGATGTACAAGGGCGGCCAGCAGGGCGGCGGTCCGGCCGGCGGTTCGGCACAGGGCGCCGGCGCCGGCGCGAAGTCCGGAGAAAAGGACGACGTTATCGACGCCGAATACGTCGATGCCGACGACAAGAAGAAAGATTGATTGTAACTGAACGCGGGCTTCGGCCCGCGTTCACCAAACCCGACTATGAGCAGAGACGACCTTTACATCATCCTCGAGGTCGGCCGTGCAGCTTCGGTGGACGAGATCAAGAGAGCGTTTCGGAAGCTTGCCCGGCGCTACCATCCGGACATCAATCCGGGTGACAGCCGGGCCGAAGAGCGTTTCAAGCGGATTACGGAAGCCTATGAAATCCTGAGTAATCCGGTGAAGCGCGAGTTCTATGACGTAAACGGTTTTTATACCGAAGGGGTCCTGGAGCAACCCGGCAATGACTCGGCCTGGGGCTTCAGTTTCCAGGGATTCGATTTTTCACATCGGAAACAGTCTCCATTCGGGGACTTCTTCGGGCAGCTTTTCGCCCGGCAGGCCATGCGACGGGATCCAGAGCCCGGTCAGGATCTCGAGTATCAGCTCGCGATCAGCTTTAATGACTCGATCCGTGGTCTGAACACGAGCATCAGCGTTTTCCGCAGGCGGACCTGCCAGAGCTGCAGCGGCTCAGGCCGGGAGCCGGGTTCGCGCGACGCGGGATGCGGGATGTGCGGCGGCACCGGAAAAACAACCAGAGCCAAGGGCCACCTTCAGTTTGCTATGACCTGTTCCGATTGCGGCGGCAGCGGGCGCACGGTTGCGGCATGTCAGGATTGCGGGGGGGAAGGCCGTGTTCCCGGAACAGAAACCCTGAACGTGGAGTTGCCGGCCGGAATGAATACCGGATCCCGAATTCGGATCCCCGGCAAAGGCGACGCCGGACGCTTTGGGGGGCCGAACGGGGATCTCTATGTCGTGACCAATACGGCTCCACATCCGTTTCTGAACAGGGTCGGGGATAACATTCATTGCAATATTCCGATCACGGTCACAGAAGCCGCGCTCGGAACAAAAGTGGAAGTGCCTACGATCGAAGGGCCGGCGGTAGTCCGGATTCCTCCGGCCACGCAGGCCGGACAGATATTTCGCCTGCGGGGAAAAGGCGCGCCGTCGCTGCTCAATCCGGGTCAGCACGGCGACCAGTACGTTGAAGTGAAAATCGTAGTCCCGCGGATCGCCGATGAACGATCGAAAGAGATTCTCAGAGAACTGGCGCGGCTGAACCCGGAAAATCCACGTAAGGATTTGTGGAAGTAATGGAACGCAAAAAGAAAGGCAAGGCGGCCTATATGATCAGTGCGGTCGCCGAAACCTACGACATCCATCCGCAGACGCTGCGTCTTTACGAGCGCGAGGGCCTGCTGAAACCCTCACGATCGGACGGGAACACACGTCTATACACACAGGAAGACCTCGAGCGGCTGGAACTTATTCTTAATCTCACACGAGACCTCGGCGTGAACCTGGCGGGTGTCGAGGTCGTCCTCAACATGCGGCAGCGATTGGAAGAGATGCAACGCGAGATGCAGGAATTCATCGAATACGTCGAACGGGAGTTTTCGAATCGCTCTCCCGAACTCAACCAGAAGATTCATCATGCTCTGGTCAAAGTAACGCCGCCACACGTGACTCTCGCGAAGCCTCGCAAATAGGAACGCCGCTTAACCCGGCGCTGAAAATCATGAAGACTTTTCCTTACGAGCGAGTCGTGGAAGGACCCGATACGCTCCGTCTTTATTTAAACGAAATCTCGAAGTTTCCTCAACTGACAGCCGAAGAAGAGCAGGAGCTGGGTGCGCGTGTTCAGGGGGGAGATGAGGAGGCCTTCCGCAAATTGATCGAGTCCAACCTCCGGTTCGTGGTTGCCATGGCAAAGAAGTACTCCCGGTCCGGATATCCGCTTCACGAATTGATCAACGAAGGCAACATGGGCCTGATCGAGGCGGCTTCCCGCTTCGACCCGGGGCGGGGTGTACGGTTCATCACCTATGCGAGCTGGTGGATCCGGCAGGCCATACTCGCGGCGATCGCTCATCACGGGCAGAGCTTCCGCATTCCTCCGAAATTCAAGCACGAGCTCTATCGGTTCGAAACCAAAGTGACGCGTCTTACCCAGGAGTTGGGCCGGCGTCCGAGCATTGATGAGATTTCACGCGAGCTCGGCATGAAAGAGGAAGAAGTGCGCGACATGATGGAAGGCACGCCTACCGAGGTGTCGCTCAGCACGCCTGTTGGCGACGAGGCTGAGGCGCGCCTGGAGGACATGATCGAGGACCATACCGTGACACCTGTCGACGACGTCCTCATCGCTCGGTCCTTTGAGGAACAGCTTCAGAAGCTGCTCGGGCAGCTCGACGAGAAAGAGAGGCTGATCATCGAGAGGAGGTTTGGCCTCGGTGACCGGGAACCCCAGACTCTCGCCGAGATCGGCGCCGACCTGAAACTTTCGCGGGAGCGGATCCGTCAAATCGAAGAGCGCGCGCTGGGCAAACTGCGGCGCTCCCAGCGCGCAAAGCAACTGCTGGGGTATTTGAACTAACCCAACCGCCCATGTGCGTTTCAGGTAAAATGCAGCCGTGAATCCGCAGGCCATCTCGATGTGTTCCGATTGTGGCGGCACAGGCTGGGTCCGGATTTTCCGCGACGGAGCCGAGGGCGTGGTCCGGTGCGAATGCGTAAAAACCCACCGGGGCGACCGGCTCCTCGAGGGAGCGAGAATTCCGCTTCGATATGCTCATTGTGAGCTCGGGAATTTTGATCCTCTTCCGTCCGCGAATCGGTCCATCGAAAAGGCCAAGATTGCTGCCGAAAAGTTCGTCGACGAATATCCGATGTCGCAACCTTTTGGATTGCTCTTCATGGGTCCGCAGGGCGTCGGGAAGACGCATCTTGCTGTAGGAATTGTCAAGGAACTCATGAGGCGCAAGTCTGTGCAGTGCCTGTATCGCACTTTTCCTGAACTTCTGAAGGAAATCCAGAACTCCTACAATCCGGTGTCGCAGGCCTCGGAACTGTCATTGCTGGAACCGGTTTTGGAAGCAGAGGTGCTTGTACTGGATGAGTTGGGGGCGCAGAATCCCTCAACATGGGTACGCGACACCGTTTCCTATGTTCTCAACTACCGGTACAACGAGAACAAAGTAACGATTCTCACGACCAATTATCTCGACGAACGCGAAGAACGAAGAGATGCGAAAGTGGCAATTTCCGACACACTGTCGGAGCGTATAGACATTCGAATGCGGTCAAGGCTGTTCGAAATGTGTAAGACAATTAAAATGGACGGGAAAGATTTTCGAAGGGAAATCAAGCACGCCGATCATCACTTTTGACTCCCTATTCCTCGTCGTCATCGTCTTCGTCACCTTCGTCAACTACCTGAATGAAGAACTGGGTTTCGCAGTCTTCGCAAACAAATTGTTCATCGTCGCCCGCGTCAAGCTTCCCTGCGCAGAGAGGACAAAAAGAGATTTCGGTGCTCATGCGTCCTAAATACTAGAATGAAATTTCAAAGTCAAAAAGGTTTTTCGGAGTTCGCAGCATGAAACGAGACGGAGGCGAAGAACAATACGTCATCGATGATTTCACCAGCAAGGACACGTGGCGAATCTTTCGCATTATGGCGGAATTTGTCGAAGGTTTCGAGACGCTCGGCAAGATTCCTCCGGCTGTGGCGATGTTCGGTTCCGCGAGAGTTTTGCCCGGAAGCGTTGCTTACCAAAGAGCGGAGGCGATTGCCACGTTGCTCGGGGTTAACGGATATTCCGTCATCACCGGAGGCGGCCCTGGCGTGATGGAAGCGGCAAACAAGGGCGCTACCGAAGCCGGCGCGGTTTCGGTGGGGTTGAATATCGAGTTGCCGCTGGAACAGAAGCCGAACATCTACGCGAACAAACTTCTCAACTTCCGATATTTCTTCGTTCGAAAAGTCATGTTTGTGAAGTACTCTATCGCATTCGTGATTCTGCCCGGCGGATTCGGAACGCTCGACGAACTCTTCGAGGCGATTACGCTGATCCAGACGCGCAAAATCAAACCGTTTCCCGTGATTCTTGTCGGACGCGACTACTGGAAGGGCTTGCTGGAATGGATCGGCGACACCCTGCTCCATGAGAAGATGATTGCAGTCGAAGATCTCGATATTCTGAAGACGGTCGACACGCCTGAGGAAGTTCTTCATTGGGTTCAGGACTACAGGTCGCGAGAAGGTGCGCATAGTGTCTCAACCATCCCCTAGACTCTGGCCGAAAGCCTCCGCGTTCCTCCTTTTCTTTATTGCTGCCGGCCTCTTTTTCACGAGTGCAGCCCAGGGGCCAGTCACCGGTGTCGATTCCATTCGCATGGACGAGCTCCGGGAGAAAGTGACGTATATCGCGTCCGAGAAATTCAAAGGCCGCGGCAACGGCACGCGCGAGTTGAACATGGCGGCCGATTACATCGCCGGCATATTCGAAAAGAACGGACTTAAGCCGGCGGCCAACCGTTTTTTCCAGAGTTTCGAGATGTATACCTCCCTGCTCGGCACGAACAACGACATGCGAATTCAGGGCGTGACGACCAGTGCGTGGAAGCTCAGTGTCCGCACGGATTTCATTCCGGAGCGCTGGTCCGTCAGCGGTGTTGTCTCGGGGCCCATGCTGCTTGTCGAACGCTCCGGATCCAACACATCCAATTTGAAAGGGAAGATCGCCGTCGTACAGGAAGGCCAGGGTCTCTCCGACGACCCCGAGTTCCCTGAGAACGCCGCCACGGGCCACTCTCTGGAAGCCGAGGGCGCCATCGGCGTCGTCGTCGTTCAGGACCCTTCGGATCGGCGTGAAGCTCAAATTGCCTCTCTCGCCGAAGCATTCCGGGACGACCTGCCCACCCGGCTCGTTCCCATGAGCACGGTGGATAGTCCGGAATATCCGAAGATTCCGGTCGTCGTTGTTTCTGCTGATGTGAGCCGGCGCCTGATTCAGGCTCTGATGAACCCGCAAAACAACGTCGAAGCAACGATCACTGCCGATGTGAATCGCAAAACGTTTACCACGCAAAATGTGATCGGCCTGGTGGAGGGGAAGGATCCCGAACTCAAAAAGGAAGTAATGGTTCTGGGCGCACACTACGACCATGACGGCGAAGCGTACGGCCAGATCTGGTACGGCGCGGACGACAACGGTTCGGGCACTGCGGCATTGCTGGAGATCGCCGAAGCGTTCGGCATCGGCTCGATGAAACCGGCGCGCAGCGTTCTTTTATGCGCGTGGGCCGGGGAAGAAAAAGGGCTTCTGGGCAGCCGTTATTACGTGAGCCATGCCGTGTTCCCGCTGAATCGCACCGTCGCCATGTTTCAAATGGACATGATCGGCCGCAACGAAGAACACGGGGCGTATGAGTCCGAGGGAGTTCCGGAGGAACGGGCTTCCGACAATGGCAATACCTTGAATGTCCTTGGTTCAGCATACAGTCCGGATCTGAAGGCGATCATCTCGCGTCTGAATGACCAGGCAGGTCTGACGCTGCGGTTCCGATACGACTTCGGAGCCCAGGAGCTGCTGCAGCGCAGCGATCAATGGTCGTTCCTTTCCAAAGGTATTCCGGCAGTTTTCTTTTTCGCGGGTCTGCATCCCGACTATCACACTCCGCGAGACACCGCTGCCAAGATCAACTATCCGAAGCTGGAAAAGGCCGCAAAGCTCGTTTATCTCGCCGCATTCGACATTGCGAACAGTCCTGTTCGTCCGAAGTACATCAAGCCGGCGAAAACTCAGTAGGCGCCCAGCGGGCTTCCCCGGGCGTCTGCGTCTCCGTCTCCGTAAAGAACCCTATTGACATCACGGAACCGGGGTTTCTAAAATTAGCACTCGGTTCAGAAGAGTGCTAGCAAGCCGGCGTAATCTATTTAAAACAAACGTCAAAGGAGAGCAAGACCATGAAAGTCAGGCCGTTGCATGATCGTGTTCTGATCAAACGAATCGAAGAAGGGGAAACGATTCGCGGGGGAATCATTATTCCGGACACCGCAAAGGAAAAACCGCAGGAGGGCGAAGTTGTGGCGGTAGGTACCGGAAAGCGTCTGGAGGACGGCAAAGTTCTGCCGCTCGAAGTGAAAGAGGGCGATCGGGTGTTGTTCGGAAAGTACTCGGGGACGGAGATCAAGGTTGACGACAACGAATATCTGATCCTCCGCGAAGACGAAATCCTTGGAATTCTTGCAGCATCCGGCAAAACAGCCGGAAAGAAATAGGAGGGGACGATGGCGAAACAGATTGTTCACGGTGAAGATTCCCGGCAAGCCATCCTGCGGGGTGTGAATATACTCGCGGACGCGGTCAAGATCACGCTCGGTCCAAAGGGACGTAACGTGGTCCTCGATAAGAAGTTCGGTTCGCCGCTCATCACAAAGGACGGCGTCACCGTAGCTAAGGAAATCGAGTTGAAAGACCCGCTCGAGAACATGGGCGCGCAGATGGTGAAGGAAGTCGCTTCGAAGACGAGTGATGTCGCCGGCGACGGCACCACGACCGCCACGGTTCTGGCTCAGGCCATCTTCCGTGAAGGCGTGAAGACGGTTGCGGCGGGCGCAAATCCGATGGCCGTGAAGCGGGGCATTGAGAGGGCTGTCGAGACGGCGACTGAAGAGATTCGAAAGCTCTCGAAGGAAGTAAAGAAGGGAAGCATGATCGCCCAGGTGGCGACTGTGTCCGCAAACAACGACACCACCATCGGGAACATCATCGCGGAGGCGATGGACAAGGTCGGCAAAGACGGCGTCATCACGGTCGAAGAGGCGAAGGCCATTGAAACAACCCTTAGCGTCGTGGAAGGCATGCAGTTCGACCGAGGTTACCTTTCCGCCTACTTTGTGACGGATCCGGACCGGATGGAATGCGTCCTGGAGAACGCCTTCATTCTGATCCACGAAAAGAAGATCAGTACGATGAAGGACCTGCTCCCGTTGCTCGAACAGGTTGCCAAGATGGGACGTCCGCTGCTGATCATCGCAGAGGATGTCGAAGGCGAAGCGTTGGCGACGCTGGTTGTAAACAAGCTGCGCGGTACGCTGCAGGTTGCAGCCGTGAAGGCTCCGGGATTCGGTGATCGCCGTAAAGCGATGCTGGAAGACATTGCAATCCTCACCGGCGGCAAGTCGATAACCGAAGATCTCGGCATCAAGCTCGAGAACGTTCGCGTCGAAGACCTCGGCAAAGCGAAGAAGGTGGTCATCGACAAGGACAACACGACGATCGTCGAAGGCTCCGGCAAACGCGGTGAGATCGAAGCCCGCGTCAAGCAGCTTCGCACTCAGATCGAAGAGACGACATCCGACTACGATCGCGAAAAACTTCAGGAACGGCTGGCCAAGCTGGTCGGCGGCGTGGCAGTAATCAAGGTTGGCGCTGCCACGGAAACCGAAATGAAGGAAAAGAAAGCCCGCGTCGAGGACGCCATGCATGCGACCCGCGCGGCCGTCGAAGAAGGTATCGTTCCGGGCGGCGGCGTGGCATTCATCCGCGCGCTGCCGGCGCTGGAAAAGCTCAAGCTGGAACACGACGAGCAAATCGGCGTCAACATCGTCAAGCGCGCGCTCGAGGAGCCGCTGCGGATGATCGCATCCAACGCAGGTCACGAAGGCGCTGTCGTCATCGGCAAGGTTAAGGAATCGAAGGAAGCGAACTACGGTTTCGATGCTGCGACCGAAGAATACACCGACATGATCTCGGCCGGAATTCTCGATCCTGCGAAGGTGACACGCACCGCGCTCCAGAATGCCGCGTCCATTTCCGGTCTGATGCTGACGACCGAAGCCCTCGTTTCCGAAATTCCGGAAGAAGAGAAGGCTCCGGCCGGTCCGCCGATGGGTGGCGCTCCGGGCGGAATGTACTAGAAAGCGGTATAGACGAACGCGGGCTAAAGCCCGCGACTACATTGGGCCCAACGTAGGTTCCACGTACCGTGGGTTCCAAATGGTGTTGGGGTTCCCAAATGACGTGTCGTCCCCAATGTAGTCGCGGGCTTTAGCCCGCGTTTTTTTGCCTTCTCTATATAATTTCTGCAATGGTGGCCCGCCTCCAATTAGACGAACTGCGCCGCAGGTACCCGGTCTTCCGCTATGAAAGCTTTGAGGTCGAGAGAAGTCCGTCAAAGGTGGTGGCTCGATTTCGATTCTCCGCCCCTCCGGACCTCTCCTTTGCTCCAGAGGTCTTTTTCGAGCCTGTTTCCGAAGGCTGGAATTCCGTTCCCGACGAGTTCCTGAACAATACGATCTTTCACCTCGGACTGATCGAAACCTTCAGTTATTGGAAAGCCACCGCCTCACCCGTCATCGAGGTCCTTGCCGGGAACCTCAATTCCGAGCAGATTCATTGGTGGGAGGATCTCCTCATCCATGGAATGGGCGAGTACTTCTATCACAACGATATCGATTTCACCGCAACCGACTTCGTCAAAATAATCCCGAAGGGAAGCGTCGCCTGCACGCCTTATCCCGGCGCACTTCCTTCACGCAGCCTGCTGACGATTGGAGGAGGCAGAGATTCCGCTCTTGCCGCGGGTCTGCTCCGAGAGTCGGGACAGGCGTTCACCTGCATGATGCTGAATCCCTCGGCGGCGGCCCGAAAGATTGCGGGCCGCGTGACCCGGGCAGATCCGGTAGTCATCCGGAGAGCAATCCGCCCGGAGCTGTTGGATCTCAACCGGCGTGGATTTCTCAATGGCCATACACCTTTCTCCGCCTACCTTGCTTTTCTTGGGGCAGCTTGTCTGCTGCTTTACGGATACTCGAATGTGATCGTGGCGAACGAACGGAGTTCAGAGGAGGGCAACGTGGTGTACCGGGCGAAGGAAATCAACCACCAGTATTCGAAGAGCCTCCGGTTCGAAACTCTCTTTGATGAGTATCTCGCGAAATATCTCGTGGGCTCGGGGCGCTACTTCAGCTTCGTCAGACCGCTCTACGAGCTTCAAATAGGAAAACTGTTCTCGAACTTCCCCGATTTTTTTGAAGCGTTCAAGAGCTGTAACCGGAATCGTTCGGATTCATGGTGCGGACAATGTCCGAAATGTGTGTCTGTCTTCCTGACGATGTACCCGTTTCTTTCCCATTCGGCGCTGACGCAGATATTCGGCGTGGACCTCTTTCACCGGGAGGAAACCATTCCGATTCTGCGTGAGCTGGCGGGTTTCGAAGTGAAGCCATTCGAATGTGTGGCGACAACGAAGGAGGTCATCGCGGCCCTGTCGCTGGCCATAGAAAGATGCAAAGCGACCGGCGAGCCGCTTCCCCCGGTTTTGCAATATGCGTCGCAGCATGTGCGGGGTGTGAACGAAAGCCACACGGCGTCGGACATCCTGACCTCATATGGTCCTCACCGAATGTCTCCAGAATTTGAAAGCAGCTTGATAAACGCCTTGAACGATTCACCACGCTCTCTGTAGTCCTTGAACATTCCAAAACTCGGAGAGGCCGGCGACAAAAGGCATATTTTGCCCGGTTCGGTTCGTTCGTAAGCCAGTGCGACGGCCAGTTCCATGCTCTGGACAAAAAAGGCTTCTGGAAGCGGCGAACGCTGCGAATGGAGCTCGATGGCCTTCCAGATACGCTCCCCTGAGGGAGGAAAAAGGATGGCCGTCTTGATATTCCCTGGAAGGCGGATGCCGAATTCGGTGAAGTCCAGATGTCTTTCGTGGCCTCCGAGGATGAGCGTCTGAACGTCGCTTCCCAATGCATCCAGGGCCCCGAGTGTTGCGTCGGGAACGGTGGCGATGGAGTCGTCGTAAAAGGTCACGCCGTTATAAGTTCCGACAAGTTCCAGCCGATGGGGCAGGCCGCGGAACGCTTTGACAGCGTCCTGAATTGCTCCGATTTCGACTCCACACAGAGAAGCTGCAGTCACCGCCGCCATCACATTCTCGAGATTGAATTTGCCGGGCAGCTGTACTTCGTTGATGTTCAGAATCTCCTGAGCTTGCTGCGGGTTGAACGGCCTTAGCGCAGCTCTCGTCCGGTGAGCAATGGCATTGAGAATCGGATAGGCGGGATTGAATACCAGGAAATCATCGGGCTCTTGAAACCGCGTGATGTTTTCCTTCGCAGCGGCGTACTCGTCGAAAGTCTCGTAGTAATCCAGGTGTTCCGGAACAATATTCAACAAAACCGCTATGTGAGGACTGGATTCGATCTCGGCCAGCTGGTGGCTCGAGAATTCATGCACGAAGTAGCTGTCCGAGCAGACGTCCATCAGTTTCGCAAGCGGAGGCTGGCCGATGTTTCCTACCAGTTCCGCTGGAAGACCGGCGCGTTTCAAGATCCGGTAGATGAGTGAAGTGGTCGTGCTCTTACCCTTCGTTCCCGTAACGCCGATGATTTTCTCCCGGGGATAGTTGCTGAGGAAAATCTGGGAATGGGACGTCAGAAGGCACCCGGATTTCCGGGCTTTCGCAATCAGATCTGTTGAGGCCGGAATCCCCGGTGTTTTGATAATGACTTCACATTTTCCCGGCGCCAGAGAATCCAGATAGCCTGCCCCCAAATTCAGGCTTAAAGCAGGATCATGTTGCAGCCGGCGAGCGAGTTCCTCCGGGAATTCTGCTAAAGCCCGTCGATCGGCAATGGAGAGGGGTTTCGAGGGCCACTTTCGGCGGATGAACTCATATGTAGCCTGCCCCTCAGTTCCGAATCCGAGGATCAGAATGGATTTCTTATTCAGCTCGTCCAGCTTCATGGAATTTCCATGTATCTGAAACCGATCGTCGAGAGGCGTCGACATCTTTTGCAGCAGCGTTGCTAAGTTTGCCGCGGCGTTGCAATCTTCGACGGAGCGTCGTCATCTTTTGCAACGGCGTTGCAAAGTTTGCTACACAGTTGCGAATTTCGCCGCGCCGTTGTTTGGGGTGTCGTTGACCCCAAAGTCACTCATTTAGACTAACGTAATCCGCCCGCCCTTTGTGGACCTGACTTGTCCCTCATTCTGAACATACTACTGGCCTATGTCTACCCACGATCTATCTCAGACGCCGTCGCTGTTTGATGCGCCCCCGCCAGGCACGGCCGTCAAGCAACCAGCCAGGGAAGAAAGGGGAACACTCCAGCTGGCAAGAGATTTCGTCCGATGGTGCTGCAGCGTTGGCGACAAGTTTCGGAACAGTCCGGACGTTCTCAACCTTCGTTACTGGGCGCGCAAGAACAAGCTCAAAATAAAAGACCGGGAGGAATCGGAAGTACTGGAACTCGCTCGCCCCCTGTACCTGAAGCGCATCGAGCAGTTGATCCGCAAGGCCGAAACACCAAATTGACTTCGTCTCTCGCGCCACGCTAACCTCTCCGTTTATGCGTATGAAATCCGTTCTCATTGTGACAGGCCTGTTATTTCTTGCTTCTTGCAGTCCACCGAGCCAACCCAACCCACCATCCGCCGATAAGCCGGCGGCTGCCCCTATCGTCGATGGAAACACCATCAAGGCCCACATCCAAAAGCTCGCTTCCGACGAGATGGAGGGCCGGGCGCCGGGCAGCAAAGGCGAGGAGTTGGCAACAACGTACATCGCGGACTATTTCAAATCTATCGGCCTGAAGACATCGGTTCAAGCCGTGCCGCTTGTTGGCGTGACTTCGACGGTTTCACCAATGAAATTGACCGGGGCCGGCGGTGGCCGCGTGTTGAAGTATGCGGACGAGTTCGTGGCCTGGTCGAAACAGCAGAAGCCCTTGATTTCAGCCAGTGCCGAGCTGGTCTTTGCCGGCTACGGCGTGGTCGCGCCCGAGTATCAATGGAATGACTTCAAGGACACAAACGTGAAGGGCAAGATCATCGTCGTGTTGATCAATGACCCTCAACTTGAAGACCAGACGAAGTTCGGCGGGAAGGCAATGACCTACTACGGCCGATGGACCTACAAGTTCGAAGAGGCCGCGCGACAGGGCGCCGCCGGAGCGCTCATCGTCCATGAAACCCAGTTTGCCGGATATCCGTGGGAGGTCGTTCGTGGTTCGTGGTCCGGCGAGCAGTTCGACCTGGTCTATGCCGACAAAGGCGCTTCAACGGTTGCCATCCAGGGCTGGATCACGCGCGACGTCGCGATGGAGCTTTTCAAGACCGCTGGACAGGATTTCGATGACCTGAAAAAGAAGGCGCTGCAGCCGGATTTCAAAGCCATTCCGTTGGGAATCCGGGCCTCCGTCGACGTCAGGAACAAGATGCGCACGGTCGAGTCCAAGAACGTCCTTGGCGTGCTCGAAGGACAGGTTCCGGAATATGTCGTGTTCACGGCGCACTGGGACCATCTGGGGATCGGAGAGCCTCAGAACGGCGACAAGATCTACAACGGCGCCGAAGACAACGCGTCCGGAGTGGCGATGATCATGGACATCGCAAGGGCCTTCACAAAAGTTCAACCGAAGCCAAAGCGGTCCGTTGTCTTTCTCGCAGTCACTGCCGAAGAGCAGGGTCTGCTGGGTTCTCTTTACTATTGTGAGCACCCGGTTTTCCCGCTCAACAAGAGCGTGGCGAACATCAACATCGACGGCATCAACCTGTACGGGCGCGACAAGAACCAGATGCAAGTTGTCGGTTACGGCTACACGACGCTGGAAGACACGCTCAAGGAGGTTCTGGCGAAGCAGGGCCGCTCCATCGTGCCGGAGGATGAACCGGAAAAGGGCTCTTATTTCCGTTCCGATCAGTTCAGCTTCGCCAAGAAAGGTGTGCCGGCCCTTTATGCTGAAAGCACAACAGTTGAAGACAGCAAGGAGTATACCGAGCACCGGTATCACAAGCCTTCCGATGAGTACAATCCGGAATGGGACATGAAGGCTGCGGTTCGCGACGGTGACGCGTTATTTGAGGTCGCCGAGCGTGTCGCGAATTCCGATCAATGGCCCGAGTGGAAGCCCGGCACCGAATTCCGCGCTATTCGAGAACAGATGCTGAAGAAGTAGACCTCCGTGCCTAAAGTTACCGACCGCATCGAGCAGCTTCGAGAACAAATTCGCGAGCACGAATATCGTTACTACGTTCTGGACCAACCGGTCGTTTCCGACTATGAATTCGATCAGCTTCTGCGCGAATTACAACGGCTCGAGCAGGAAAATCCCTCGCTGATTACTCCGGATTCTCCCACGCAGAGGGTCGGCGGGGAGCCGGCCAGGGAATTTCCAACCCATCAATTCTCCCGTCCGATGCTCAGCCTCGAGAACGCATATTCCGAGGATGAGCTGCACGATTGGGGGCGCCGCGTGGTGCAGCTCGCGGAAACCGAGTCCGTGGACTACGTGGTGGAGCTCAAGATCGACGGTCTCAGCGTGGCGCTCCTTTACGAAAAGGGCCTTCTGACGAAGGGTGTCACGCGTGGTGACGGCAGGACCGGCGAGGTGGTGACTGGAAATGTGCGAACGATCCGCTCCATTCCGCTCCGGCTCAGCGAAGACGTTTCGGTGGAGATCCGCGGTGAAATTTTTCTCGGTCTCAAGGCGTTCAGGCAGCTCAATGACGAACGCGAGCAGGCCGGGGAACCTCGCTTCGCCAACCCGCGCAACTCGGCTGCCGGGTCACTGCGCCAGCTTGACCCGGCTATGGCGGCGAAACGGCCGCTGGCTTTTTATGGTTATTCGATCTTGCCCACCAGACCGTTCCAGTCGGAAAACCTGAAGTGGATTACAGACCTTGGGTTGAAGGTGAATCCCCATCGCAAGCTTTGCCATTCGCTCCAGGAAGTCATCGATTTCTGCCGGCATTGGGAAGAACATCGCGACGATCTCGACTATGAAATCGACGGAGTCGTTGTGAAAGTCAATTCGATTGAACTGCAGGAGCGGCTCGGCAGTACGTCGAAGTCGCCGCGGTGGGCGATCGCAGTCAAGTTCAAGGCCCGGCAGGCCACGACAAAACTGCTGGACATACGCGTTCAGGTCGGCCGGACCGGGGCGCTGACGCCCGTAGCCGTACTGGAGCCTGTGCTGCTCGGCGGAACCACGATCCGCAACGCTACCCTTCACAACGAAGACGAAATTGAGCGCCTCGGCGTGCAAATCAACGACCGAGTGCTTCTGGAGCGCGGTGGTGACGTCATACCCAAAATCATGAGCGTCGTCGAGCAGGCCGCGGACCGGCGCCCATTTGAAATGCCTTCACGATGCCCGGTTTGCGGCGGTGAGGTTTACCGCGAAGAAGGTGAAGCGGTCCGCCGCTGCCTTTCACAAACCTGCCCTGCGAAATTGAAGGAGTCGCTGCTGCACTGGGCAAGCCGCAAGGCGATGAAGATCGATGGGCTCGGAGAGCGGCTTGTGGATCAGCTCGTCGAAAAGAACCTCGTTCGGGACGTGTCGGGATTGTACAAGCTCACGCAGGAGCAGCTTGAAGACCTGGAGCGGATGGGCGCCAAATCGGCGGCGAACCTTCTGAAGGAAATTGAGGCGAGCCGGTCCCTGGAATTCTGGAGGCTTCTGTTCGGCCTCGGAATCCGTCATGTCGGCGAACGAACGGCCCAGATCCTGGCGAAACATTTCCGGTCGATGGAGCGATTGGAAGAGGCCTCTCAAGAGGACCTGGAACGGGTTCATGAGATCGGTCCAAAACTTGCTGAGAGCATCCACCAGTTTTTGAAGCAGCCGGAAAACCACGAGCTCATTAAAAGATTGCGGGCTGAGCGCTTACCGATGAAGTCGGAGGACGTCGAAGACGAGCAAGCGGAGCAGGCTTTCGCAGGAAAAACGTTTGTTTTGACCGGTACGCTCGACGGCATGACGCGGGACGAGGCAACGGCTCTGATCGAGCAAAGAGGTGGGCGAGTCAGTTCATCTGTCAGCAAGAAAACGAGTTTTGTCCTTGCGGGCCGGGACCCGGGTTCCAAGGTCGAAAAGGCGCGGGATTTAAGTGTGCAAATCCTTGATGAGCAGGCATTCCGCGCGATGCTATAATCGAGGCTCTATGAACAGGCTTTGCATCGTGTTTTTGATGTTCGCGCTTGTCCTCCCACTGGCGGCCCAGCGAGGATCCGCTCCCGCTCCGACACTTCCGGGCCAGCAAACGCCGAGGCCGGAAAGGGACCAGACGATTTCGATCAACGTCGATCTCGTGGATCTTCTCGTCAGCGTCGCCGACAAGAAAGGCAAGTTCATCACGAGCCTGAAGAAAGACGACTTCAAGATTTTTGAAGACGACAGAATACAGTCCATCACGAATTTCAGCAGCGAAACCGACCTTCCGCTAACGATTGCGCTTCTGGTGGACACGAGCGGTAGTATCCGGGACAAGCTGCGATTCGAGCAGGAAGCCGCGATCGAATTCTTCTATTCCACGCTCCGCCGCGGGAAAGACAAGGCGCTCGTCATCAGCTTTGATTCCGGTGTGGACCTCCTGCAGGATTTTACGGATGATCCGGAAAAACTCTCTGACGCCGTTCGTAAGATTCGCGCTGGTGGCGGGACTTCGCTATACGATGCCATTTATCTTGCCGTGAACGAAAAGCTCGCCAATCAGGGCGGACGACGCGTGCTGATTCTAATCAGCGACGGCGATGATAACTCCAGCCGAACATCGCTGACCGAAACACTGGAAGTGGCGCAGAAGAACTTCGTTACGATCTACGGCATCAGCACGAATTCCGCCGCCTATTTTGGTTCCAAGGAACAGGATCGCGGCGACAAAACGCTGCGGAAATTCTCGGAAGAGACTGGCGGCAAGCCGTTCTTCCCATTCAAGGTTCAGGATCTCGCGATCAGTTTCCAGGACATCAGCGAGGAACTGCGGTCCCAATACCGCATTGCCTACAGGTCCAGCAATGGGCGGGCGGATGGAACGTTCAGAAAAGTCCGGGTCGACGTCTCGGACAAACGCTTCAAGGCTAAAACTCGCAACGGGTACTACGCCCCGCGAGCAACAGCCCAGAAAAATTAGCCACAAAGCAAACGGATCCAGCCGCGAATTACGCCAATGACGCGAATGGGGCGCAAAATCAAATTCTTTGATGCGCCCCATTCGCGTCATTGGCGTAATTCGCGGCTGGATCCGTTTGCTTTGTGGCTAATCCACTTTTAGCCTTCGTACAAAAATCCCGGCCTCGCTGAACAATCGGAACGCATTCTGATTGAGCGGATAGTCCATGTTGTAAATCACCTCGCGGATTCCGGAGTTGATGATCATCTTCGCGCACATGAGGCAGGGCGCAAACGTGGAATAGATCACGCCATCCTTGAGGGACACGCCGTGATACGACGCTTGTACGATGGCGTTTTCCTCGCCGTGCGAGCAGAAGCATTCATCCAGGTCGGTTCCGGATGCAGCCAGGCGGTTGCACCGGGGGCAGCCGCCCTCGTTGCAGTTGCGCGTGCCTCGAGGTGTCCCGTTATAGCCGGTCGAAACCACGCGCTTATCGCGGACGATGATCGCGGCCACTTTCCGCTTCATGCAGTTCGAGCGTGAAGCCACCACCTTCGCGATGTTCATGAAGTATTCGTCCCAGTTCGGCCTCTGAACCTCCTTCAGCAATCGCGACAACAGTTCGTCGATCTGCGGATAAAGCTTTTCGAACGTGCCGTCATTTACCAACGTGTCCTCGGCCATCAATTCGACCTTGACGAGGTTCTGAGATGTATCGTCCCCTTCGGCCTCTCGATTTTCGAGTTCTTTGAATTCTTCGAGCGTTTGGGGATCGCTTTCGCGCCGTCTCAGCAGGATCCGTTGAAAGCGAACTTCGAGCGGAGCTTCAACGCGAATGAGGCGGAAGTGCTTGGCGGCACGAAAGGCGTTCACTTCGGATGGATTTCGAATGGAGTCGATGATGTAGTGCTTGTCGTCTTCCACATTCGCCAGGACTCGCTCGGCGAGGACGTGTGCGCCGTACTTCTGGCGCAACTCATTTCCGATCTGAATCAGAAGGTCCCGCGTGGGCTGGAGGCCGCGCGCGCGTATTTCGTCGCGAATAACATCGGAAAGCGAATAGTAGTAGAAACTCTTTTTCGCGAGATAGCGGGCAACTTCGCCTTTGCCCGCCGCGTTTCTGCCAGTAAGTCCTATCAACATTAGACGCCTTACGATACTATGATTCCTTTTTGACTGGGAAGGAAACTGCATGTTTGAGGACAAAAGGATCGCTGTATTGGGGGCCGGCAAGCTCGGAGAAGCCTTGATCACCGGGATGATCGATGCGGGGATTGCGTCAAGAAAACAATTCATCGCGACTGCCGCCCATCGTGAGCGTCTCGAGCAGGTGCGGACGAAGCTGGATATCGAAACGACGCTCTCGAACAGCGAAGCGGTACGGAAGGCGAATCTCGTACTCGTATGCTTGAAGCCTCAAACAGTGGGAGAAGTGCTGCGTCAGGTAGCGGACGATTTCACCCCAAATCATCTCGTCATATCCGTTGCGGCATCGGTCACGATTCGATTCATCGAGGACATCCTGAGCAAGCCGATTCCCGTCATTCGAACGATGCCCAATACTCCATGCCTCATCAAAAAAGGCATGACTGCAATTGCGCCTGGTAAGCACGCAACCGCCGATCACGTGGCACACACAAAAAAGATCTTCGATGCCATCGGGCGTTCGCTGATTCTCGACGAGAAGCACATGGATGCGGTAACCGCCTTGAGCGCCAGCGGCCCGGCCTTTGTATACATCATTATTGAGTCGTTTGCCGAGGCGGGCGTAAAGGTCGGTCTTCCCCGCGAAGTTGCCACGGAACTGGCCGCGCAGATGGCTCTGGGTGCTTCCAGCATGGTCCTCGAGACCGGAGAACATCCGGCGAAACTGAAGGACCTTGTCACGACGCCTGCGGGCTGCACGATCGACGGGATACTCGAATTAGAAGACGGTGGCCTGCGCGTCACGTTGATCAAGGCCGTCGTGCGAGCTACGCAACGCGCCAGGGAACTGGTTAACGGATAGACGTCCACTTCGATATGCCTCCACTTCACGTTGCTATGGTCGCCGGTGAATGCGTCCCTTTCGCCAAGGTTGGTGGATTGGGTGATGTCGTCGGCGCGCTTCCGCTGGCACTCGAGAAGCTCGGCGTCAGGGTCACGGTTGTTATCCCGCGCCATCGTGTCATCGACCTTCACAAGTTTGGGTTCGAGCCTTATCCGGCTCCCCGTGAAAACCTCATCCCCCTGGGACTTGAACAGATTCCGTACGACGTGCATCGGGGAACGATGCCGCGCTCTTCCGTTGAGGTATTTCTCATCGGGAACGACAGGTTTTTCGATCGCGACGGGATCTATGTAGACGCAACGACCGCCAGGGACTACCCCGATCAGGCCGATCGCTGGATCTTCTTTCAGCGCGCCGCCATGGAGTTCCTGAGCGCCGAATTTCCCTCGTTGGATATCCTTCACTGTCACGATCATCAAACAGGGCTGATTCCTGCCTACCTTGGGAAGCTGTACCGCCGTGGCGGCGTGTTCACCAATACACGTTCGATCTTCACGATCCACAACATGGGATACCAGGGACTGTTCCCAAGAGAGGTAATGACGCGCACCGGATTCAACGATGCCGAGTTTTATCCGACCAGCCCGTTTGAGTTTTACGGTTTGTTCAACTTCATGAAGGTCGGGATCACTTATTCCGATCTCATCACGACCGTCAGCGCGACCTATGCTCGCGAAATCCAGGAGAGCAGAGAATTCGGCTATGGCCTCGAAGGCGTCCTTCGCGCCCGGTCGAGCGACCTGGTTGGCATTCTGAACGGCATCGACGACGAAATTTGGAATCCGCAAACGGATAACCTCATCGCCGCGACGTACAGCACCGAAGACCTGTCTGGAAAGCTGGAAAACAAGAAGGCGCTGCTAAAGAAATTTGAATTGGATGCCGCTCATCTGGATTGGCCGGTCCTGGCGATGATTTCCCGCATCGATGTCCAGAAGGGTTTCGATCTTCTCGTGAGCATCCTGGACCATTTGCTTTCGAAGGATCTCTATTTTGCTCTCCTTGGAAGCGGAAACAAGGAAACGGAAGCCTATCTCCGCAGCATCATCGAACGCCACCGCGGTAAAGCCGGTATCCGATTCGAATTCGACAATGGAAGCGCCCACCTCACGGAAGCCGGAGCGGACATGTTCCTCATGCCCTCAAAGTACGAGCCGTGCGGCTTGAACCAGATGTACAGTCTGCGGTACGGGACGGTCCCGATTGTTCGCGCCACGGGAGGCCTGGCGGATACGGTCCGCGAGTACGACCCGGCGACCGGGCAGGGCACCGGCTTCGTCTTCCGGGATTACGATCCCGACGAGTTCAAGGCGGCTGTCAATCGCGCTCTCGCTCTATGGCCCAATCGCGAGCAATGGCGTCGGCTGATGCTCAATGGAATGCGCGCGGATTTCAGTTGGACGGAATCGGCAAGGAAGTACCTCGAGGTCTACCAGCGCGTGGCGGGAAGAGAAAAATAGAGCCACGACCTCACTTTTTCCGTGGTTTCGTAACTACAATTCTGATTTCGGAATTTCTCCGTGTTTTTCCTTTTCTAACTTATTGATTTGACGAGTCGGCCTTGTGGCCTCGTTATTGCATATTATTGGTTTCTTACAAGTTTCCGGGACTCGGCGTTCATTGATGTCTCGTTCTCACAGGGGGTGAGGGGAGAGAAGGATGACCGGAGTCCCGGAAAGCATCACAGCCGCGAATTACGGCATGGCATCAGCGTAATTCGCGGCTTTTTTATTTCGTTCCACTGTAGCGGCTATTTCGTTCCACTGTAGTGGCGGTCTATGACCGCCGGCGATTATGCGGCCGTGGAGATCTGGCGCACGCGGCTGGTAATGATGAGGCGGCGATCGAAATGGACTTCGAGATTGAAACCGACGTAAATACCGCGAAGCTTCAGAAAGCTGCCGCCGAGCGAACTGCCGGCGAGCCTGGCTGGAGTGAACTCCGGGAAGAATCGGCCGCCTCGAATCAGGATTTCTCCGGCGCGGGCCGAGATTACTGTGATCTCATAAGTGCTATTTTCGGTCCGGATGACAAGCCGGTCCATGTCCTGACGGGTTTCCAACTGCAGGCCCTCGGTCCAATCGTGGGTAGTCCATGTGTCAAGGAGCGCGCTGGCCGAACAGGTTACCCTTGTATCCATAGTTATCCTTTACTTATATCTTTTTACCACGGACGCTTTCAAACTCTTTCCACAATCATCAGCGTAATATCGTCTGTCTGAGACCGTCCACGAGTAAAACCCTGAATAGTCTCTAGCAATTTCTGCTCCAGATGTTTGGACCCTGAGGGGGCCTCCAGACGAATCACGGCTTTTACCTGCTCTTCCCCTAACATTTCCCCTTGTGGGTTCTCCGCCTCGGTCAGTCCATCCGAGTAGACCACCAGAACATCACCCTTTTCGAGTTGGAGTCTATCCGGTTGGTATGTGGCAGAGGAGAATGCGCCCACGATCATGTTGTTGGAGCCAAGTTCTTCGATTTCACGCGTTGCCGCCCGGAACAAATAACTGGGATTGTGTCCCGCACTGATGTATTTTCCGCAACCGTCCGAGTTCAGTGTAAGCAAAAACATTGTCACAAAGCGGCCCGACGAGGATTTTTCGCAAAGAAACCGATTTAATCGGTTGACAGCCTCGTTGACCGGCAAGCCGGCCCGGAGCTGCATCTGGAGGCAACCAAGCAGCATCGAGCTCAGCAGGGAAGCCGAAATTCCTTTACCCGAAACGTCCGCCAGCACGCCGAACAGCTCACCTGTCTCCAGTTTGAGGAAGTCGTAGAAGTCGCCGCCAACGTACCGTGTGGGCTTCGAGAAGGCATGGATGCTCAGGTTTTTGACCTTCGGAAAAGTCTGCGGAAGCAGGCCGCGCTGCGTTTCCTCGGCGAGGGCGAGTTCCTGGTCGAGCTTCCTTCGCTGGTCGATGTTCTTGATCATCTCTACTCGTTCGAGAACATTGCCTGCTTCGACGGCGAGTTTGTTGATAATCCTCTCGTCGAGACCGGACAGGGAATGCATCCTCTTCGTGCTGTCGAGGTAGAGAATCCCCAGAATCGACGGAGTGTCCGACTGCGACGGAAGTCCCATGAGCGGCAGGCATGCGATCGCTCGCAGGTTCATCGCAACAATGCTGGCTTGCTCGATGTATTTTTTGTCGAGGCCCTCTACCATGAATACCGGCGAACTTTTGGCGACCACATCGTTCACAACGGTTTGGCTCGTCTGAAAGTGCGAGGGTGTGAGCGTTCGTCCCATGCCGTCCAGACCCGCGGCGTAACCGAAGCCGATGCCTTCGCGCACCAGGATGAATCCACGTTCGGCGCCGCTGATTTTGAGCGCAAATTCCAGGATCTTCTGGAACGCCGCGTCAGGCGTGAAGAGTTGCTCCCACTGGTATTGAAAATCGAGAATACAGGAGATTTTTTCGAGATCGGAGTACTCGGGCGGCAAGACCACGCCCAGGTCTATTAACGACTTTTCGAAAATCTGGGTGGTGTCTACCTTGACCGGCGGTTTTTGCGGGACCTCATCGCTGACCAGATACTGCAGTTCAACACGCTCCTTGCCGACGCCGATCCTGTCGCCGTGCTTAAGAATGTGCTGTTCGATTTGCTGGTTGTTGACGAATGTGCCGTGCGTGCTGCCGAGATCCTGGAGGAAATATCCCTCCGGCATCGGCACAATTTTGGCATGGTGCCGGGAGACGTGCTGATTGCTGAGGACGACATCCGCGTCGCCCTTTCTTCCAATCAGGACTTCACTGGACGAAATCAGGAATATGTTTTCCTGTCCATCAGGTCCAATCCAATATAGTCGCGGCGTCGACATCACACGTTTACCCGGTGGTAATTCGGGGACAGACGTATAAATCACCTAATTAGCGAATGGCATCAGTTTGCATGCTGATTAGGTGATTTATACGTCTGTCCCCGAATTACCACCACACACGTTTACCCGTGGCGTTGTCCGTGGAGATACTAGTACAATTCGAGGAAATTTGTTCATGGGATTTCGCTATGAGATTGATGAAAGCAAAGCTGTTATTGCTACCCGTGATCGCTCTCCTGATTATCATCTTCGCCCTGGTGGCACCCGGCGCGAACATCCCTGAAGACCGCGGCGCCATGGGGCTGTCGCAGGCGTTGAAGCGTCTGGACGTGATCGGCAGCGTTCTACACACCGGCGCCCATCCGGATGACGAAAACAGCGCGTTGCTCGCATGGCTCGCCCGGGGACAAGGTGTTCGCACTGCATACCTTTCCGCCACCCGGGGAGAGGGCGGTGTCAATCTCGTAGGGCCGGAGCTATTTGAAACCCTTGGAGTCATCCGCACCGAAGAACTCTATGGCGCACGGCGTCTGGATCATGCGCAGCAATTCTTCACACCGAATTATGAGTTCGGGTTTTCCAAGACTGCTGAAGACACGTTTGGGAAGTGGGGTCGCGAGCAGATACTTGGCGATTTTGTGCGCGTGATTCGATATTTCCGTCCCGAAATCATCATTTCACGATTTACCGGCACACCTCGGGATGGGCACGGACACCACCAGGTGGCCGGCATCATCACACAAGAAGCCTTCAAGGCTGCGGCGGATCCCAATCGCTTTCCCGAGTACGGAAAACCCTGGCAGGCGAAAAAGCTTTATCTGAACGTGGGCGGCGGACCTGGTGCTCCAGGCGCCCCCGCCGCCAACGATCAACCCCAGAACCCTCCAGGTCTGGAGATCAACACTGGAGAATTCGATCCGGCCCTTGGCCGTTCCTATAGCGAGATCGCAACGGAAGGCCGCAGTCTTCATCGCTCTCAGGCGCAGGGCGGCGCTCAGGAGCGTGGGCCCCGCCCGACGCGAGTCCAGTTGGTCCAGAAGACCGTAGATGTTTCCGACCTGGCACCGCTTTTTTCCGGTGTGCTCTACAAATTGCCGGATCTCGCACAGCTTGATTCCAGCATCTCCTCCGACCTTACCGCTCTGGAGCAGCGTGTGGCCTCTATTCGTCAGAAAGTGAACCTGCTTCGCCCGGCCGAGATCATGCCCGACCTGGCGGCTGCGCTGAAACAGCTTCAGCAGATCAGGGGCAAATCCGCCCACGAACACGTGCGCTTTCTGCTCGAGCAAAAGGAAGAAGACTTTCAGGAAGCGTTCCGGCTCGCATCGGGACTGGTTGTTGATGTTCTGGCATCCGACGATACGCTGGTGCCCGGCCAGGAGTTCAATCTCACCGTCAGCATGATCAATGGAGGTCCGTACGAGTTTTCCAGCCTTCGCGCAACAACCGACCTTCCGCCAGGCTGGGAAGCGGTTTACGACAACTCCACGGGAAGCCTTCGGCCGGGGCAACGCCTGGATCAGAAATTCAAAATGAAAGTTTCCTCCAACGCCGAATTTACGCAACCCTACTGGCTTCATGAACCGCGCCGCGGCGACCGATTTGTCTGGCCGGCATCACCGACGCTTCCGATGGAGGCACCTCTGCTGGTGACCCGCGCGGAAGTGGACTACCAGGGCACCACGATCTCGATGAAGCAGCCTGCGGAATTCCGTCGTGTCGATCGAATGTACGGCGAACAGCGCGTTGAGCTGAAGGTTGTTCCTGCATTGTCTGTGACCGTTAGTCCGGATATCGCCATTGTTCCTCTAACCGGTAACCGGCGTAAGGAATTTACGGTCACTGTCGAGAACCAGAGTACGGCGCCTGTAAATACTGACGTGTCTCTCGTGACACCGGCCGGTTGGACGGCTACACCCGCCACGCGGACCGTCAACTTTACCCAACAGGGAGAGAAGGCTTCGCTGCAGTTTACGGTTTCGGTTCCCGCGACTGCCGGCGACTTTGTCGTGCGAGCCGTTGCGAAGGCTGGAAATCAGGAAATCAGGAACGGATACACCGTGGTGTCTTACCCTCACATCGAGACCCGTTATGTCTACTCCCCGGCGGAATCCAAAGTTGAGGTTCTGGACGTGAAGACGAGGGTCACTTCCGTTGGCTATATCGCAGGGACGGGCGACGCTATTCCGGAAGCCCTCAGACAGCTCGGTATCAATGTGACAGTTCTTTCACCGCAGGACGTCGCGAGTTCCGACCTCTCCAGGTTTCCTGCTATTGTCCTTGGCGTCCGCGCCTACGCCGTGCGTGATGACCTTCGTGCCTACAACAAAAGATTGTTGGACTACGTGTCGAACGGCGGCACCCTGGTCGCCCAGTACAATCGAGGCAACGAACTCGGGAATCTTCAGATCGGTCCCTACCCATTCACAGCGCCCAATGTAAACCAGAACAACCAGGAGCGCGTGACCCGTGAGGATGCGCCGGTGAAGATTCTGGCTCCGAACAACTCGCTCCTGAACGTTCCGAACAAGATTATTCAGAATGATTTCGAGAACTGGGTCGACGAACGCGGAACGTTCTTCCTCCGCACCTGGGATCCGAGGTACGTTCCGCTCCTGGAAAGCCACGACCCCGGCGAGGAAGCACGGCAGGGCGGTTTGGTCGTCGCCAAATACGGAAAGGGTTCCTACGTTTATGCGGGTTATTCGTTCTTCAGGCAGCTACCGGCAGGCGTAAAAGGCGCCTACCGCCTCTTCGCCAATCTCGTGAGCATCGAAAACATCCAGTAGGCGCCCGGCTTTAGCCGGCGCGGTCTTCTTCCATACAGGACAACGATGAGACGAATAACGGCGGCAACGATCGTGATGCCCTTTGTCATTGTCCTATCGGTTGGATTGAGCTGCGTCAACGTCTGGGCCCAGGCAACAGCCCAAATCAGCGGTACCGTGAAGGACCAAACAGGGGCTGGATTATCTGGCGCGGCCATCAGGATGACGCAAACCGACACTGGTGTTGTCTGGAACGCCATTACCGATCCGAACGGGTTCTACATGATACCGAACCTGGCAATCGGTCCCTATCGGTTGGATGTGGATTCGCCGGGATTCCGGACGTACGCGCGCGCAGGAATCGTGCTGCACGCCAACAGTAGTCCGGAAATCGATGTGAACCTTGAGACAGGTCAGGGTGCCCAACCCGAGATTCAAGCGAACGCCTCAATGGTCGAGACGCGGAACTCGAGTGTGGGTCAGGTTTTCGAGAGCGACACGATTCTTGCGCTTCCGCTCGCCGGGCGGAACGTTGCCCAGTTGATCCCGCTTGCAGGCGCGACGGTCCAGACGGGGACGACAACGGAAAGGAGTTTCGCAGGATTACCGATTCTCAGCCTCGCCGGCGGTTTGGGTTTCGGAACAGCGTACAGCCTGGATGGAACCACTCACACAGATCTCTATAACGAACAGAGCTTGCCGCTCGCATTTCCGGACGCGGTACAGGAGTTCAGAGTGGAAACCAGCGGATCGTCCGCGCAGGACGGGGAGGTGACGTCGGTTCACACCGTGACGAAGTCCGGAACCAATTTGTTTCACGGCAGTCTGTTCGAGTTTGTACAAAACTACAGGTTCAACGCCCGTAGCTACTTTGCCGCCAGACGCGACACACTCAAGCGTAATCAATTCGGCGGCACGCTGGGCGGACCGATCAGGACCGGCAAACTGTTCTTCTTTGCCGGATTTCAGGGTAAGACGATGCGTCAGGACCCGTCTGCTACACTCAGCCTGGTTCCCACGCCGGCCGTACTGACCGGCGACTGGACAGCATTCACCTCACCCGCCTGCAATGCAGGCAGGCAGATCGCTTTGAGGGGTCCGTTCGTGAACAACCGAATTGCTCCCGGGCTTTACAGTAGAGCGGCGGTTAACATTTCGAACCGACTTCCGAAGTCGTCCGATCCATGCGGTCAGTTCATTTCCACAGGCTCCCGGTTTCCCGAGGATGATACGCAGGCGGTTGGCAGGATGGACTATGAATGGAGCAACAAGCACTCTCTCTTCGGAAGATATGTCGTCACATCCAGCAACATCCCAAATCCTTTTACTCTTTCGCCGGATGATCTGTTGACCACGACAGCCAGGGGCTTCGATGACCTGGCACAGTCGTACAGTTTTGGGGACACTTATCGGATCGGCGCCAATGCATTTAACGCGCTTCGTCTGGCCGTCAATCGGAGCGCCATCGCGCTTAAAGGTGCGGAATTTTTCTCTGCGTCCGACGTCGGAATCAATGCCTTCAGCTACGTTCCGAAGTCCATGGTCTTGGCTGTGACCAGCGCATTTGGTATCGGAAGTAACACACCTGGCACCTTCAGAACGACGAGTTACCAGATTTCCGATGATGTGAGCGTTGTCCGCGGCTTCCATCAGATATTTTTCGGCGCGAACCTGGTGCATGGAAGATCCAACAGCAACGCGAATTCGAATTCTGCCGGCAGCTACGCCTTCAATGGCACGTTTACCGGCCTGGGGCTGAGTGACTTTTTGCTGGGCCAATTGAACTCTTTCACGCAGTCCGCCCCCAATGCGCTTTACATCAAGCAGTCGTTTGTCGGGTTGTATGCGCAGGACAGTTGGAAAGCCGTTCCGCGAATAACCATCAATTATGGTCTGCGGTGGGAGCCATTTCTTCCGCAGGTGAGTACGAACGGCAGGGTCTACAATTTCGACATCGAACGGTTTCGACCAGGCATCAAGAGCACGGTTTTTAGAAACGCACCGGCCGGCTTCTATTACCCGGGCGATCCCGGCTTCCCAGACAAATCGGGTATCAACAAACGGTGGCTGAGTTTTGCGCCGCGCGTCGGATTGGCCTGGGATGTGAACGGTGACGGCCGGACGTCGGTTCGAGCCTCCTACGCGATGGCATATAACTATCTTCCGTTGCAATGGCGCATCAACGCGGGCTTTGCACCGCCCTGGGGCACGGCGGTAACCATAAATGGTCCTCCGGGCGGTCTGGACAATCCGTGGCAAGGCTTTGGAAATCCATTCCCGCTCAAGTTTGACCAGAATGCGCTGTTTCCCCTGTTCGGATCGTATGAGTCCACTCCCTACAACATCCGGATGCCCTATGTCCCGTCGTGGAACCTCAGCATCCAAAGACAGGTGAAGACCGACTGGCTCGTGTCCGCTACCTATTTGGGAAGCCAGGTGGTGCACATGTGGGTTCAGAAGCCGCTCAATCCGGGCGTCTATATTCCCGGTGGCTCGTGCACATTAAATGGAGTTACGTATAACCCGTGCTCTTCAGCCATCAATGTGAATCAGCGCCGGCGATTGAATCTGGAGAGGCCGCAGGATTCTATCGGTATTCTGGATGAGTTTGATGCTGGGGGCACGCAGAGTTACCACGGTTTGTTGCTTTCCGTCCAGCGTCGCGCCGCCCGTCGGATAACCGTCAGCGGGAATTACACCTGGTCTCATTGCATCGGCGACAACGGCGACACCAACGGGTTTGGTCCGGCCTTCGGCGCCAGCTACGTGGATCCGAACAACCGGGATTTTGATCGCGGCAATTGCGATTCGGATCGGCGGCACATCTTCAATTTGGCAGCGATCGCCGAAACACCGCAGTTCGCCAATCCTGGACTGCGCGCCGCGCTTGGCGGTTGGAGGGTTGCAGGAATCTACATAAAATCCACAGGCTCATTCCTTACAGTGACCAGCGGTGTCGATCGCGCCTTGACCGGCATCGCAGGCCAACGCGTGGACGTGGTATTGACGGACCCCTATGGTGACAAGTCCGGCCGTACTCTCACCAGCTACCTGAATCCGGCGGCGTTCGCGCTACCGGCCCTTGGTGCACTCGGGAATATGGGTCGCGCCAACGTTCAAGGTCCGGGAACCTGGCAGTTCGATGCGGCGCTATCGAAGCTATTTCAGATAGGCGAAAACCAGAAGCTTGAGTTTCGCGCCGAGGCATACAACGTCACGAACAGTTTCCGGCCGGGAAACCCCAACACGTCGTTGCTGAGTTCTGTGTTTGGCCGGATAACGACCGCCCTGGAACCGCGAGTCATGCAGTTCGCTTTGAAATATACCTTCTGATGAACTTCTACAATTGGCAGCACTTAGGTTTCAGAAAATGGCTCGCGGTCCGTCGATGTACGTTCCTGGGCTGGCGCCTTTGTGGCGCGATTCCTACAGGAATTTTGTAACGGCTCTTTTCGGGCGTCTCAGTGGTAAAATTGGGCCCATGATTAACCGAAGTCTTCTGGCAGCGCTTCTTTCTTTGAGTGTTTCTGCCTCACTGCCGGCGCAGATCTCGCGCGATGCCAAGTTCGAGATTCTTCGAACCGTCATTGCCGAGCAGGCATCTGCGCGCATCGCACTGCCTTTTGGCAGCGATGGCGTTGATCTTTCGGAAGCGGGCGATGTCAACAAAGAGAAGCTCGACAAGGACATCAAGAAGAACGGTCAGTCGATTGAAACAGGCAAGGTTGTAACCATTACCGATCTCGCTTTCGATGACAGCAAGATCGAAGTGGAACTCGACGGCGGCGGCAAAAACAAAAAGGGTTTTCTCGACCGCATTCAGGTCGGTGTCGGCTCGGGAAATTCGACGGTCCCCGTCGGACGAGATGATCCGGCCAAGAAAGCCAAGGGTTCCAAGATTGTTCTTCGGTTTGCCAAGAAAGTTCCTGCCGACCTGACGCCCGCACGGCTTAAGGAACTGCTCACGCCGCTTCTCGACTTCGAAAAGCACAACTTCCTCAAGACAGGGATCGATGCGCTTCCACTCGAATATCAGGAAGCGGTGAAGGCGAAAGAAGCCAGAATCGGCATGGATCGCAGCACTGTCATCATGGCTTTGGGACGTCCCGACAAGAAGATTCGGGAAAAGAAGGATGGTATTGAATCTGAAGACTGGATCTACTTCGAGCGCGGCCTGCGCGCCAAGTTCGTCACATTTGAGAACAACGTCGTCGTCCGAATCGCCCAATACTGACGCAAAGTAATGTTCGAGTATTGGTCGCCCCTCGTTGTCTGGCTATTGTCGATTTTTGTTTTTTCCACGGATGCATTTTCTGCCGGGGAGACATCTCGCTTCATTCTTCCACTCCTGACCTTTCTTTTCCCGGGCTTATCCCCGCACCAGCTTGATATCGGCCATGCTGTGGTTCGAAAGCTCGCGCATGTGACGGTATATTTCGTCCTTGCCCTTCTGGCTTACAGGACGCTCAGGCATGAAAGATGTGGTGTCCTGAACGCGAAAGTGTGGACCGGCCTGCTGGTTCTGCTGGCCGCGTCGTCCGACGAGTTCCACCAGAGTCTCACCTTGAACCGAGGTGCGTCGATCGTCGATGTGGGATACGATTGTTTAGGAGCGCTCTGGGCCCTTTGGCTCATTTCTACTTATGAAAACCGGCGTTTACGTTCACATTCCATTCTGTGAGCAACGCTGCTACTACTGCGCGTTTACAGTCGCCGTCTCTCCGGAACAAACGTACGAGCCGTACATTCGGCGGCTGATCCGGGAAATTGAGCTTTCCGGATTCAACGAGCAGCCGGGGACGATATTCTTTGGCGGCGGGACGCCGTCGATCATCGATGCTGCGCTGATCGAACATGTCCTTCGCGCGTTTCCCGTGGGCGCTGAAGAAATAACCATCGAGACCAACCCCGGCACTCTGAGTGATGCGAAGCTGGAGCGTTACTGCGACATCGGCGTGAACCGCATCAGTCTTGGCGTGCAGTCGTTTCACGACGAAGATCTCCGCAACGCCGGCCGGCTCCATAGCGCCGCGGATGTTTTTCGCGATATCCAATCTCTTAGAGACCACCTTTTTGAAAACATCAATGTGGATCTGATCGCGGGCCTTCCCAACCAGCGCCTCGAGGTGTGGAAGCAGAATCTCGATTGGATTGAACGGCTCCGTCCCGAGCACGTTTCCATCTATATGCTCGAGCTCGAAGAGCGCAGCGCGTGGGGCAGGAATCTGGTGGATGTCCCCGCCGACGAAGTGTTCGTCTGTTGCTATCGTGAAGCTGCCGAACGGCTCGCGGTGGCCGGGTATGTTCACTATGAGATCTCGAATTGGGCGCTTCCGGGTTTCGAGTGCCGCCACAATCTCAAGTACTGGACCGGCGTGCCCTACCGGGGTTTCGGTGTCGGCGCGCACTCATTTTCCGGAATGCGAAGGTTCTGGAACGTGACTTCCATGAAGGAATATGCGGAGATACTGGATGCGGGGAAGCTTCCGATATCCGGAGAAGAAATGTTGACGCGGGAGACGCGGCTTGAAGAAGCTTTCATGCTGGGACTGCGGAGAACATGCGGATTCGATGTCTGGCGTGTCGCGCACGATCTCGATATTCGATATCCGCCCGAGTGGTTTGAGCGGCTCTGCGAGCTGGAAGATGCAGGCTGGATCCGATTTGATGGTAAGGTTTTGAAGCTGACTCCCGCCGGCTGGCTGCTCGCCAATGGCGTGACCGAGGAATTGCTATGGCCAACACTGCTATCGACCTCCGAAGCGACACCGTAACAAAACCCTCGCCGGAAATGCGCCGGGCGATGGCCGAAGCGGAGGTTGGCGACGACGTCTTTCTCGAAGATCCCACGATCAATCGCCTTCAGGAGCGCGCCGCGCGGACTTTCGGCCGGGAAGCCGCGCTGTTTGTGCCTTCCGGTTCGATGGGAAACCTGACGTGCATCATCGCGCAAACGCGGCCCGGCCAGGAGATCATTTGCGAAGAAGCCGGCCATATCTACAACTATGAGATGGCTTCCATGTCTGCCATCGCCGGCATGCTTCCCCGCATCGTTACGGGCCAGGATGGAATCCTGAGCTGGGAGACGATTTCAAAAGCGATTCGTCCCAAAATCTACTATCGGCCGCAAACCGCCCTCATCTCTCTGGAAAACACTCACAACATGGCCGGCGGCACGGTTTATCCAACGAAGCTCGCTTACGAGATCTGCGATAAAGCTCATGATCTGGGAATCCCGGTTCATTTGGACGGCGCGCGTATCTTCAACGCCGCGACTTATCTGGGCGAGGATGTAGCCGAGATGACGAAGAAGTTCGATTCCATTCAGTTCTGCCTCAGCAAGGGTCTCGGTGCTCCGGTCGGCTCTATCATCGTCGGATCGCGCGAATTTATCGAACGATGCCGGAGTATTCGCAAAATGCTCGGAGGCGGCATGCGCCAGGCGGGTGTGCTTGCTGCGGCCGGGCTTGTTGCCCTGGAAAAAGGGCCCAGGCGTCTCCAGATCGATCACGACAACGCGAAGTTCCTGGCGACTCAGCTTGCCGGGATTCCCGGTATTACATTGGATCCGGCGAAAGTACAGACGAACATCGTCATCTTTGATTTGAAGCAATCCGGATGGTCTTCGGCGGATTTCCTGCAGGCTCTGGCGAAACGAAATGTTTTGGCTGTTCCTGTCGACAACGAACGCGTTCGCATGGTGGCTCACCTCGATGTCGATCGCACAGCGATCGAGGTGGCTGCGAACACGGTGAAGGAAGTGCTCAAGCGATGAAGAAGACTCGAGTCGGCGTGATTTTTGGCGGAAGGTCCGGGGAGCACGAGGTATCGCTGCGATCCGCGGAGTCGATCCTCAAATCCATCGATCGTTCCAGGTACGACGTCGTGCCGATCGGAATCACTCCCGAGGGCCGCTGGCTCGCTGCGAAGAATGCGCTCGGTCTGATTCCGGCGAAAGACGCGATTCAGAAAACGCTTACAGCGGGCGAGCCGATCACTCTTCCTGCCGAGCCGGCCGCGCAGGGAATTGTGGATGTGATCTTCCCCGTGCTTCACGGTACTTATGGAGAGGACGGCACGATGCAGGGTTTGCTCGAGCTGGCGAACGTGCCGTACGTCGGAGCCGGTGTGCTGGGCTCCGCGGTGGGCATGGACAAGGATGTCATGAAGCGCCTTCTTCGCGACGCCGGTTTGCCGATCGTCGATTATTGGAGCTTGCGCAAATTGGAGATCGATACGTTCGTGGAGAAGAGATTCAAGGATCTCCCTTATCCCGTCTTCGTGAAACCTGCGAACCTGGGGTCTTCTGTGGGAATCTCGAAGGTGCACGGACCGGAAGAGCTTCGGAAGGCGCTGGATGCCGCGGCGGAATACGATCGAAAGATCGTTGTCGAGCAGGGTGTCGATGCGCGCGAGATCGAGATCAGCGTGCTGGGCAATGACGACCCGATTGCTTCTGTGGCCGGCGAGATCGTTCCATCCCGTGAGTTCTACGATTACGAAGCAAAGTACGTGGACGACGATTCGCGGCTGATCATTCCCGCAGTGCTCACCGAAGCTGCCGCGGAGGAGGCGCAGCGGATTGCCTTGTCCGCATTCAAGGTCCTGGAATGTTCGGGAATGGCCCGAGTGGACCTCTTTCTCGAGAACGGTAGTGGAAAATTCTACGTCAACGAGATCAACACGCTTCCTGGCTTTACCACGATCAGTATGTATCCGAAGCTCTGGGAGGCTTCCGGAATCTCCTACTCCGAACTGATCGATCGCCTGATTGCGCTAGCCATCGAGCGCCACGCCGAGAAGAACAAACTCAGAACCAAATACTGACGAACGCATTGTAGCGGCGGGTTAAACACAAAGGCACAAAGACACAAAAAAGGCCGCGATCAAAGGTCATTTGACGCGGCCTTTTTTGTGTCTTTGTGCCTTTGTGCCTTTGTGTTTAACCCGCCGCTACAGTGCGTTCGTCCATTTGCAGGCGCCGTTTTCAAACAGGAGCACCTTGCTCGCAACGTCCTTCGCAAACTGAACATGGTGCGTGACGACGATCTGCGTCATGCCTTCGTTGTCGAGTTCGCGCATGACATTGAAGACCTCATCCACGAGACGGGGATCCAGTTGCGACGTGGGTTCGTCATACAACATCACTTCTGGCTGCATTGCCAGGCTGCGCGCAATGGCCACGCGCTGTTGCTGACCGCCGGAGAGTTTTGCGGGATAAGCATCTGTTTTTTCTGCCAGGCCCACGCGCTCGAGAATCCTTCGGCCCATCGACGCGGCTTCGTTCGGATGCATCTTCTTCACCTGGGTCGGAGCCAGCGTGACATTCTCGAGCACAGTCAGGTGCGGAAACAGGTTGAAGCTCTGGAAAACCATTCCCGTCTTCAATCGCATCTGGTGCAACGTCTGTCTCTTTTCAGCAGACAGACTCGCTGCCTCGCCTGAGTTCCACTGCACGGCGACATCGCCAATGGTTATTCGTCCTCTGTCGAACAACTCGAGAAAATTGATGCAGCGGAGCAGAGTCGATTTGCCGCAGCCCGATGGACCCATGACCACAGTCAGGTCGCCGGGCGGGAATTCCAGAGTGAGATCTTTGAAGAGAGTATGGGTGCCGAACGATTTCGTCAGGCCTTCGATCTTAACCACCGCTGATGCGCGCTGGCACTCCTTAGAAGGATTTTCTGCTGGCTTTCCTTCGCGTTGAAGCCGATGGCATACGGGCAAAAGATGTTCGCGCGTTTCGCGCGCGAGAACTCGTCGAGATAGTATCCGCCGATTTTGAAGTGATATTCGTCCACGGTGCCGGACAACGCTCCGTCGCCATTGTACTGCCACGCGCTTGACCGGCGTTTGTCATTTGCAGTGATGATGATGTACAGATTCTCCGGCGCCATGTCGTACACATCCTGGCTGCTCAGGTTGCCGACGCCTTTCAAATCGCCCCATCCCGTATGCGAATGAAAATCTCCGATCAGCGACAGGTGCGGAAGATTGGCGAGAAACCTGTTGATCCTCCGCGAAGCTCGCCCGTTCTTCTCCACGCTCGTGTGACGTCGATTCGCTGTCTGATAAGAAATCGCGTGCTCGACAATATAGATGTTGCTGCTGTCGCGATATCCCAGGAGAAGGCCGAAACACTCCTTCTTGTACACCTCGATGGCGGATATCAGGAGAGCCCAAAACGCATTCGCTGAAATGTAAACTTCCATAGGTTACCCGGCTGTTCCGGATTCTAGCTGGTCCGACCCACAATTGGGAACCCGCTTTTAGAAAAAAATAAGGGCCGCATTTACTGCGGCCCTTGTTTAAATCTCGGTCTTCGCGCCTAATTTTTTAGGTTACTACTTCTTTTTCGTTGCTTTCTTCTTCTTTGCTGGAGCTTTTTTCACTTTTTCCCTCCTGTGGGATTTTTCTTTTTACTTAAGCCTCGCTACATATTGAGGCTTTAACTATCCATAGCCGTTAGTATTGTGGCGAAACTTTTCCCTGTCAAGAATAAATTTCGCTTTTTGTGAGGGTTAAGTTCTATGGAAACTGGTAGTAACCCTTGCGGTGGAGAGTTTCGAAACCGGCGCGTGCCACGAGGACCTGAATGTCCCGGAATACCGGTGCCGGCCCGTCGGCTCTGTTCGTTGAAACGTAGCCGAGAATGTACTGGTTTCGAGCTTCCTCCGCGGCAGTGGCATAGGACTGTTCGATATTTTGGATGGAACTGACAAAGTAGGCGTCGCCGCCGGTGGCCTTGGCGTATTTGTTAAGCAACGAAAGCGCGCGGGTGAGCACATTTTCCTCGAGACCCACGGCGTAAACTTCGATGCCGGTCTCGAGCAGACTCTTGACGGTGTCGTCGTACGAATGATCGCTTCCCTCGTTATAGCCATCAGAGATTACGAGCACGACCTTCCGCCGGTCGCGTTCGCGCTTCGCGAGCTCGGATGCTGCCTCGAAGATCGCGTCGTTGAGAACCTTAATCCTCTTCGGTCGTGCTGTGGATGCCGGACCGATTTGTCCGGGAGGTACAACTGCTGCCCCATTGATCACGGGACCCGGAATCGAGAATGGGCCGCCCGGAGCGGGCGGGTAGGGAATCGGATCGCCTTTGATGTCTTGCAGCGTCTTCATGGAGGTTTCGACGACGGCCGAGTCACGAGAAAAATCGAGGACCTTCTTCACAAACTTGTCGAAGCGATAAACGGACACTTCGTCGAACTCGCTGAAAGCGCCGGCAAGCGCAGGGAAAGTCTTTCGTACTTTGGAGAGCGAACTTTCAGAAAGGCCAGTGTCGATAAGGACTGCAGCCGACAACGGAACGGGATCGATCGTGAAGTTGGTAATCGTTTGCCTCTGGCCGTCCTCGAGAACAGTGAAGTCCTGTTTTGTAAGCCCGGTGACTAATTTATCCGCTTTGTTTTTTACAGTGACGGGAACAACGACAAGATCGACTCTGGTACGGATCTGAATATCCTGCGCGACTCCGGTGAGGACCGGTAAAAGAAGAACCAGAAGTAGACACGACTTGCTAACGATCCGGATTCTTTGCCGCATAGTATCCCTTCCTTGCTTTGACCGTATAACTCGAGTCTCGAGGAATGATTCTTATCTCGCGGAATTTTCCGTCCTTCGCAGTATTCGTCGAGATGTAGCCCAGGCTGTACTGGCTTCGCAGCTCTTGCGCGATCTGATCGAAAATTTTCTTGAAGCTGTTCTGGTTGTTCAGCACGAACATCGAGCCGCCGGTTTCGTCCGACAATTTCCTGAGCGTTCCCGGATCTCCGCCGCCGCGGATTCGTCCTCTGCCAAAGAAGAAACCGCCGCTGCTATTCGAGATCGAATAGATCACGGCATCGCTCTTGTGCGCGGCGAGCAGGGCCTCGAAGAACTTGGTCTTGCTGGTAGTGTCTTCGCCGTCACTAATCAAGATAATCGCCTTTCGACCGGCTTCGCTGTCGAGTTTTTCTCTGCATGCGAGCCACACCGCATCATAGAGTGATGTGCCGCCGCCGATCTCCAGATCGTTGATGGCAGTCTTCAGACGTCTGGTGCTCTCTGTATAATCCTGCACGAGGGTTACCGAACGATCGAAACCCATCACAAGAGCCAGATCATTCGGGCGCATAATCGATTCGAGAAAACTCGTCGCGGTCATCTTCTCTTCCTCGAAAACCGGCCGGACACTGGGGCTCGTGTCGATCAGCATGGCTATCGTCAGGGGCAGTTCATTTTCCCGCGCGAAGTGCTGAATCTCCTGGCGCTTTCCGTCTTCCTGGACGGTGAAATCCCTGGGGCCAAGCCCCGGGACGAACCGCCCTCGCCGGTCCGTTACGGAAAACTGGACATTCACCAGATCCACGCTGACTTTCAGCGTGTCCTGTGAAGGAGGCTCCGCAAAGACTACAGGCAAGGTCAGGGCCAATGCGAGAACCATGACCGGAGCGAGCTTCATAAGGCCCATGTTATCATGCCCATTTGTATGACACTCAATTAGACGAACCGTCTGGATTGGCGTAAGAACGACTCGATGCTGAATTTAACGAATACTCTGACAGGCAGCCCGGAGCCGTTCTCTCCGGAGAACGGCAATACCGTACGGATGTACACCTGCGGTCCCACCGTGTACGACTTTGCGCACATCGGAAACTTGAGAACCTTTGTATTCGAAGACATATTGCGGCGGCATCTGCGAGGAAAAGGCTGGACGTTGAAGCACGTAATGAACATCACGGACATCGACGACAAAATCATCAACAGGGCGATCGAGAGCGGCCTGGACATCAAGACTTATACGTTGCCGTACACCGAGGCTTTTTTTAAGGATTGCGAGACGCTGCGCATCGAGCGTCCGGACGTTGTAACGCCCGCAACGGATTACATTCCCGAAATGATCGATCTTGTGAGCCGCCTGATTGAAGGTGGTTACGCTTACTCCGAGGGCGACTCGATCTACTATCGGATTTCCCGATTTCCAAGCTATGGCCGTTTGTCGCGCCTCGACAAAAGAGAATTGAAGCTTGGCGCGCGCATCGACGTTGACGAGTACGAAAAGGAAGAACCCCGTGACTTTGTTCTGTGGAAAGCGCCGAAACACGAAAAAGAGCCTCGATGGGAAGCGCCCTTTGGAACAGGGCGTCCCGGGTGGCACATCGAGTGTTCCGCGATGGCGATGAAACAGCTCGGAGAGACCATCGATATTCATTGCGGCGGCGTTGACAACATCTTTCCACACCACGAGAACGAGATCGCTCAAAGCGAAGCCGCCACCGGGAAGCCATTCGCCCGATTCTGGATTCATGGCGAGCACCTGCTCGTCGAAGGCGAGAAGATGGCGAAATCGAAGGGAAACTTCTTCACACTTCGAGATCTGATCGACCGCGGATACGACCCCCTCGCGATCCGCTACCTTCTCGTTTCCGTACCGTACCGCAAACAATTGAACTTCACCTTCGACGGCCTCGATGCCGCGAGAAGCAGTTTGGATAGGATCAAGGAATTTCTCTTCCGCCTGAAAAGTTCCCAGTTCAAGGCCGGCAGGAACCCGGCAATTTCGGCTGCGCTGGCCACCGCGACTACGCAATTCGATGCCGCCCTCGACGATGATCTCAACACTGCAAAGGCCCTTGCGGCCGTTTTCGGGCTCGTCAAAGAAGGCAATATTGCGCTTACCGAAGGCGCTCTGGCGGAAGAGAACCGGTCGGAGATCCTCCAATGGTTTGAGGTTGTCGACCAGCGCCTCGGTATCGTCCCCACAGTGGAAGCACTCGTGCATGTCGATGAGAAGATCGACTCGCTGATCGCGCAGCGAAACGAAGCCCGTCGCAACCGGGACTTCGCGAAGGCGGATCGGATTAAACAGGAATTGCTTGATCTTGATGTGATCATTGAAGATACGCGGGAGGGAACAAAGTGGCGGCGAAAATAGTGTCCGACAAGCTCCCGAAAATAGTTACGGAACTTCCCGGTCCCAGGGCCTGTGAAGTGATGGAAAGGGACCATCGGTATATCTCCCCGTCGTATACACGTTCCTATCCCCTTGTCGCAAAAAGCGCGAAGGGCGCCATCGTCGAAGATGTTGATGGGAACCTCTTCCTGGATTTCAGTGCCGGTATCGCAGTGTGTTCGACCGGCCATTGCCATCCGGATGTTGTCCGGGCCATTCAGGAGCAGGCGGAGTCGTTGATCCACATGTCGGGCACCGACTTCTATTACGAGCAAATGCCGCAGCTCGCGCAGAAACTGGAAGCCCTGATGCCGGACCGCAAGAACTGGCGATGTTTCTTCGGAAATTCAGGAACGGAAGCGATCGAAGCGGCGATGAAGCTCGCCCGCTATGCAACAGGCCGCTGGCAGTTCATCGCCTTTCAGTTTTCGTTCCACGGACGCACGATGGGTTCTTTGTCGCTGACATCATCGAAGGCCGTGCAGAGGAAAGGTTTCGGGCCGCTGGTGCCGGGTGTGACGCATATTCCATACGGCAACGCGAGCTACCTCGAGGACGTCGTCTTCAAAACGACGGTCAATGCCGGTGAAGTTGCGGCGATCGTTGTCGAAGCGATTCAGGGCGAGGGCGGATACGTGGTTCCACCGCCTGAGTTTCTTCCCACGCTTGAAAAGATTGCACGCAAGCATGGGATTCTGCTGATCGCCGACGAGGTGCAGTGCGGGATGGGTCGTACGGGAAAGATGTTTGGTTTCGAGCATTTCGATTTTCATCCGGACATCGTCGCGATCGCCAAAGGTATCGCTTCAGGCATGCCTCTCGGCGTCACCATGGCTCATGCCGACGTGATGACGTGGCAACCCGGCGCACACGCGTCCACGTTCGGTGGAAATCCCGTGTGCCTGGCGGCTGCGCTCGAAACAGTTCGCTTATTGCAGGAACAATATGTCGCGAATTCAGCGAAAATGGGCGCATTCATTCGACCGAAGCTCGAGAAACTCATGAATCGCCACGCGGTCATCAGTGATGTCCGCGGCCTCGGCCTCATGATCGGCGTTGAAATCAGCAGGGACCGGAAAACCAGAGAAAAGGCGCCGGAGCTTCGCGATGCCATCATCAATGAATGTTTCCAGCGCGGTTTGCTGATTTTGGCTGCAGGTCCTTCAACGATTCGACTCTCGCCTCCATTGATCATCGATGAAGAACAGGCCCAGTTTGCCGTCGACACATTGTCTGAAGTAATTTCCGCCGTTGAATGAGGACCCATGCCGTTCCCGCTTTTGCTGCGCCGGTTCCTCACCTTCGGCCGTCGCTCGGAAATTCTCGGTATTGCGTACCTTCGTTCGTTGGGATATCGCGTGGTTACATCCGGCTATCGCACGCGGGATGGCGAAGTGGACGTCATCGCATGGGAAGGTGAAGTTCTCGCTTTTGTCGAAGTGAAGTCTCTACAGTCATCGGAGCCGCCGGAAGATTCTGTCGGAGACCGCAAACAAAAGCGCATCATTCGGGCCGCGGAAGCCTACATCGCCCGGCATCGGCTTCACAGTGCTCCGTGCCGGTTCGATATCCTTTCGGTGACCGTTCTTCGAGGCTCCAGGCCGGAATTCCGACTTCTCCGTGATGCCTTCCGTATGTATAATTGAAGCTCTGCGCGGGACTAACTCAGTGGTAGAGTGCGACCTTGCCAAGGTCGAAGTCGCGGGTTCGAATCCCGTGTCCCGCTTTTCCCTTCAACCATTTACAGTCTCCATTTTTCGACCTCTACCCCAAATCTACCCCATTAAGAAAAAAGTCGTTGATAAGAGCCGATTCGAGCGTCTGTAAAGCTTCGATGCGGCTTTCAACCGATGACTGCGTGTAGACGTTTAAATTCACATCAACCCCATGTCCCTGCTGATCAGCGATGAGCTTTGGATTGACGCCTTTTTCGTTCATGAGGGACGAGTGCGTGCGCCTCATGACTCGAAATTCGACCCATTCCAATCCCACCGTTTTTAGCCGAGGTCGGATGTATCGATTTAACATGTTCTCGCTGCCAATCGGTGTCGTCAGCTTTTCGGATGGGAATAGCCAACCTTCGCCTCCGGTGTCGGGCGAGGATGAAAGCCACAGCTTCAGATCCTGCTGTAGGCCAGGCGGAATTGCTGCCCGCCTGACCGCTTTCGCGGTCTTCGGCGCATCAATATCTCGCTTGCAGACCCGCTCCCTAATTTCGACGTAGCCATCTTTCACCCTTCCACGTCGCAGGCCAAAAAAGTTCACTGACGCGCATACCGCCAATCACTGCGAGCTTCACGACCACTCGCTCACGTAGATCGAGAACCTCGATAGCTTGCTTAACCTCCTTTTCATTCATCGTCGGCCTTTGCGGCTGCATGCACTCGCGGTACGAAAAGCAACATCGAGCTTGAGAGATAGACCGGATTCCGGGGAATGACGTCTTCCGCTACGGCAAGATCGAGAATCGGTTCTGGTGCAAACGATGGAACGGATCAGCGCATTGCGATAATGGCCAGATGACTACACCCGCACATGATCTTTTCAAAGGACGACACTTTGACCAGGAAATCATCGTCCTGTGTGTTCGGTGGTACCTGAGTTTCAAACTGAGCTCAAGAGATCTGGTTCAGATGATGACCGAGCGCGGAATTGGCCTGGCTCACACAACGATTCTGCGCTGGGTTCAACGGTATGTTCCGGAGTTCGAAAAGCGCTGGAATCGCTACGCTCGACCGGTTAACGGTTCCTGGCGATGTGACGAGACCTATATAAAGGTGAAGGGCCGCTGGACCTACCTCTATCGAGTTGTCGACAAACACGGGAGAACAGTGGACTTCCAACTGAGCGAACGACGGGACGTCGCCGCGGCCAAACGCTTCTTCCGCAAAGCGATGAGAGACAATGGTACGCCTCGGGTGATCACCCTCGACGCGTATGCGGCCTCGCATCGGGCCATCCGGGAACTGAATCAGAGGGCAGCATGTCCCAGCGAGTGCGGATCCGATCCAGTAAATATTTGAACAATGTCGTGGAGCAAGACCATCGCCGGGTGAAACAGCGGATTCGGCCGATGGTGGGGTTCAAGCGATTCGATACAGCGACAATAACGATCAGCGGTATCGAATTGGCGGAAAAGATCAAGAAGGCTCAGTTCAAGACTGGAAAACTGACGAGGAGATGGGCCACACCGCAGACAATCTGGGCGGCTGTTCTGGCCGCCTGAGCGCTTCAACAAGACTCACTACCTGCAAGACATTTCAACAACAAAACTTTGCACCAGAGCCGTATCGCGCAGCCTTCCGACTACTCCACGACCAAAGCAAGGCAAATGATGCAGTCCAGGAGACGTACCTCAGCGCCTGGAAATCGTTTCACCGTTACGAGCGTGGTACCAATTGCCGGGCCTGGATGTTCCAAATTCTGTTCAATGTAGTTCGGCATGAACGGCGTCAGTGGTTCAAGTGGCTTACCGGCCGTGATAAGGACTTGAAGGATCTGCCGATTTTTGCGCCGGAACCGATTCCCGCGGGTCTGACGGACAAAGACATCTTGAACTCGGTGGATCGATTGCCACGCCAATTCCGCGAAGTTCTGTTGTTGGTCGATGTCGAGGAGTTTTCGTACAAAGAGGCGAGCACGATTCTCCACGTTCCGATCGGAACAGTCATGTCGCGGATAAGTCGCGCCAGAACGCTGCTGCGCAGCGAATTGACCCCATAGCGGAGACCGACTGGAGCCCCCGCTGGATTGGGCTTACGGAAAGATCAGACCCACAAAGAGCCCAAGAGCCGAGAATGTTTGCGACTTGTGTGGTTCTTGTGGCCCTTAATGTTCTAGCTGATGGGCTTGGTTTTCTCGGTGGCTTTCGCCTGCTTTTGAGCTCGTGTGGCTGCGTCACTAGCCTGCTTTTCCGTCATGTTTGGTCGCAGTTGGTGGATAGCCTCTCCGAGGGACTTCGGATTTGAGCCGGTCATCTGAGTCTTCAATTGATCGAACGGAATATTGAGATTCCTGGAAACGTGCAGCGCCGCGATGAACTGGCCTTGATTCTTGAATCCGTTGGCTGCGGTTCTCAGATTCATGCCTGCGGGCAACAAGCTCTCGACCTTGGATCTGAAGGCCGGATTGCGTTCGATGCGCTCTTCGAACTTCTCGTCCTGCTTTGCTAATTTGGCTTCGCGACTCTCGTCCTTATCCTTGTTGGTTTTTTCAGACTTGCCATGCTCGGAGCGGTCATCGGACCTGACCTTGCCAGCCTGACCTCGATTCTGGCCCACTGCCGCGCCCTGACCATGCCCCTTGCCCTGGGCATACGTCGTCATGCCGCTGAGGTATGCAACGAGACTCAATGCAAAAATGAATGTAATAAGTTTTTTCATCCCTCTTACTCCTCTCTAACAAACTTACTTGCCGAAACGGAATCCGACACCGAAGAACAACGTATCGAGGTCGTAACTCACGCTCCGGGTGTAACCGATCTGAAAGTCCACGCGTGACCTGGGACTAAAACCAAACCACGTCGAGAAACCGTGATCATTGGCAATATCTGCCGGTCCAACCGTCTCGGCGCTGGTTTCGAAAACGCGATTTTTCCCATTTCCGCGACTGCCCGGGTTGGATGTAGCCGGGCTCGTTGGGGACTGATGCTTGAGAACTTTGCTGATAATCCGCTGTTGTCCGGACGCCCTTACGCCATAGGCAGAAGCGCCAACATCGATGAATTGCGAAAGGCTGATCGTGGCGCCACCCTCAACGTGGCCTACGAGGCCCAGCGAGCTGAATGGTCTGACGAAGAACGAAGTATCCGAAACAGTGTTCGCGACGCCGATGCTCGCAAATGGCATGACCGCGGAAAACCTTCGGTTGAAGCTGTTGGTCCAGTCTACAGTCGCGCGGCCAGTGCTGAACCCCTTGTCTTTGTCACCAGTGGGCGCCGTCAACACAAGATTGGACGCGAAGTTCACGGCAGGGTGATCCACTCCAAGCCGAACGCCGACGTAGGCATTCCCGATCCCGTTCAAGAAGCCGCTTGAAGTGGTGACAGTGTTTGACTCGTTAACAAAGTAAATGGGCAGGCCTGCGTATGTAGAGAAATACTGGCTGAATTTGTAGCCGAGTGAAGGATCGGCCTTCAGAACCAGGCCCGAAGAGTTCGAACTACCCGAAAAGCGCCCCCAAAAGTTCCATCCCGTGTCGTCTTCGGCTTGTAGCGGCGGAACGAATCCAACAAGAATGAGAAGCGCACAGAGACATCGTTTCGGCCCTCTCATTTTGGCCTCCTTTTGACGATCTAGGCAGCCAAGGCGTAAGACGTAGGTCTAAGGCCTATATTTCTCTTTAATCACGAGGCCATGAGGCGATCAAGCCGTAAAAAAAGCTGAAGCTCGTTTTAGAACACTTGTGATTGTCAGATTAGGCTGCGGTCAGTAAGATAGGCGCCGTATCCCAGGATGGGAGAGACTCGCGCAACTCTGCCCGGGACCTTCGCGAAAGTATTCGCAAAGATCCCACATAACCTTAGGAAAAATACGGAGGGAGATTTTTTATGGGCCTACGTCTGACCGCATTCCTATCGGTAGTTTTTGGGATCGTATGTGTAAGCACGCTGGCAGAAGCGCAGACACGCGCGACTGCGAATCCGCTCGGAGTAACGATGGTTCGTTTCAACAAAAATACTGCGCCGGCGCAGATGACAAGCGCGATCACTGAAGCCGGGGGGGAGATCGTGACGGATCTGAGAAAGATTAACGCAGTGACGGCTATTGGCAACGATGCTGGCTTCGCATCACGCATCGCCAGGAACCCTCGCGTGACGGCTGCCTGGACTGATAGGCTCTCTGCCCGGATGCCGCGTGGAGATGCAATGCCTGTTGACGCGTCCGTCCAGATGACACGTACACCGGCATTAGGCAATCCTGGTGCGACAAGCCCGCCGGATCCCTTCCACAATGCGACTTCGTTTCTTGGTGAAACGAATCCCGAAGGCATTCTCCAATGGGACGACAACCGAATGGACGTTCCGCCCGCATGGGTCACGACGCTCGGAGATCGGACAGTACGTGTTGCAGTACTCGACACGGGTGTTCAGGGCTCGCATAAGGAACTCCTGGCGAATTACGACAATCAGACTTCCGCAAACATGATCCCGTGCAATCTTCTCACCAGGCAGTTTGGACCGCTGGGTGAAAAGGACTGTTCCGGTGAAGACCTCGAAGGCCACGGCACATGGGTTGCAAGCCGAATCGCAGGGGCGGTGAACGGCTTCGGTTCGAACGGTATTGCGCCAAAGGTCCAGATCATCGGATACAAAGTGCTGTCGACGACCCTTGGGGGCGGCTTAACGAGTTGGATCGTGGCGGGAATGATCGATGCGTGCGACCACGACGTCGATATCATCAACATGTCGCTTGGCGGATACGACGACGCGGCAAACGCATTCGATCAACTCGATTATCTCGTATGGGTCGATGCCGTGAATTACTGCCGGGCAAAAGGGACAGCGATTTTTGCATCAGCCGGCAATGAACATGTTCGTGTGAATCGCGTGAATATGGCGATCCGCGGGGTGCCGCTAACGGGTGCCGGACGTGTGGATACGGGCAATGAAGGCTTTGCGAGTGTCTTTCCGGGCGATCCGTTAGCGCCGTCCGATCTTCGCGGCCTTCTCGAGGTGCCGGCGGGCGTGCCGGGCGTAGTGATGGTTTCAGCGACGAACAACGCGATTGCTGATGCTGTGGGCGTGCCTGCGGCAATCCGTTGGCCTCCCTCCTTCACCGGTAAACGCGATCAGCTGACCTACTATTCCAGCTACGGCTCGCGCGTGGATGTCGCGGCTCCGGGTGGAGCACGAAAATTCAATATTCCGCGTTCCGACGGCGGGGCGGGCGACATTCTTTACGGCGGATGGGGATCGCTGGGGGCGCTTGATCCTTCGGGCGAGATTTGCACGGAGCCGGCTCTGTCTTCGCTGCTGACCTTCGCATGTTTCAAAGTAAACGGCGCTGGCTTTGGTTGGCTTCAGGGCACGTCGATGTCTTCACCAAACGCCGCTGGAGTTGCGGCTTTGACTCTCGCAGCTCATCCGGAACTCCAAGGCAATCCAAACGCGTTACAGGCGCGTCTCGAAAACACCGCACGCACCGACACGGTGAATTTCATGGGGCCAAATGACCCAAAGAATAAGGCGCCTTCACTGGATGGAACGCCATGCGACACTGGCTACTGCCACATCAAATTCAACGCTCCAATTTCATTTGATGACGCGTATGGCGCAGGAATCGTTCGGGCCAGTGCCGCCGTTGCACCCTAACTCGGTGTTTTCATAGGGTCAATCGTTCCTGATGATGAAGTCGGCCGCAGCGCGCGGATGATCTCGTTCGAAGTGAAGCCGCTGTGCAGGAAAATAGATGGTTTCGTACGCACGGACGGTCTCCGCGAAAGGAAGACCTTCCCGACCACGAGCCACTGCACGTTCCAGTGCCATTCGGAAACTGCAATCAATCCAGATCGCCACATCGAGGTGTTGGCGGTATTAGCGTTTGAAAAGGAAGATGCACTCGAGAACAATCACGTCGACGTTATCGAATGCGTATGTGTGTTCGCGATAGCGTGTGGCGGTCTCTTCCGCGAAGTCCGTTGTGAAGACCACCCAAATACATCGGGTTGCGGGCCGGTTCCGGTCCCAACTATTGGGGCGGCGCCACTGATTTTTCCGCACTTCGCTCAAGACGGCGGTTATCAGACTTCTTTCACCTTTAACAATCTGTCGAACGCAGCTGCGACGATCACCCTGAGCTTCTATTCCCAAGCTGGAACACTCATCAACTCCACCACTCTGGCGGTCGTGGCCCTCGGATCGGCTCGGACGGCAATGGTCGGGACAACTTTGAGTGTCGGGTGGGCCCGAGCTTCCATGAGTCGCCCGTTGACCTTACCGGCACCGAGACAATCCAGTTGTTCGGTTCGTCGGGGACGCTGGTGAATGAGGCCTCTGTTCTCTCGGCTCAGCAAGACACCGTGTTACGGCTGCCCGTGTTTGAGAAAGACGGGTTTGGAACGGGTGTGGCCTTCCTGAACCCGACCGGAGCATCGCTAACCACAACGATGACTTTGCGTAATAGCAGCGGCGTGGCAGTAGGCTCCAGCCCCATCACGCTTGGCTCTTCGCAGCAAACCGCCAGGTTTGTTTCTGAGTTGTTTCCAGGCACGGCGAACTTCGAAGGAACGCTTGAATTGAACGCTCCGCGCGAACTTGCCCGGTGGCGCTGCGCCAAAACTTCGCGACAGGAATCTTTAGTACGTTGGCGGTCTCGCCGACGCCTATCGAGACTTACTTTTCCCCGCGTGCTGGAGTGTCGACCCGGATCGTTCAGGAGATCGACCGAGCTCTCAGCACAATCGACATTGCCATCTATTCGTTCACCCTCGATGCAGTAGGCGACGCCCTCCTCAACGCCAAGAACCGGGGCGTGCAGAAGCACTAAAGGTACATCGCCACCATGAGCCGTACCCCTAAATAAAACCGGCCCGGATTGACTTAGACAGATGACTCACCCATAAAGTGGGCACGAAATTCCGTTGAGAATACTGGCGGACCATTCCAGGTATATCCCTATAGTTAAGGTCGCGGAGTTTCGAGGAGTGGTGAAAGGAAAGGGGCTGGGCCGATAAACGTGGCGACGGATTCCAACGTGGCTTCGATTTGTCAGGAAGCGTACACAGCGCAAGGTCGATAGACAATAGAAAATTTGCATCTGAACGAAGTGCCAGAGTGGCAAGTCACGGATTTCGTTGGTTTAAGGTGTGTTTCCATGCGTTTCTTCTTTGCCTTTAATTCGCTGACATGCGGAATCTCTTTATCAAGCTCTGCAAGGGGTCTCCATTCCGTAGTCAGCCTTGGATGCTTTGGACAATCTGGAAAGGTCGATCCTTTGTTGACTACTATCTCGAAATCGCAACACAGGTTTTTGTATACACCGAATCGTTTGTTGACTTCACCATTATGCGGCATACTGCCATCTCTCCTGCACACTGCCCGGTTCAGTACGGTAATGTTTACCCTAGGTCAGGTGGCAACAATGTCACCACTTTAGATCTCCGATCAATTCGGCCTCCTTTTTCATTAGGCTGGAATCTGCTTGGTATTGTCCGTGCGCTCTGGCGTGGGCAAAACGAAGCGGAAGATCGAACCTTCGCCGACTTTACTTTCGACTTTGATCTCACCGCCGTGAGCCTCGATCACCTGTTTGACGATGGCTAGACCCAAACCGAGTCCGCCCTTCCTCGAAGGATCAGTCTCTAACTTCTCGAATATCTTTCCGAGCCGTTCTTCAGGTATGCCCGTACCGGTATCTGAAACCCAGCACTCGACAGCTTGGCCATTCTGCACGACCCGAGCACCGACATTCACCTGACCATGAGTGGTGTAATTAATGGCATTCGACAGAAGATTCTGCAATACCTGCGTCAGCAGCGAGGCGTCGGCAAAGACAGTCAGATGGCCGGGCACTGTGTTGGCCAACTTTGTGTAAGCCTCGTCGGCCAGCGGGCGCAGATCATCGAGAAGACTCTGGACAATGGGCCAAAGATCAACGTAACGGCGCTCCAAGCGTAACCATTGTGGTGCTTCAAGGTTGGTTCCCTCCTGAATGGCCGTGCTGATAAGCGCATTGAGCCGAGCGGCGTTGCGGAGGATCATATCAAGCATTGTTTCGGTCACGTCTGACCGCCCTGCCGTGGGCATCTTCTCGTTGAGGATCTTCGCCGCCGTGTTGAGCGCTGTCAGTGGCGTCTTCAGGTCATGCACAACGAATGAGAAGTGTTCCTCGCGCCGCCGCTGTAACTCTACAGTCTTATGATCCGAGAACGTCTGCACGGCCAAGCTGATCGCAGTATCGATGACGCGATCCACCGTTTGAGCGCCAGTTCCACGCAAGCCTAATTTATGGTCTGCCGCAAACGCCTTTATGACTTCTCGAAGCAAGCTGTACTCGGCAACAACCTCGCCAATATTGAATCCGATTTCGAAGCGCTGGACTCCGTGTATCCGCGGCCCGACTTGTTGAGCGGCTTGGTCCGATGCTTCGTCTGGTGCATTGACGACAAGGGACGAGGCCAGTTCGTCCAATAGGGCAGGAACGTGGTCGTTGAGAACGGGAGTCTCCACGCCTCTCGCGCTTGGTAGATGCCGCACTTTCTCGCGCCATTCCGCGAGAACTGACTCACGGTTCGTCAGTATGAGGCGGGCCAGCTTTTCAACCTCTTTTTCCTTCATGTCTCAACGGTAACATGCGCGATGCCACGGCCGGGAATGGAAGCGGCCGAACACTGAGAGGGAAATAACGAAAACGACGAGAGGGCTGAAAATGAACGGGACGTGTAACGGTCTACCTTTAAGAAATATCAGTTCGCTGAAGATCGAAACCGATCTTCCGGTAGCAGGCGGAAGTCATTCCGGATATTCGACGCCTCGTTGCCGAGATTAGAACAGATCCTGCGAGTGAACGCGCCGCCGATCAGAAGCGTTCCATCGCGGCCTCATAGTCGAGGTCACCGAGAACGACGTGCTCAGCGCGGGGGGTAATCCGGTGACCCAAACAGTTAAGCTCGCGCTCAAAGGGCTGGCGCTCAACATGGCCGCGGAACTTAAACCGCACGGCGTCGCGGCGATCGCAATTACCCCCGGATTTCTCAGATCGGAGCGAATGCTGGAGCGATTCGGCGTAAAGGAGGAAAACTGCCGCGACGGGGGGAAGAAAGACAAGAACTTCCTCGAATCAGAATCCCCGCTATTCATAGGTCGCGCTGTGGTTGCGTTGGCGTCAGATCCGGCGATTCTGGAACGATCGGGACAGCTATTCAGCTCGTGGGAACTCGGCCGTGAATACCGTTTCGTCGATGTCGACGGGCGACGGCCTGATTGGGGCGCTATTGAAATCGATTTCTCAAGGCACCCTCAGACGTTGCTTGAACTGATGCGAACCGGCTCCGAGATCCAGCTGCGATGGTTGAACGAACTGACGCGAAAAACGAAGGATTTCTTGACGAGGCTGCCCCAGACAAATGCCGTGAAACGACACACGCAGACGCGATCACGGAATAGATCGTGAGTAACGGCTAGCGTTCATCGGAAGTGCCAGGCGACAAAGCTGGCGTGGCAACGAAATTGTGAAGGCACTTTCGATAACGCCGTTTGAAGGAAGCCGCTGACGCGGCGGACGCGGGAGGCTATGGAGAAAGTATGGAAATGCGGGTTGATGTGGTCACGGGACGGAGTGGCTGAAGAGTGGAACATCGGTATCGAAGAGCCATTTGTGACGGCCCATCACGGTGTTCGGAGAGTTGCTGTTCCATATTGAGGCTCGATTGAGACTGATTTATCGGATCGAGAGACACGTCGGCGCCGGCGTGCAGTGGCACGTCTGCTGCTGATGAATTTGCCTCTGGGACTACGAGGTATCGGAGAAGGATTGCGAAGGGAATCTCCATGCAATCTGCGCCGGAGTGAGCCTCTGGATAACAGTCATCGGGGCGCGGCAGATAGAACACAACCAGGTCGAGTTCTTTGGCACAACTTCCTCCGACGGAGCAGCCGGTGCCATTGCCAATAATTGATGACACAGTTCCATGGATGCCGATCGTTGAGAGTTGGCCATGAAGCCGAAGTGACGGATGCGAACGAAACCCTTCGGCAATACGTGGAGTAGAAATCGGCGAATGAACTCGTTTGCGGAAACCATCATCGTTTTTTGTTTGTTGCCGTGAGCGTAATCCCCCCAACGAAACGTGATGTTGTTGCCATCAAAGGAGAGCAACCGATGGTTTCCGAAGAAGCCGCCGCCGCCAAGAGTGGGCAGCAAGGGATTGGCGGTGGGGAAGTTCGTCGAACCGGTAAAGCCCGCGACATATGCATTTCCGGCGCCGTCCACCGCAATGCCAAGGCCCTGATCGATTTCGTTGCCCCCGAGGTAGGTGGAGTATGTTAGTGCCGAACCCGCCGCATTCAGCTTGACGACAAAGGCGTCATAGCTGCCGCCGCCATGAGTGGGCTGCAAAGGATTGGCGGTGGGGAAATTCGTCGATAGCGTAAAACCGGTGACGTACGCATTTCCGGAGCGGTCCACTGCAATGCCAAGACCCTGATCGATATCGTTGCCCCCGAGGTAAGCTCCTGGCGCCTGAGCCCCCGGCTTACCGTCACACGCACATCGCGCAGAGGCTCGCTCGTCCCTAACTGAGTGACCATGCCTTCAGTCGTCGATCTTAGCGCGCTCAAGACGAAGCGCACAACGGTCGTTCAGTCAACTGGAATAGCCCAATTGAATTAAGCCAATTTCCAACAAGTGAATTCGAGTTGTTCGATGTAATCTTGCGTTTTCT
>Ga0137394_10000019_pt1 | contig 117915 bp, 110 predicted proteins | sample czobulk116metaG_FD_108278 | JGI IMG/M metagenome (GOLD analysis project Ga0137394, IMG submission 108278) | Vadose zone soil microbial communities from Angelo Coast Range Reserve, California, USA - czobulk1.16 metaG | ecosystem: Environmental > Terrestrial > Soil > Vadose zone | place: USA...
AGCCGCGTAGCGGCGACAGAATGTAGCCCCACGCGCCAGCGTGGGGACCGGGTAGACCTCGATTTTACAAGCTCCGTAGGAGCGAAAGATGGTTCTGAAGAATCTTCCGCCCCTCGCGGGGCTAACCTTCAATTGCAACGCATACCCCACGCTGCCGCGTGGGGCCACATTCTGTCGCCGCTACGCGGCTGTATTCGGATGCGCTTCGCGCGATATCCTGGACAGTTGCGGTCATAGACCGCCGCACAGCCGGCCTTGTACCTACTCATTCAACCAATTCTTTGGTTCCACTTTGATGGATTTAAACTCCAGCAGCCGCACAAGCCCGGGCTTTGCCTTTCGTGGTTTCGTGACCTGTTTCCGCTTCGTGTAATGCACTTCGACTTTGGAAGTATTCCTCGCCTGCGAAAAGTATGCCGCCAACTGAGCGGCCTTCACGAGGACTGCTTCGTTCAGTTCTTTTTCTTTTCCCGGGTTTCGCACCACCACGTGCGAACCACTGTACTCTGCCACATGAAACCAGAAATCATCCGGCGCCGCCACCTGGAATGTGAGCTCATCGTTCTCCCGGCCACTCCTTCCAATCAGGATTTCCCGGTCGTCAACTTTCAGGGTGCGAATTCGCCTCGGCCGATCAGTCGTTTCCTGTACGGGATGAGTGCCGGCCTGCTCCCTGGGGGGCAGCTTGCTCGAAATGGCCTGCCAGGTATCCCAATCCTTGATGGCCTGCAGTCTGCGCATCTGTTCCTCTACCCGGGCCCTGCGACTCCTGGTCTCCGCAATCTGCTTCGCCACAATTTCTTTTCCTCGTCCTGCCTTCTGGTACCGCTTGAACATTCTGTCGATGTTCTCCCTCAGGCTCATCGTGGAATCCACCGCCACATCAATCTGCTGGGGCTTCTCGGCGAAATAGTCCATCACCTTCACCGACTCGTAGTGCTCTTCCATCTTCACTCCGCTGGATGTCAGCATTTGCGCCGTTTTCTGCAGGCCTTCCGCATCCTCATATTTCTTTTGCTCGCGCAGCAGCCGCTTCTCGCGGTCGGCGAACTTCCTGCCGACATACCGGAAGTCTCGCAGCACCGGCCCTTTCGACTGTTCCAGCAGCGTTCGTGTTTCGAATTCGTCGTAGTAAAACTTCGCCGCGTCGAGAATATTTGCGAAGAGCCGAGAGCTGTGCGACCGCTCGAGCGAGTCCAGCTCGACCGGACTCAGAATGGCCTTTTTCAACCGCCGCAGGTCATTTTGCTCCAGGATATGCCCCAGCGGCAGCTCCGTGTAAAGCCACGCTGCGCGCGATGATCCACGTGCCTGCTCGAGAAGCGCGCGAATTTCCTCAATCACCGGCCGATTACTCCTTCGCTGACGATGCAGGACTTCGCCGGCGAAGACCGGTCCTATTCCGGCCACGCGTGATATGAGCCACTCCTTCGGGCTGGATTGCGATCCAATGTCATCGAGTTCCGGAACATCTGCTTCCAGCAGGTGTTGCAGGTCCAGCTTGTCGCCGGATTTCGGATACGAGTACGTTTCATATTCGCCGATGCCATGCTGCGGTGTGATCGGAAGAAAAGAAGAGAGAACCCGCCGCTCGGCATCGAGAAGGATGATGTTCGGGGCATTCGGCAGCAGTTCCACAACCAGCGACATCGTTTCCAGTTCTTTGGTCGGAACCGCCGTCTTGAATACAAACTCGACGATGCGCTCGGAGAGGGGTTTCGTAAAGCTGACCAGTTCCGCGGATGTCAGATGCTTTCGCAGCACCATCAAAAAATCGACGCTGGGTGTTTCCGAGGGCGGCCGCATTTCCGACGGGTACATGGCCGGATTCTGCGGCTCGGCGGAGATCTTCAGCGCCGGCAGCTTCACGGATCGCGTTTGAAAGATGAAACCATTCGGCTGATGTTGAATCACGCGCCGAACGATGAGGTCCGTCATCAACGGGCGCAAATTCTCCACCAGCCCGATTAGCGCGAAGTTCTCCATGTCCCTATTGTATCAGCCGTGACAGCCCTGAATTGCGCGGATGATGGCAAGAATTCCGGCGGACGTATGAGGGTTGTTTAAACACAAAGGCACAAAGGCACAAAGAAAGCCGGCATCAAAGATCATTTTCATGCCGGCTTTCTTTGTGCCTTTGTGCCTTTGTGTTTAAACAACCCTCATACCTCCTGACGTAGGTGCCTGAAACCTTGTCCGCCCATGTCAGGTGTTCGGGATCGATCGCTGCCCACAGGAATCCGAGCATCAGTGGCAGAATTGAAATCAGGTAGCCGAATCCGCGCAGGCACGCATACCGAGGATCGAGTGAAAAGTCTTCCTTGCTCACCACGGTGAGCCCCCGCTGTTTCATGCCGGGAGTCTGGCTGGCACTGAGCATGAACAAGAAAAAGTAGATAGCCAGCAGAAGCAGGTAGCCTGCAGCGTAGATTCCGGCAACGCGCCGGTCCAGCGAAAAGGCGTCGGGCATTTCAAGAGACGTGGCGATGACGAAAACCAGGTAAATCAAGGCCACGATGCCGAAGTCCGCAGCGCCCGCAACTGCTCGGGACGCCAGCAGTTCGCGTTGATATTCCGGAAAAGTAAAAGGCAAGGAATGTTCCGCTTCTTCGAAATCGAGCTGCGGCTGGCTTTCCTCGATGGAAATTACGGTACGCTTCGATTTACGCTCAACGTTTGGCATACTCACCGCTGTGATTCAATTTGCTATTGTTATTCTCTTTTTAGCGGGGACACAACAGGACCAGGTCACCATTGACGCACCAAAGCAGGAAAGAATCCAGAACCTTTCTCGCATCACAGGTCCTTTTGTCGTTACTTATCAAGACATTCGAGTGGAAGGTGACACGGCTACTTACGACCAGGAGACAAAACAACTGACTGCCGAGGGAAGCCTTCGCTTCACCCGCGGCGAGGAACACCTCGAAGCCGATCACATCAGCTTCAACATGGAAACGAAAGCCGGTGTTCTTACAAATGCTTCCGGTGAACTTGGGCCCGGCTTTTTCGTTACCGCTGAGGAAGCTCAGAGGATGGAAGATGGCATTTACTACCTGAAGAACGCCACCATCACGACGTGCGACGGGCCGCGGCCAGGCTGGACAATAGCGCTCGCCCGAGCCAAGGTCAATACGAACCGGCACGTCAGTGCCAGAAACTCGATATTCAAGCTGGAAAGCGTTCCACTGTTCTATCTTCCTTACCTCACAGTGCCGACAAGCAATCGCGATCGATCCACCGGATTCCTCATTCCTTCCTTCACAGCCACTTCGACAACCAAGGGCACAAGTCTGCGCGAATCGTTCTTCTGGGCGATCAATCGCAGTGCGGATGCGACGTTTACCGGTGAGTACTTTTCGAAGAGAGGCCCGGCGGGGAGAGTGCTGTTCCAGGCTGTTCCCAGCGACACTTCGCACATTACGGTGGATTCGCTCTTTGCAAAGGATCGCAAAGGGCAGGGAGGCCAGAGTGTGCGCATCCTGGCATTCGGCGACCTGAAGCAAAACCTTCGGGGCGTTGCCGATATGAACCTGGTCAGCTCAATCGTTTTTCGTCAGGTTTATGAAGACGGTTTCAACACCATTTCTTCGCCGATCGAGCATGAATTGGCGTTTCTCACTCGCAATCGTCCCGATGCGAGCATCAACGCCATCTACGACCGGCGCGTCACTTTTTTCGCCGATCAACCAAGCGTTTCGCTGCGAAAATTTCCCACTTTCGAAATTTCCGTTCCCGACAGGCCTTTAGGCCGACTTCCGTTGTACTTCAGTCTGGATACCGGATTCTCCGGTGTCGCTCGCAGGGATGCAGCCATCAGGGGCCCGACGTTTGTCGAGCGCTACGATCTGCATCCCTCTTTGGAAATCCCATTGATTCGGTCCGCGGCGTTTGACTGGAGTCAGAGGCTGGGGGTTCGGGAGACTATCTATACTCACTCGCTGGATCATCCGCAGGTCGTGAGCAAAGCGCTCAATCGCCTGTCCGTCGATTACACGTCGGAGTTTGCAGGGCCTCAGGCCGAGCGGGACTTTGGCAGATGGCGGCACGTGATCGAACCCAGTGTGGCGTATCGGTATGTCGGCGGAGCAGACCGTTTCCGCGAAACAATCGTTGTTGATGATGTCGATCTTGTGACGAACACAAACGAGGTGGAGTACGCTCTCACCAACCGGCTCTTCACAACGCGCGAGATCTTCTCATGGCGGCTTGCCCAAAAATATTTCTTCGATCCGACTTTCGGCGGTGCGATCGTGCCCGGTCAGCGGAACGTCTTCGCGCCTCTCCTCGATATTTCCGGATTTGCTTTTGCAGATGGGCGCCGCCGCGTTTCGCCGATCGTATCCACCATGCGGCTTTCGACCAGTGCGGCGACCTCGACCGATTTTCAAGTCGACTATGACACGCGCGACCATCTCTTTCGAAGCGCCGGTGTCATTGGCGGCGTGAATCGGGGACAGTGGCTGGGACAGATTTCGTACTTTTTCACCCGGCGGACCACCATCCAGACACCGAACAACCAGCTCCGCACAACCCTCAGCTACGGAAACAACCTGAAACCCGGACTCAGCGGGGCTTTCTCGCTTTCGTACGATGTGCAGCGCTCACTTTTCCAGGGTGCGGTCGCCCAGGTTGGCTATAATACGGACTGCTACGGTCTGATTTTCGAATACAGGCAATTCAATATCGGTGTCCGCAACGAAAGAAGTTTTGGCTTCGCATTCTCGCTGAAAAACCTCGGCTCGTACGGCACGATCAGGCGGCAGGAAAGACTTTTCTGAATGGCATTTCCGACACATCGCATGCGCCGGCTCCGGCGCAGTGAACGCTTCCGGAATCTGGTCCGCGAAACAAGGGTATCGCCGGAATCGATGATCTATCCGATCTTCGTATGTCCGGGTGAAAAGGTTCGCAACGAAATCGGGTCGATGCCGGGTCAGTTCAATATTTCGGTGGACAACGCCGTCAAGGTTGCGCGAGAGGCGGAGCAAGCGGGTATTGCCGGCATCATTCTTTTCGGGCTGCCGGAAGAAAAAGACGAGGTCGGTTCCGACGCCTGCGACGAGAACGGCATCGTTCAGAAAGCGCTTCGGGCCATCCGCGAGAACGTTCGCAGCCTGCTTCTTGTTACCGACATTTGCCTGTGCGAATACACATCACACGGACATTGCGGTGTTATCAAGCACGGCGATGTACAGAACGATCCCACGCTGAAGCTGCTGGCCGAGTCGTCGGTAAGCCATGTTCGCGCGGGTGCGGACATGGTGGCGCCTTCGGACATGATGGATGGCCGTGTGGCGGCGATCCGCCAGGCGCTGGATTCGGAAGGTTTTTCGAATACGCCGATCATGGCTTACGCCGCCAAATACGCCTCAGGTTTCTATGGCCCTTTCCGCGAAGCCGCCGGGTCGACCCCGCAGTTCGGCGATCGCCGAAGTTACCAGATGGATCCGCCGAACGCGCGCGAGGCCCTGCGAGAAATTGAGCTCGATATCGAAGAGGGGGCGGACATCGTCATGGTAAAGCCTGCCCTTCCATACCTCGACATCATTGCGCGCGCCCGCGAGCGGTTCGATGTTCCTCTGGCGGCCTACCAGGTCAGCGGTGAGTACGCCATGATCGAGGCCGCGGCACGCAACGGCTGGATCGAGCGGGAACGTATCATCCGGGAGGCAATCACGGCTATTAAGCGTGCCGGTGCCGATATTCTGATAACCTATTACGCTTTGGAATTAGCGAAAATGCTGGGGTAATTCGGGGACAGACGTATAAATCACCTAATTAACAATAACTACCATTTAACGTTAATTAGGTGATTTATACGTCTGTCCCCGAATTACCCCCAAATCCAATGAATCGCTCCGAAGAACTCTTCAATCGCGCGCAGAAGGTCATTCCGGGCGGCGTCAATTCGCCGGTGCGCGCATTCCGCGCAGTCGGCGGCAAGCCGCTATTCATCCAGCGAGGCCAGGGTTCTCACATCTGGGATGCCGACGGCAAGGAGTACATCGACTACGTCGGTTCCTGGGGACCGCTCATTTTCGGCCATCGGCCGCCGGAAGTGATCGAGGCTTTGAATCAAGTCCTCGAAATAGGCACGTCCTTTGGGGCTCCGACCGAGCGTGAGGTCGACCTGGCCGAGCTGATCGCAAAGCTTCTGTCTTCGGTCGAGATGGTTCGTCTCGTCAACTCCGGCACGGAAGCGACGACGAGTGCGATACGGGTGGCGCGCGGATTCACCGGGCGGGAACGGATCATCAAATTCGACGGGTGTTACCATGGCGCAGGCGACAGCCTTCTGGTCCGCGCCGGCTCCGGGGTGGCGACGCTCGGATTGCCTGACAGTCCAGGCGTTCCCGCAGGCCTTGCGGAGTTGACCACCGTACTTCCATTCAATGACGCGGAGGCGCTGAAAGACGAATTCGACCGCCGTGGCGGAGAGATCGCCTGTGTGATCGTGGAGCCGGTGGTTGGAAACAGCGGTTGTATCGCGCCGCAAACCGGTTATCTCGCACTGCTTCGAAATTTCACCCAACGCCACTCCTCCGTTCTCATTTTCGACGAAGTGATGACGGGCTTTCGCGTCGCCCTCGGTGGCGCCCAGGAGCGCTACGGTGTTCGACCGGATCTTACGACGATGGGCAAAATAATCGGCGGCGGCCTGCCGGTCGGAGCCTTTGGCGGACGCCGCGACATCATGAATCGCGTCGCTCCGGCCGGGCCCATCTATCAAGCGGGGACGTTATCGGGAAATCCGCTTGCCGTATCTGCCGGCCTCGCAACATTGAAGCGGTTACAAAAGGAAAGTCCGTATGAACGGCTCGAGGAGCTTGGCGCGCGGCTTGAGCGCGGTTTGCTGGAAGCCGCGGCCCGGGCCGGCGCAGCGGTGCGAGTGAATCGAGTTGGATCCATGTTCACGTTGTTCTTTACAGACCGCGAGGTCACCGATTTCGAATCGGCAAAGACGTCGAACACCCGGCTGTTCAATCGATTCTTCCACTCAATGCTCGATCAGGGCATTTATCTGCCGCCGTCCCAATTCGAGGCGGCTTTCCTCTCAGCTGCTCACACCGAGTCGGACATTGAGCGGACAGTCGATGCCGCAGGTAAGGCGCTGCAGCTATGAGCCGCACCATTGCGCCTTACGGTTCATGGGCGTCGCCAATCACGAGCTCTTTGCTGACGTCGTCGACAATCGGGTTGAGCGAAGTTTACTTTTCGAATGGCGTTGTCTATTGGCTCGAAGGGAGGCCGGAAGAATCCGGACGTGTGGTGCTCGTCCAATGTGCGGTGAATGGAAAACCCGTCGACGTACTGCCACCGGCTTTCAATGTGCGCACTCGGGCTCATGAGTACGGCGGCGGCGCATACACCGTTCACAACGGCACCATTTTCTTCTCGAATTTCAAAGATCAACGCCTGTATCGAAAAGAACCGGACTCCGACCCCACGGCCATCACACCGGAATCGCCCAGGCCGGGAAGTCTTCGATACGCGGATGGCCGCGTTACACCTGACGGAAGGACACTCATTTGTGTGCGCGAAAGGCACGAGGAGGGGCGTGAAGCAATCAATGAGATTGTGGCCGTACCGGCCGACGGATCGGGTGAGGTCAGGATCATCCTTTCCGGATACGACTTCTACTCGTTCCCCCGAATCAGTCCTGACGGACGCCGCCTGGCCTGGACCTGCTGGCAGCATCCACAGATGCCGTGGGATGGTACGGAACTGTGGGTAGGAGACCTGGGCCGCGATGCCTCGGTCAGCAGTCCAAGGCACGTCGCCGGCGGTCCGACGGAGTCGATCTTCCAACCGGAATGGGCGCCGGATGGAACACTGTACTTTGCCTCGGATCGCACGGACTGGTGGAATGTCTACGCGGAAAAGTCCGGCCAGATTGTTCCGATTTTCCAGATCGATGGGGACGTCGGCCTTCCTCAATGGCTCTTTGGCTATTCGCGGTATACCTTTCTGTCCGAAGGCCGGATTGCCTGCATCTACAGCCAGAAGGGTCTTGATTATCTGGCTGTTGTCGATGCCGTTGCAAATACCCTGACAACGCTCGACATCCCGTATAAGACAATCGGGAGTTTCGATTCGGATAAGGCGGACACGCTGTTTTTGACGGCGGCTTCGCCCACAGAGGCGCCCGCAAACGTATCGCTGGATGTGCGCAACGACACGCTTCACGTGCTTCGACGAAGTCTCACTGTAGAGATCGCCCCAGAGTATTTTTCAGAGCCGGAGCCGATCGAGTTTCCGACTTCCAATCGCCGAACTTCATTTGCGCTCTTCTATGCGCCGAAGAGCAAGGACTTCTCGGGCCCTCCGGGCGAGCGGCCGCCGCTGCTGGTGATCAGTCATGGCGGTCCCACGAGCGCGACAACTTCAGCTCTGAAGCTGAGCACTCAATATTGGACAAGCCGCGGATTCGCAGTCGTGGATGTGAACTACGGCGGCAGTTCGGGCTACGGCCGCGCGTATCGTGAGCGTCTCAAAGGGCAGTGGGGGATCGTGGATGTGGAGGATTGCATCAATGCCGCCCGGTATCTCGAAAAGCGTGGGGATGTGGACGGCAAACGCATGGCCATCCGCGGCGGAAGCGCCGGAGGCTATATAACGCTATGCGCGCTTGTCTTTCACGATGTCTTTGCGGCCGGCGCCAGTCACTTTGGCGTTGCGGATCTCGAGGCGCTCGCCAAGGACACGCATAAATTCGAATCCCGGTACTCGGATGGCCTGATCGGCCCCTATCCGGAAGCCGCCGAGCTTTACCGCCAGCGTTCTCCCGTGCACTTTGCCGATCGCCTGTCCTGCCCTGTGATTCTCCTGCAAGGCCTGGAAGATAAAGTCGTGCCGCCATCCCAGGCGGAACATATGATCTCCGCGCTGCGAGCCAGGCGCGTGCCTTTCGCCTACGTCGCATTCCCGACAGAAGGCCACGGCTTCCGCGAAGCGGCAAACATCCGGCGCTCCTTCGAAGCGGAGCTTTATTTCTACGCCCGGATCTTTGGGTTTACTCCGGCGGACCGTATCGATCCGGTTGAAATCGAAAACCTGTAGAAAATGGGTCGCAATTCGGGGACAGACGGTATTAAACACAAAGGCACGAAGGCACAAAGAAAGGCCGCTTCAAATGATCCTTTGCGGCCTTTCTTTGTGGCTTCGTGCCTCTGTGTTTAATACGTCTGTCTCACGGACGACGATACAGATGAACCGTGTGGGTTGTCGGGGTTTTGGCGCTGGCGACCTCGATAAAGTTGCTCTGAAGGAATTTTCCGTGCGCGTGCCAGAGCTGGTCGCCTTCTTCGGTGATGATCCATCGGACTTTGGGATCGAGCCTGACGATATTGGAATCCCAGTATTCCTGGTTCATTTCGTGCATAAAGCGCCGTATCGGAATACCCGTCGCCCACACGACGACGTGGACGATCCGTGTGTTGGTCATCACGAGACTGCTTTCGTCATGCCTCTCCTCCATGTCGGCCCGCAGCTTTTCAGAAACCTCGACGAAAGGCGGCATCCAGAAGCTCTGGTTGTGGATGGCCTCGGTATAAAAAAGGTTGCGCGTGAATTGCTGATAGATCGGTTCGTTGCTTGGAACAGGAATCGGATCCGGCAGGAAAAGAGGGGCCAGCAGGAACAGCGAGTACGCGCGGTGCCGATCCACCTGCCGGATGATGAAAAAAACAAACACGGCAGCAAACAACGCGACAGTCGAAGCCATGATGCTTCCATAGCGAACGTTCATCGTGGCCTGCGTGTCGTTTTCCAGCATGCCCGGCATGATGACCGGTACAGTGTTCGCATACAGGTTGAGAACGTAGAACGCGAAAAGAGCCAGGCAGCCCGACGCGAGTATCATTGTCGGACGCCAAGACCGCCGTCCGACCAGAATCAGGCTGAGAACCAGGCCGGCGACCGCGAGCCAGAGCACAGCCGGGTTCACGCAGTATGCCACATCGATAAAGTACGTCACCGCCGACTCCCACCACTTGCCCGCGGTTGGAAAATTCTGGTGTGATGCATAAGCCTCGGCGGAGCCGATGCCGTAGGTGAACATGAGCGGGTCATCGAAATAGATCATGTTGAACAGCATCCACAGCATCGGTCCGGTCACGGCTGCTCCCATGAAGAGGATGGTCGAAGCGATCCGCTGTTTTCGAGCAAGAAACGGCACGAGAACCACCATGGTGGCCGATATCGCCCAGCCTTCGTATCGCGTCAGTGTTCCGGCGAAAGCCATCAGGCAGGCCATGGCGAAAGCCTTCCAGGTGTCATCCTCAGTCCAGCGGACCATGTAATAGAGAAGACCCGTTGCGCAGAACACCATGAGCGGTTCGTTCTCCGGCGTCGAGAAGAGATAGATCAGCCGGGGATTCAGCGCAAAGAAGAGAAACGCGATCCAGCCCGCCATGCGGGATCCTGTCCACGCATAACCTGTCCGAAACAAGAAAACACTCGTCCCGATGTAACAAAGAACGCTGACAATGCTTCCGGCTGCTCCGCTTCTCCAGAGCACATCGATCCAGACGAAAGGCAGAATCAAAATGTGAGGCAGCGGAAGCCAGACCGTGCCGAACTGGCGGAGGCCGGGAGTGAGATTGTCGAAAATTCCCCGCGCTTTGTTGACGTGCGCGATTGCATCGATGTGGACGAATGTTTGATCCCGCCACAGAAAGAACAGGAAAGCATTCACGATAATGACAGCGGCCAGTACGCCGATAAGAGCATCATCCCGGTTTTCGGCAGCCGGACGCATGGTTCGATTGTACCCTGCAATCTTTGCCCAGCAGGGCACGAATTGCCTCGGACTCCCGCGGCCAAGGTGCAGCTAAGTCATTGATGCCAAGCTTGTCCGGCGGTGGCAGCCCCATTGCTTTTTATCGGTACCGGAGGAATGCAATGGCATTGCTGAAGATGGAGTATCAGTCCAACCTGCAGGACAGGCTGGAAGAGCTCGAGCGAAAGAATCAATTGCTCGAAGCCGAGATCGAGCGCCTGCGGATCTACAAGGACTACGCCTATACCGACGCGCTGACCGAAATCCCGAACCGCAGGTTCTACTACGAGCGGTTGCTCCAGGAAGTGGCTCGCTGCCGGCGAAACGGTCACTCTTTGACTTTGGCTTTGGTGGACCTGGACCATTTCAAGAACATCAATGACGAAGTGGGACATCGCGGCGGAGATCAGGTTTTGAAGTTCTTCTCTCAGCTCCTCCGCGTCAACCTCCGCCAGGAAGACATCCTGTGCCGCATTGGAGGCGACGAGTTCGCCATCATTCTTCCCGAAACGACACCCGAGCGCGCCATGGTTTATTTCGAGCGTGTGAAGAAGAAGCTAGACCAGATCGAGCTTTCCATCGATGGCCGGGCACGGCTCTCGTTGTCCTTCAGCTGCGGTCTGGCGGCATTCAAGCCGGAGTATTTACCCGAAGATTTGATCGAGGAAGCCGACCATTCGCTGTATTCCGCAAAGGCTCGCGGCCGCAATCGCGTGGTCGCCGCCAGTGCCGGCGCAGCTGCTCTTGTCAGCCAGGCCGTTCATTAGTGGAACTGTAACAGATTAAACACAAAGGCACGAAGGCAAAAGAGCTGACCAATGCTCAATTCCCAATTCTCAGCCGATTAATTCGGGGAATTGGAAGTCTGCCCCTAATTAATCGGCTGAGAATTGGGAATTGAGCATTGGTCAGCTCTTTTGCTACTTCCCGAGGGCCTTCTTCTTCCAAAGCTCCCAGGGGCGCTCATAACTGCGGTTTTCGCCGCTTTCCATTACCTTCCGGGCTTCCTCGGGATCCAGGTAAGTAATTTGTCCGCCGCCGAGACCCATCGCCTGGGCCTGAACCCTGGCGTTCAGCTCGAGATAAACACTGCGGCCAACGGCAAATGGCAACGCCGGACCGACGACCGCCACGCCATGCCCACGCATCAAAACTGCCGTCTTGTTTCCAAGCGTCTGCGCGAGCGCGCGGCCCTTCTGTGAATTGTTCACAAGCATGTCCGTCATTCCGGCCGTCTTGCGAATATCGAAAACCGGAAGGCCATCGCCAATAAACGCAGCCATGTGATAGACAGGCCGCAAAGGCACCGACGTCACGCCGAATGGGATAAGGGCCGCCGAGTGGCAGTGAGTCACAGCGTTTACGTCCGGCCGCGCCTTGTAGATCTCCCCGTGGATGAAGCGCTCGGAATACTGGGCGCGGTTACTGGCATTCACAGGATTGCTGTCGAGATCGTATTCGATGATATCGGCCGCAGCGACCAACGCCGGTGCCAGAGAGCGCGACAAAAGAAATCGGTCAGGGTTCCGGTTGTGCCGGACGCTGACGTGGCCGAAGGCGTCGACGATGCCTTCCTGGGCGAGAATTCGGTTTGCCGCAATCAGGTCCTCGAGCAGTACGGGATCGACTGGGCCGGCGGATGCCGGAGTCTGCTGGGCTATTACTCGGCGGGCGGGACCGAATAAAATGCCCGCCGCCACTAACGTAGATTTTGTTAGAAATTCACGCCGTGCGAGATGCATTGGGCTCTCCTTGGTGAGCCCAATCTTACTCTGTTTGCGGCCGTGAAAGATCCTTAAACATGAACGCGGGCTAAAGCCCGCGACTACATTTGGGATCAATGTTCGGCCCGAATGTAGTCGCCGGGCTTTAGCCCGCGTTCGTCGAAGTTGGCCTGCCAGCTACTTTACGAGGAGCAACTGTCCGGCATGAATTGCGGAATTGCGCAGGTTGTTCTTGTCCATCAGGTCGGCAATACTCAGGCCGAACTTCTGAGCGATATCCCAGAGGGTGTCGCCTTTGCGGACCTTGTACCGGTCTGCCGGAGAAGCTTTGGCGGTTTGCACCTTCGGTTTTGCTGCAGCCTTTGAAGCAGCAGCCCTGGTTGTTGTCGCCGACTTCGTCGCGGGTGTATCGAGCGTGAGTTGCCCGAAATACTGTTCGTAACTCTGGTAAACCTCGACCGCGGCCAGAAACTCCGTATAGAAGTTCATCGAAGCGTAACCGAACAGCGGTCCACGATAATCCTTGATGATCGTCGTGATATCGGCGCCGACGGCAGTCTGCGCCCGCATCATACCGCCCCTGCCGTGATTGTAAGCCGTAATGGCCACGGGCCAGGAACCAAGTGCATCAAAGTTGCCGCGCAACAGACGGGCAGCCGCCACGGTCGCCTTCGAAGGATCAAGACGCTCGTCCAGCTTTCGGGTGACATTCATGTAGAGGCGTCCGGTGCCGCGCGTAAATTGCCAGATTCCAGCCGCACCGACTTTCGACAACGATCTATTCTCAAATGACGATTCAACGAGTGGCAGCAAAGCGATTTCTTCAGGCACGTTCTGCTTTGTAAAAATCTCGCGGAATGCGTCGATGTAGCGGCCCGAACGAATGACGCCGTCGCGGAAGCGCTCCTTGATTCCAAGTTGCGTGTGAACATTCTCGGACAATTCGTCAAGCGCCGCAGGCGTGAGCGGAACAGAATTCGAGACGATGGAGTCGCGAACCTGCTTTCCGATGGAGCTCAGGTTGTCCGGTGTATCTAAATTGTCGCGAATCTCTTTAATCGCGTGCTGAACGGTCGAAATCCTCGACCGAGCGTCGTCCGGACTGGCAATGTCATAGATGAGGTTCACATTGATGCGATCGTGGATGATCACATCCTTCTCGCCATACTGCGTGTAAACCTTCTTCCAGAACTCGATCCGGCTCTCGAGACCGTCCTTCGGAAAATCCAATCGTTCGGCGAGGGCCGGTGCCGCGAGCGCCAATACTGCAACGATTATTTTTGGAAACCTCAACCTCATGTCCTGTTCACTGCTCCTTGCATTAAGGCATCCTCGCCTTAAAAAACTGGCGGCATTTTACCACAGAGCCATTTGACGCAAGAGCTTTTGAGCCGCAACCAGCAACGGGTCCCAAAGATTTCCGTAGGGCGGGGAGTAGGCCAGGTCGATCTGCGCCAGTTCATCCACCCGCATGCCGGCCGTAATGGCCGTGGCTGCCACGTCAATGCGCTTCGAAGCTTCTCCGTAGCCCACAACCTGGGCTCCGATAAGCTTCCTGCTCTCGCGCTCGGCTATCAGCTTGACCCAGATCTTACGGGTCGTCGGATAGTACGGCGCGCGGTCCAATGCTTCTATGCGCGCCGAAACCACCGGGATACTTTCAGCAGCCGCTTCCCGGGAACTCAAGCCGGTTCGGCCGACCGCAAGGTCGAAGACCTTCAACACCGTGGTGCCGACCGCGCCCAGGAACTTGGTCCGCCGAGCCGCCAGATTGTCGCCGGCAACTCGTCCCTGCTTGGCGGCGACAGTCCCTAAGTAGTGAAGTATCGGTCGCCGTCGTATCGCACAATAGGTCTCGGCGCAGTTTCCTGCCGCAAAAATCGTTGGCACGTTCGTTTCCATATAGGAATTGACCGAAATTGCGCCGGTTATACCAGTCTGGATACCGGCTCCGTCCGCCAGGTCCACATTTGGAGCCACTCCGGTGTCGAGCAGTACCATATCCGCCGGGCTGATACCCAGGCCAGTTGCGGTTTTTACGCCCGTAACCTGGCCGTCGGCCCCGGTCAGTGCCAAAACCTTGGCTCCTACCGACAAGGTCACGCCAAAACGCTGGAGTTCGTATTCGATGATCTGGGCCATGTCGTGGTCGATGCCCGGCAGGACCTGGGGCTCCCGTTCGAACAAGTGCACCGTTTTGCCGGTCGCCTGCAGGCATTCGGCGACCTCAAGGCCCACATATCCAGCCCCGATGATCGCTACCCGCTGCGCCTTTTCAAGCGCTTCATTGATGCGTATCGCGTCCTGAAGATCGATGATCGTAAAAACGTTCTTCAGGCCAGTCCCGGGAACGTTGGGCAGTTTCGGCTTCACTCCCGTCGCGATGAGCAGCCGCTCGTAGGAAAACTCCACCCGCTCGCCCGTGTCCGAACGGGTTCCCATCACTCGCTTCCGCGCCGGCGAGATTTCGTCCACGCGAGTGTTGTTGTGAACTTTGATTCCGCGCTCCTTCTCGAAGGATTCGGGGGTGTACGAGACCAGATCGCTCGACTCCACCATCTTTGCGAAATAGTAGGGAATGCCACACGTGCTGTAGGAGATATACGGACTCTTCTCGAGGACGGTGACATTCAGGCGGGGATCCACTCGCTTGGCGCGTGATGCGGCAGTCAGTCCTGCCGCATTGCCCCCGATGATGAGAATGTTTTGCACTACGTATATTGTTCCCGCGCTTTGATCCAGGAATTTGGATCGCTCTCGCCTGTTCGCTCGATCGCGAGGTGATGGTCACTCCATTCGACGACCTGTGTTCTTTCCAGACCGGATGCGCGCACCAGGCCTTCCAGTTCCTGTCGCGTATACGCGCCCCGCAACGCGGTTTCGACATGTTGTCGCATCCGGCTGCCGTATCGCACGCTGTGCTGTTCGATCCGTTTTGTCATTTGCAACCGGCCGGGGCGTTGCAGATCTCGGATCAGAAGCGCGCCCTTCGGCTTTAACACGCGGTTCACCTCACGGAGCACGACGACCGGATCGTCGAAAGAGTGCAGAACCGAATCGGAAACGACGAGATCGAAATATGCCGTCTTTAGCCGCATCCGCCTCGCGTCTCCGACCTGAAAGAATCCGCGCTCGTTCAGGCCCCAGGCAGTGGCGGTATCGCGAGCCCGCTCGATCATCTGGGATGAGCTGTCCACTCCTATCGCGTAAAAGTTCTCATTCTGCCACAGGATTTTGAGAGCGATGAGCCCAACACGCGTACCGACATCAAGAATCATTCCGCCGTCAACGCCGAGACCCATGGCACGCTGAACGAAGTCGTCCTCGAGCCGGGTGGAATATTCGAGCGCCCGCGAGTCGATGAATGCGTCGACCTGCTCCGGCGTCTCCAGTTCCGCAGATTCGACGCGGGCCGGATGCGTAAGGCGGGAAAAGATGCTCATTTGCTGTCGGCGTCAACAACCCGAACAACCACCTCAACGGGAATCGGCGGTGCGGACCGCAGAAACCGATCGACCTCTTCCATGAGCACGTTGTGCTGGACCATGTACTTCGCTTCTTTCCAAAATGCCACAACGTTGAAGTAGAGCGCAGCGGCTGCAAGCAGGCTGTGGACAAAGGCAGGAATGACTCGCGTGTCAACGCCGCCACCCAGGATCAGGGTTGCCATCGTGAACAGCATGGCCCAGAGGGCAGGCGGGAACACCCTGGCTTTGAATACCTTCGTACGCTGGATGAATTCCTTGCCCGGGGGATGATTCGCAACCAGATCTTTCACCTGCTTGCCCGTGCCGATGAAGTAGAACATCGTCATACTCTGCGCGAGCGTTACGAGAAACGTCGTGAAGAACCCGAAAAGGAAATGCTGGCCAAGGCCTTCGCGGCCTACCATCATGAATCCCGTAAAGACCGTAATAATGAAGCAAACAATGGAAACTAATGATGCTGTCAATAAACCAAGTACCATGAGCGAAGTTTAGCACGTCAACTTTTGGGAAACCGGGGCCCCGAACTGTAGCGGCGGTCATAGACCGCCGCTCAGTATGGACGGATGGAAAGATCACAATACATTGTGTGCGGGGCTAATCCCGGGATCTAGCTATTGTAGGGATAGCGCCATTATGCTATTAAAGTTGCGTGCGTCGAGTGTTTGTTATCTGCACGCTCCTGTTTCTTTCCGCCTGCGGGCCCAAGAAAGTTCAGGTCCAGGTTCCCCAGCCTACTTCGACACCCTCCCTTTCTTCGAATGAGTTGGAAGGCAACGCGTCATATTACGCCGAACCCTACCACGGCCGGCGTACGGCCAGTGGCGAGATCTTCGATTCGTACAAGGAATTGACGGCGGCCCATCGGACGCTGCCGTTCAACACGCTCGTGCGAGTGACGAACAAGACGAACGGGAAGGAAGTGGACGTGAGGATCAACGATCGCGGTCCGTTCATCGATGGCCGCGTGATCGATCTGTCGCTTCGTGCGGCACGCGAGATCGATCTGGTGCGCGCCGGCGTGGCGCCGGTGAAGCTGAAGGTTATCCAGGAAGGCGAAGTTGCCCGGACGGTTTATTGCGTGCAGGTCGGCGCATTCGAGAATCTTCGAGCCGCGGAAGTCCTGAAGCAGCAGTTGGAAAACAAATATCCGGGTGTCACCGTCCAGACTTTTGTCGGTGAGACGACGATTTATCGAGTGCGTATCTGCCGCGAGCCGGACATTCAAGCCGCGCAGAAGCTGGCCGGTCAGCTAAGGAAGGACGACCTGAAACCGTTTATTGTCCGAGTGAACTAAAATGATGTGAAAAACACAAAATCTGACCAATGCTCAATTCCCGATTCTCATCCGATTGGAATTGGGAATTGAGCATTGGTCAGATTTTGTGTTTTCACACCATTTTGCTCCCTGCCGAACATCTCGTTCTTCAAATTTTCTTTGGATGTCCAGCACCAGGTCGTTCTTGTTGCGGCGCCAGTTCGGCGCGACGAGCAGGCCGAAAGGCGCTTCGCCGAACATGCGCTCGATGACGATTCCCGGATCGAGCCGTTCTACGAAATCGCAAAGCAGGTCCAGATATTCGCCATAGCCCAGCACTCGAAACGGTTTGCGCGAATATTCGGCCGCCAGGGCCGTTCCCCGAACGATGTGCAGATGATGGATCTTGAGCGCATCCACCCGGAGGCGCGACATCTCATCCGCCATCGCAAGCCACTGCTCGCGCGTCTCCCATGGAAAGCCCAGGATCAAGTGCGCGCCGATGTGGATCGGCCGTCCGCGTGTGAGTTCCATCGCCCTTAGAAACGCGCCGTAATCGTGGCCGCGATTCACCCGCCGAAGCGTTTCGTCGTAAATGGACTCCACGCCAAATTCCAACGACACGAAAGTTCGCTGCGCGATTCCTTCGATCATTCGGATCTTTTCTTCATCGACGCAATCCGGGCGCGTCCCGATCGCCAGTCCAACGACTTCAGGGTGATCGATTGCATCGGTATAGAGTTGCCGGAGATGCTCGATTCCGGCGTAGGTATTCGTGAAGGGCTGGAAATAGATGATGAACTTGTTCGCCTGAAATCGTTTACGGATGTATTCGATGCCTTCCCGAACCTGGTCGCGGATGGGATCGGTCTTGATCGCGGAAGGCGGACGAAACGAGTTGTTATTGCAGTACGCGCATCCGCCGACGGCAACCGTTCCGTCGCGGTTGGGGCAGGTAAATCCCGCATCGACGATGACTTTGTAAACGCGCTCGCCGAACTTTTCCTTCAACCAGCGGTTGTAGCTCTGGAAGCGTTCTAGTTTCGCCACCTTCTCCATTTGGGCGCATCGTCGTCATCGCGGTGCCGCTCGTTGTAGTAGACCTCGAACTTTCGCCGCAGGCGGTTGCGCTGCCACCGGTCGTAGCGGTGCCTGATGTCACCGAACAAACGCCCGCCTCGAAGGTAGACCAGGCCGCAAAGCATGCCGCCCAGGTGCGCGACATTGGCGATACCGCTGCCGCTGGCAGATAGCGATGAGAAGAAGGCCATGCCGCCAAGCAGCAGAACGAACCATTTGGCGGGGATCGGAAAGATGATGAAGATGATGATTCGATTCGGAAAGAGAATCCCGTAGGCCGCCAATACTCCGTAAATCGCACCCGATGCGCCAATGGTCGTGACGAAGGAATTCGGCGATAGCAAAACCGACAGAAGTCCAGCCCCGATACCGCAAATGAAGAAGAACTTCGTGAACTGGCGGCTACCCCACAGCGCTTCGAGTTCGGAACCGAACATCCACAGGCCGAGCATGTTGAAGATGAGGTGGAACGGCTGGCCGGTTGAATGGAGAAATATGTAGGTCACCAGTTGCCATAGGTGGAAGTTGTGCGTCACCTGGGCCGGGCTGAGACCAAACTTGGAGATAAACGAGGAATCGATAAGCTCGACGAAGAACGCAATGACGCAGCTAATGATGAGGATCTTAACTGCCGGCGTCCACGGTCTGAAGCCGAGTCCCGAAAACGTTGAGCGATAGCGTGACGACACTTTTTTCTGTTCCTATTTGCCGGTTCGCGGCCGGATGAACCAGCCGGCGTAAAATAAACCTGCCCCGAGCGAGGCAGTTTTCATCAATGGTCCCATCTGGCCAAAATAAAGTAACAAAGCTTCGCCGGTTAGAATAAGTCCCAGCAATTGGAGACCCATTGCGGCGTAGTAGCGTATCATCTTAAAAATTCTATCATGCGTGTAGCGTGATAATTCGGGGACAGACGTATAAATCACCCAATTAGCGTTCAAAGCCACTTCATTTGCTAATTGGGTGATTTATACGTCTGTCCCCGAATTATCACGCGGCGGAGGTGGATATGGAATTCAAAACGGTCCGCGTTGAGATTCCTGAGGGCGCCAATATCATTCTGGGCCAAACGCACTTCATCAAGACGGCGGAAGACCTGTATGAAATCCTTTCGGGGTCCTCACCTCACATCAAGTTCGGTGTGGCGTTTACCGAGGCGTCGGGCCCTTGTCTGATACGGCATGAAGGAAATGATGAAGGCCTCACCAGGGCCGCGGTCGGCATTTTGCAGAATATCGGGGCGGGACACGTATTTGCGATCCTTATTAAAGAGGCGTTCCCGATTAACGTCCTTAATTCCGTGAAGATGTGCCAGGAAGTCTGCCGGATCTATTGCGCGACGGCGAACCCGCTCGAGGTCGTCGTGGCGGAGACCGAGCAGGGTCGTGGGATCATGGGCGTGGTCGACGGTGCGTCCCCCAAAGGTATCGAGCAGGATTCCGACAAAGCTGCGCGCAAGGAGATGCTGCGCAAGTTCGGCTATAAGGTGAAGTGATCGCGGCCTGGAAATTGGTTCTCAGCTTCCTTATCGGTTCCATCCCGTTCGCGAAGGTTGCGATGCTGGGCACAGGAATCGATATAACCAAAGTCGGCTCGAAAAATCCCGGATTCAACAACGTCCTTCGCGTTTCCAGCAAATGGCGCGCGGCGATCGCGCTCGTCGGGGATATATCTAAGGGTTTCATCGCGCTGTGGCTGCTCTCCGGTGGATGGCTCGTCGGCATTGCTTCCGTTATCGGACACTGCTGGAGCCCCTTCCTCAAATTCAACGGCGGCAAGGGTGTTGCCACTACAGTCGGAGTGCTGCTCTTTCTCGAACCGCGGATCACGCTGATTTGTCTGCCGCTTTACCCGGTGCTTCGCGTCGTCGGGCGGAAGGCGCGCTGGAAGCAGGAAGGCGCGATTGCATCGCTTTCAACGATGCTTCTTATTTCCATATTGGTGGGGAATTACGCTTACGTCCTGCTCGCCATTGTTTTCATCCGGCACATCCCCAACTTGCGGGACCTCATGGCATCAAAACGCGAATAGCTTGCGGCAGGATGGACACCTCGATCGGCAGGCGCCCGAGGGGTTCACCGTCGATCTCGATCAGAGTGGTGTCGCGGGAGTCTGCCTGCACCCGCTTCGCGCGATAAGATTCCACCCTGGGATGGCTATAGATACCGCCGTTGTAGAGCACCGGCAGGCCCTTCACGAGTTCCCACAACGACAGGTAATGGATCACGGTGAGATCGACCATTCCGTCTTCGACTGATGCGCCGGGGCAGATCCACATTCCAGCGCCGTGATACTGCCCATTTCCGACGGCGACGTTGGTGATCTTGGCCTCGACCGTCGTCGAGTCGTCGAGCCTGAGCGTCACCGAATTCCCGGCGAAGGCCTGTGCTGTCCGGATCGTGGCAAACAGAAATGCGATATTCCCGCCCAGCGGTTTGCTTGACCGATTGGCCCTCGCCGCGACCAGACCTCCCATTCCGAAGCTTGTAACGTTGACCGAATAGCGCAGCGCGCTCGTCCCATCCATTCTGGTGTAGCGCACTCTCATGATATCGATCAGGCGCGGCGCGCCAGTGTGAATGACCGCCGCAGCGCTTCTCTCGTCGGGCGGCAAATTCAACATCCTCCAGAAGTCGGAACCGGTTCCGCGCGGGATAATCCCGAGTGTTGCCTCATTCGAGATCAACCGCTCATTTTCGAAGAAGCCATTTACGACTTCATTGATCGTTCCATCGCCTCCAACCGCAATGATGGTGGTCGCACCGCTCTTGATCGCATTCGCCGTCAGCTCGATGCCGTGTCCGGGCGCCCTGGTCTCTAGCGTCTCGATTGTTCCCGGCAACTGCGTCCGGACTCTCGCCCACGTCTCCTTCGTTCGTCCACGCGCAGATTCCGGATTGAGAATCGCGACCGTTCTTGCCATCGTCGCCGGCATTCTGCTGATGTTTAAGCCTTCCCGGCGATACCTGGCTGCGGCTCGTCGTCCGGCTGATCATCGGCCAGTTGATTTACTCGCTTATAGCCGCCATCACAGCCGCTTGCGATGAACGCGGGCTAAAGCCCGCGCCTACATTCGAGTCAGGGTCAGGCCCAAATGTAGTCGCCCAAATGTAGTCGCGGGCTTTAGCCCGCGTTCAGTACTTCGGAGTGACACCCAAATTCCAGAGGAGAAATGAATCGATGTCCGCCGTCTGTTCGATGCTCTTGGCGGTGTTGCTCGCACCGTGACCCGAATTGGTATCGATTCGAATCAGCACGGGATGGTCGCCGCCCTGGCCGTGCTGCAGCGCCGCGGCATATTTGAAGGAATGAGCGGGAACGACACGGTCGTCGTGATCCGCGGTCGTGATGAACGTGGCCGGATACTTCGCCGCTTCCTTGATGTTATGTATCGGTGAGTAAGCACGCAGCACCTTGAACTCCGCTTCGTTGTCGCTCGAGCCATAATCGGCGACCCAGTTCCAGCCGATCGTGAACTTGTGGAAACGCAGCATGTCCATCACACCGGCCTGCTGGATGACAACCTTGACCAGGTCCGGCCGCTGATTGGCGAGCGCGCCGACCAGCAGACCGCCATTCGAGGCTCCCTGGACCGCGAGCCGCTCGGATGATGTGTACTTATTGGCGATCAGATACCCGGCCGCCGCAATGAAGTCATCGAAGACGTTCTGCTTCTTCAGCTTTGTCCCGGCTTCATGCCACTTCTCGCCGTACTCGGCGCCACCGCGGATGTTTGCCGACGCGTAGAGAACCCCCTGCTCGAGAAGGGCCAGCCGCAGCGGACTGAATGACGGCGGGATGGTATTGCTGAATCCCCCGTACCCATAGAGCAGCGTGGGATTCTTGCCGTCCAGCTTCAGCCCCTTCTTATGCACGAGAAACATCGGGACGCGCGTGCCGTCTTTGCTCGTGAAGAAGACCTGCTTAGTCTCGTAGTCGGTGGACTTGAAGTCCGGAATCTCGGGCATTCGAAACAACGTGGACTTACGAGTAGCGATGTCGTAACGGTAAATCGAAGGCGGCACGTTGAACGACTGGAAGGTATAAAAGATGAACTTATCGTCATGCTTCCCGGCGAAGCCGGACGCGGTTCCGAGCCCCGGCAGCGTGATTTCATTCTCCAGCTTCCCGGTGAGATCGTAGACGTACGCGCGCGTCGTGACGTCTTTCAGGTAGCTCGCGAAGAGCTTGCCGCCCGCGGTGCCGACGGTTTCGAGCGGTTCAGCTTTTTCCGGCAGCACGACCTGCCAGTTCTTTTCTTCAGGATTCTTTGGATCGACCAGAACGACCTTCCAGTTCGGCGTCTTCCTGTTGGTCTGGATCAGAAATTTGTCGCCTATATTGTCGATGGCATAGTAGTGGTCGTCGCCGATCTCGGGAATCAAAGGAATCCACTTCTTGTCCGTCTTCGCGTTGTCGCGAACGAAAAGGGCTTCCCCCTCCTTGCCCTTACCTCGATCGGAAATGTACAGGATTGCAAAACGTTCATCTTCGGTCGTCTGGACCTGATGGAACCGCTGCGGGTTTGCCTTGTCTTCGTAAACCAATTCGTCCTGCGCTTGAGGTGAGCCGATGTGGTGGTAATAGACCTTGTGATCGTCATTCGACGAGGTCAGTTCCTTGCCCTCCGCCGGAGCATCGTAACGGCTGTAGTAAAAGCCATTTCCCTGCCACGCGAGGTCTGAAACCTTGACCCACTTCAGCAGGTCGGACAGAGTCCTCCTTCCTTCGATCTCCATCACGTGCACATCGCGCCAATCGGATCCGCCCTGCGATATGCCATATGCGAAGTATTTGCCGTCTTTCGAGAGAGCAAATTCGGCCAACTGTGAAGTGCTATCGGCCGAGAACTTGTTCGGATCGATCAGCAATTCCGGTGTTCCTTCCAGGCCTTTCTGCATGTAGAACACGCTCTGGTTTTGAAGTCCGTCGTTCTTGGCGAAGAAGAAATGTTGGCCGTTTCTGAACGGAGCGCCGTACCTGGGATAGTTGAAGAGCTTTTCGAGCCGCGCCTTGATTTGCTTACGATAGGGAATCTTGTCGAGGTATCCGAACGTGACCTTGTTTTCTGCCTCAACCCACTTCATAGTCTCGGGTGCATTGTCGTCTTCGAGCCAGCGGTAGGGGTCCTCGACCTTCACACCGAAGTAGGTGTCGACGTGATCGACTCGTCTTGTGTTGGGGTATTGAAGTTTTTGAGCCATAAGTGGTACGCAAACCAGCACCACTATGATTATCACGGCCGAAAATGCTCGTCGCATGGAATTTATCTCCTTACATGCGCATTTAGAATATCAGAACCGCGTGACAATCTCCGGCGGTCATAGACCGCCGCTACAATGGGAAGCTATAATGCGGAACGCTCTATGAACAAGGCCGCGTTCTACGACCTGGACGGCACACTATTATCCTGCAATCTGGTCACGACTCATGCGTACTATGCCCGCAACGAGCGCTCGCTGCTGAAAAGCGTCTACCAGATTACGAAAGTTCTGTTGAGCGTGCCGCTTCTCTTCGGGCTCGACTTGTACTCGCGGTCTCTCTTCAATGTCTTTGCATTTCGCGCCTATCGTGGAATGCATCGAGACAGGCTCATCGGCCTGGCCGACGATCTCTTCGAGGTCACGCTCAAACCGTCGATCTTTCCGGGCGCCGATGCCCTGATCCAGACCACCCGCAATCTCGGCTACCGTAACGTTCTGGTCACCGGCACCCTCGACTTCACGATCCGGCCCATCGCGCTGCATTTCGGCATTGAAGAAGTCATTTGCAACCGCCTGGAGTTCAAGAACCATATCGCCACCGGGCGCGTGCTTCCACCGCTGCTGGCCGAAAACGAAAAGGCCAAGAGCATCCGCCAGTACGCCGCGCAGGAGGGCATCGACCTCAAGGAGTCCTGCGCCTTCTCTGACAGTTCGGCCGACGTGCCGATGCTCACGGCTGTGCGCTATCCCGTTGCGACCAATCCCACGCGCAGGCTTCGCCGCATCGCCCTGCATAACCACTGGCCGATTCTCGAACTTCGCGAAACTTCTTCGAAATTCCCGCCGTTCCTCAGGACAGTCAAGGCTCTCTGATGAAATCGCTAACTAACTGGCGATGGAATGCCGTTCGCGGCGAATACGAAGAGGGCGGTCCGCCGCCGCTCCAGGGAACCGGCGAGATCTCCGCAATCGATGCCTTCCGCACTGGGACGGTCCTGCTTCTTGGCGGCACGGGTTTTGTCGGCAAGGTTCTGCTGGCAATGCTTCTCGATCGATTCCCGGAACTGAAACATCTGGTGGTCCAGGTGCGCCGCAAAAAGAACCTGTCCGGCGACCAGCGTTTCTATTCCGATGTCCTGCAATCGCCGCCATTGCGCGCGATCGTCGACCGCATCGGCGGGGAGGAGGTCATTCGGCGGAAGGTCGAAGTCGTGGAAGGCGATCTTGACCAACCTCTCTGCGGCATATCTCCGGAACAACTCCGGCAGCTCACGGGGCAGGTTGATGTTGTGGTGAATCTGGCCGGTGTCGTCGATTTTGATCCGCCGGTAAACGAATCGATCGAGCCGAACGTTTACGGCACGCAGCACGTCATCGAACTGGTGAAGTTGCTCCACGCGAAGCTGGTTCACGTTTCAACTGCGTATGTGGCTGGGAAGAAAAACGGGCGCATCTCCGAAGACATTCCGATCGAAGGTTACTTTCCGCTGCGTGGCGAAAACGGAGACGAACGACGTTTCTCTGTCACTCAGGAGTTGAAGTGGTACGAGGAGTTTGTCGAGGACACGCGCCAGAGCCGGCTCACGAACTCGCGCCCCGTTCGCGAGCGGCTGCGCGAGGGCGGCATGAATCAGGCGGAGCACTGGGGCTGGACGAACACCTACACGTATACGAAGAGCATGGGCGAGCAGTTGATTGCACAGACGCCCGGACTGACGTATGCAATCGTCCGCCCCGCGATCGTCGAATCGTCGCTCCGGTTTCCCTTTCCTGGTTGGAACGAAGGCTTTACGACATCCGCACCGCTGGTATTGATGGGAGGCGAAGGGGTGAAAGGCTGGCCGGTCCAATGTGGCCCGCTCGAGATCATCCCTGTCGATCTTGTCGCCGCCGGCATTTTGATTGTGACTGCCGCCGTCTTATGTGGAAAGAACAAGCGTGTCTATCACCTTGCGTCGGCGGACGAGAACCCGATCCTGCTGCCCCGCCTCGTAGCGTTCCTTGGAATGAACTCGCGGTATAAGCACAAACACAAGAAGAGCGGCAGCCGGATAGCGAACGTATGGAAAGCATACGTGGAAACACAGGTCATTACGGACAAATCGCTGCAGTCTCGCCGTGCCCGGCTTCATGGCGGCCTCGATGTGATCCACGCCGTGCTGACCCTCGGCAAGACGCTTTTCGGCCCCGAAAAGATTGGCCCCTACCTCAAGCGCCTCCGCGATACGCGCCGGCAAATCCGCCAGCAGGAAGTCACACTCGACAAGTTCCTTCCGTTCATGTTTCACAATAGCTTCGTCTTCGAAACCCGGAACGTCCGAGAAGCCGCTCGCATGCTTACCAACGAAGACCTGAAGCGCCTCAAGTGGGATCCCGAAACCATCGACTGGGCGGACTACTGGGTGAACATTCACACAAAGGGAATCGAAAGGTGGATCCGCCCGGTGTTTGCCGCGTCCCGAAAAATGGGATCGTAAAAGGAATTAGCTGTAGCTGGCCGCGGAAGGGCGCGGGCTGAAGCCCGCGACTACATTTGGGGATCAACGCGTTTCCAATGTAGTCGCGGGCTTTAGCCCGCGCCCTTCCGCTAGCAGCACTGACACTTCATTGGGCCATGACCCTCGCTGAGGATGCGGCCGTCATTGCCGACGAGAGCAATTCCAAGCACGCGGCCATCTTCGAGCCTCAACGCCAGTGTGGATCCACTTAAACCCCCGGAATCCGTGCTCGCGTCGAAGTCAATCGATCCTTCGATTCGGTGCAGGCCGGGAATCGGCAAGCCGGAGCTCTCAACCATGCCCTGGTACCGGCTGATGCGATAGCTTACCCGCCGAAACGTCTCTCCGTTCACTATCAGCTCTCCGACACCGGCGCACTCTTCGACAAGTTTCATCATGCAGCTTATTCTAACCCGTGAAGTCATAGGGGTGATCATGGCAGAATGACGCAATGCCAATGAATCATCCCGTAGCTGTTCCCGATTTCCTCTACGGCACCGCCTGGAAGGAAGATCGCACGGCGGCCCTTACCGAGCTTGCGCTGCAGATGGGCTTCCGGGGCATTGACACGGCCAACCAGCGGCGGCACTACTTCGAAGCCGGCGTCGGTCAGGCGCTGGCCGCTGCCTACCAGGCTGGAGTTGTCACGCGGTCCGATCTTTTCCTGCAGACGAAATTCACGTATCAGCCGGGCCAGGACCACCGGTTGCCTTACGACCCCGACGCCGATCTTTCCACTCAAGTCGCTCAGTCGATGGCCAGTTCGTTGGAACACCTCGGGACGGACTACGTCGATTGTTATGTGCTGCACGGGCCTGCCTCCGGCTACGCCTGGACCGACGCGGATACCGAGGTCTGGACCGCAATGGTAAAGGAGCGGGATGCCGGCCGGACGCGTGTGCTCGGCGTCAGCAATGTTTCACGACGGCACCTCATGCAAATGACGGCCGTGCACGCAGAAGTTCCTGCGTTCGTTCAGAATCGCTGCTTTGCCCGCCTCGGCTGGGATCGCGATGTGCGATCGTTTTGCCAGGATAGAAAAATCATGTATCAGGGCTTCTCACTGCTCACTGCAAATCCGGAAGTGCTGCGCCATCCGGTCGTGGCCGGCCTGGCGGCGCGCAACAAGGTTACGCCGGCCCAGATTGTGTTCCGCTTCGCGCAGGCCGTGGGGATGCTGCCCTTGACCGGCACCTCCAGCGCCGAGCACATGAAACAAGACCTGGCCAGCCGCGATATCGCGCTCTCCTCCGACGAGGTTCTGACGATTGAGTCGCTCGTCGGCTGATGGCTGAGTAATTCGCCCGGCCCCTCACAGAACTTTGGCTACGACGATTGTGCGATCATCATTCAGAAATTTGCCGGCGAACGCGTCGGCGTCCTTCAGAATCCAATCCCTCAATTCCTGTGCGGGCAGCTTCATGCCGCCGAGAATCGAGGAGCGCAGGCGCGCTTCACCAAATTCCTCGCCTGTCGAATTCGTCGCTTCCGTAATGCCGTCTGTAAAAAGAATCAGAGTATCTGACGGCAAGAGTTGAATGGTGTCCTGCTGATAGGCGGCCTCCGGCAACGGACCTAACACGGTGCCGCCAACCTCCAATCGCTCAAATGCTCCCGATCGAGCGAGCAGCGGCGGATTGTGGCCGGCATTGACGTAAGTCAGGGAGCGGTCGGTCTCGTCATAGACCGCGTAGAACATGGTGATGAACCGGCTCTCCTGTGTCGAAGCATGCATGAGCCGATTGAGATGTCCGGCGAGTTGCCCGACTGCCATACCGTACACGGGTGAATACGTTTGAAGTCTGCCCTGCAGGCTGGCCATAAGCAGGCCGGCCGAAACACCCTTGCCCGAAATATCCGCAATGGTGATTGCAAGCTTTCCAGCCGCGATTGGAATGAAGTCGTAGTAATCGCCGCTCACCTCTTGTGCCGCTTCGCAGATGCCGGAGTAGTCCAGACCTTTGACGCGCGGAGGCGTGCGCGGAAACATTCGAGATTGCACCTGCTGCGCCATTTCGATCTGATGCCTGGCGGCCATGTCCGCGACGGATTGTCGAACAACCTCGACAGCATCCCGCAACCGCGTACGATTGACAGGCTTCAGCAAGTAATCAATCGCATGCAGCTCGAAAGCTGAAATAGCATGGCTGTCCAGGGCAGTGCAAAAAATGATTCTGGGGCGCGGAGGTTCAAGCGCCCGCGCGACTTCCAGCCCCGTGCCTCCCGGCATCTGGATGTCCAGAAAGACGAGGTCGGGCCGGAGCTTCGGAATTCGCTGAAGCGCTTCCTCGCCGTTCTCCGCTTCGCCGACGATTTCGACGTCACCGAATAAGCTCAACAAATGGCGCAAGCGCTCTCGCGCTCCGCGCTCATCGTCCACCAGGAACGTTCGGATCATGCGCTAAGGGTACACCGATTGGGATAGACCTGAAATCGAGGTTCGTGATAAGAATCGACGTTATTCTCTCCAAGGAGCCGAATATGACGAATCGGAACATCCGTCGGGAAATTCTCAAGGGAGGTCTGGCGTTCGCCGGACTGAGTGTCCTCGGAATACCGGAATGGGCGCTCCCGGCCCTCGCGCAGAGCGAGACGATCGTGCCCTTCACCGACATTCCTGCGAATGCGAACTTTACACCCGCCCCTGACCGGCGAACCTTCGATATTCGCAAGATCGATGGTCCGTTCACGCCGAAGGATCAGTTTTTTACGACCCAGCATTACGGGCATCCCGAGGTCGATCCCGCAACATTCCGTCTCAAGGTCACGGGATTGGTGGACCGGCCAAAGTCGCTCTCTCTCGATGAGCTGAAGAAGATGGGCAATGCGGAGCTCATAGCCGGCTTCGAGTGCTCGGGCAATCGTCGTCCTCTGCAGGGTCTCTCCGGAAACGGGCGGTGGACCGGCGTTCCGCTGAAGGCGGTTCTGGATTCTGCCGGCGTGAAGTCTTCAGCGCGGGAGTTCGTGTTCTTCGGCGCCGATCACGGCGAAGAGGAAGTTGAATTCAGGACACAGAAATACAAACTGGACCAGCAATTCGGCCGGAGCCTGAACCGCGAGAAAGCGATGTCGGGAGATCCGTTCCTGGCCTATGCCTTGAACGGTGAACCGCTCACGCGTCACCAGGGCTCTCCGCTGCGACTGCTCGTTCCGGGCTTCTACGGAGTGTGCAACGTCAAGTGGCTGTCCCAGATCCATCTCCAGGAGGATCAGTACCTCGGCAAATATCAGGCGCGCTGGTATCGCACAGTGAAGGGCGAGATGATCGACGGTGAGATGAAGTGGAACGAAACTGCAGTGACGCACATGCAGCTGAAGTCCTTCATCGCGCGTGTCACCCGGGACGGCAGCCGGTACAAGGTGCTCGGCGTTGTGCTGAACGACGGGACGCCGCTGAAGGGCGTGGAAGTCCGCGTGGATGATGGCCCCTGGCAACCGGCGACGATGGATGCCTCCACCAAGAGCAAGTATTCGTGGAAGCTGTTCACGTATACATGGGACGGCGCGACGCCTGGCGAGCACACGCTCGTGTCGCGCGTGACCGACGTCCATGGAAAGGTGCAGCCGACCGAGCAGGAGTTGGAGACCAAGAAATCGTTCCTCGAAGACAACTCCCAGCATCCCCGGAAGGTGATGATCTCGTAAACCGGGAAGAGCTGGAAATCTGACCAATGCTCAATTCCCAATTCTCATTGGCTGAGAATTGGGAATTGAGCATTGGTCAGATTTTTCCCCGAATTACTACTTCTGCGCGAACGGACCGACCTCCGGTTTTGCCTGTGTATTGGTAAGCGGACCGAGCTCGGCCGCGACGCCCCGGGCGATCGCGGCGGTCTCGCTGCCGGCCTGGAAGCAGGTGAAGTCCGCACGATCGCGCCACGCCAATGGCCCGCACAGCCGCACACCGGCTTTGAACGCGGCATCATGGACAATATTGATAGCCCGCTCGTAGTCCGGAGTGCCCTGCCGATAACCCGAGAAGTTACCCAGATCTCCACTGGCAGCGAAAACCGCGGTTACACCTGGAACCTTCGCGATTTCGTCGGCGTTCTTGAGGCCCTCGAGCGTCTCGATCATCAGAATCAATACGACATTGTCGTTGATCGTGGGTCGATAGCCGCCGGGCACCCCACCCCACATCGTTGCGTCGAACGCCTGGCCGCCGCCATTGCTGCGCCTTCCGAGGGGCGGGAAGTAGGTCCAGTTTCGCGCTTCAATTGCTTCAGCGACGGTGTCCACGGTCGGCACGACCACAACGAGCGCGCCGGCATCGAGCGCATGCTGGATTTCGCGCTCATCGGTGTATGCGACACGTACACCTGGAACGGCCTTCGCAGTCGGGCAGGTTCGCCACATGCGGGCTACTGCCTGCCAGTCATGCTGATCGTGCTGCATCTCCGTCCAGATGAAGTCGTAGCCGGCATTGGCCATTGCACAATACGTCGCCGGATCGGTGGCGCTGAAGAGCGTGCCGCCGGTGACCTTGCCGCCCTGCATCATCTTGAGCCTGACGGGATTCCAGATCTTGGCCTCCTTTGGAGCGTCGAACGCGGTTCCGTACTTCCACTTGGACGGGTCGAATGGCCCGGTATTAACGGCCCCCGCCGGCGCAACCATCTTGGCGTTGCTGTCCTTACCCGCCGGAGCCGCGAGCGGAAATGTAGTCGCCCCCGGCGCCGCGTTGTTGGCGTAGGGATCGGCGGTCGGGGCCGGCTGGCCCGGCCGCGGCGGCGTATTTTGTGCCTGGAAACCAAATGCGACGATACCCAAAGCCACGCAAATTGCGACTGACAAAAGCAGGTGCTTCATATTCATCTCCTGTGATCCGATTGGCTTGCGCATCGGAGAATATGCGCCCGGATCGGCGGTGTCAAACCGGAAAGAGAACAAAGTTCCGTGAATCCGTTTCGCGTTTGCGATTCCGGGAGGAACGCGGGCTGAATGTTGATCCCGAAATGACGAAATTCGTGCCGAACGTAGAACCCAAATGACGAATTCGGGCGATGCCGAACGTTGATCGACCCTAATGTAGTCGCGGGCTTTAGCCCGCGTTCATCCGTCGTCGGCGCAGCTTCCTTGCATTCTGCGCCAGTCTTCAATAAATTGCCTTCGGACATCGGGAGGCTGAAATGAAAACGTTGCTCAAAGCGGCTGTGTTGATAGCTGTCGTCGCCGCCGTCTCGCCATCTCTCGCGGCGCAGTGGCCGCCTCACCCATCCGCCGGAGTTCTCAGAACGCCCGACGGAAAGCCGGATCTGAACGGGCCGACGCCGAGGACCCCCGACGGAAAGCCGGATCTTTCCGGAATCTGGCAAACCCCTCGTGGCGCCATCGGGCCCGCCAATGCTGGGCAACCCATCCCAGGCGCTCCTCCGCCTCCTCCCCTGCCACCCGACGGAATTCCCATCGCCACATTTGGGAACGCCGGTTCAGGCTTCAAGGACGGCCTGCCTTATCAGCCGTGGGCCGCGGACCTCGTGAAGAAACGCATGGAAGATAACAGCAAAGACAATCCCGACGCGCACTGCCTGCCAATGGGTTTCCTGCAATTTCACAATCATCCCGAACCCAACAAGATCATCCAGACTCCAGGAGTCGTCCTCCTTATTTACGAGGCCAACAGCGGGCTCAGGCAGATATTCACGGACGGCCGAGCTTTGCCCGGCAAAGATGTGGAGCCCTGGTGGTATGGGTATTCGATAGGAAAGTGGGAAGGCGACACGCTTGTCGTGGAGACCACGAGTTTCATTGATAACATATGGCTGGATGTCCGAGGCAGCCCGATGACCAGTGCCGCGAAAGTGATCGAACGGTTCCGCCGGCCGAATTACGGAAATCTGGAAATCGAGATTACTGTCGACGATTCGAAGGCATATACCAAACCTTGGACCGTCAAAGTGAACCAGCGTATTATGCCCGACACGGAGTTGATCGAGTTCATCTGTGAGGAAAGGGACGCCACGCACTATGTGGGCGGGAAGTAGACGCTCAGACTAGGAAGGCAAATATGAAAATCACGTCGTCGTTAGTTCTCACACTGACTTTCGGTTTGATCCTGGCCGCTGTTGCCGCTGGTCCGGCCCTTGCCCACCATTCGTTCGCCGCCCAGTATGACCGAAGCAAGCCGAACACGATCACTGGCCCCGTAACGAAAGTCGAATGGATAAATCCACACGCCCGGTTCTTCATGGATGTCAAAGATGAGGCTGGCAAGGTCGTAAGCTGGGAAGTCGAGCTCGGCCCTCCTGCCGGCTTGATGAGGCGCGGCTGGAACAGGAACTCTCTAAAGGTAGGGGAATCGGTCACCGTGAATGGCTTTCTAGCCAAGGATGGTTCTAATCTCACCAATGCCCAAACGGTGACGCTCAGCGACGGACGAAAAGTGTTCGCGGGATCATCCTCCGAAACGAACCCATAAAATCTGACCAATGCTCAATTCCCAATTCTCAGCCGATTAATTCGGAGTCTGTCCCCCGAATTAATCGGCTGAGAATTGGGAATTGAGCATTGGTCAGATTGCGTCTGTCCCCGAATTAGCCCCTACGCCTTCATTGGACTGATCTCAATATCGATATTCTCTTCCCTTTGAAGCTGCTCCAGGCGTTCCCGCAAGTGATTGATGTTGGTCCTGGCCGGCACGGCAACGTCGGCTTCAAGCTGGAAGAGGGGCGTGCCGCTCATCGGCGCGGAGTAGGTTTTGGTTTCCATCGACTCGATGTTCACACCCAGGCTGCTGAGCACACCGCTGATCTGGTAGACGACACCCGGATGGTCCATGCAGGTGGCCGTCAACTTGTACGGGAGAAAAAACTCCGCTGTTTTTCTCGCCGACGGTGTCTTGATGGCGACGGAAAGACCGGTCTCTGTTTCGATCGCGCGATATTCGCTGGAAATTTTGAAAAGGCTGCCGCTGTCGCCGCTGATCAAGATGATTACCGCGAACTCGCCGCAAAAAACCGCCATCTTGCTGTCATCGATGTTGCAGCCGCGGCGGGAGATAAACTCCGATATTTTTTCAACCAGACCGACTTGATCCGGCCCGATCGCGGTCAAAATCACATGATCTTTTTCTGCCATAGTGCTTCCAGCGGAGGCCCTCCATCATACGCCGTTTCCCGGCCGGCATCAGTTGATTCGGATGTTGACGCAGCTGTTCCCGAGGCGTAAAACGTTGGGTACTGAGAGGATACCCATGAGACGAACTGGAATCGCGTTTGTCATTCTCGCTGCCGTTGCCTTGCCTTGTGTTGCGCAGACGCCGCCGGACTGGAGCGGTTATTACACACTTGCCAGCGGCAAAGACCTGGGAAATTTCAAGCCGTTGAACGTCAACTTGCCGGAAGTGATTGCCGCCCACTTGCAACCCTGGGCCAAGGCAAAGATGGCGGCCACCGATGGGATAGCCGAAGACACCGGTCAGCTGTGTCAGCCCACGGGCATCTTCAGAAATCCCCCATTTGCCGGCAGCTTCCTTTGGCTGCCCGGCCCCGAGAAGATTGTGATCGTTTATGGGGCGCTGAATACAGCGGGCGTTCAAAGGATTTACTTGAACCGCTCGCACCCTCGGAACCTGCCCCCGACCTGGAATGGTCATTCGATTGGGCGCTGGGAGGGAGACACACTCCTCGTCGATACCATTGGCTTTAATGACAAGTCCTGGCTCCAGCCGACCATGGAACCGCACACGGAAGAAGCGCGCCTGATCCAGCGGATCCGGCAGGTCGGGAATGGCGATTTTATCGAGATCCATTACACCGTCGAAGATCGCAAAGCTCTGACGTCAGCGTACTCCTACAGCCGCTATTACAAGAAGGTTGGCGAGTCGATGCGAGAGAACGTTTGCAACGACGACATACAAATCTGGAGGGACTTCAAGAGCGAGCATCTCAAGCCCATAATAGAACGCTCTCGAGAGGTTCGACAGCCATGACAAGAACTCCGGCGGTACTCCCGTTTGCACTTTGTGCGGTTCTCATGATGTGGGTGCCGTCCGCGATTGCGCAGGCGGCACGCCCGGCCGCTGCTCCGTCCGATCTCGCCGGTGTCTATCAATCGATTGCGGCCAAAACAACGCTTACTGGAGGCCTGCGAAACACGGGATCTCCGGCAGACATCGCTCTCCTCCCCGCTGCGGCACAGCAAATGAAATCCGTGGACCTCAAACAGGATCCTGAGAAGATGTGTGCGGCCATCGGCCCGTTTCGGATGATGGCCAGGGATCGGACAAAAATCGAATTGATTCCGGCGCGTGGCATGATCGTGATGCTTTTCGAGGACGTCTCTCACGGCCTGATGCGGACGATTTATATGAGCCGCTCCCACCCCGCGAAACCCAATCTGAACTGGCTTGGGGATTCGGTCGGGCGTTGGGACGGGAATACATTGACCGTGGACACCATCGGCTTCAACGACAAGACCTGGCTGAACGATGCCGGCGCTCAACACAGCGATGCCCTTCATCTCGTGGAGCAAATCCGGCCGATTCTTGGCGGAAGGTACCTGGAATACAAGGTGACCGCGGAAGATGCAAAGGCTCTCGCGAAGCCGTACACCTATATCCGCTATTACGAAAAGCTCGACACCGACATCATGGAAGATGTGTGCGAGGAATGAGCCCCTGTCCCTCTTTGTAGCGGACCGCCGCTACGGCCTGCAACTGCCCTCCTGCGAAGCGCGTGCCCCATTTCTCGACCTGTAAGTGCCGAAAGCTCGGCATGGTGCTGAAATGTCGGCAGCGCGGCGACAACGGCGCTTGAAGCATTGCGAAACCAGGAAGCAGTAATTGGTTCGTTGCCAATGCTTTATCCGGATCGAAGCTCGTAAGGCCCGATTGGTGAGCCGTGTGCTTTTGTCAACGCCATGATAACCACCATTAACTCACCAACAAATCCTCGATGCGAACCCCGGACAAACGTAGGGGCCGCTGTTGGCCCCTACACCCTCTCGCGCGAGGAGTGGTTATGACTGACGGACTCTTACTTCCCCTCTTAATGTTCCTTGGATGGCTCCTGATTTTCGGTCTCGGACTTCTCCTGGATGCCGGACGCCGGCTGATAGGAAGGTGAGGCGACAATGATCTACTTGTTTAAAGTCTATGCGCTCGTTGCGATCTCCGTTTTTTCAGCCACGGGCGCCGTGTATGTGGCGCTGGCCGCTATCCTGACGGTGATGCCTGCATTTCAACGCGTTCGCGCGGGGAGGCTGTGATGATTGTGATTGAGCTTCAGTACGATGCATACAACCGCACGTTCAAACCACTGGACAGCGAAGCCGGCGGAATCTTCGAACACAGCGGTGTGTATCTGGCCGTTATTCCGGACCCCGGCACTGAGCCGCATTTTGAATCTATCGATCTCCGTGCCGGCATTGCCCACGCCTGACTTCAGGAATGGTTTTGACCCCTCTGACGATTGATGAAGCGGACAAGCGTGGGAACGGACCACTTTGGAAGCACCTGGGCGAAAAACACGAAGACACGGTTAACCAAGCCGGGCACAACCACGTGTTTGCCGCGCATGGTCTCCACGTAAGCAATCTGTGCGGCCGCTTGCGCTGTCATACCGGAGTCCTGCCGTTTCTCCCCGATACCCGCTCGGGAACGGAATTCGGTCTGCGTGACGCCGGGACAGAACACGGTGACACTGACGCCTGTTCCCTTCAGTTCATTCTGCAGCGATGATGAGAACGAGAGCAGAAAAGCCTTACAGGCACCGTAAACCGACTGAAAGGGAACCGGGGAGAAGGAATAAACGGACGCGACGTTCAGGATTCTGCCGCTGCGCCGGGAAAGCATCGATGGGAGCACGGCCTTGGTGAGCCGAAGCGCAGCCGTGAGCTGCACATTCAGGAGCTGGATGTTCTGTTCGATATCCGTTGAAGCAAAATCGCCATGGATTCCGAAGCCGGCATTATTGACCAGAACCTCGTAACGACGCGGTTTGGAGGCAATCGACATGACAAGCGTCTCGATCGACTCCATACGCGAGAGATCCGCCGGAACGACTTCCGCTTCGATACCGTATTTGCCCACGCACTCCGCCGCAACGTCGGCCAATGACGCGGCATTTCTGGCAATGAGTAGGAGATTAAAGCCGCCGGCCGCGAACTCGAAGGCCAGAGCTTTGCCGATGCCCGACGAAGCGCCGGTGATGATGGTCCACCTGCCGGCAACGCTTTCGGGACTCATCTAATATCCAGACCTTGATTGCCCGCGCCGAAGACGTTCGTCGGATCCAGGCTCTTCTTCAACTCGCGTTTCCATTGAAGCGCTGTCTCGGACATGATTCGCGGCAGGAATGCGCGACGCAATTTACCGACACCATGATGGTGAGAAAGCGACCCGCCGGATTTCAGGATCTCGTCCCGCGCGATGTTCTCCAGCTCGAGATAGACCTCGTGCGGATTGGGAACGCCCTTGTAATAGAAGGCGAAGTAGAAGTAGATGCAGACGCCGGTGCGATATATCTGTGTGACGCGAGCTGTTATGGCCGGTTTTCCAGGTAAGCCCCGGCGTTTGAACTCTTCATTCAGCCGTCGTTTCACATTCTCGTAAAGCGCGACAGCATTGCTCCAGGAAACGGACGTTTCAAAGGACTCCGCGATGATGTAGTAGTTCATCAGGAAGTCGCGAATGTAGGCGATGCTGAAGGTCAGTTGATAGCCGCGGCGGCCATTCTCCCCACCGGCTTTCATGCCGCCGTGGCGCGCTGCAATGCGATACAGATCGCGCTGTTGCTGATCGACCTCCGAACGCGTCCCCTCGAAAACCAGCGTGCACGCCACCATCTTGTCCGGTTCGAATCCCTTGATCTTCAAGACGAAAAACTTCTCCAGTTTGCTCTTCATATCGGCCAGGGCGCTGTTGGATCGGGGTTTCAAGGCCTGTCCGAACTGGAACTGAAGATTGTCCATCAGGCGCACGCTGGCAGGAGGCGTCGCCTCGCGTGCGAGCTCGTACATGAATTTAAATCCCTGTTCGAAGGTTGGAAACAGGACCGATCCGTACTCCTCCACTTCCGGCAATCGAAATATTTTGACGATTGCCGATGTGATAATGCCCAGGGTGCCTTCGGAACCGAACATCAATCGCCGCAGGTCAAGGCCGATGGACTCGCGAGGAGAAGCGCTTGTGCGCTGGAGGGTACCCCCGGCAGTGACGACACTGACATCGAGAACCAGGTCTTCAATGTTGCCGTACCGGTTCTTCTTCATTCCGCTGGCATTCGTCGCGATCCAGCCGCCGAGCGTGGAAAACTCAACACTATCCGGTTCGTGTCCCATCGTGACGCCGTGCTTTGCCAGCCCTGCCATGATGTGGCGGCCGACCGCTCCTGCTTCAATGCACGCCATCATGTTCGTCTCGTCAATCCAGACGATTCGGTTCATGCGGTGCATATCGACAGAGACAATCGTCCGCCGCTCCTGCGATTGGCAGCGAAGAGCGTCGGTGACGTTCGTGCCGCCGCCGTACGGAATCAGCGAAGCATCATGCTTCTTTGCGGCCTCGACCAGGCTCAGGACTTGAGCTTCGGTCTTCGGATACACGACCAGGTCGGGAATGCGGCCGAGTTGCGTGTACTTGATGGAGTACATCTCTTCCTGCGTGTGGCCGTGCCCGTGCCGGAGGCGGACTTCGCCGTTCGAGTCGATCTGATCGGCAGTCAAAAACGTTTGCAGATTGGCGAGAAACTGCGGGTTGATGTGGGGCTCGGGGATTGCCGTAGGATAATCAGGACGATTAGTGTCTCTCGGATTGATATCGCTCTCGAGAACTTCTCTCACCCACGGCAGAAAGCGTGTCAACTCTTTCCCGCTAAGCTCGTAGCGCGTCCCCCGAATGGTGACGTGCCCGTTCTCGTTGATGTCGAAGTGGGTGTCGCGAAACCCCCAGACGTCCGAGCTCTCCGCTTCGTCCGAGCGAGGCGGCGGCAGCGCTTCGGGGACAATCACCTTCTGGGGTTTTTCTTCGACTACCTTGACCATTGATATAACGCTGATTCTATATCAGTTTGACACTGTAGCGGCGCTCTATGAGCGCCGGTTTTACCGGAATCCAGGAAAATACCGGCGGTCATAGACCAGAGCTGTCCAAGATATTGCGCGAAGCGCATCCGAATACAGCCGCGTAGCGGCGACAGAATGTGGCCCCACGCGCCAGCGTGGGGTATGCGTTGCAATTGAAGGTTTACCCCAGGGGGGGCGAAAGATTCTTCAGAACCATCTTTTCGCTCCTACGGAGCTCGTAAATCGAGGTCTACCGGGTCCCCGGCGCGTGGGGCTACATTCTGTCGCCGCTACGCGGCTATATTCGGATGCCAGTTACGGGTTCTTCACGGTGGGGTATTTGATTCCCAGCTGGTCCAAATAGGTTTTGTACTTCGTCGGATCGAAATAATACTTCCTCATTTCGCTACGATACTGCGCGAGGATCTCGGTGTTCAGGTGAATCGCCGGCTTGTCGGAGGAAGCGATGAACGGCGTGTACTTCTGGTCTTTCGTCTGCACATTTCTAAAGTAGTTCCACGCCTCGTCCACAATTTCCGGCTGCAGCACGAGGTCGAGAAGAGTCATGGCCTGGACTTTTGCGCCCGCTGTCACTCCTTTGTGAGCGATGGGCGTGGCCATGGAAACCGCGTTCGCCCAATGATGGCCGGGCAGGCCGGGGATGTTCGACGGATAGCGCAACGTTATCGTGGGGACGTTCCATGAGATGTCGCCGATATCGTCAGACGCGCCACCCTGCGGCTCCTTGATCGGTTCCGGCAGTTTCTCGAGCTTTGTTGCGAGTCCGTTCGGCATGGAGCCCACTTCTTTTTGAATCGCTTTGGCGAGAGTCTGATCTGCGTCGCTCCAGGCCGGCAATCCCACGGCTTCGATGTTCTTGTACGTCGCTTCGGCGACCGGCTTGTTGAAGTGGCCGGGCCAGGCCGATCCGAGAATCCGGTTCTTTACGGTCGTGCCGGTCATCATCGCCGCGCCTTGCGCCATCGTATTGCCGATTTCGTACATATCTGAAATGTGCGAGTAATCGACCTCACGGAAGTAGTACCAGACCGATGCTTCGCTCGGCACGACGTTCGGCTGATCGCCGCCATTGCTGATGATGTAATGCGAGCGCTGCTGCAAGCGGAGATGTTCTCTACGATAGTTCCATCCCACATTCATCAGCTCGACGGCATCGAGGGCGCTGCGGCCTCTCCAGGGCGCCGCGGCGGCATGAGCCGCCTCGCCGGAGAATGTGTATTCAATGGACACGAGGCCGCTGCCGTTGGCCGGTCCGTAGGTGACTCCGAGATTGTCGCCGACATGAGTGAAGAGGCAGATGTCGACATCTTTGAAGTACCCGTCGCGGATGAAGTACGCCTTCGCTCCGACCAGTTCCTCGGCGACGCCCGGCCAGATCATCAGTGTGCCGGGGAGCCTCTCGCGCTCCATGATTTTCTTCACCGCAATCGCCGCAGTGATGTTCAGCGGTACTCCGGAGTTGTGACCCTCACCATGACCGGGCGCGCCTTCAACGATCGGATCGTGATAGGCGACGCCGGGTTTCTGCGATGCCTTGGGAATGCCGTCGATATCGCTGCCGAGCGCGATGACGGGCTTCCCGGAGCCCCATGTGGCAATCCACGCTGTTGGAATGCCCGAGATTCCTTCCGTGACCTGGAATCCGTTCTTCTTCAGGATATCGACGAGATACCTCGATGTCTCGAATTCCTGAAAGCCGAGCTCACCATAGCTGAAGATCTGATCCACCATCTGCTGGCTCAAATCCTTCATTCTGTCCACGTCGGCCGTTGCTTCCTTTTTGAGCTGCTCGAGCCTCGCGCTTGTTTGCGTGAATACGGGAGACGCTACGAGCGCCAGCAACATGGACAGGCATATCAATCGCCGTAAGGTTTGCATGGAGAAGAATTCTAGCAAAGGGGGCTAATTCGGGGACAAAAGATCTGACCAATGCTCAATTCCCAATTCTCAGCCGATTAATTCGGGGCTTTAATTCGGGGGACAGACTCCGAATTAATCGGCTGAGAATTGGGAATTGAGCATTGGTCAGATCTTTTGTCCCCTTCAGCCCGCGCATTTCCTGATCCGCTCAAAGTGATCCCTCACCAAAGCCGGATCGTCGATGAAGGTCGTTACCAGGTGATCTGGCGCAATATCGTAGAAATAGCCGGGATGGACGAGAATGCGGTCGCGCTCGAGCAGGGCGGCAGCGGTCTCTTCCTCATCGTGAACGACAGGCAGAGTAATGTAAAAGCTTCCGTGGGGCGGGACGAACGAGACTCCTTTCAGGCCTTCCAGCGCCTCAGCACGGCATTGAGCAACCCATTGAGCGTACCGCTTCAGAAAGTCCTGACCCTGTCGAAAAATCTCCGGCACGGCGAATTGCGCAATCTCATTGACCGGTAGAAACGTGTCGGAGATGAGTTCAAGAGCCGAAAGCGCCTTCCGAACCAGCGGTTGTTCGCCGGTTACGGCCATCCATCCGATTTTGATTCCCGGCAACGCGAACATCTTCGAGAAGCCGTTGAGCGTGAAGACCAGCGGCGCCTGGGTCGCGGCGATCCTGGGAAAAGAATCCAGTTCAAAAATGAACTCATTGAAGACTTCGTCCGAAATGATCGGCAGCGCGTGGCGCAGCGCGATTTCCGCCAACCCCTCGAGTTGCTCCCTGTCTGCGACCATACCTGTCGGGTTATGAGGCGAGATCAGGACAATGGCGCGCGTCGCAGTGGTTATTTGATGTTCGAGGTGATCCAGATCGATTGCCCAACCGCGCGATTCGACAAGCCGATAATGCGTCATCTGCGCGCCGCATAACTGCGCGATGTAATCAAACAGAGGATACGACGGCTGTGGACACAGGATTTCGTCGCCGGCCTCGGCAAGAAGCTTGAAGCAGTACCAGTAGGCAACGCTCGTTCCCGGCGTGATCACGATCTGATCTGCTGGAACATTCAAGGGCCCGTAATAGCGGGCGATGGACTCCCTCGCCGGACGCTGACCCATGGAGTCGGGCCTGTAAACTCGCGCCGCCTCGGCCGCATTCTTCAGGATCTGATCCAGCAGGTCGGGCGGAAAAACAATCCCATGCTCGTTGACGTTCCCGCGGACGAGATCCACGATCTTTGCATCTTCGGCCTTCAATCGATCGTGAAGCAGGTACAGCGGATTCTTTGGCCCGCCCAGGTTATCGGCCAGCTCCGAGAAGAACATTTCCATGACGTGCAGTCTAGCAGTGCTAAAATCGCCCGTCATGTTCGAGGTGAAACTTCAGACGTACTGGGGAGATGCCGACCCGGCCGGCATCGTCTTCTTTCCGCATTTCTTCAAATACGTCGAGCAGGCGGAAGAGGAGTTGTTTCGCGCGGCACGAACCAATCGCCAGGAGCTGCTCGAGCAATATCAAATCTGGATGCCGCGCGTCGAGGCATTCGCGAAATTCAGCCGGCCAATTCATGCGGGCGCGGCGATTCGAGTACGTCTGGACCCTCAATTCGAAGGCCAGAAGACAGTGCGTTACAACTTTGAAATCGTCGACGACACCACTGGTGACAGGCAGGCGGAGGGATACGTCACGGTGGTTTGTGTCGATACACGGTTCAAATCAACGCCGATTCCCGATGTGCTTCGGGCTGTAATAGCCACAAAGACCCATGATTCTTAATCGCGCCATTCCTTTGTGCCTTGGTCTCTTTGTGTTTTTCCAACTTCCCCTCCAACGAACGATGCTGGAAGAGGAAGATGGCCGCGTCGAGAATCCGGTCGTCCTGCTCGAGGCTCTGAAGAATCCCGATCCCCAAATCCAGCGCATCGCCGCGCGCGCGATTGGGCGTTTCGAACGGGCCGACTACGCCGGCGAGATTCGGCCGCTACTCGCTTCAACAGATCCCGCCGTTCGCCGGGAAGCCGTCAATGCCCTGGGCCAGATGAATGCGTCCTTCGATTTTCGTTCGCTTCTCGACTCGGAGAAGGACGCCACCGTTCGCGGTGAGATTTATGAAACGATCGGACGATTGCCAGAAGTGGCTGCCGGCACCGAAGACGTTCTGACGCGGGGTCTCGTTGATCCCGACCTTCCCGCCCGGACCGGAGCGGTGAAAGGAATCGAGGCGCTGTTTCGGCTGAACTCACGCAGCATGAAACCGGATGCCGAGACGATTACCGCTTTGCGCGATGTGATTCGCAATAACACATCATCCACCGTTCGCGAGCTTGCTTTACTGACCTTGAATGCAGCGGGAGATGCGGACGCCGCCACGCTGGCGCTGGCTCTCGCAGACGCGGAGCCTCAGGTTCGACGCCTTGCTGTGGCCGCTTCGAAGCAATGGAAGGATGACCCGTCGCCGATCGTGCGATATGAGGCGCTGCGCGTTGCGGGCAATTGCGATCGAGCTGCTGCGACCCTTCGCGACCCGAGCGAGCACGTCGTACTTCTGGCCATCGATCAGCTCGGCAACGCATGTTCACCAAAGATCCTCGAGCGGATTGTAGACACAGACAAGGATTGGCGTCACCAGGCCCGGGCGCTCGTATCGCTCGCGAAAGTGGATCGCGAATTGGCGCGCAAGCGGCTGCCGAAGTTCGCGGACCACTCCATGTGGCAGGTTCGAGCGTACGCGGGGGCCGCAGCAAAGATTGTGAAGGACGAACGGACGCTGACGCGCCTTTCGCGTGACAGCAACCCCAATGTGATTGCCGCATCTTTTACCTCGCCACGCGACGCCATCAAGGGACTGGATAGTCCCGATTACGGCCTTGTTCGCGCTGCGGCGGAAAATCTGAAAGGCTGGGAAGATGGGCGGTTGGCTATGTCGGCCCTTCTTGGCGCTCTCGATCGCATCACGCGCGAGAAGAAGGCAACGTCGCGCGATCCACGAAAAGAGATTCTCGAGCGGCTGCGCGAATTCGGCAATATTCGGGCTGCGGGCGAGTTACGGCCCCTGCTTTCGGATCCTGACCCGGTCATCGCCCAACTTGCGGCCGACATCAACGCGCAGCTTACGGGCGTTCCGGAAGTACCACGCACCAAACGATACGCGCCACCTCCGCTGCCGCCCGACAGCTATTTTCGCGGTCTCGCCGGCGCGACCGTCCTGATCAAATTGAAAGAAGCCGGCCCGCTGACGGTTCAGATGTTTTTAGAGGATGCGCCGGTCACTGTCGCGATGTTTGCCGGATTGGCCGAGAAGGGATACTACAATGGCCTGACCATCCACCGCATCGTGCCGAATTTCGTTGTGCAGGGAGGCAGTCCCGGCGCCAACGAGTATGTTGGAATCCCAGACTTCATGCGTGACGAATTGGGATTGCAGTCGAATCTTCGTGGCACGCTGGGCCTGTCAACGCGCGGCCGGGATACGGGTGACGGGCAGTTCTACATCAATCTTATCGACAACTTTCGGCTCGATCACAATTACACTGTCTTTGCGCGAATTACCGAAGGTTTGGAAAACCTCGATAAAATCCAGGAAGGGGACGTCATCGAATCCATTGAGATCCGCCGGAAACTTCAACCTTAACAAAGACGAGCTTCACCTTTTACGCCGACTCTCTACTCCCGAGAAAATCCAGCAGTACCTGGAAGATCTCCCATACAACAAGGAGCGCGACGGCGAAACCTGCCGTTCACCACGGCTCGCGCTCAGCCATGGCACAGCGCACTGTTTCGAGGGCGCCCTGCTCGCTGCCGCCGCGCTGCGAGTGAATGGACAGCCGGCGCTGATCCTGGACCTGGAGTCCGTTCGCGATGACGATCACGTGATCTCGATCTTTCGAACGAACGGCTGCTGGGGAGCCATCGCGAAATCGAATTACGCGGGTTTGCGCTTCCGGACGCCCGTTTATCGAACACTCCGGGAGCTTGTCATGTCCTACTTCGAGCATTACTACAATCTGGACGGGGAGAAGACGCTTCGCGCCTATTCACGCCCTGTCAATCTTTCACGCTTCGATCGCATCGACTGGATGACGTCGGGAGAACCTCTCTGGCCCATTCCCGAATACCTGTGCGAGATCAAACACTCGCCCATTTTCAAGTTCACCCGCCGGCACTACATGGATGATCGTCTCTACAAGGCCGGACTCACCGGCCGCGCGGAGTAGGTGGGTTGGAGCAGCCGCGGAACGGCGGCAGATTGTAGCCCCGGGCGCGAGCCCGGGGGCATTGCAATCGGCATGATCTTCGGCCTTATAGGGGCTGGGTTCAAGAACGACGCCTACCCCGGGCTTGCGCCCGGGGCTACAATCTGCCGCCGCTCCGCGGCTGTTTCTCTTTCCTCTGTCGATCCGAGGATCTGAACGACTCCGTTGGTGGCATCGAGGCGGACTCGATCGCCGTCTTTCAGGATTCTGGTGGCGTGTTTGACATTGGCAAGAGCGGGAAGACCGTATTCACGCGCCACGGTGGAGGCATGAGACAGGATTCCACCGACTTCGACAATTACACCCGCCGCCAGAGTAAAGAGCGGAGTCCACGATGGGTCCGTAGCCGGCGCTACCAGAATCGTTCCAGGTTTCATCCGCGAAAATTCGCGCGGATCGTGCATCACGATTACTTCGGCCTCGACGAAACCCGAACTGACCGCAAGGCCGTGCAGCTCGGTGGCATTTTCGATTCGCGCGGCCGGCGCCGTGCCCCGGCGGACGATAGCGGGAAGCTGCGATTCCTTCATGAGGAGCGACATATCGATTTTTGCCAGCTGCGCCCATTCCGCTTTTCGACGCCCGACGATTGCGCTCAGCGAGGTAGCGGGGGCGCGATTGTCGATATGGGCATCAACATCTGGTGTAGTCAGGCAAAAGTAATCGTCGGTCGATTCAATCCAGCCGCGTTCAACAAACCGCCGGGCCAGTTCCAGATGAAGAAGCCGTATCGGAAGTGCGATTCGAACGAGTTCCGACCGCACCAGCTCGCGCCAGACGTAGAACTGCTTGATGCGTCGAAGAAGCCATCGGGCCCGAGGCGCCAGCGTCAGGCGTTGCCACGGGCTCAACCTGGACTCAAACTCCTTCCACGCGTCTGCAGCTTCGGTATTTTGCCGGCGCATAATTTCGTCGGGATCGGGCGAGACGGCAGCCTTCAGGCCCAACGTTGATTCCCAATGTAGTCGCGGGCTTTAGCCCGCGTTCAAACTGAGCCACTACCCGAGTTCTCGACACCTTGACAAGCCTCCGAAACAGGCATAGCCTCTCCTCATCTTTTAATTTCCTAAATCCGAATGTCATCGCCAAACGGGTCAGCGATGACGACACCGATAAATCGCACAATCGCGAGCAGGGCCGGATTTTATCCACCGAGGGCTTTCTACAGACTGTGGGACTGGACTAGCAAGAGCCGCAGTGTAGGACAACGCGGAATTGGCCGTGCTGTGCGCTGGGATCAGTTCTAGCTTCAACGTACCGTAGTGTTTTCGCTGAGACCAGCTGGAACCGACGCTGCGCTCTGTCTCCATCAGTCGCATCCAACACAAAGAAAGGGAGAGGACTATGGTGCGCATGAGAGTCAGAAGTCTTTACGTGGTGGCAGCTTTGGGAGCAGGACTGATTGTATCGATCGGATTGGGAAACGGCCCGCTTTTTGGTCAAAGTTTCTCGGCGGCCATTTCGGGAATCGTGCACGACACCACAGGAGCGGTGGTGCCGGGAGTGAAGATTACTGCGAAGCATACTGAAAGCGGGCTGACGCGTACAGTGAACACCAACGAGAACGGCGACTATCGAATGCCGTCTCTTCCGGTAGGCGCATATGAAGTGAGCGCAGAGATATTGGGCTTCAAGCAGCAGGTGCGTCGCGGGATTAACTTGTCGGTGGCCCAGGAAGCGGTAGTCAATCTGACGCTGGAAGTCGGGAACATCCAGGACGAGGTTACAGTAACGGGGGAGGCGCCGCTCGTGAACACGACGCTCGCCTCCACCGCCGGATTGATCACTGGAGAACAGCTCAAGGACTTGCCGCTTAACGGGCGCAGCTTCCACGAGCTGATGACCCTCAATACGCACACCGTGGATAACCGCTCGAATGCCGGCGGAGCCTCATTCTCGGTGGCGGGCAAGCGAACGGAAAACAATCGGTGGACGATCAACGGAATGGACTACGTGGGCGACAATGCGACCGGCCAGTACATATCGCCGAGCGGGGTCAGCGGACAGTTGCTCGGGGTCGAAGCGATACGGGAATTCAACGTCCTCGGGCACAGCTATGGCGCTGAATACGGAAAACGGTCCGGCGGGCAGGTGACCGCGGTGACCACCTCCGGGACGAACAAGGTGCATGGGACCGTCTTCGAGTACCTGCGCAACAGCGCGCTGGATGCCCGGAACTTCTTCGACGAGGGAGTCGCGCCGTTCAAGCGGAACCAGTTTGGCGCATCGCTGGGCGGTCCCATCATCCGGGACAAGATGTTTGCCTTCGGAAATTACGAAGGGTTTCGGGAGCGGCTAGGGGTAAGCAGCAATGAGTTTGTTCCCAGCGCGCAGACCCGCCAGGGCTTGCTGCCTTGCAACGTGATCCATACGACTGCCGCTGCCCGGGCTGCCAACTGCCCGGACCTGAATGCGTACATTCCCGTTCCCAATCTCGCGCGGGGGATGCTGCCATATGCCCAACTCTTCTATCCGACACCCAACGGTCCGGAGGACCGCGACGCGAACGGATTGCTCACCGGAGTCGCCCGGGCCACCGGCAATCCCGTGCGGAGAAGGGATGAGAATTTCGGCCTGGTCCGCTTCGACTACAATCTGTCCTCCGCAGATTCGCTCTCGGCGAATTACACAAAGGATAAGGGGAAAGAAATCAGTCCGGAGGCGAACACGCTTTTCCGCGGCACCCAAACCCGGGACCTCTATACGCTCTCCGTGCAGGAAACGCATATTTTCTCCCCGACGATCCTGAATACGGCGATGTTTGGGGCCTCGCGCGCGAGCGCCACCGATGGGTCCGTCCCCATAACGCCGATCCCCGACAACCTGGCATTTCTGAGGGACGAAAAGCGAAAAAGTCCCGGCGCGATCGTCATCGGAGGTGGGGCGACCGCTGCCCAGGTGTCTTCCCTCGTGTCGCCTAATCCCCAGAACCCCTTTTACAATAAGCGGCAGAACTACACCGCGTCCGATGACCTGCGCATGACGATGGGGCGCCACAGCCTGAGCATGGGCGTGTGGTTCACGCGGGTCCAGCAAACCGCGTTTTCCTCGGCTCAGCAAAACGCGGGCACCGTCAGCTATACCACATTGCTGGCCTTTCTCCAGGATCAGCCCACCCAGTTTAGTTTCCAGGCGAGTCCGACCGAACTGAACTTCCGCTCCACGCAAGCCGCCTTTTACCTTCAGGATGAAATCAAGCTCAGCGCGAGACTCACGGTGCGCCTCGGATTGCGGGACGAGATGACCACGGGATGGAATGAAAAGGACGGACACGCCGCCAATTATTGGTTTGACCAGAACGGTGTGATCGAGCTCAACCCGCACATTGGCCGCTCGCCGTTCAGAAAGAACTACGCCAAAGCACTCTTGCAGCCGCGCGTGGGCGTGGCCTGGGATCCGACCGGCTCGGGAAAGTGGGCGGTGCGGTCCGGCTTCGGGATCCACAACGACCTCCAGGATAATCTCACGCACCGGCTCAATGCCAATCCGCCTTTCGCCGCGCGGGTGGCGATCGAAAGAACGCCGCTGCTTTCGATTATTCCGGTCACCGGCGGGGCGGCCAAGCCCACTTGCAGCGCGCAGTCGTCGTTGCGGGAGCCGGACTGCTCCATCTTCGCGCCCGGCGGTCTCGACCCGGACATGCACACTCCCACCATTCAGGAATGGAGCCTGGAGGTGGAACGAGAGCTTGCGCAAAACCTCGCGGTGGAACTCAGCTATGTGGGCAACCAGTCGTATCACGTCTCGACCTCGATGGATATGAATACGATTCGACCGGTGATTTGTCAGACCCCCGCTGGATGTCTCAGCGGCGGAGTCCTGCCGGCGGCGCGGCGAGCCACGGTACCGCAGGGAACGGAGTACATTCCGGTGGGAACACGTCCGAATCCGTTTGTCGGCTCCACCCAGACCTGGATGTATTTAGGCACGGCCGCCTCCCATGGAGTGAGCGCCTCGCTGACCAAGCGGTCCACACGCGGACTGACGTTCAGGACCAATTACACGTTCTCGAAAGTGATCGATGTCGATTCCGCAATCCTGGCCCCATCCGCGACGAATGATCCTGCGACGATCTTGAATCCGTATAATCTGAAGCTGAACCGGGGACTCGCCTCTTACAACCCCCTGCACCAGTTCAGCAGCAGCTTCAGCTATGCTTTGCCGTTCGGGAGCGGCAGGGCTCTCGGGAGGGGAGCCAGTGGCTGGGTCGAAAAGTTGATCGGCGACTGGCAATGGAACGGCATCGTCAGCGCGCGGAGCGGTTTTCCCATTACGCCGACGGTTGGCTCCAATCAGTCCGGGAACGGAGACACCCGCATTCCCGATGTGCCCAACTATAATCCCAACTTTAAGGGGAACGTGATTCTCGGAGTGGACGAGTTCAAGAAAACAGGCCTGTATTTCGATCCCAATGCCTTCTCGCTGCCGCTGACCGGGACCTTTGGCAACGTATCGCGCGGCGCGTTCCGAGGCCCAGGCGCGTACAACCTGGACACTTCGTTGTTCAAACGAGTTGCTCTGAAGGAGACCTTGAGCTTGCAGTTTCGGGCGGAGTTCTTCAACATTTTGAATCACGCGAACTTTGATACTCCGAATCCGATCGTTTTCGCGGGCGCCGGCCCTAACGCCTCGGCCGGCAAAATCACCGAGACGGCGGGCCGCGAACGCCAGATTCAGTTCGCGCTGAAGCTTCTGTTCTGAAGAATAATTCGGGGACAGACGTAGCGTAAACCACAAAGGCACGAAGGCACAAAGAAAGGCCGCAAACAAAAGTTCTTGATGGGGCCTTTCTTTGTGCCTTCGTGCCTTTGTGGTTTACGCTACGTCTGTCCCGAATTAGCTTTTTGGTTTGCGTCGCGGCATCGTGACGGAGTAACTTCGGCGGCATGAAAAGCGTTGTAAACGGAGAAGGGCCTGGAGATCTTGAAGCCGGCCGGCATGCCGAAGGCAAAAAGCCCCCGGGCGTTCGCGAACTGACGCCGCGAGCCATCATCTGCGGACTGGGGGTGGCGGCCATCATGGGCGCGTCTTACCCCTACATCGTGTTGAAGCTCGGCTTTGGTCCGAACGTTTCAGTCGTTTCCGCATTCTTCGGATATCTCGCTCTGGGTATTGTTTTCAAGGATTACAACCGTTGGGAAAACAACATCGTCCAGACGGCAGGCACGGCCGCTGCGCAAACAGCCTTCATGTGTATTCTGCTCGCCGCATTCGACATGCTCAATGCCAGCCAGACGGTTTCATTCCAGCTCGCGTTGACGCCGATGCAGTCGTTCGCGTGGTTGACGACGGCGGGATTGCTTGGCGTACTGCTGGCCATTCCGATGCGGCAACACTTCGTCGTCGACGAAAAGTTGCCCTACCCTGACGGCATGGCTGCGGGCGAAACGCTCATCGTACTGGACGGAAAGGGCGATAGCGCGCGGCTGGCAGCGCGCGCGCTCGCTTTTGGCGCCATCGCGTCCGCTGCTTTGATGCTCATGACCGAGGATGCGCGCGTGCTGGCGTGGTTCCCATCGGTGTTCGTTTTCGGCACATCCGTGATGATAACGACGGGTGTGGGCGTCAACTGGAGCCTGCTGGCGCTCGGATCGGGCATGCTCGTCGGGCTTCGAATCAACATAGCCATGCTGCTCGGGATGATTGTCTCGTGGATCATCGCCCCCTACGCGCTTCTCCACTACGGCGTCATCTCTCAGGGATTCACGAAAAACGACGTTTTGTTCTGGGTGATGTGGCCCGCAACGGCCATGATGGTCGCCAGCGGTCTTGCGACGCTGGTGATGCGCTGGAGCATTCTCGTCAAAACGTTTCGAAATCTTTCGAGAGCCAGTGCCGGTTCGGATGCCTTTCCGTTGAAATGGGTTGTGGCGGGCGTTATTACAACTGGTGTTGCATTACTGATCGTTCAGAAAATCAGTCTGGGTTTGCCGATATGGATAACAGCGGTTGCGATACTCCTGTCGGTGCCGTTAATGCTCGTCGGACTCCGCGTGCTCGGCGAAACGAACTGGGGACCGATCAGCGCGCTGTCGAACATGATGCAGGGCATTTTCGGAATTCTTGCGCCCGGGCACATTTTGGCGAACATGGTGGCGAGCGGAACGACAGGTACGATTGCAGTTGAATCCGAAGCCCTGATGCAGGATTACAAAGCGGGATACATGATTGGTTCTTCGCCGAAGAATCTGACGATCATGCAGTTGATCGCAACGCCGATCGGTGCGGCAGCCGTCTCGTGGATGTATCCTTTGCTGCGCGATACCTACGGCATTGTGGGCAACAATGCCGGTCTAAGTTCGCCAATCTCACGCAAGTGGGCCGGTTTTGCAGAAATACTCTCGCGCGGCCTGACCGCGCTTCCGCCCGGGGCTGTCGGCGCGCTGATCGTCGCGTCGCTGCTCGGGATCGCTTTTGCGATTCTCGAAAACCGTGGCGCGCGATGGGTTCCATCGCCGACCGCTGTCGGCATCGGCATGCTGGTTCCTGCTGCAGTGATTCTCGTGATGTTTCTCGGCAGCGTCGTCGAGCGGATCTGGTGGAGAACCGACCGGAAAACCAACGGGCTCTACATGGTCCCGCTCGCTTCAGGTCTCATCGCGGGAGAGGCGATCGTCGCGGTCATCATCCCGTTGCTGGTTGTTCTCGGTATCGTCCGTTGAATCTCCCATGTAATCGTTTCCGGCTCGAACGGGATTGTTTCCGTCGCGCCGGCAATCGAGTCCAGGCCGGACTCGATTAAGTCCAAGCCGGACTCAATCAAGTCCTGCGAGGAGACAATCGACGACGGGACAAGCTTGACCCTTTCCGAGACGCACGCACTCAATCCCGCAACAGATACATTCATGTCCCGTCTGGAAACACTCGATTCCGCGATGGATACAATCGTTTCCGTGACGGACTCAATCAATTGCGCGATGGACGCGAGTGTGTCCGCCAGGGTAGTGACTCGTTTGAAACACAAAGGCACGAAGGCACAAAGAAAGGCCGCTTCAAATGATCCTTTTGATTGCGCCCTTTCTTTGTGCCTTCGTGCCTTTGTGTTTAATTACCCCCGGAAAGCCCGCGTCCGTTCAAAGCGTTGGCGCGCCGGGATTGGGATCAACGGTCGTGATTTGTTTCACACTCGATGGATAATGGGGGAGGTTCAGCCCTGTCCCAAATCCGATCTCAAACACTTCCCCGCGGACATCCGCCAGGACAGATTCCCTTATCCGCTGGATTTCCGGGCTCGAAAGCGTGGACCATGCTTTGTCAGCGGATATCGGAGTAACTCGGGAATCCAGGCACCGATTTGGCTTTCTTCACGGCTCGGATAATGGCTTCGGAGACGGCTTCGGCGGCAAGCGCGCCAATGGCGCTGATGTCAGCGCGGACAGTGGAGGTGCCGGTAGACATGGCGAAGATGGTATCGCCATCGACCATGGTATGGATGGGGTTGATGGCGCGAGCCATGCCGTCGTGCGCCATCTCGGCGATCTTTCTCATCTCGACCTTATTGAATGGAGTATTCGTGGCAACGACACCGATGGTGGTGTTTCTTCCGGGCTCACCCAGTTGTTCGATGCCGCGGCCGGAACGATATGCCTCGATGATGTCCTGAAAACCTTTGCCGTCCACGGTTCGAGCGCCCGCTATGATCTTGCCTGTTTTCGGGTCGATGACGTTTCCGACGCAATTCACGGCCACGATCGCGCCAACGACGATTCCATTCGGCAGCTTGATGGCGGCTGTTCCGATACCGCCTTTCATCGGTCTGCCGCCACCGGTCTTGCCGATGGTCGCGCCTGCGCCTGCGCCGACGCTGCCTTCTCCGATGCTGCCCGACTTTGCATCCAGGCAGGCTTTGTAGCCGGAATCGGCGTTCGGTCGAATTTTGAAATCGCCGAGGTTGAGATCGAAGAGGACCGCGGCAGGCACAATCGGCACAACACCGTTTCCGATCTTGAAACCGGCATTGTGTTCCTCCAGCCAGCGCATCACTCCTGTGGCAGCGTCCAGTCCGTACGCGCTTCCACCTGTCAACAGAATCGCCTGCGTCTGTTGCACCAGGTTTGTTGGATTCAGCAAATCGGTTTCACGCGTCCCGGGGGCGGACCCGCGAACATCAACACTGGTGACAGCGCCCTTCTCGTACAGAATGACCGTGCATCCCGTGGGCCGGCGAGAATCCGTAAAGTGACCGACCTTGATTCCGTCGACGTCTGTAATGAAGCCTTCCATAGACTGTAGCGGCAGACTGCGGCCGCCGAAAAGCCGGCGCTCATGGAGCGCGGCTACAGCCAAGCTTATACCGAACGCGCGCCGATTCATGGCGTAATCATTATCACGAAACCCGCAGCGATTCCTATTAACGAAGGCGGCAGTATCCATATACCTGCGCCGCCCGTAAGGAAGTGCGTGAACAACGTCACAATGACGGAAGCGATAATCGTCACCATCGCCCGGCGGGCTGTCGGGCGTCGTGAATAGAGGCCGACGAGGAGTGGTGCGAATAGCGCAACAGCCATCAAGGTATAGAAGATCTGAAGGGCTGCGATGATCGAAGGCAACTCGATCGCAAGCAGAACGCCGGCGAGCGCGCCAACAATCGCTGCGATCCTGCCCGCGAGCAATACGTCACGCTCGGACGCCGCGGGCCGCAGAAATGTTTTGTACAGATCGATGCTTAGCGAGCTAGACAGCATCAAAAGGATCGCGTCGCAGGCGCTGATCTCAGCCGAGAAGACGGCGGCGAGCGTGAGCAGACCGAGCCACCCGGGAAGGAGCCTCGTCATTAAGGTCGGCAAAGCCAGCTCGCGGTTGGCCAGGTCCGGGTATTGCGAATGCGCAATCGCTCCGAGGATCGCCGGTGCAAAGGCGAACACAAGCAGTCCGGCGGCATTCCAGTTTATGCCTCTTCGAACCGCGACCGGATCCCGGGCCCCGTAGAGTTTTTGAATCAATCCGGGCGAAATAATGAACGAAGGCACGAGAATCGCGACGTAGTAGAGAACGCCTTCGATTCCCAGGTCCTGCGATGCGGCCAGCGTCGGTTGAAGTGCAGACCAGCCTCCGATGGTCCGGAGTCCCACGGGTACTGCAATGAGGAATCCGGCGAACTTCACCGTGAGTTGGATGACGTTGACCCACGCCGAAGCCAGAAGACCTCCAGCGGAGAAATATGTTGTGACGACAACACCACCGAGGAAGCAACCTTGCCATTTCGGGACTCCGGCAACGACCTCGAGAATCTGGGAAATAGCGATGAGCTGGCCCGCAAGGATCATCAACGTTCCAGCCCACAGCAGCACTGCAATCAGACCTCGAACCGACCGGCTGTAGCGGTGATCCAGGAAGTCGCCGACGGTCCTCCAGCCGTTCCTCGCCGCGAGCGCCCAGATTTTCGGTCCGACCGTGTTGGCCAGAATGAGCGATCCAATGCCCGCGGATCCGACCCACCACCACGCTCCAAGGCCGAACGCGTATCCAAGGCCTGCAGCGCCGACGGTCGAACCGGCTCCAATGTTGGCCGCGAGAAACGTGGCTGCCAGCAGCCCCGGACCCAGGCTCCGCCCGGCAACCAGAAAGTCGTCCGCTTTTTTTACGCGCCTGGAAATGTACAGCCCGAAGGCGACGAGCAGCACGGAGTATGCGATGAGTGCGGCGAGTTGGGCGAATTGAAGGTTCACTTACCGGCCGTGAAAATAATGATGTGCTGCCAGGGCAGAAAATCCATGACCTTTTGAAACTTGAAACCGAGCGGCTCCAGCTCGGATCGAACTTCCTGAGTGGACATCTTGTGAAGGGGCAGGATGGGGACCTTCGGATCCTCTTTGCGAAACTCGACGAGCACCACCCGGCCGTCGGACTTCAGAGCATTTCGGACTTTGGTCATCATCGAGACGGGATCCGCGAACTCATGGTAAACGTCGACCATCAAAACCACGTCCACCGCATTCTCTGGTAGTTTGGGATCCGTCGGCGTTCCGAGAACAATGTCTACGTTTTGGAGTTTTCTCTGGTCGATGTTTTGCCTCAGCATCCGAAGCATCTCCGGCTGAATATCTTCTGCAATGACTTTCCCGGCCGGCCCCACGATTTGAGAGAGACGCCAGGAGTGGTAACCGACGCCGGCGCCGACATCGGCCACCACGGACCCTTTCTTGATGTCGAGCGATTCCAGCATTCGATCGGGCTCTTCCTCACCGATTCGTTCCGGCCGGATGAGCCAGTCTGCTCCAGCCGCTCCCATGACCGGCGCGGGCTGCCGCCGGACCTGAGTTTGCGCGCCGGCGACAAGCGTGAGGGCCAGGAAAACAACAACAATCGCGGATCGAATTCTTCGCATGGGCCCAATGTTAAACTGAAAACGCGGTGAAAGCACGAATCCAGGAGAACGTTGCCCTCGGTCCGTTAACTACTTTTGGTATCGGCGGCCCTGCACAATACTTCGTAGACGCTCCTTCCGAAAACGCTGTTCTCGAGGCGCTTCAGTTTGCAAAAGACCGGAATCTACCGGTGTTCGTTCTCGGCGGAGGTTCCAACCTTCTTGTCGCCGATCGCGGCTTTCCGGGTCTCGTTATGAAAATCGGTCTGACGGGTATCGACTGGGAAACGCATCGAGACAAGGCCGTCGTCCGGGCGGGCGCGGGTGAGGAATGGGACCGGTTCGTCGGGTTGTGCGTGGATCGTGATCTTGCCGGAGTCGAATGCCTGAGCGGCATCCCGGGATCCGTGGGGGGAACGCCCGTGCAGAATGTCGGCGCCTACGGACAGGAAGTTTCGGAGGTTCTGGTCAGCGTGCGCGCCTACGATAGAAAGACGGATTCGGTGGTCCAACTCTCGCATGAAGACTGCCGCTTCACGTACCGCTCGAGCCTCTTCAACACTACTGCCAAAGACCGCTATATTGTTCTGCAGGTGACGTACTCCCTGACCAGACATGGCAACCCGGCCATTCGCTATCCAGAGGTCCAGCGGGAATTCGAGGGGAGAGCGGGACGTCCTTTGCTGGCCGAAGTCCGGGAGTCCGTGCGCCGGATTCGCGCCCGCAAGGCGATGCTCCTTGTGGAAGGGGATCCCGATTGTCGAAGCGCCGGATCTTTTTTCAAGAATCCAGTCATCACGGAACAGCAGTTTGCGGAGCTTCAGGCGGTGGCCGGTCCTGGAGTGCCGCGATATCCCGCAGGTCCCGCGAAAGTGAAAACTGCGGCAGCCTGGCTCATCGAGCACGCTGGTTTCTCAAAAGGATATTCTAGTGGTTCCGCGGCTCTCTCCTCGAAACACACTCTGGCTCTCATCAATAAAGGTGGAGCCACTGCCGAGGAAATCCTGCGGTTGGCCCGAGAGATCCGGGATCGCGTCGAGTCGAAATTCGGCATCCGCCTCTTCCCCGAACCTGTTTTCCTCGGCTTCGACCAAAAGGTCGTCACAGAATTCTCACTGTTGTAACTGTAGCGGCCGTCTATGACCAGATCCGTCCGAATACAGCCGCGTAGCGGCGGCATAATGTAGCCCCACGCGCCGGCGTCGGGACACCGTAGAGCTCGATTTACGAGCTCCATAGGAGCGAAAGATGGTTCTGAAGAATCTTCCGCCCCTCCGCGGCTGTATTCGGATGCGCTTCGCGCGATATTTTGGACAGCTGTGGTCAGACCGCCGCTGCAGGTGCCTCAGGTCTGCTACAATCAAGTGTTGAAGGTGGCCCCACGAAAAGGACTGAGGTACATGGCTTTTTGGAACAAAGAAGATAAAGAAGTTCCGGTGAATGAAGAGCAGGTTCTGGGCGTTCTCAAGAAGGTTCAGGATCCCGATCTTCGCAAGGACATCGTGTCGCTCGGATTCATCCGGAATCTGAAAATTGACAAGGGTTCGGTGGCGTTTGACCTGAATCTCACGACTCCGGCGTGCCCCGTGAAAGACCAGATGCGCGATGAAGCGGTGGCCCTGGTGAAGGCGCTGCCCGGGGTCCAGAACGTCGAGATCAAAATGACCAGCGAGGTACGTCAGACGCCGCAGCTTGACAAGGGCGCGTTGAAGGGCGTGCGGAACATTGTCGCGGTCGGCAGCGGGAAGGGCGGAGTCGGAAAGTCCACCATTGCCGTGAACATCGCGGCGGCTCTCGCAGCGGCAGGCGCGCGCGTCGGCCTGCTGGACGGCGATATCTACGGTCCGACGACTCCGATCATGCTGGGTTTGGAGCTGCCGCCGAAGTCCGTCGGCAATCGAATGATCCCGCAGGAGTCGGCCGGCCTGAAATTCATGTCCATGGGTTTGCTCGTGAAATCCGAGCAGCCGCTCATCTGGCGCGGCCCGATGGCGCACAAGGCCCTGCAGCAATGCCTGTTCGACGTCGATTGGGGCGAGCTGGACTACTTGCTGGTCGATCTCCCGCCGGGCACCGGTGACGTTCACCTTACGCTGGCTCAAAGTGTTCCATTGACCGGTTCCGTGATCGTTTCCACACCCCAGGATGTCGGCCTCCGCATTTCGATGAAGACACTGCGCATGTTTCAGCAGACGCGAGTTCCGATTCTCGGCATCGTCGAAAACATGAGCTATTACATCTGCCCGCATTGCGACTCTCGGGATCACATCTTTGGCCATGGCGGCGGACAAAGAGCCGCGGAGCAACTCGGAATTCCGTTTCTGGGTGAAGTTCCGCTGGACCTGGCGATCCGAACGCAATCGGATATCGGCGTTCCCATTGTTGTTGCCCAACCGGATGCGCCGAGCGCGCGCACACTGCGTCAGATTGCCGAAAAAGTGGCGGCGCAGGTCAGCATTCGGACTTACGAGGCGCCCGTGCTCGAGGTGGAATAATGCCGGGACCGGCGAACGTACAGGCCACGACGCCCACAAAGATCAAGAAGGTCAGTCCCGGCGAGTTGATGATCCAGTGGGCTGACGGGCACGAGAGCCATCATATGGCTCCAGTGCTTCGCGGCATGTGTCCTTGCGCCTCCTGTAAAGACGAGATGACCGGAATTCGAATTATTCTTCCCATTCACATTCCGGACAACCTGGAGTTTCGGAGGATCGAGCTGGTCGGCCAGTACGCGCTGCAGTTCGAGTGGAGCGACGGACATAGCACCGGTATCTATAGCTTCGAGTATTTGCGCGAGCTCTGTCCCTGCCGGGAATGTAAACAAAAAACGAACGCGGGGGGCTAAAGCCCGCGACTACATTGGTGACCTTGGATCCGGTGCCGCCGGAAATGTAGTCGCGGGCTTTAGCCCGCGTCTTCAACTCGTGGCGGGTTCGACAATCGCGGCCATGGAACCCACCGAGCGGGGAAGCCGCCAATCCGGGCCGTAGCTGTGAATCTGATCCCGTTTCTGCTCGGCCTTTTCGAGTTCGCAGGTCAAAAGGATGGTCGTTCCCTTCGTATCGACCTCGACTGCATGCGACAGCGCCGTCGATTCCGCAAAACCGAAAATCTTACAAAGCATCTCGATGACGTAGTCGTACGTGTGGTCCTCGTCGTTCAGAAGGATTACGTGATATAGCGGCTGCAGCTGACTTGAGGTGTCGTCTTCCACTTCGGGATAAGCCGACGCGGACTTGGAACTCATTCTTAAAAGTGTAGTCCGCGGGCCGCTCCAGAGGCGACAAAAACCTCGGACGCGGTGCGGGAAGACGCGTTCGATCAGCCGCCCGCCGACTTGTTTATTGCTTTTTCCGAAAATTTGACGTGGCTTTCCAGTTACCACCTTTGCTAGATTTCAGATTTGCTCTGTGGTTTCTAGTACTTCAGGAGGGAATACTAATGGCCGATGGCAACGGGCCGGGTCGAGTTACTCTGAGTGGCGTTGTACTGGCATTCCTGATTCTGATTCTCATTCTTGCTTCCCTGTATCTTTTTATCGCAAAGCCATATTGGTTTCCGACTTTGGCGTCCGTTCACGGCGAGAGCATCGACAGTCTTTTCGGTGTTGTGTTGATCGTCAGCGGAATCGCGTTCGTCGTTGTCCAGGGACTGCTTGGGTTTTTCATAGCGCGTTATGGTCAAAACGGGAGCGAGCGCGCCGCATACTGGCACGATAATCCCAGGGCGGAAGCGATTCTGCTGATCGGCACGGCGGTTATCCTCACGGTTCTTGTTTTCATGGGCCAGCGGGTCTGGGCCTCATTTTATTTCACCGATGCGCCTGCGGATGCGCTCGTCGTGCAGGTCACCGGTGAGCAGTTCGCCTGGAACTTCCATTATCCGGGCCCGGACGGCGCTTTTGGCCGAACGGACAACAGCCTGATCACCGCGACGAACACCATCGGACTCGATCGGAATGATCCTCCTGCGAAGGACGACATTCTCGTTATCGGCCAGATGCACATGGTGGCGGACCGTCCAGTGAAGGTTCGTCTCCGGTCGAAGGATGTTATCCACAGTTTTTTTCTCCCCAATCTCAGAGTGAAACAGGATGCAGTGCCCGGAATGGGCATTGAAATCTGGTTCGTTCCAAACAAGTCGGGCGCATACGAGATTGCCTGCGCCGAATTGTGCGGCCTCGGGCACTACAGAATGAAAGGGGCCCTGACGATCGACGCATCGCAGGCGGACTTTGATAACTGGTACAAGGAACAATTAGCCCAGCAGTAGCCACCGGCTACGTAGAAGGGTAGGTAATCATGGACGACGCACACGCCGCCGAACACCATCATCCGCAATTGGGCTTTTGGCGGAAATATGTGTTCAGCACGGACCACAAAATCATCGGCATTCAATACCTGATCACCGCGATGGCGATGGCAATCGTCGGTGGCCTTCTATCGATGCTCATGCGTTACCAGCTCGCGTGGCCGACTTCATTGTCACCAATCATGGCGAAGATCTTTCCGGTGGCATTCAGCGGCGGCATCATGGAGCCGGGCTTTTACATTTCGCTCGTCACCATGCACGGCACCATCATGGTGTTCTTTCTTTTCACGGCAGTTCTGACCGGCGGCTTTGGAAATTTCCTGATTCCGCTTCAAATAGGCGCGCGGGATATGGCGTTTCCATTCCTGAATGCGCTCTCTTACTGGGTGTTCCTTCTCTCCTGCATCGTGATTTTCTCCGCACTGTTCGTCACCAGCGGCGCGCCAATGGGAGGTTGGACAGCTTATGCCCCACTGAGCGCGGTTCCGCAGGCCGCGCCGGGCCAGGCGACAGGGATGACGCTGTGGATTACGGCCATCGCCTTGTTTACGGCATCGGGCCTGATGGGCGGTTTGAACTACGTTACGACCATTCTCACCATGCGGACCAGAGGCATGTCGATGATGCGGCTGCCCCTGACCCAGTGGTCGCTACTCATCACCGCAATCCTTGGCCTTCTGGCGTTCCCGGTTCTGCTGGCAGCCGGAATCCTGTTGCTGTTCGACCGAATGGGCGGAACGAGCTTCTTCCTGCCGGCCGGCATCATCATGAATCAGATGCCGCTCGCGGGCCATGCCGGCGGCCATCCATTGTTGTGGCAGCACCTGTTCTGGTTCTTCGGCCATCCTGAGGTCTACATCGTGATTCTGCCCGCGATGGGCATGGCTTCCGATATCCTTTCGACTTTCTGCCGAAAGCCCATCTTCAGCTATCGCATGATGGTTTATTCCATGGTCGCGATCGCAGCTTTGAGTTTTGTCGTGTGGGGCCATCACATGTTCGTCAGCGGTATGAGCCCGTTCCTGGGTTCGGTGTTCACGCTGACCACGCTGCTGATCGCTGTGCCGTCCGCTATCAAGACGTTCAATTGGCTCGGCACCGTGTGGGGGGCGCGTATTCGATTCACCGCTGCGGGCCTGTTTGCGCTGGGCTTCGTTTCGTTGTTCGTCAGCGGCGGCATCAGCGGAATCTTCCTTGGAACGTCGGCGGCCGACATTCAACTTCAGGACACGTACTTCATTGTGGCGCACTTTCATCTGGTCATGGCCATCGCTCCACTCTTCGCAGCGTTCGGCGGACTATATTTCTGGTTCCCGAAGATGTTCGGACGGTTCATGAACGAGACGCTCGGCAAGCTTCATTTCTGGCTGAGCTTCACGGGCGTCTATGCCGTGTTCTTCCCCATGCACGTCCTGGGCATCGGCGGCCAGATGCGTCGAATTTACGATCCCACGCAGTACATGTTTCTCGTGCCGCAGCAGCCGGTGAACGTCTTCATTTCTATCGCGGCGTTTATTCTCGGGGCCTCTCAATTGATCTTCCTGTTCAACTTCTTCGGGAGCATTTTCGGCGGCCGGCGCGTGACCGAGTACAACCCGTGGCATGCGACTACGCTCGAATGGTCCGTGCCCAGTCCTCCGGGACATGGTAATTTTGGAGTAGAGCTCCCGACGGTGCACCGCTGGGCCTTCGATTTCGCCGTTCCTGGTGAAAAGGAAGATTTTATTCCCCAGACTGTGCCGGCGACGGTTCAAGCAAAACACTGAGTTGTTATGCCTGTACTTACAGAAGACCGACGAGACATCATCACCCCGCCGCCCGTTTTACCAGGCCATGGGGGAGGCGGTGGTTCCGGCGATTCCCGGGCGTTTCCGGTATCCAAATATCAGATCGCACTTTGGATTGTGCTGACGACCATCGTCATGCTTTTTGCCGGCCTGACCAGCGCATATATCGTGCTGCGCGGCGTACCGGCGTGGCAGAACATTGAGCTTCCTTCAATGCTCTGGCCGAACACGGTAGTGCTCTTCTTGAGCAGTATCGCGATTGAGTTCTCGCGCCGTGCGGTTCGGAAGAATCACCTTCAGGCAATGAAGACCTGGCTCGCGCTGAGCGGTATCCTGGGCCTGGGTTTCATCGGTGGTCAGATTGCTGCGTGGCGGCAACTGGTGAATGCAGGTGTTTATCTTCCCTCGACGCTTCAGAGCTCCTTTTTTTATTTGCTGACGGGTCTTCATGGCCTCCATCTGATGGGAGGCATTGTGGCGCTCAGCTTCGTTTTTTACAGGGCGCTGAGTAACCGGTTGACGGCGTTCAATCACGAACCATTGAAACTGTGCGCGACTTACTGGCACGTGATGGATGCGCTTTGGATTTATCTGTTCCTTTTGCTTTTGTTGTCGTAAATCACGACTTGGAGAAAAGTTGAATGGATGCGAGCTTAGCTGCTGAACAGCAACGGATACTCGCTTCGGACTGGGGCGGCGGAAAATCACCGTTCGGCACCAGTTGGAGCAAGTTCATGATGTGGATCTTCATCATCTCCGACGCGTTGACATTTGCGGGGTTTCTGATCGCGTACGGCTTCATGAGGGGCATCAGCCCGGCATGGCCGAAGCAGACCGAAATCTTCAACATGGTCCTGATCACGTTCATGACGTTCGCGCTGATCTCGTCGAGCGCGGTCATGGCCATGGCGGTCGGAGCCGCCCGGGCGGGCGATCCAAAACTCGCCTTTCGATTCCTCGTGTTGACGATTATTGGTGGATTTATCTTCCTGGGATGTCAGGCTTACGAGTGGACGCACTTCATCGAGGAAGGGGCGCGGCCCTGGACCAATCCATGGATGCCTGCGGTACCGCAATTTACCGCCGCCTTTTTCGTCATCACCGGCTTTCACGGATTTCACGTGTTCAGCGGGGTCACCATCCTGGCAATCGTGGCCATACGTGCGGGGATGGGCAAGTACTCCGGCGATCAAGTCGAGAATGCCGGATTGTATTGGCACTTTGTAGACGTGGTCTGGGTCTTTGTTTTCGCGTTCTTCTACTTGCTATAGGCGCCGGTCAGCCCGGCGCCGAAAGAGGATCTGAGAATGGCACATGATGCACATGCGATCAGTTACAGGACATACGGGATGACCTGGTTCTGGCTCCTGGTCTTGACGGGCCTCGCGCTGGGACTCGGCTATGCCCCAATTCCTGAGAGGATCAAAGCGCTTCTGCTCGTTTGCACGACGCTGGCGAAGGTTCTGGTGATCGCCGCCGTCTTCATGCACCTTCGCTACGAGAGAGTCAACCTGATCCTGATCACCTTCACGCCGCTTATACTGGCAATTATCTTCTTCTCTTTCACGTTCCCCGAAACTCTGGGCTCCGCCAGCCACGTCATACAGGTGCGTTGAATATGCGAAAACTTTTGCCGGTTATATTGATTGTCTCAGTGATTCTTGCTCTTGAATCTTCAGTATGGGCCCAGTGTTCCATGTGCCGAACCGCCCTCGAGTCCTCTCCCGAAGGGAAATTCCTGGCCGGCAGCTTCGCCCACGGCATTCTGATGCTTCTCTTTCTGCCCTACATCATCTTCGGGACGATTGCGACCGTTGTGGTTCGCGCTTACCGGAAGAGCTCAAAGGACCGGGAACAATATCCGAACTCCAACCGGGCCTAGCAAATCTCAAATCCGAAATCCGAATATCCAATTCGGCTGGCGATCAGCTTTCAGGTAGGTAATAAGCCATGGCCGACCTCGTTCAGCTTGGGAATTTTGGCACGTCATCACCGCCGCCCATGTTCGAAACGGATCCCGTGTGCCGGATGAAGGTCTTGCCTGAAACCGCCGTCGGCAAGCACGAACACAAAGGCCGCACGTATTACTTCTGCAGTCTTCGTTGCGTCGAACGCTTTAGCGCAAACCCCGAACGCTTCCTGGGTCCCCCGAAAACCGAGATCCGAAAGCCGCAATCTGAAACCGCTCAGGGTTTCTACACCTGTCCCATGCACCCGCAGATTCGTCAGATCGGTCCAGGCTCCTGTCCGATATGCGGCATGGCTCTCGAACCTGAAATGATCTCCGCAGAGGAAGAGGAAAATCCCGAGCTCACGGATATGACCCGGCGATTCTGGATTGGCGCCGGATTGAGCCTGCCGGTTTTGATTCTGGGGATGCTGGAAACCCAGCCGATTGTCCAACTGGTCCTCGCGACACCGGTGGTCCTTTGGGCCGGCTGGCCCTTGTTCGAGCGCGGCTGGGCGTCAGTGGTCAATCGCAGCCCCAACATGTTCACGCTGATCGCCATGGGTATCGGGACGGCTTATCTGTATAGCCTGGCCGCGACGCTTTTTCTCGGCGATGCACCGGTCTATTTCGAAGCTGCGGCCGTCATCACGACGCTCGTCTTACTGGGGCAGGTCCTGGAACTCCGGGCTCGCAGCCGAACGGGTTCTGCCATCAAGGCTCTTCTTGGTCTGGTTCCTAAAACGGCGAGAGTTGTGGCAAAAGACGGATCCGAGCGCGACGTTCCGCTGGACCACGTGCACATCGGCGACGTGATTCGAGTCCGGCCGGGCGAGAAGACTCCGGTCGATGGAACCATCATTGAAGGACAGAGCGCGGTAGATGAATCGATGATTTCCGGCGAGCCGATACCTGTCGAGAAGACGCCGGGCGACCGCGTCATCGGCGGAACAATCAACGGCAACGGCACGTTTCTGATGCGTGCCGAACGGGTGGGACGCGATACCCTTCTGGCCCAGATTGTTGCCATGGTCAGCCAGGCACAGCGAAGCCGGGCGCCCATCCAGCGTCTGGCGGATGTGGTGTCCGCGTATTTCGTGCCTGCAGTGATCGTCGTGGCCGTGGTTACGTTCTTCGTCTGGCTGGTGATCGGTCCGGCGCCCCGCCTTTCGCATGCTTTGCTGAATGCTGTTGCCGTCCTGATCATCGCGTGTCCGTGCGCGCTGGGTCTCGCGACCCCGATGTCGATCATGGTGGCCGTCGGCCGTGGGGCGAGGGCTGGAGTTCTGATCAAGAACGCAGAAGCGCTGGAAATTCTGGAAAAAGTCGACACGCTGGTGGTCGATAAGACCGGCACGCTTACGGAAGGCAAACCTGCGCTCGCCGGCATTGTGGCAACTGCGGGCTTCAGTGAATCTGAAATCCTGCGCCTGGCCGCCGGCCTCGAACGCGCGAGCGAGCACCCCCTCGCCTCCGCCATTGCGGGCGCAGCACAGGCGCGGAATCTCCAGTTGGCGCCGGTACGAGAATTCCGTGCCCTTCCCGGCCAGGGTGTTGTCGGTTCGGTTGAGGGCCGCGCGGTCGCTTTTGGAAATCTGAAATTCATGGAAACACTCGCTGTCGATGCGAGTGAGCTTCGCGACAAAGCGGAAGCCCTTCGAAGGGATGGTCAGACCGTGATGTTCCTGGCCGTTGACAAGAAACTCGCCGGGTTGGTGAGCGTGGCCGACCCGATAAAGCCATCCGCTGTTGAAGCCATTCGAGCCTTGCACAGCGAGGGCCTCCGCATTGTCATGTTAACCGGCGACAGCAGGACGACAGCTCGAGCCGTGGCCGCCCGGCTCGGAATCGACGATGTGAAAGCCGAAGTCTTGCCGCAGGCTAAAGCCGAAGCGATCAGGCAGCTCCAGCAGGAAGGCAGAATCGTTGCAATGGCCGGCGACGGCATAAATGACGCGCCCGCACTGGCTCAGGCGCAGGTCGGAATCGCGATGGGCAGTGGAACAGACATTGCAATGCAGAGCGCCGGAATTACTCTGTTGACAGGCGACCTGCGCGGCATCGTCCGCGCCCGCGTTCTCAGCCGCGCTGCAATGAAGAACATTCGGCAGAACCTGTTTCTGGCTTTCATCTACAACACGATAGGAATTCCGATCGCAGCCGGTGTGCTGTATCCCTTTACCGGCTTGCTTCTCAGTCCGATGATCGCCAGCGCCGCCATGACATTCAGCTCCGTGTCGGTCATCACTAACGCACTGCGCTTGAGAAACGTCGAGTTATAATGTTCCACTTTGATTATCCCATTCCAAAATGGAAGGAGCCTATGAAGAGATCGATTTTTGTCTTCCTGATCGTGATAACAATGACTACAGTTGCGCTGGCTCAGGCGCCGGCTGCAGGCGGGCAGGGCCGTGGCGGAAGGCCCAACATCTTTGCCCCGCCGGCTACCGCAACAGGTCCGATTGCAGACATGGTGAATGCGATCGTGACTGCTTTCAACAATCGGGACACTGCTTACTTTCAGAAGATCGTCGCGCCTGACGCGGTCTGGCTTGATGAGGATGGCCATCATCTTCAGGCAACCGTCTGGTATAACCGCATCTTGACCGCAAATCCGCCCAGGAAACTCGCCATTTCGAATCTTCGGGTCCAGACCTGGGATACAGGTGCCTGGGCTGGTTTCAACTACACGATCGAAGGCACTAATAACTTCAAGGGCACGAACAGTCTCGTTTTCAAGAAAACGGGAAACGACTGGCAGGTCGTGCTCGTCCATGGCGCGGTCGACACGACTGTGGCGGGCCATTAGAAAAAATGGGGTGGGTAATTCGGGGACAGACGTATAAATCACCTAATTAGCGTTCAAAGCCACGTTACTTGCTAATTAGGTGATTTATACGTCTGTCCCCGAATTACCCACCCGGCAGTTCGAAGACTTCGGGATCCATTTCGTGAAAGAAATCGGCGTGGAGTTTCTGGATCGCCGCGTCGGTGTCTTTTTCATCGACTATGAAACTGAAGTTGATGTTCGATGCGCCGTGAGAAACCATCAGGATGTTGATATCGGAAATACTGCTGAAGGCGCGGCGGGCCACGCCGGGCGTGTACTTGAGATTGCTTCCGACAAGACAAATCAGCGTCATTTTTGAAGCCACCTTAACGTCCCCCAGCGGGCGCAGATCCTGGACGATTGCATTGAGCGACACGACATTGTCCAGAGTCAGAGAAACCGAGACTTCCGAAGTGGCAACCATGTCCACCGATGTCTGATGACGATCGAATACGTCGAACAGGGCCCTCAGAAATCCATGCGCCATCAGCATTCGCGACGATGAAACGGTTATCACCGTAATTCCCCTCTTATACGCGATCGACTTGATGACGTTCCTGCACGGCCGCGCTTCACGCGTGATCCGAGTGCCGCTGCCCTTCGGCTTTTTCGAATTCAAAATGTACACGGGAATGTTTTTTTCCACGGCCGGCAATACCGTCAGCGGGTGAAGAACCTTCGCTCCGAAGTAGGCCAGCTCGGAGGCCTCATCAAAGGAAATCTCCTTCACTTTTGATGCGGCGGACACGATGCGCGGATCCGCGGTCATCATTCCGTCCACATCCGTCCAGATCTGGATCTCATCGGCATTCAGCGCAGTTCCGGCAATGGCCGCGCTGTAATCGGAACCGCCGCGCCCGAGTGTCGTCGTAGTTCCGGATGCCGTCGAACCGATGTAGCCGCCCATTACCACAACGCGGCCGGCATCCAGGTGTGGAGCGGCCATCTCTTCGAGCCGCACCGTCGTCCGGTCCATGAGCGGCGAAGCCTTGCCGAAGTGGTCGTCGGTGATCATGCACTGGCGCGCATCCAGATGAACCGCGTCGAATCCCATGCGTTTCACGCGATCGGCAAAGATCAGCGAAGAAAGAGCTTCACCGTAGGAAGCAATCAGGTCCTGCGTCCGGAGAGAAAACTCGCCGATCGCGCTGAGCGCTTTCAGGAGTTCGCGCAATCGCACAAAGTACTCCGCCGTCGATGGCAGAAGCTCCGAGTGCCGCCCTTCCAGGCCATTTGCAATTGTTGTAGCTTTGGCTAGTTCTCCGCGAGCAGCGAGGCTTCCGGCTTCGAGCAGGCCATTCGTCGCGCCCGCCAGAGCGGAAACGACCACAAACGGCTTTCGCGAAATCCTTTCTGCTACGATCGAGCAGGAACGCTCGATGGCGGCCGCGTCTTCGACAGACGTGCCGCCAAACTTCATCACAATCATGGTGGGAGAATAGCATGGGAAAATAGGGTTACGACCCCATTTCCTACGGCAGTTCGGTGGAACCCATCAGGTATTTGTCGATCGAGCGGGCGGCGTTACGGCCTTCACGTATGGCCCAGACGACGAGGGATTGACCGCGCGCCATGTCACCGGCGGCGAAGATGCCGGGGACGCTAGTCATCTTTTCCGAATCGGTGGCGACGTTTCCCCGCTCGTTGATATTGACTCCAAGATGTGTAAGCATGCCGTTCCGTTCCGGACCGAGGAAACCCATCGCGAGGAGAACAAGATCGGCATTGATGGTGAATTCGGATCCAGGAACTTCGCGCATGTTCCGTCCTTCGAATTCCACGCGCACCGCGTGAAGCTGTTCGACCTGGCCGTTATTACCCGTGAAACTCTTGGTCAAAACGCAGTACTCCCGTTCGCCGCCTTCTTCATGTGCGGACGACGTACGGAAGATGTTCGGCCAGTTGGGCCATGGATTGTCCATGGCGCGCTCGGCAGGCGGCTTCGGAAGCAATTCGAACTGGACGATGGAGCGCGCGCCCTGCCGATGGGCCGTTCCCAGACAATCTGCTCCCGTGTCGCCACCCCCAATAATGACGACGTGCTTGTCCTTCGCAGTAATGAACTGCGAATCGGGAATCGTGTCGCCTTCGCAGCGTTTGTTCTGGAGAGGCAGATATTCCATCGCGAAATGGATGCCCTTCAGATCGCGCCCCGGAACCGGAAGGTCTCGCGGAGCGGTTGAGCCGCCGGAAAGAAGAATTGCATCAAAGTCGCGTCGCAGATCTTCCACAGGGACATTCATTCCTACATTCGCGTTGGTTCTGAACGTGACGCCCTCTTCGGTCATGATATTCAGCCGCCGATCGAGGACATGCTTTTCCATTTTGAATTCCGGAATGCCGTATCGCAGGAGGCCGCCGATTCGATCGGCGCGCTCGAAAACGGTGATCCAGTGTCCCGCGTGGTTCAACTGAGCCGCTCCGGCGAGCCCTGCCGGACCGGATCCCACTACTGCAACCTTTTTCCCTGTGCGTACGGCAGGGGGTGAGGCTTTGACAATTCCTTCTTTGAAGGCGCGGTCGATGATGCTGATCTCGATGTTCTTGATCGTCACCGGATCCGCGTTGATTCCCAGCACGCACGAACCCTCGCATGGCGCCGGGCAGATACGTCCCGTGAACTCGGGGAAGTTGTTGGTAGCCAGGAGCCGCTGCAGGGCGTCCTTCCATCGATCCCGATAAACGAGATCATTCCAGTCCGGGATGATATTTCCGAGCGGACAACCTTGATGGCAGAAAGGCACACCGCAGTCCATGCATCGCGAGGCCTGGGCCTTCAGCTTGTCATCAGGGAAATCTTTGTAGACTTCCTTCCAATCGAGAATCCGTTCCTCGACCGGCCGGCGCTCAAATGTGACCCGAGCGATTTCCATGAAGCCGGTGGGGTTAGCCATGTTGCACCATTGCCAACGCCTTTACGGTTTTCTCTTTCTTCTCGGCAAGCACGCGCCGGTAATCGAGCGGCATCACCTTGATGACCTTTTCCCGATGTTTTTCCCAGTCGAGGAGGACCGTCTCCGCCCGAATGCTCTTCGTAAGCTCGGCGTGGCGCTGGATGAGACTTCGGATGAACCGTTCTTCGTCAGGGTCCTCGAGCTTTTCGAGGTCGACCATCTGAAGATTGCATCGTTGGGCAAAATCGCCCTCGTCATTGATGATGTAAGCAATACCGCCGCTCATTCCCGCCGCGAAGTTCCTGCCGGTACGGCCAAGCACCACGACTCTCCCACCGGTCATGTATTCGCAGCCGTGGTCGCCGACGCCTTCAACTACTGCAATCGCGCCGCTGTTTCGAACGGCGAACCGTTCGCCCGCAACACCGCGGATGAACGCTTCTCCCGAGGTGGCGCCGTACAGCGCCACGTTGCCGATGATGATGTTGTCTTCGGCCCGATACGTGGCCGCCGCGGGAGGGAAGATCACAATCCGGCCTCCCGACAGGCCTTTGCCAAAGTAGTCGTTCGCGTCGCCTTCCAGAGTCATGCTGAGACCCTTCGGAACAAAGGCGCCAAAGCTCTGGCCGGCTGAACCGGTGAAACGGATGCGAACCGTTTCGTCGGGCAAACCTTCGGCGCCATAACGCCGGGTGATTTCGCTTCCGAACATCGTGCCGACTGTCCGGTTCCCATTGCGAATCGGCAGCCGCAACTCGACCGGAGTTTTGTATTCGAGCGTGTCCTTGGCGAGCTCGATGAGAAGATTGTCGAGCGCCTTGTCCAGACCGTGATCCTGCTGGTGGACGCGCCGCGTCATGACGTCTTTCGGAACCTCAGGCATGTAGAGAACGGGGGTGAGATCCAGCTTCCGCGCCTTCCAATGCTCAATGGCCTTTCGCGTATCCAGCTTGTCCCTGCGGCCAACCATCTCGTCCACGGTACGGAAACCCAGTTGAGCGATCAATTCGCGGACTTCCTCGGCGATCATCCGGAAGTAGTTGACGATGTACTCCGGCTTGCCGCTGAACTTCTCTCGAAGGACCGGATCCTGCGTCGCGACTCCGACGGGGCACGTGTTCAGATGGCAAACGCGCATCATGATGCAGCCGGAAACGATCAGCGCCGAGGTTGCGAATCCGAATTCCTCCGCCCCCAGAAGCGCCCCTATGACGACATCACGGCCCGTCTTCAGCTGGCCGTCGGTCTGTACGATGATGCGGCTGCGAAGATTGTTCATGACCAGGACCTGGTGGGTTTCCGCCAGTCCGAGCTCCCATGGGATACCCGCGTGTTTAATGCTTGTGACGGGGGATGCCCCCGTCCCACCACTGTCGCCCGAGATCAAAACCACGTCCGCATGAGCCTTGGCAACGCCGGCCGCAACCGTGCCCACGCCGACCTCGGCCACCAGCTTCACGCTGATTCGAGCGCGAGGATTGGAGTTCTTCAGGTCGTAGATGAGCTGTGCCAGATCCTCAATCGAATAAATGTCGTGGTGCGGCGGCGGCGAGATCAGTCCAACGCCCGGTGTGGAGTGGCGCACGCGAGCGATGTTTTCATCGACCTTATAACCCGGAAGCTGCCCGCCTTCGCCGGGCTTTGCGCCCTGCGCCATCTTGATTTGAAGCTCATTCGCGCTGACCAGGTACTGGCTCGTGACCCCGAAGCGGGCCGAGGCGACCTGCTTGATGGCGCTGCAACGCGAGTCACCGTTCGAATCGGGAATGTAACGGGCAGGATCTTCGCCGCCTTCCCCGGTATTGCTTCGGCCGCCAATCCGGTTCATCGCGATCGCGAGCGTTTCATGCGCTTCCTTGCTGATCGAACCGAATGACATGGCGCCTGTTGCAAAGCGCTTCATGACGGCTTCGACCGGCTCCACCTCTTCCAGCGGAATCGGCTTCTCTGCGAATTTGAGTTCCATCAAGCCGCGCAACGTGCAGAGCTTCTGGCTCGTGGAGTTCATCAGCGCCGTGTATTCCTTGAAGATCTTGTAGTTGTTGGCGCGCGTCGAGTACTGGAGCTTGTGGATCGTCTCCGGATTGTACATGTGATACTCGCCGTCCTGACGCCACTGGTACTGGCCGCCCCAATCCAGATCGGCAGGGCGAACCCGGCGGTCGGGAAACGCGTGCCGATGACGCGCGATGGCTTCCTCGGCAATCTCGTCGAACCCGATTCCACTGATGCGCGACGGCGTGTTCGTGAAATACGCCTCGACGAACTTCTGGTCGAGACCGATCGCCTCGAAGATCTGCGCTCCGCGATAACTTTGAAGCGTGGAGATGCCCATCTTCGACATCACCTTCACGACGCCTTTTTTGACCGCCTTCGTGTAGTGATTGACCGCCTTGCGATGGTCGATGCCGGTGAGCAGATTCTGGCGGATCATGTCGTCCAGTGTCTCAAACGCAAGATACGGATTGATCGCGGACGCGCCGTATCCGATCAGCAGACAATAATGATGGACCTCTCGCGCATCTCCCGTTTCAACAATCAGCGTCGCCTTCGTCCGGGTCCCCTCACGAACGAGGTGATGATGCAGTCCCGAAGTTGCCAGGAGACTCGGAATTGGAGCGTACTCCTCATCAATCTGACGATCTGAAAGGATCAGAATCGTTGCGCCGGACCTGATCGCGATACTCGCCGTCTCGAACAGGTTTTCGAGCGCTCGCCGCATGCCTGCGCCCCCCTCGGCCACTTTGAACGACATCGGAAGGGTGATGGACCGGAAACCGGGCAGGGAGATATATCGCAGCCGGGCCAGATCATCGTTGTCCATGATGGGCGAAAGAATCTTGATCATCCGGCAGCTATCCGCTTCCGGTTTCAGAAGGTTCCTCTCCGGGCCCAGTGCTGTCGCCATCGAAGTGACGAGCTCTTCGCGGATGGCATCAAGCGGAGGATTGGTGACCTGTGCAAACAACTGCTTGAAGTAATTGAACAGCGACGGCGCACGGTCCGAGAGAACGGCCAGCGGAGTGTCGGTTCCCATCGAACCGAGCGCCTCTTCGCCGTTCTTTGCCATGGGCATCATCAGAATCCGAAGATCTTCATGCGTGTAGCCGAAGACCTGCTGCCGCAGAAGAACCGTTTCGTGATTGGGCGCCGGCACGTGCTGCGACGGCAGATCCGACAGGCGAACCAGGCTCTCGTTCAACCACCGGCGATAGGGCTTCTCGGCCGCCATCCTGGACTTGAGTTCGGTGTCGTCCACGATGCGGCCTTCTCGCGTATCCACGAGGAACATCTTGCCGGGCTGAAGGCGGCCTTTCAAAAGGATCTGGTCGGCCGGGATATCCAGGACTCCGACTTCGGAAGCCATGATGACGAGTCCATCCTTGGTGACGCAGTAACGTGATGGCCGGAGTCCGTTGCGGTCGAGCACCGCTCCAACCTGGACACCATCGCTGAAGACCATCGACGCGGGTCCGTCCCAGGGCTCCATCAGGCACGAGTGATACTCGTAAAACGCTTTCTTCTCGTCGCTCATCGTCTCGTGGCCGTCCCACGCCTCGGGAATCAGCATCATCATCGCGTGCGGAAGCGAGCGGCCGCACATCACGAGCATTTCGAGAGCGTTGTCGATGGTCGCGGAGTCGCTGCCGCCTTCGACGATTACCGGCAGCAGGTCCTTTACATCTGCGCCGAACAATTCGGATTCGAACAACGCCTCGCGCGCCTTCATCCAATTGATGTTGCCGCGCAGCGTGTTGATTTCGCCGTTGTGAGAGATGTACCGAAAAGGATGTGCCAGCGACCAGCTTGGGAAGGTGTTCGTGCTGAAACGTTGATGAACCACGGCAAGGGCCGACTCGATCCGCGGGTCTGCGAGATCGGGAAAGTAGACCTCCATCTGTTCAGCCGAAAGCATTCCTTTGTAAATGAGAGTCCTCGCGGACAGGCTGGGGAAGTACAACTCCGTCGTCGTTTTTTCGATTCGTTTCCGGATGAGATAGAGCTTTCTTTCGAATTCGTCGGTCGTCCGAATGTAGAGATTTCGCTCGATGAACACCTGCTTGAAGACAGGTTCGACGGCCTTCGCAGAATCGCCGATGGGCGAGTTGTTGGTCGGCACCGTCCGCCATCCGAGCAGTCTCTGGCCCGCGCGAGCGATTGCCGCCTCGACGATTTCCTCGCACCAGCGCTGCGAATGCCGGTCGTGAGGAAGGAAGACTATCCCGACGCCGTAATTTCCCGGCGACGGGAGATGGAAGCCCAATTTTTTGCATTCAGCCTTCAGGAAGTCGTGCGGAATCTGCATCAGAATTCCGGCCCCGTCTCCCGTGTTCGCTTCGCAACCTTTCGCGCCGCGATGCTGCAGGTTCAGGAGAACCTGAAGTGACCTCCTCACAATTGAGTTCGATTTGCGGCCGGCGATATCGACCACGAAACCGACACCACAACTGTCGTGCTCAAACTGAGGATCGTACAAACCTTGCTTTGGCGGTACGGCTGAATACATGGGTTTGCCTCGCACTGACAAAATTGCCGATCGAATTTGGATAACTGTATTCGTTTTTGGAGGATAAGTCAGCCCGAAAAATAAAAGTACTTTGCATAAGTTTCTCTAATACCGTATGTTCTGGCTCCTGGGAGCGCGGAGTATCTCACGAACATGAATCTTGATACCTTAAGCCTGTATTGCGACGTAATCCGTTCCGGCAGCTTTTCGCTTGGCGCAGCGAACCATCGTATTTCTCAGTCTGCGGCCAGCCAGGCCGTCCGGCAGCTCGAAGAGGAGGTTGGCGCCCAGCTCATCGACCGGACAAAACGGCCTTTCATGGTGACGCCGGAGGGGCGGAAGTTTTTCGAGGCGTGCCTGATACTGCTCGAGAATTTCGAGAAAGCGAAAGCCGAGATCACGTCACAGCGGACCCTGGTGAGCGGCGTCGTGAGGGTGGCGGTCATTTATTCGGTCGGGCTGCACGATATGGGTTTCTACACGCAGCAATTCACGACGCGATATTCGCAGGCGAAGATCCGTCTGGCCTACCTTCATCCCCACGAGGTTGTGGAGGCCGTGATCAACGACGAGGCCGATCTCGGTATTCTTTCGTTTCCGGCTCCGCACCGCTCGCTGACGATCGTTCCGTGGCACTCCGAGCCCATGGTGTTTGTGTGCCATCGATCGCATCCGCTGGCGAAGCGGAAGACGGTGTCGTTTCGGGACCTTGAAGGCGAGTCCTTTGCAGCCTTTGACCGCAGTTTGAGCATCCGCCGCGCAATCGACAAGGCTCTGCGCCAGCGGGGCGTCAATATCAACGTCGCGATGGAATTCGACAACATTGAAACGATCAAGCACGCGATCACGATTCAATCCGGCGTCAGCATCCTTCCGCAACCCAGCGTGATCCGGGAAGTCGAGTCCGGCATCCTTGCGGCCATCCCTCTCGATATGCCCGAACTCGTCCGCCCCATCGGCATCATTTATCGCCGGCAGAAACTCCTCACGCCCACGGCCGACAAGCTTCTGGAGTTCCTCCAAAGCCAAAAGCATTAGCCGCGTAGCGGCGGCTGACACGAGCTGCCTTCAGCCGCGTAGCGGCGGTTGAAACGAGCTGCCTTCAGCCGCGTAGCGGCGGTTGACACGCGGCTGGGGAATGGCCGCCGCTACGCGGCTGGGTAGCGACTCCGCCAGGCGGAGGCAGTTACAACAAGCGCATGGCCCGTCGGATTTCTTCCTCGCCGCCGATAAGGTACACGTGGTCCCCTTCGTGGAGGATGTAATCGGATGGCGGGTTGGCGACGACCGAGGAATCGCGGCGGACAGCGATGATGCTGGCTCCGGTGCTTTCGCGGACACGAAGATCGGCAAGAGACTGACCGTGGGACTTGTTCCGGACTTCGACTTCAAAGGGCTCGAATCCGACTTCCGATGGGATCGGAAGTTTTTCGATGGGTCCTCCACGAAACATTTCGTATCGCCGCTGGCGCATGGTGAGCACCTCTCGGTCGATGGTGGATGGCCGATGCCCGAACCGGCCCAGAATCCGGCGGATGATCTCCAGCGAGGTTTCAAATTCTTCCGCGATCACTGTATCTGCGCCGGCCTCATAGAGTTGCTCGATCTCGGCGATGTACCGCGTCCGCGCGATAATGTACAGACCCGAATTCAGGCGCCGGGCAGTGGCAACGGCCTGGCGCGTTGCGACAGGATCCGAAATGGCGAAAACAGCGCACTGTGCTCGCGCCATCCCCAGGCTGCCCAGAACGACCTCGCTGATTGCATCTCCGTAATAGATGGGCTCGCCTGACGCTCGCGCGGTGCGTACGGTTTTCGGATTCATCTCGAGTATCACGTAAGGCATCCCGATCGCGCGCAGCGAGGCCGCGACATTCTGCCCATTCAATCCATATCCGATGATGATTGTGTGATCCGAGATGTTCACCGCATCGGAATCGATCGGCCGGATCTGAGTCGTCATCACGCCGACCCGATCCCCGATCATTGCCAGAAACGGCGCGGCCACCATCGTGACAAGGATCACGGACAGCGCCATCTGGTCGAAAGTACCCGGCAAGGCTGCCATTGAGCGCGCCGCCGTCAACAGAACCAGTGAGAATTCTCCAATCTGTGCCAGATACAGCCCAACCATCAGCGCGATCCTCAGCGGCATTCCAAGCAGTGAAACGACTCCGGCTGTGATGACCGTCTTACCGGCCATCACGGCCAGAGCGCACAACAGAACAACGCCGAGGTTCGAGGCGAGAAACGACGGATTCAGGAGCATTCCAATGGACACAAAGAACAAGCTGTTGAATGTCTCGCGAAAAGGCAGAACATCGGCAAGCACCTGGTGGCTGTACTCCGAATCGGATATCACGATGCCGGCAACGAAGGCCCCGAGCCCTGTACTCAACCCGGCTCGCGATGTGAGATAGGCAATACCGAGAACGATGACAATGACCGAAAGAATGAAAATGTCCCGGCTGCGCGCAGCGATCGTTGCGGCAATCACGCGCGGCGCAACAAACCACGCGACTACCAGGATTATGACGACGGCAATGAGTGACACCGCCATCGTTGCCGCAAGACTTTGGAAGTCGAAAGACTGCCGGCCCGTGAGAATCGGCAGAAACATCATCGACGGAACCACCGCGATGTCCTGAAACACCAGTATCGCGAGTGCTGTGCTGCCTTGCGGCGCGAACGCCTGTCCTCTTTCGTGGAGAAGACGCAAGGCGATAACCGTGCTGCTCAGTGCCACCAGAATGCCTGAAAAGAGCGCGAGGCGCGAAGACTGGACCCATGGTCGTACCAAAAGAGCCGCGACTGCGGCCGTAATCAGCATTTGCAGAGAACCGCCGCCGAGAGCGAGCCACTTCATCCGCAGCAGCTTGTCTGTGGAAAACTCGACACCGATGCTGAACAGAAGCAGCATCACCCCGATTTCCGCGATCCGATCGACCTCTTCAACCGAAGAAATGAGCCGCAGGCCGAAAGGTCCAATCAGCGCGCCCGCCACCAGAAATCCGGCAATGCTCGATAGCCGGAGCACACGAAATGCGTACGACACGACCACGGCAATTCCGAACAGGACGACCAGGTCGCGCAGAAACGATGAAGTTTCCATTTCGGAGTTTTTTCAGCGGAACACACCGCCGGGACAGTGTTAATAGATATAGAACGGCATCGGTGTGAAACAGAGTACGAGCATCGCGAGCGCGAACCATCCGAGCCAGATGTGGCGGCGGCTGAGAGGAATCGAATCGTCGAGCGTTATCGGATGGCGCAGACCGATGAACAGCAGGGCGGTTGTCCACAGGAGCCATCCCTGCCAATAAAAAATTCCGAGAGGAATAAGTGTTAAGAGAAATCCCTGGGAGATCCTCTTGTGGACGCGTCCGAACAACGCATAAGCTATGTGGCCTCCGTCGAGTTGACCCACCGGAAGCAAGTTGAGTGCGGTCGCGAAGAATCCAAACCATGCGGCCAGACCGATCGGGTGGAGGGATAGGTCCATACCCGGAGGCGGTGTCTTGCCCATAAGCGCAGCGAAGGCTTTGAAGATGAGTGGTTCACCGAGCCCGAAAGTGGTCCCGGACGTATCGAGTACCTCGAAACGCGACTGGCTCAGAGCGAAGATCAGAGTTGGAATTGCCAACACAAATCCAGCGATCGGGCCGGCCACACCGACGTCCAGCAGCGCCGCCCGATGATGAATCGGAGAGCGAATCCTGATGAAGGCGCCCATGGTTCCGATAGGAGGCCACGGAACCGGAATGAAATAGGGAAGGCTCGCAGAGATTCCATAGTAACGGCAAGTCAGGTAATGACCCATTTCATGCCCGAGCAGAATTCCCATGACGGCAAGACTGAACGGAAGACCTGTGAGCAGCAGTGAAGGTCTTCGGCCGATCTCGCGGATGAACGAGCCGATGTCGCCGCCAAGCGTATGTGTAAAGTCCGCCATCAGAAGAGTTCCGATGGTGAGCGTGGTGAGGCATGTCAAAGCGAACAAGGCGATGTTCAACCAGGGAAATCTTTGCTGCGGAGCCTCCTCGAACAGGATCTCGGCGGGCGGATTGAACGTGTTGTCCATGAAACGCTTGAAACTTCTCTCTAGACACTCAGAGCGACTGCAAGTCTTTGCCCGGCTTAAAGCGGACCGCTTTTCCTGGGGGAATGTTCACTTCAGAGCCGGTACGGGGGTTCCGTCCGATGCCAGTCTTCCGCGGTTTGACCGAGAAGACGCCGAAGCCCCGCAACTCAATCCGATCGTTGGCCTTGAGGGCATCTTTCATACAATTGAAGATAGTGTCTACTGCCTGTTCCGCTTTGGTTTTACTAACTCCTGTCCGCTCTACGATCTGATTGACAAGGTCGAGTTTGATCACTGGAACCTCCGTCGTCGCATTTTTGGACCGCGGGTTAAGAAACCCCGTGACTACAACTGCTATCTCTTTTGTAAACATATTTTTAACACCAGAAGGGGCGTTAGGCAATGGCAATTAAAGCTGACCGGTGGATAAGAGCAATGGCGGAGGTCCATCGAATGATCGAGCCATTCAGTGCTTCACAAGTTGCAGAAGGCATGATCTCTTATGGTTTGTCTTCTTATGGATACGATCTCCGGATCGCGGACGAGTTCAAGATTTTCTCCCCTCCCAGGGGTGTAACGCTGAATCCCAAATCGATTCCGCCTGAATATTACCGCGAATATCACGGGCAGTTTTGCGATATCCCGCCTAATGGCTATGTGTTAGGACGAACAGTCGAATACCTGCGCATTCCCCGGAATGTTCTAACCCTGTGTGTCGGAAAATCGACATACGCGCGAACCGGGATTCTCGTCAACGTCACTCCGTTCGAACCGGAGTGGGAAGGTTTCGTTACTGTGTCCATCGCGAACACGGCGCCCGTGCCGGTACGGGTCTTCGCTAACGAAGGTCTGTGCCAGGTTCTATTTTTTGAGTCGGATGAGCCCTGCGAGATTTCCTACAAGGATCGAAAGGGAAAGTACGATGTGCAGAGGAAGATAGAGTTTCCAAAAATTGAAAAAGGCAACTAGTCGTCAGTGGCCGGCTAGTCCTAAATCGCCAGACCCCCATCCACCTGAACGACTTGTCCGGTCATGTAGGCCGCCTTTGGGGAGAGCATGAACAGTACAACCTCGGCCATTTCTTCGGGCGTCGCGAAGCGGCCGAGCGGGATCTGGGCGAGCGCCTTTGCGCGGTAGTCTTCGTTCAACACCGCAGTCATGTCGGTTTCAACCAAACCGAGCGCAAGCGCGTTGACCGTGATATTCGCCTTGGCGATTTCTTTCGCGAGTGCTTTGGTGAAGCCGATCATTCCGGCCTTGGAAGATGAATAATTCACCTGGCCCGGCATACCCACGATTCCGCTGATCGAAGTGATATTGAGTATCGTTCCGGACTTTTGTCGCAGCATCACTCCCACGACAGGCTTTGTCAGATTGAACACGCCCTTCAGATTCGTGTCCAGCACGTCGTCCCAGTCCTTCTCACTCATCATCGCGAGGAGTTTGTCACGAGTGATGCCGGCATTGTTGACGAGAATATCGACGCGGCCGAACTTCTCCTTCACCTGTTTCACAAGGTCTTTCGCCTGTTCGAGGCTTGTGACATCCGCCTGAAAGCCAAGCACGGTATCGCCATTGGCGATTTGATCGGCAAGCGCCTTGTTCTGCGCGTACGTAAACGCGACCCTGGCACCCTCGCGCGCGAGTGCCTGCACGACGGCGCGGCCGATGCCACGGCTTCCCCCAGTAACGATTGCGACCTTGTTGGAAAACATAGGAGGGGAAATTTAGCGCTATTTCCCCTGGTTGCCCAGCGAGAAGTTTACTTTGGCGGTAAGAATCACTGGGACCGGTTGTCCATTGAGGATGGTCGGTTCGTACTTCCAGTTCTGAACGGCCTCCATGGCAGCCTGAACCAGCAGCGGCGGTCCGGAGATGAGTTTCAGCTTTTCCACGTTTCCTTGTTCGGTGACCACTGCTTCAAGAATGACCACGCCCTGGACGCGAGCTCGGGCCGCCACCGGCGGATATTTCGGCTCGACGAGTTTTACGACCCTGGGTTCGCGAACATTGCCTCCGACTCGTACCGGCTCCTTCGGCGGCGGCAACGGAGCATTCGCGGCTCCGCCAATCACTCCGCCTGGAATGCCACCTGGAATCCCGCCAACGCTTCCGCCCGGGACTCCACCCGGAACACCGCCGGGGATCCCACCGCTCGACGACGGCGGAGATTCAAGCATTCCGGCAATGTCCTTCGGAATCGTTGTGGGCGCAATGACAGGGTGTTCGACCGGTTGGGGTACTTCTTCTTTGATAGTTGGAACCGGTGTGCTCGCCACGGCTTCTTTTCGGGTTGCACGGTCTACCTTGGGTGGCGGGCCTGCCGGTGCGGGCGCAGGCGCCGGCGGGGGTGGAGGAGGCGCCATGTAAAGGGTTTCGAGCAGGCGCAACCGGCCAAGACTCTCGGGCATGACCATTTGAACCACAATAACCGCGGACACCAGAACCGCCTGCATCAGCACGGCGGCGACGAAGGCCCTCAGTTTCTTATTGTTTCTATTGGGATTTGTCTCTGGAAGCTGTTCAAACATCTCAGAATGGTTAGACGGCGGGAGTTAGCAGGCGTCTAACTAAATTATGCCTAAAAAACCTATCTGCCTCATCATGAGTGTGTTGATGGCGTCTTTTTCGGTGCCGATGGGGGCAACTCAGAAGGCCCAATCGCTCACCACTCCACCTGGCAAACATGTCGTATCTCGATCTGCTCGAGCTGGAAAACATTCCGAAGCTCTCCGATGACGAAACCAATGCCGTCAAAAAACTGCTCGAACAAGAAAAGGCGACCGAGCAAAAGCGGCTGAAACAAGAGGAAGACAAGCTCGATACTCAATCAAAAGGTGTGCGCGATCGGTTAAAACAATTGAACAAAGGCTCGTCGCGCGACACGGCGGAAATGAGCGAGCAGCGAACGGCGGTGCATAAGCAAAGACAGGGCTATTAGACACAAAGGCACGAAGGCACAAAGAAAGGGCGCTTCAAATGATCCTTTGATTGCGGCCCTTTCTTTGTGCCTTCGTGCCTTTGTGTCTAATGGCCCGTGTGTTTGTTTTCCCGCCTCTTTACATAAGCGGTATCATGTCTCGCGAAAAAGGAGAGGCCCATAGGGGTGAGACAGCGGCCTCCTGCATAGGAGAAGAGCATGAGCAGAGAAGAAGACGAACTGGAAGACGTCAACCAGTCGCCCGATGACGTGGACGTGGATTTTGGTGAGGGGGACGCCTCCGAGCCTCCGATGGAATACCCATCGAGTGAACCTGAGCCGCCTGAACCGCCCAGCACAGAGCCTCGTCCAAAGGCAAAACCAAAACCAAAACCGAAACCGAAACCGAAACCGAAACCGAAACCGAAACCCAAGCCCAAACCGAAACCGGCACCGAAAAAGAAGCCGGCACCGAAGCCGAAGCCAAAGCCGAAACCAAAACCGAAACCCAAGGCGAAGCCGAAGAAGAAGGCTGCTAAACCCGCCGGAAAACCCGCCGCCAAGAAGACGGCGAAGAAAAAGGCGAAACCGAAGAAGTAAGGCGAAGATGAGCCCTCTCCCTTCCGGGGAGAGGGCTCTCGTCTATGAATATCGTTCCAGCGCTGAAGCGCTTTGTTCCCCCGCCGCTTCGTCCACTGCGCCGAAGTGTCTCTACCTTTTCCATCGAACGTTTCCTGCCGGGAGCAATCATTGCACTGATTCTCGTCTTGACGTTTTACGCATGGCGATTTTCATATTTCTGGCTGGATGATTTCACCAGTCTCTACTGGACCGACCGCCTCAGTGGCTGGCAAATCCTCTGGTTCAATTTAAGCCCGTTGAGTGACTTCTTCCGGCCCTTCGGCATGCTGTTCTACTGGATTTTTTGGAACACTTTCGATTTGAATCCGCTGCCGTATCACCTCTTCGCCTGGGGCCTCCACGCTGCGAATGTCGGTCTCTTCTATATTCTGCTCTCTCGAATCACAGGTTCCTCTTATGCAGCGGCCGTAGGTGCGCTGCTGTTCTCATTTCGTTCCAACTTTGCAGAGATCTACTGGACCTTCGGCACAATCTACGAACTGCTGGCCTGTTTTCTGATGCTGACCGCGTTACTGGTCCACGCTCGGGAAACCAGATCTTTTTCAGGGTCCGTCACGATCGTCGTGCTGTACTTTTTCGCAATGAAGTCCAAGGAAATGGCCATCACATTGCCGGCTATGCTCCTGCTTTACGACATGACACTGAGAAAAAACGAGTTCAGCCGGAGATCACTCATGCTGTATTCAGCCCTCGCGCTGTTGGGTGTGACGTTCGCATATCTGAAAGTTTCGACTATGGGCAGCCCTTTGCCCACGCACCCCTACTACATGGACTTCTCGGTGTTGACGCTTGGACGAGGATATGGCTGGTATTTCGATCACCTCTATGGATTCAGGCTTCGATGGGGCGCCTGGATGATCACATCCGTTATTCTGTGTGCGCTGTTTATCTATCGGCGGGCCATGGGAGCGTTGTTTTTCCTGGGTTATATCTTTGGCACTCTCTTGCCAGTCGTATTTCTGGTAAATCATCGCTTCGAGTTCTACTGGTATATTCCTTTCTTCGGCATCGCAGGACTGGCCGCTGTCTTCGCGGGCCGCGTGGAGAGGGCGCTCCACTGGATGTCGCCACGAGCGGCTGCGGCTATTGCATTGGTCCTGTTTGCGATCCTTGGTGCAGCATCCTATTCGAGAGAAAAACGGGTCGTCAGCGCCGGCATGGAATATCAGCATTCACTGGCAGACGAATACGGAGCTTTCGTTCATTCGCTCCGTGCTCTTCCGCCACCGGCCGCGGGCGAAACAATTTACTATGGGTCGTTTCCGCGACACTTCGACCAACTGACACTGCTGTGCGCTACTCAAGTGGCACTGCGCCGCATGGACATTCAAGTTGAAGTGGTGGACACTTTTCCGAATCCCTGCCGATATTGCCTTCGATTTCAAAACGGTTCTCTGACTATTAATCAGTAATCTACTGAAGGTTCCGAGGAGGCGGAACGAAGACGTTGACTTCCGCGCAATGCGGGCAGTGGTACAGTCGAAAGCCAAATAAGGACGGACCGGCGGAACACGCCTTGACCGATTCCGCTGAATTGCCGGAACCGCACTGTCTACACACATTGAAATACGAGGGTAATGCATCCATCGCTATCGTGGTCTTTGTGAAAAGAAACGCCCAACCGTATTGACTGTATCGGGAACCGAATAGTCTATCGATGATCCTGGTCGCAGTGTTGACCGCCACTCTTCCAAAGACCGAGAAGCCATCGGGCACTTCTGCAAGAAAGCGTGCGGTTGGTGGAAAGTGCTGAAGTTCACGAGGCGTTGGTTTCTTGAGATAAACAAAACCACTGAACAAGAGGCACGACTGAGCCAGACGCAGTCCCGTAATGCTTTGAACCTCTGCGACGAGACCCTCATAGCTGAACCGGTTCACGTGCCCGCCGCCGGAAAACACAAGCCGATACAGAGCGTCGTCGAATCCATTCCCATCGGGGATTGCGATCCAGAGCCAGCCATTTGCTCTCAGTACCCTCCCGATTTCAGACAGTGTCATTCTGTAGTCCGCGAAATGTTCCAAAGTGTGATGACAGATGACGGCATCGACGGACTCGTTGTCCAAAGGAATTGCTTTTGAATCCGCTCGAACGTACTTGACTCGCGAGGCCGTACTGCCCGCGCCGTTCTCAGGCAGGCTGACATCCATAGCAATGACGTGGCAATTGCAAGCTGCGTAGTGAAAGCTTCCGTAGCCGCATCCCAGGTCGAGAACGATGACCTCTTCTCCCAATCTGCCCAGGAAGTTCTGCAATTTATCCATTTTGGTTCTGTGTTTCGACGATTGATACAATAGCTCTCAATGGAGCAAGGGGAAAGACAAGCCTCTGAACGATTGGATCTTCAGATCCGTTTCATTCTGGAGATCGACAAGCTCAAGACGATTATCCGCCGCACATATCTGGTGAATGCGGACCGCGCTGAGAATACCGCGGAGCATAGCTGGCATCTTGCAATCATGGCCATGTTGCTCGCCGAACATGCGAACGAACCAGTCGATGTTTCGCGTGTTGTGAAGATGGTGCTGATCCATGACATCGTCGAAATCGATGCGGGGGACACGTACTTCTACGATACGGTAGGGGCTGCGGACAAGGCGGATCGCGAAGGGGCCGCAGCGGACAGGCTTTTCGGAATACTGCCGCCGGACCAGGCCCGGGAATTCCGGGATCTGTGGGAAGAGTTTGAGGGCCGCCGGACGCCGGAAGCCCGATTCGCGGCGGCTCTCGACCGTTTCATGCCCCAGTTACACAACTACCATACGCAGGGCAGATCCTGGAACGAACACGGGATCACCGTCGATCGCGTGCTTGAACGAAATGAATGCATTGGGGAAGGTTCGACCCGCCTCTGGGAGCGCGTCCGCGCCTTGCTGAATGACGCTGTATCTAAAGGGTTTCTCAAAAAACCAGGGAGCGATTGACCTTATCGTGCTATGCTCACCCCGTTAATGCAGCAGCGATGTACCGTTGCTGTGCTTATCGACTTTAGGAGCCTCTTGTCCCTGTTTGGAGAGTTGATTCTGGTTTTTGATTCCCTTTCCCGCAAGTCCTCGAAGTTCCTTACAAAATTCACTTAGGAAAAACATGTCAAAGAAAATCTACGTAGGTAATTTGTCGTTTCGAACGACAGAAGATGAACTTGCCGGTCTTTTCGAGCAAGTTGGTGCAGTTGAATCCGTAAGTATCATTACGGATCGCGACACAGGACGTTCGAAAGGCTTTGGTTTCGTCTCGATGGGCGACGACGATGCCGAGAAGGCGATTGAATCGCTCAATGGCAAGGACTTTGGGGGCCGCGCGCTGACCGTCAATGAAGCGCGTCCCATGGTGAAGAAGGATTTCACCAGCCGCGCAAGCCGTCCCAACCGCTGGTAGAATGGGGTTTTAGCCGAGGGGAGCGAATCAGCTCTCCCCGGCTAGGCAAAAACCCCATGTCCAAGTCTGCCTTCAAATCAGCGTCCCGGCAGCAGGAGAGTCTGCTGGCACCGCTGGAGAAAAAGACACTCATCTGGCTGGCGCATCGGATGCCCGGCTGGGTCAACTCGGACCACCTGACCATTCTCGGGTTCCTGGGCATGGTCATGGCAGGTGTGTGCTACTACCTTGCCCGTTTGAATCCGCTCGCGATTGTCGCAGCCGTCGTGTTTCTCGGCCTCAATTGGTTTGGAGACAGTCTGGACGGCACGCTCGCCCGAGTTCGAGACAAGCAGCGGCCACGCTACGGCTTTTATGTCGATCACATCGTCGATTCCTTCGGAGCGATCTTCCTGATCGGCGGGCTGGGCATGTCGGGGTACATGACGGGCACGATCGCGCTGGTGTTGATTATTGCGTATTTCCTCCTGGCCATCGAGCTCTACCTTGCCACGTACACGATCGGCATCTTTCGCCTGTCGTTCAGCATCTGGGGGCCAACCGAACTAAGGATCGTTCTGGCCATCGGAAGCTTCGTCCTGCTGTACAAGCCGATAGTCACGGTCGCGGGCCGGCAGTATCTGCTGTGCGACGTAAGCGGCGTCATTGCTATCATCAGCTTGACTGCCATCGCCATCATCAACTCGATTCGTAACACCATCAGACTCTACCGCGAGGAACGCATTCCGTGACCGGAGTGTTACGGACCTGGTTGAAGTTCAACGCCGTGGGGATCATCGGCGTTGGAGTACAGCTGGCGGCGCTGGCCCTTCTGAGGACGGGCTTTGGCATGGATTACCTCGTCGCAACGTTTCTGGCCGTCGAGACGGCGGTCCTTCACAACTTTGTGTGGCACGAACGATGGACGTGGGTGGAGCGCACGCGGCAGAAGGCAGACGGAGTCGTCGGCCGCCTCTTTCGATTTCATCTGGCGAACGGCCTGATCTCAATTGCGGGGAACCTGCTTTTGATGTGGCTTTTTGTATCGCGGCTGCATTTGCACTATTTCATCGCGAATCTCCTCGCGATAGGTACGTGTTCCATCGTGAACTTTCTGGCCAGCGACCGGCTGGTTTTTAGAAGTGGCTTTTAGACGCCGAAAAGTGCCACCATAAATCGCATGGAACCGCTCGCCGAAGAGCTCAAATTCTTCCTGAAAGTTGCGGACAATCTCCGCCAGATCGATAACAAGGCCGCCTCTGCACGCCCCGCCCCGGGTAAATGGTCGAAGAAAGAGATTCTCGGCCATCTCATCGATTCGGCCACAAACAATCATCAGCGCTTCGTCCGCATGCAACTCGCCCCCCACCTCGAATTGCCCGGATACAATCAGGAGGAATGGGTGCGGCTGCAGCACTATCAGGACCGGCCCTGGCGGGAGATCATCGACATGTGGCAGATGTACAACACTCAGTTGGTGGAAGTCATTCGCAACATAGACCCGAAGGCTGTCCGCAACACGTGGCGCGCACCGGATGGCAACAATGTGGATCTGGAATTCGTTGTTCGCGACTACCTTGTCCACATGCGGCATCACATGGACCAGATATTGTAGGCCGGGCTTTGGCCGGGCGCCGGGCACACCTCCTTTCGCTAAGTAATCCTCATAATTTCGAGCCTTGTTGTTAGAATAGTGATTGATCCTGCTCGTCGGGGGCATGATTCGGCGGGACTTCTCCTTGCCAGGCTGCGGGTTCAGGCACGATCCATCTATGGGCTCAATTCAAACTAAAAACACCGGACCGGTTGAACTGCGTCTGGGTATCACCGACTTCACTTATCCGGATCTCTATAAGCCCGAGCGGCTTAAGGAGCTTCTCGACATTTTTGATTGTGAAGTCGCGGCAGCCAATCCGGAGTTTTTCGCTGCATGGGATGACTACCGCAACCATCCCGGGAAGCCGCGAACGCCCACCGAAATCTCCGCGCTCCTTGTGGCGATGGCCGGTCACGTCAGCCAATTCCTGACAAAGCTTTTCGGCATCGAAGGCGAGGTCGACGCCCTTGCCGCCGCGACGGCCGATCAAAATCCAGTCTTCCGCTTCAAAATCGATTTTGTCCGGCGCCGTGTGATCCCGGCTCTGAAAAAGATCCCGCGGCCCGCCGACCCGGCTCTCCTGGAAGAGCGGATACGGCGGCTTCAGCAGAAGGCGATTCAGGCGGCGGGCCGGGATCTCGATCCCGAACTTGCCACCGCCATGGCCGCCGCCGAAATGATGCGGGCGGAGCGCTCGGTGGAACAAGACGAGCCACTCGAAGCTTTGATGCAATGGTGTGCCATTCACCTGCACGATCCCGCGTATCGACATTGGGTGAGCTTCCGGTTTCCGGAATCGCTGGACCACTTCAACCTGGTTCAGGTGCAAAGACCTGAATCGGATCTTCCGGAATCGCTCATCGGTCCGGACAGCCGGTTGCGCCGTCGTGATGGCTTCGCTCTGACCGACCCCCGCATGGCGGCGCGCGAAATTCTGAGCGAGATCCACTACTGCATCCTCTGTCACGAACGAGACAAGGACACTTGCTCGAAAGGCATCAGGACAGCCGCCGGAAAGATTGCCATCAATCCTCTGGACATCCCGCTTGCCGGGTGTCCCCTGGACGAGAAGATTTCCGAAATGCATTTCATGCGCAGGAACGGCGACGCGATCGGCGCGCTGGCGCTGGTGATGATCAGCAATCCGATGTGCCCGGGAACCGGCCACCGCATCTGCAACGATTGCATGAAGTCCTGCATCTACCAGAAACAGGATCCGGTCAACATCCCGCAGATCGAGACCGCCGTGCTGACCGATACGCTCAACCTGCCGTGGGGCGTGGAAATTTACGGTCTCCTGACCCGGTGGAATCCGCTGAACATTGCGCGGCCCTATGCTCTCCCCTACAACGGCAAGAACGTCCTCGTCGTCGGTATGGGTCCGGCGGGCTATACACTGGCGCACTTTCTCGTGAATGAGGGCTTTGGTGTCGTGGGTGTCGATGGGTTGAAGATCGAGCCATTGGACGAAGACCTCACGGGAACACCGGACCAGGCCCCGCGCCCGATCCGAAACTGGTCGGAAATCTACCAGCCCCTCGAGGGCCGCATTCTCGAAGGATTCGGCGGCGTCTCCGAATACGGGATCACCGTGCGGTGGGATAAGAATTTCCTCACGCTCCTGCACCTCACGCTTTCTCGGCGCGATTTGCTTCGCATCTACGGCGGCGTGCGCTTTGGCGGGACGCTGACCATCAACGATGCATGGGACTGGGAATTTCATCACATCGCAATCGCCGCCGGCGCCGGGCGTCCGACGATTATCGACATGACGAACAACCTTGCGTGCGGTATTCGCAAGGCATCGGACTTCCTCATGGCGCTGCAACTCACCGGAGCATTCAAACGAACGGCACTGCCCAATCTCCAGGTGCGTCTGCCCGCACTGGTCATCGGAGGCGGCCTGACGGCTATCGATACGGCCACGGAGTTGTTTGCGTATTATCCCGTTCAGGTCGAGAAGACGCTCGAGCGGTACGAAACACTTGTTAAGGAGATGGGCGAAGGAGCGGTGCTTGCGCCTTTCAACAAGGAGGAACTCGAGATCCTGAGGGAGTTTCTGGAACACGGCGCTGCAGTTCGGGCCGAGCGTGCGCGGGCAACAGTGGCAAACGAGGCGCCGAATTTCGTACCGCTTGTGCGTTCCTGGGGTGGAATCTCGATCGTTTATCGAAAACGCCTCGAGGATTCGCCGGCCTATCGCCTGAACCACGAAGAAGTCATTAAAGCGCTCGAGGAGGGGATTTCATTCGTCGAAGGAATGAGTCCTGAGGAAGCGGTTGTTGACGAAAACAATCACGTCCGCGCGATGCGTTTCCGAACGAAGGATCGTGAGGTCGAGTTACCGGCCCATGCAGTGATGGTGGCCGCAGGAACCACGCCGAATATCACCTACGAAAAGGAACACTCGGGAACCTTCCAGCTCGACAGCAGGAAGAAATTCTTCGCGCCCCACCGCGTGAAACGGAATAGCGATGGGAGCTTCTCGCTCGAACCTGTATCCGCCGACACTGCGGGCGCAGTCTTCACGTCGTACAACAGAAAGGGCCGGTTCGTCACCTATTACGGCGACAACCATCCGCTCTATGCCGGCAACGTCGTGAAAGCGATGGCTTCTGCGCGAGACGGTTTTCCTCATGTGGTGGATCTCTTCGCGGATGAACTCGCAGCGCTCGATCCGGGTAAGCAGGACGAGAGGGATCTCGCGTGGCGGCGGCTGACTGCGGATCTGGAGCGCGAACTTGTGGCTCGCGTGGCAGAAGTCCGCCGGCTTACTCCGACGATCGTCGAGGTCATTGTCCATGCGCCTGCCGCAGCGCGCCGTTTCCATCCCGGTCAGTTCTATCGATTGCAAAATTACGAAACACAGGCCCATTGCATAAAAGACACGCGGCTCCTGATGGAAGGCATCGCGCTTACCGGCGCCTGGGTCGATCGAGAGAAAGGTCTGCTTTCGCTGATCGCTCTCGAGCTGGGAATCTCGTCGCGCCTCTGCGCCTATCTGCGTCCGGGCGAGCCGGTCGTGGTGATGGGTCCAACCGGAACGCCAACCGAAATCGAAACGGGAGAGAATGTTCTCCTGGCGGGAGGCGGACTAGGCAATGCGGTGCTGTTCTCGATCGCCAGAGAGATGCGGCAGAGAGGGAATCGCGTCATCTATTTCGCGGGTTACAAGAAGGGAGAAGATCTCTTTAAGCGCGAAGAAATTGAAACGTCCACCGACCAGGTTATCTGGAGCACCGACATGGGAATCCCGATTGAGCCGGGACGGCCACAGGATGTTCACTTCCGTGGAAACATAGTTCAAGCGATCACGGCCTACGGACGCGGCGAACTGGGCGCGCCCTTGCTTTCGCTTTCAGAGATTCATCGGATTATTGCAATCGGTTCGGACAGGATGATGGCGGCCGTCAAGGAAGCGCGCCACGGCGTGCTCCAGCCGTTGCTCCAGCCGAATCACATCGCGATCGCCAGCATCAACTCGCCCATGCAGTGCATGATGAAAGAGGTTTGCGCCCAATGCCTGCAGAAGCACGTCGATCCCGCATCGGGCAAAGAGACCATTATCTTTTCCTGTTCCAATCAGGACCAGCCCATGGACCACGTCGACTTCAAGAACTTGAACACCCGCCTCCAGCAAAACACCGTCCAGGAAAAGCTGGGCAATCTCTGGCTGGATTATCTGCTCCCGCAATTGGGTACGAAGCTGTAGCGGTTAATTCAACACAAAGGCACAAAGAAGGCCGCGTCAAATGATCCTTGATCGCGGCCTTCTTTGTGCCTTTGTGTCTTTGTGTTGAATTAACCGTTACGGCTCCGTATGTAATCCACAATCTGTTTCTCACCCAGATTCATGGCCCAGCGATGGTTCAATCGGAAGACGGGTTTCAACAGCGGAGAGAGCAATTTGATGATGGGTTTCTCAACGATGGGATTCCAGTCGAGCGTCACGTCCGTCCCTGTCTCCGCGACTCGCAAAATCCATCGTGATGCATCGCTAGAGAAGTCGCCGGAGGCCTTGAATTCGATCAGACGGGGCTTGTCGAGCCGTATCGTCTCGATCGTCCAGCGAAGTTTGTAGGGCAGCCAGCCTCTGGTCAGGACATTGATGCGTTGACCGACATGGGGCTCGTCGCTCGTACAATCGGCAACGACAGCGTTAAGATAAACTCCCCGCCACCATTGTGGAAACTTCGTCGGTTTAGAGAGCACTTCCCAGACACTTTCGATTCGAAAAGGGATCTGCCAATCATCCTCGAAGTGGTAGGCATTGAATGCCATCTATTTGGATTCCGGGGGACCCGAGGGCGCGAGGTAACCAGGCCGCGCGCGAACGTCCAGCGACTTTCCGCGGCTGTCCACGGCCGTTATCTTCACAGCGCGATATGCGCCGTTCCGCAAAGTAGTGGTCGAGAGATAACCGATAGTGTACTGGCCGCGAAGAGCGCCGGCTATACGGGGCCAGATCTGCTTCAGGTTTGCGGCCCTCTGCGGGAAGAAAGCTTCGCCGCCGGTCAGTTTCGCGATCTGCCTTAGAACTTTCGGATTCTTGTCGTTCTGCTGCGGATCGTAAATACCGATGCAGTAGATCGTCGCACTCGAGTGCTGGGCCAGACGCAGCACATCGTCGAGCGTATCGTAGCTGGCATTGTCACCGCCATCGCTCAGCAGGACCAGCGCTTTCCGCTGCCGCGTGCCCAAATTGAGATGGGTCAGTGACAGCTCGAGGGCGTCATACAGAGCCGTTGTGCCTTCGGCGGTCGTTGTGAGCAGAGCACTGCGAAGTTGCTCCCGGTTGCTTGTGAAAGCCATCGATTCCGGCAATGCCAGCCAGGGATGTCGGTTGAAGTTGACGATGAACATCTCGTCGTCCGGGTGACTGGCGCCGACAAAAGCCATGGCGGACGTCACGACATCCGCACGCCTCTTCGCCATACTGCCGCTGTTGTCGATGACAATACCTACAGTGGCCGGTGTATCTTCAGGCTGGAAAACCTTGATCGTCTGTTCACGCCCATCCTCGAAGATACGAAAATTACCGGCGGTAAGGCCGCTTACCGTATCGCCGTTGTTGTCGAGAGCCGTCACGTTGAACGTGACCAGATCTACATCGACGGATATCGTGAACTGAAAAAACAGAAAAATCGGTAATAGGAACTTCACGAACAGCACATCTCAATAATACAGCAATGGCGCGACGTTTCTAGCGCAGCGGCGCTCTTTGAACGCTGACAGGGCGGCGGTCGTAGACCGCGGCTGCAGCCAGACGAAAACCAAGCAGCACGACGAGAACCGCGCCGTACGCGAGCGGCCGACTCACATCCAGTTTGACGCGCCAGTAGTAATGGAGCACACCCACGACCGCGCTCAGGTAAATCAAGCGATGAATCATTTGCCAGCGCTTGCCGCCGAGCCGGCCGATCCATTTTCTCGTAGAGGTGATTGCCAGCGGAATAAGCAAAATGAAGCTCGCCAGGCCCGAGATAATGAACGGGCGCGTCGTGGTTACGTCCTTCAGAATCTCATCCCACGCGAAAGCCTGGTCCAGCCAGATGTACGTTATGAAGTGCACGAAAGCGTAGAAGAACGCGAACAACCCCAGCATTCTGCGAAACCGTATCAGGCTGGGCCATCCCGCAAGCCGCCGGACCGGCGTGACACCTAGCGTAATCATCAAAAAACGCAGTGTCCAGATGCCGGTCCTGTTTCGAATGTCCTCAACAGGATTTGCGCTCAAGTTTCCGGTGAAGGTATCCCACAGCAGCCAAGCCATCGGGACCAGACAGAGGAGGAAAACCACCGGCTTGAAAATCCACCACCGATTAAATCTGGCCATTAGCGAGTGTCAGTAGAATTTGCGGAGATCAATCCCGGAGTACAGCTGAGCAACCTGCTCAGTGTATCCGTTGAACATCAGCGTGCGCCGCTTGTAAAACTCGCCGATCCTGCGCTCGGAGGCCTGGCTCCAGCGGGGATGGTCCACCTGGGGATTCACATTAGCGAAGAAACCATACTCCTGCGGCGCCGCCTCGTTCCATGCCGTCAGGGGTTGCTTGTCCGTGAATCGGATTTTGACGATCGACTTGACACCCTTGAAGCCGTACTTCCACGGAGTGACCAGCCGGATCGGGGCCCCGTTCTGGTTGGGAAGCGGTTTTCCGTAAACGCCGGTGACCAGGATTGCCAAAGGATTCATGGCTTCGTCCATACGGAGGCCTTCGGTGTATGGCCAGTGCAGGCCGGATCCGAAGATGGACGGCCGCTGGCCGGGCATCTCGTCCGGCCGCACGATTGTTTTGAATTCGACGTATTTTGCGGATGGAGCGGGTTCCAGCTTCGCGAGGATTGCAGCCAACGGGATGCCGGTCCACGGGATAACCATCGACCAGGCTTCGACACAGCGCATGCGGTAGACGCGTTCTTCCGGAGTCAGGCCCTTGAGCAGATCGTCGAGCGCATAGCTCGCCGGTTTCTTCACCATGCCCTCCACCGAAACCGTCCACGGCGTGGGCTTGAATTTGCCCGAGTTTTGGGCCGGATCTGCTTTGTCGGTACCGAATTCGTAGTAGTTGTTGTAATGGGTGACGTCGTCGAAAGGCGTCTGTTTCTCGTCTGTGTCGTACTTTCCTTTGGGTTTGCCCTGCGCCATTCCAGACACGGTTGAATTCGAGCACGCAGGCAGTATTGCGCCGGCTGCCGCGATGCCAAGAACCGCCGAAGCCTTTTTTATGAATTCACGACGATTGTGAAACAGGTCTTCGGGGGTTATTTCTGACGAGGCTATATCTGATGCGCGTTTAATGAGCATATCGAGATTCCTCCATTACAAACCTTGATTTTACCAGAGAAGCGGATGGCGGCGGCCCGGAAAAACCGGGCCCGCAGCTTCGGGGAAGCTATTTCTTCTTTGCGTCTTTCTTCTTGGCGTCCGCTTTTTTAGCCGCCTTCTTGTCAGTCTTCTTTTCGTCGGCCTTCTTTTCACCCTTCTTGCTATCTTTCTGCGCCGTCTTGGTCTTTCCGGTATCTTTGGACTGCGCAAAGGACGGAACGGCCGTCAGGCTGATCGCCACAACCAGAGCTAAGAGAAGTACACTGATTCTTTTCATACACATTCTCCTTGTGAACGTTTAACTTACCGGCGGTCGGTCCGCCTGGCGACGCGAAAATATCACGATAAAGGTTTGCAATCAAATCGGCTACGATAGATCCAAAGCATGAAGACCGAAGGCGTAAAACGCATACGCGACGACCGGCCGAAGGCAAAGCTGCAGGCGTCGCACATTTATCGCGATGTTCGCGACCTGGTATGGCCCAGGCGGAATCTGTTCGTCGTGGGACTGGTACTCGTTTTTATCAACAGGGCAGCGGGTCTCGTATTGCCCGGCTCGACCAAGTACCTTATCGACGACGTGGTTCAAAAACACCGGCAGGACTTGCTGATACCCATCGTGGCGGCCGTTGGAATCGCGGTGCTCATCCAGGCGGCGACTTCGTATTCGCTGATCCAGTTGTTGAGCACCTCCGCGCAAAGGCTGATCGCGGATATGCGCATTCGCGTTCAGGAACACATCGGCAGGCTTCCCGTCCGGTACTACGATGCCAACAAGACCGGCGCCCTTGTTTCGCGAATCATGTCGGATGTTGAGGGCGTCCGGAACCTCGTGGGAACCGGATTGGTGGAATTCATCGGAGGGTTATTCACGGCCGTGATCGCTTTTGGTCTCCTGCTGAAGATCAATGCGACGCTGACTTTGGTGGCGCTCGGATTTCTTCTGATCTTCGGCCTGATTCTCCGAAAAGCGTTCACGTCCATCCGTCCTATCTTTCGCGAACGGGGCAAGATCAACGCTGAGGTCACCGGCCGGCTCACTGAGTCGTTGGGCGGTGTGCGGGTGGTCAAAGGCTTCCACGCTGAGGATCGCGAAGCGGCTGTTTTTGAAGCGGGCGCGATGCGTCTTTTTGAGAATGTACGGAAGTCCTTGTTCGCGACCTCCATCATCGGTCTGGCTTCAACGTTGTTAATGGGCATCGTCAGCGTGACCGTGATGATTGTGGGCGGACGCCTGCTCCTGGACGGGACCATGACGATCGGAGATTTCTTTGCCTTTACTCTATATCTCGGTTTCATGGTGGCGCCGGTCTTCCAGATGGTCGGTATCGGGACGCAGATCACCGAGGCCTTTGCAGGCCTGGATCGAATGCACGAAGTCCTGGGCGAACAACCGGAAGACGTGGATCCCGCGCGAACCGTGACACTCGAGCGCATCCAGGGAAACGTGCGTTTTGAAAATGTCACGTTCGAATATGAAGCCGGCAAGCCGGTTCTCCGCGGGGTCACGCTGGACGCGTCTTCCGGCGCCGTCACCGCGCTGGTCGGCTCGTCCGGTTCGGGGAAGAGCACACTCATTGGCCTCGTCGCGGCTTTCGCGAAGCCGACGACCGGCTCTGTCTCTGTGGACGGCATCGATGTTTCCACCGTGCGGCTCGACTCGTACCGGTCGCAGCTCGGCGTGGTGCTGCAGGACAACTTCCTCTTCGACGGCACAATCAAGGAAAACATTCTCTTCGGACGGCCTTCAGCAACCGACGACGACGTGCTTCTTGCCGCGCAGATCGCGCGGGTCGATGAATTCGCCCTGAAACTGGACAACGGTTTCGACACCGTCGTTGGAGAACGCGGCGTCAAACTTTCCGGCGGCCAGCGCCAGCGCGTGGCAATCGCCCGGGCCATCCTCGCAGACCCGCGCATTCTTATTCTCGATGAAGCGACATCGAGCCTCGACACGGAGAGCGAAGCCATGATCCAGGAGGGTCTCGCCGCCCTGATGAAAGGCCGTACCACTTTTGTCATTGCGCATCGTTTAAGCACGATCCGGAGCGCGGATCAGATCCTGGTTCTGGAAGAAGGTGTGATCGTCGAGCGCGGAGACCATCGAGAGTTGCTCACTCGCGGCGGCCGCTATTTCGATCTCTATATGCGGCAGGCCGGCCTTGAAGCCAACCGGTTCATCAACCCGGGGGAAAAGGAGCCCGAACCCGATGCCGAGAACGGTGAAAAAAGAGGAGAAACAAGAGAAGGTGTTGGCGAAGTTGCGAGAGATCTGTTTGGCTTTACCCGACGCTAAAGAGGTTCGAACCTGGGGGCATCCGACGTTTCAGGCCGGCAAAAAGACTTTCGCCGTCCTGGAGGAGTACAAGGGCCACCTCTGCATTTGCTTCAAAGCCACCCTTCCCCTTCAGCAACTGCTGATCGAAGACCCGCGATATTTCAAATCACCGTATATCGGTAATCAGGGCTGGGTTTCATTGATTGCGGATACTCCCACGAACTGGCGGGAAGTCCGGCAGCTCGTTCGCGAAAGCCACAAGCTTATAAACACAAAGACACAAAAGTAATTCGGGGACAGACGTATAAATCACCTAATTAGCTTCCAAACTGATGTTACTAGCTAATTAGGTGATTTATACGTCTGTCCCCGAATTACTTTTGCGTCTTTCTGTTTATACGTCAATCGAGAACGGCGTGAAATTAGTCTTGTGGTCGTAATAGTCTTCGTCTTCGGCCCGCTTGAGGAATCCCACCACTTGATACGTCACGGGCGTCACGATCGCCTCCCAGAGGACCTTGATGACGTAATTGCTGATCATCACTCGTATGACGAGGCTTGTTTCCCAGAAGCCGAGAAACGCCACCGGATAGAAGACGAGCGAATCCACTCCCTCACCGACAATCGTCGAGCCGATCGTTCGCATCCAGAGATAGCGGCCGGCCGTCTTCACTTTCATTTTCGCCAGGACGTACGAGTTCGCGAATTCCCCGACGAAAAATGCCGTGAGTGAGGCGAAGACAATTCGTGGCGTCTGTCCGAAAACGGCTTCGTAAGCTGGTTGATCGTTCCATCCGGGTGCCGGTGGAAGAGCAACAACGACCCAGCTCATGAAAGAAGCGAAGATGAGCGCGCCGAACCCCGCCCAGACAACCTTGCGCGCGCGAGCGTATCCGTACACCTCGGTGAGAACGTCGTTAAAGATGTAGCTGATCGGAAAAAAGAGGACTCCCGCGCCGAATGTGAATCCCCACACAGTGGCGACTTTGGCTGCTCCGATGATATTGGAACAAAGAAGAATCGTGACGAACAGAGCCATTACCAGATCGTAGTACTTGTATAGACGGTTGCGGACGTGCGACATAGGCCCGCTATCGTAGCATGCCGCCTGCGTTATGCGGCGATGTCGCGTTTCAGGGAAATGAGCTTGAAAAGGTCGCTGCGGGAAAGTATTCCGAGCAATCGCTCGCTGCGGACCACAGGAGCCTTGTTGCAGTTGCGGCTGAGGAGGGTCTGGAGCGCGTCCATGGCCTCCATGTCCGGATCCAGCGCACAGTAGGTTGCGGGGTCCGAAAGATATCCACCGATCTTCGTGTAAGGCCAATCCTGCGCTGGAACACCTTTGATCGAACGAACGTCGATCATTCCGATGAATCGGTCGAGTTCCACCACGGGGAAGCTGCGGTAATGGTAGTGAAACACGTAATCGTTGACGAACTGCGATAAAGTCATCGAAGTGTCCACTGCGATGGGCGGCGCCATGATCTCACTGAGCTTCATGTCGTGGAGTCCGGACTGAAGTTCAAATGAGCGGTACTCGCTGTCCGCCGCATTCTTGAGCATCAGGCCGATCAGGATGAGCCAGACCCCCGGAATGAGGCTTACCGTCAGGATGGACAGGAAGCCCATGCCCATCAGGATCATTGCGAAGATCCCGCCCACGCGCGCTGCGGTTTGGGTTGCCTGGCCGAGATGCCCGCTTCGATACCATAGGTAAGAGCGCAGGACTCTGCCGCCGTCGAGCGGAAATCCGGGAATCAGATTGAACACAGCTAGTGAAAAGTTTACGTACGCCAGGTAATGGAACATCTCGACGACGATGCGATCGAGAAAGCCCGCTGCCAAAACCGCCACCGTCCAGAAAGTCACGGCGAGACCAATGCTGGTGACCGGTCCGGCGATCGTCGTCTGAAATTCCGCCTTCGGGCTGCTCGACTGCGTTTGGGCCATCTCCGATACCCCGCCGAAGATGAACAATGTGATCTGCCGAACCGGAATTCCAAGCCGGCGCGCGACGAGGCAATGACCCAGTTCATGCAGGAGCACACAGCCGAACAAGGCGAGGGAACTCAGGGTACCGAACACCCAATATGTGAATCGCGAGTAATCCGGAACCTCGAGGGGCAGATACGCGGTAGAGATAATCCACGCAAACAACAAAAACGCGATAAACCACGATTGGTCAATGCGTACGCGTATCCCCCAGATGGAAAAACCTTTGAAAGCAGCCACCGCGCCCCCTGGGGGATACCTGCATGTAAAGGGCCTTTGGAAAGAGGGAGCGAGCCTTTGGATGAAGCCTGAAAATTGATTGGTGATTAATGATTAATACGTTTGGCAAACTGACTCAATTTGTCCATTTTCCAGCGCATTAACCATTAATCACTAATCAATTTTCAGGCTTCATCCGGACTTCTTTTTTACCCGATCAACTGCCGGAGCACGTACTGCAGGATGCCTCCGTGCTGGTAGTACTGAACTTCGTATGGCGTGTCGATTCGCGTGATGGCCTGGATTGTCCTGCTCTTTCCGCCTTCGCCGTGCACGCGAATCGTCAATGGTATGCCGGGTTTGACGCAGCCCGCGACGCCGTCGATGTCGTACACCTCAAAGCCGGTCAGGCCGAGAGTTTCAGCATTCTCTCCCGCTTTGAACTGCAACGGAAGAATTCCCATGCCGACAAGGTTGCTTCGATGAATACGTTCGAAACTTTCCGCCAGCACCGCCTGAACGCCGAGCAACCGTGGGCCTTTCGCCGCCCAATCGCGCGAGGAACCGGAGCCGTATTCTTTTCCGGCGATGATCATCAAAGGGACGCCTTCGCTTTGATACTCCATCGCCGCATCGTAAATCGTTGTTAGTGACTTGTCCGGCAGGTGAACCGTCCAGCCGCCTTCGGTGCCGGGCGCCATATGATTGCGCAGACGAATGTTCGCGAATGTGCCGCGCATCATGACTTCGTGATTGCCACGCCTCGCCCCGTACGAATTGAAGTCTTTCGGAGCGACACCTTTCGAGATGAGATATTTTCCGGCCGGGCTTTCCGGCTGAATGGAGCCTGCGGGAGAGATGTGATCCGTCGTAACCGAATCCCCCAGAACCGCGAGAACGCGCGCATTGCGGATATCCTTCAGCGGCGGGGCCTGGCGCGGCATGTTGTCGAAGAAAGGCGGCCGCTTTACATATGTCGATTCATCGTCCCACTGGAAAAGCTCGCCGGATGGGGCTTCCAGAGCCTTCCATCGATCGTCGCCCTGAAGCGACTCTTCGTAAGCTTTCCGGAACATCTCCGAGCGCACTGATGAATTGATGGCGCTTATGACTTCTTTTTGCGTCGGCCACACATCACGCAGATAGACGGGGTTTCCGCCCTTGTCCTGCCCGAGCGGCTCGGCGTTGAGGTCGATGTCCATCGTTCCGGCCAGTGCATAGGCAACGACCAGCGGAGGCGAGGCCAGATAGTTTGCGCGCACGAGCGGATTGATTCGCCCTTCGAAATTCCGGTTTCCGCTCAGTACTGCCGCTACAACAAGAGCATTATCCTTAACGGCCGACGCAATGTGATCGGGGAGCGGTCCGCTGTTGCCGATGCAGGTCGTGCATCCATAGGCAACGACGTGAAATTTCAGCTGCTCCAGGTAAGGCATCAGTCCTGTGTCCTTCAGGTAATCCGTAACCACGCGTGAGCCGGGCGCGAGGCTCGTCTTGACCCAGGGTTTCACTTCCAATCCCCGCTCGACCGCTTTCTTCGCAAGAATTCCCGCTGCGATCATGACTGAAGGATTCGAGGTGTTCGTGCAGCTTGTGATTGCCGCGATCACGACGGAACCGTGAGTGAGGTCGAACTTGCTGCCATTCTCGCTCACCGTGACACTGCTGGCGGGCTTTGCCTGCTTCGACAACATCGTCGGCAAGGCCTCCTGGAATGACTGCTTCGACCTTTTCAGCGGCACGCGATCCTGCGGACGTCGAGGACCGGCGAGGCTTGGTTCAACCGTGGAAAGGTCCAGTTCGAGCCTGTCGCCGAAGACGGGATCCGGCGTCGCTTCCGTCCGGAACATGCCTTGAGCCTTTGCGTAGGCTTCGACAAGCTGGACATGATCGGCATCGCGGCCCGTGAGCCGCAGATAGTTGAGCGTTTCCGCGTCGATTGGGAAGAAACCAATCGTGGCTCCATATTCGGGGGCCATGTTGGCGATCGTGGCGCGATCGGCAAGGCTGAGACTGGAAAGCCCGGGACCGTAGAACTCGACAAACTTGCCGACGACGCCTTTCGCCCGAAGCATCTGTGTGACGGTGAGGACGAGGTCGGTGGCTGTCGAGCCTTCATTCATCTGGCCGAACAACCGGAAACCGACTACCTGCGGAATCAGCATGGACAGCGGCTGGCCGAGCATTGCGCCCTCGGCTTCAATACCTCCCACGCCCCATCCCACGACACCCAGCCCATTAATCATCGTGGTGTGTGAGTCGGTTCCAACCAGAGTGTCCGGAAAGGCGGTCTTCCGGCCGTTGTTTGCCTCGACAAAGATCGTCTTTGCAATGTACTCGAGGTTGACCTGGTGGACGATTCCGACGTCGGGCGGCACGACACTGCAATTCCGGAAGGCCTTTTGTCCCCACTTGAGAAAAACGTAGCGCTCGCGATTGCGCTCGAGTTCGCGATCGGCATTGAATGCAAAGGCGGCGGAATTTCCGAATTGGTCCACCTGCACGGAATGATCGATGACGAGATCCACTTGCTGGAGCGGGTTGATCTTCTTCGGGTCGCCGCCCATCTTCCGGATGACGTCGCGCATCGTGGCGAGATCCACAATGGCCGGGACGCCCGTGAAATCCTGCATCAGCACGCGCGCCGGCCGGAAGGCGATCTCCTTTTCCGACTGCTGCGAAGACGAGGCGTTCGCGAGTGCGCGAATGTCGTCGGCCGTCACCGTTTGGCCGTCCTCGAACCGCAGAAGGTTTTCCAACATGACCTTTAGCGAAAACGGCAGTCTGGACAAACCTGTGACGCCCGCCTTTTCCGCCGTTTCCAACGAAAAGTACTGGAACTCCGCGTTGCCAACCCTCAACGTCGACTGCGAATTAAATGTGTTCATAACGTGGGAAATTGTATCAGTCCACTGTAGCGGCGGTCTATGACCGCCGCTACAGTCCTACACCGTTACACCCAGAAGCTTGCCGATGGAGTAGGTCACTGCCGCCGCGAGAGCGCCGATACCGAGCATGCGAAGGCCGCTGAAGACGGCGCCGCGTCCGGTGAACATGGAGATCAGGGCGCCGACGATGAAAAGAGCGGCGCCGCATACGACGGCGCTTGTGAAGAAAGCCGCATTGCCGGTCAGCAGGAGATAGGGAAGGACAGGAATTGCGGCGCCCGCGGCAAAGGCGATGAAAGAACTCGCCGCGGCAGTCCATGGTGAGCCGAGCGCGGACGGGTCAAGACCCAGTTCTTCGCGCGCAAGCGTGTCGATAGCGGTTTTCGGGTTCGCCAGAATGCGGTCCGCCAGCTCTTCCGCCTGGCCGCTCGGAATGCCCTTCGCCTGATAAAGCAGAGACAGCTCTTCCTTCTCCTCCTCAGGCGACGCCTCCAGCTCCTGACGCTCTAACTCGATCTGCTGTTCATACAGCTCCCGTTGCATTCGAATCGACACGTACTCGCCAGCCGCCATCGAAGAAGCGCCGGCGAGGAGCCCGGCAATTCCGGTCAGCAGAACGAATCGAGGTTCGACGTTGGCGCCCGCGATCCCCATGACGAGGCTGAAATTGGAGACCAGCCCGTCGTTTGCTCCGAAAGCCACGGCGCGCAAGCTTCCGCCATAGTTCGTGCGGTGCCATCCTTCGACATCCAGAATGGCTTCCGGCCCTTGGCCGGTCCGGTGTTGCAGGGCCCGCAACGTCCGCATGTGGCTGCGCTCTTCGGCGGGCATTCCAACCGCCTCGGCCTGGCCGCGGTATACATCCTGGTCGCGGGACTCCAGTCCGCTCACCACCGGAAGTACGTGCTGTGTCCCGAATCTCCGGGCAAACCATCCCAAAATTTGAACGCGCCAGCTCGTTGTGTACGACGGCACAGGCGCCCGGTCGGTTTTCAACAGCCGTGCCCACCGCGCAGCGTGCCGTTCTTCCGCCGCCGCAAGCTTTTCGAAGATCTGAGCACGCGAGGCATCCTTTTCCGCCTTTGCCAGCGCGCGATACAGCGCGATTCCATCCTGTTCGCGAAGATAGTTGTCTTTGTATCTTTTCAGATCGTCTTTTGTGGCCGTCATCCGGTTGCGATTTTGACTTTGCGATTCAGCTCCGCATCCGCTTTGGACAACTCCAGACTCTTCGGCAATGGAACAAGGTCCAGACCGAAACGACGCCGCCGAAGCTCGCGGTAATCGGCGGCCGAGTCACGGCGGACCCGGAACACGCCACCGGACATGGGGTGCATCTTCTTGTGGGCTGCGAATCGGCTGAACACCGGGTGCCCAACGTACGGCACAATACCGCCGGACGCCGGACGAAAAGTTTGAATCGCAGTTTTAAGGATATGGGGCACCGTGAAGAACTGACGGTAGCAGCCGAATAGCAATTCATTCAGCTCCGCCGGGCTCAAATTTGGATGTTTCCACGTCGGTGTGGTGCCGTCATAACGATCCATATTCGGCTCCGTGATCCAGCCTGCAGACAGGAAGTCGTCATACTGGTCGGTTCCCGGAATCGGAGTGAGGATATAGAACGATGCGACGTTGGGGTTGAGCCCGCGAAGAGTATCGAATTGTTCGCGTATGCCCGGGGCTGTGTCCTCCGGGAAACCGAGGATGTTGGAGAAATGGCTGACAATGCCGTATTTGCGGCAGAGCGCCACGATTTCACCGTATGTCGACGGGTGATTCTGTGCTTTGTGCGCGGCAAGCAGCGTCTGGCGCCGGAACGATTCCACTCCGACAAACATTTCGAAGCATCCAGCCTTTCCCAGCAGGCTGACAAGCTCTTCCTGCCTCGCGATCTGCGTGTCGCATTGAACGAAGAAAGGAATGCGAAGCTTTTCGGCGATCATCTGCTCCAGCAAGTGCTTCGCGTCGGAATACTTGTTGAAGTTGTCCGACGTGAACATCACCAGCCGAACGCCTGCCTTTTTCGCCAGCCGAAGACTTTCCATAGTTGTTTCGATCGACTGGCTGCGGATCTGTCTCCCGGCGATCTTGATCACCGAACAGAAATTGCAGGTAAAAGGGCAGCCGCGCGCGGGGTAGATTCCGAGCATCGAAACGAAATAGCGGCGTAGGTCTCTTTTGGATGGGGGCTTCACGACAGGCGAGTGAAGCTCCTGGGACCAGCGTTGCTCCGAGCCATAAACGGGCTGGAGTTCACCGCGAATCGCGTCGCGCAGGATCGGCAGCCAGACCATTTCCGCTTCCGCCACCGCAAAGCTGACACCGCGATTCTGCAGGATCGTCGTATCACAAGTCATCGGATGAGGGCCGCCGATAACGCAGTGTTCGACGCCGTTCTCGCGGGCGAAGGCTGCCAGATCGAGGCTCCGCTGAAACTGGTGGGATTGGACGCCGACCAGCGCCAGCAATGTCGGTGAACCTGGATTGCGGAGCAAATCGAGATACCCAAGATCCGTCTGCACATACTCGTCGACGGCGTAAGTTTCGATGGGAACACCATCGACGGACGCCGGAGTCATGCTGCGAATGTAGGGAACTGTACTGTTCGGCATGAAGCCGCGGTGGAATCGTTCCACGTAACCGGTCGTGCCGTACTTGCTAGGTTTGATAATGACGACGCGAAGCATCGCAACATCATAGACCTCAGCCGCCGTTGCGTAAAGTCCCACAGGATGTTAGCGTTGTAATTTTTGGGAGAGAGCGTGTTGCACGAGTACCTGGGGAAATGGCCGAAACTGGGCGACCGCGTCTATATCGCGGAAGGCGCCCACATTATCGGAGATGTCGAAATCGGCGATCACTCGAGCGTCTGGTATAACTGCGTCATCCGCGGCGATGTTCACCACATACGTATCGGGAAGCATACCAACATCCAGGATGGCTCGATCGGGCACGTGATGAGGGGACAGTATCCACTCATTCTGGAGGACTACGTTACCATCGGCCATGGAGTGATGATGCACGGCTGCCGGATCGAGTCTCATTGCCTGATCGGAATGCGAGCTACGCTCTTGAATGACGTCGTTGTGGGCGCTCACTCCATCGTCGGCGCCGGCGCACTCATCACGGAAGGAACGGTTATTCCGCCTCGCAGCCTCGTGATCGGACTGCCTGCTAAAGTGAAGCGGCCGCTTACGGACGAAGAAGTTGCGTCCATCGATGACTACGCCAAAAGGTATTACCAGTACAAAGAGACCTATTTGGGGATGGAAGAAGCCAGGAGACAGAAGCCAGGAGGCGGAAGTTGATTCAAGCAATCCGTGGAACCTATGACGTTCTCCCGGGCGACGTCGAAATCTGCCATGCCGTCGAGGCAAGACTGCGGGATGTTTTTCACCGCAACGGATTCGGAGAAATCCGCACTCCAGTCTTCGAGGCCACGGAACTTTTTGTCCGAGGTGTGGGCGAGGAGACCGACATCGTTTCCAAAGAGATGTACACGTTCGCAGACCGCGACCAAAGTTCGCTGACGCTGCGCCCCGAAGGGACTGCGCCTGTCATGCGCGCCTATCTGGACTTCGACGCCCGCAGCCTGAAGAGCCAGATGCGCCTCGCGGACAAATTGAAAGCTGTGCTCATTCTCGGCGACGAAGAGCTGAAGTCCGGCACAGTCGTGTTGCGCGACATGTCGACGAAGGAACAGCGGAATATCAAAGAAGAGGAGCTACTGTGACGGCGGGAAGAAACGTGGGCTGAAGCCCGCGTTTCTCCCCTGTCGCAATTCTATGGAATCTCTAAAACGAACAAATACCTGCGGCGAACTGACCGCTAAAAGTGAAGGGCAGGAAGTCCTGCTCATGGGCTGGGTGGACCGCTGGCGCGATCATGGCCAGCTCATCTTCATCGACCTGCGCGATCGCGAGGGGGTCACCCAGATTGTCTTCAACGCAGAAAACAAACCGGACGTCCACCGCGCCGCGAAAGCATTGCGATCGGAGTTCGTCGTTGCGGTACACGGAAAGATCCGCGTCCGCGGGCAGGGTCTGTCGAATCCGAAAATGAAGACGGGTGAAATCGAAGTCGTGGCGGACGAACTCTGGCTGCTGAGTGACGCGAAGACGACACCCTTCCCGATTGACAACGAGATCACTACTGGTGAAGATCTTCGCCTGAAGTACCGGTATCTGGACCTGCGGCGTCCCAAGATGCAGGACACGTTCCGGATGCGCCATCGCATCACGATGAAGATCCGCGAATACATGGACCGCCAGGGATTCTGGGAAGTCGAAACGCCCATTCTCACAAAGTCCACGCCCGAAGGAGCGCGCGATTATCTGGTTCCGAGCAGGCTTGCCCATGGCAGCTTCTATGCATTGCCGCAATCGCCGCAGCTGTTCAAGCAGATTTTGATGGTTTCGGGTTTCGAAAAATACTTCCAGATCGTCAAGTGCTTCCGTGATGAGGATCTGCGCGCGGACCGTCAGCCCGAATTCACGCAGCTCGATATCGAGATGTCTTTCCCGTCACGCGAGGCTTTGTTCACGATGATCGAAGGGTTGATGGTGGAGGTGTTCGCTCTGAACGGAGTGACCATTACCACGCCGCTGCCGCGTATGAGTTACGAGGAAGCCATGGACCGGTACGGAAGCGACAAGCCCGATACTCGATTCGAGATCTTCCTTCAGGATTTCACCGACATCTTCAAGTCCGCCGAGGCAAGCGCACTGCGCGAAATGGTCGAAGCCGGACAGACCGTGCGGGGCCTGGTTGCGCCGAAGGTGTCGTACTCGCGCAAAGCGCTCGACGATATCGATACGTTCGTCAAACAACTCGGGGCCAAAGGCGTCGCGTGGATCAAGGTCGGAGACGAGGGTATTACGTCGTCGCCGCTCGTGAAGAATACCGGCAGCGCGGCAATCGAGGAGGTGATCCGGAAGTCGGGCGCACAAAAAGGCGACACGGTTTTCCTGATGGCCGGCAACAAGGAGCCCGTCCTGAACTGGCTCGGCGCTCTTCGGCTCGAACTGGCACGCAAGGAGAATTGGATCCCGGAAGGCAAGTGGAAGATGCTCTGGGTCGTCGATTTTCCGTTGCTGGAATTCGACTCCAACGAGAACCGATGGGTTTCGCGGCATCATCCGTTTACCTCTCCGGTCGATGAAGACCTGCCGATACTGGAAACGGAGCAGGAGCGGGTCCGTGCCAAGGCTTATGACCTGGTCCTGAACGGACTGGAACTCGGCGGCGGCTCGATCCGAATCCATCGCAGCGACCTTCAGGCGCGTATCTTCAAGGTTCTCGGATTCAGCGATGAGGATGCCCGGGAAAAGTTCGGCTTCTTCCTCGAAGCCCTCGAATACGGTACGCCTCCGCATGGCGGCATCGCGCTCGGTCTGGATCGCCTGGTGATGCTGCTCACCGGCCAATCTTCGCTTCGCGACGTGATCGCTTTCCCGAAGACCGCGCGGGCCGTGGATCTTATGAGCGGCTCGCCTTCGCCTGTAGCGGACCGCCAGCTCCGGGAAATCGGCATTCAAGTCCGAAAGAGTTGATACGTGAGACAAGTAAGTCAGGTCGCCAATGACGCGAATGACGCCGATAAAACACAAAGGCACGAAGGCACAAAGAAAGGCCGCAATCAAAGGATCATTTGAAGCGGCCTTTCTTTGTGCCTTCGTGCCTTTGTGTTTTATCGGCGGCGCGTCATTGGCGCCTTGAATACGTACCCAGCCATCACTTTATGAAGATTCGCGTACTGCCCGACGATATCGCCAACCGCATTGCTGCGGGCGAGGTCGTCGAACGGCCGGCGTCGGTTGTCAAGGAGTTGATGGAGAACTCTCTCGATGCGGGCGCCACCCGGATTGCCATCGACGTCGAGGAGGGCGGCCGGCGGCTGGTTCGCGTAACCGACGACGGTGAAGGAATGTCCCCCGAAGACGCCCTGGCTTGTTTCGGGCGGCACGCCACCAGCAAGCTCTACGAACCCGACGATCTTTTCTCGATAAAGACACTGGGCTTCCGCGGTGAGGCCCTTCCTTCAATTGCCTCTGTTTCCCGGCTCACGCTCGAGACTCAGACCGATGGCACAATCGGCACGGCCATTGAAGTCGCCGGGGGAAAACTTGTGTCTCAACGCGAACAGGCCTTTCCCCGCGGAACACAGATCCGCGTCGAAGATCTTTTCTTCAATGTTCCGGCCCGCCGCAAATTCCTGCGCTCGGAATCGTACGAGCTGAGCCAGATTACGACTTACTGTACGCACTACGCTCTTGCGTTTCCAGAAATTCACTTTCTGCTGAAGAGCGCGAGTTTCGAAATTCTCGCGGCGCCTGCGGCCGGTGGTTTTCGCGATCGAATCTTCCAGGTCTTTGGCAAGGATCTGCTGGATCAGATGGTGGAATATAGAAAGGAATATGGGCGCTCCGGTGTGAAGATCCATCTGTTCACATCGCGGCCGCACATTCAGAAGTACAACCGGAATTCGATGTTCTTCTTCATCAATCGGAGGCTGGTTCGCGACAAGATCATTCTCCACGCGATCAGCGACGCATATCGAAATATCCTGCCGTCGGGGACGTTTCCCGTCGTGATCCTGTTTGTGACGATTCCTTATGAAGATGTCGATGTGAATGTCCATCCCGCGAAAACCGAGGTCCGGTTCAAGCATCAGTCTTTCGTGCACGACGCGATTCGCGATTCGATCCTCTCGGGATTGACCCGGGACAAGACGATTGTTCCGATGGAGAGCGACGCCGGCGTGATGTCACCGTTTTCGGCTCCGGCGCCACAACCGCGAATCCCGGATTCCTGGTCATCCGATGACCCGATCGCGAGGGCTCCATTCGAACTGCAGCCGGGAATGCGCATGCCGGGGTTGGGGGATGAAGTGCCGCTCGCCTTGAATTTCAAAGCGGGAGAATCGATCGAAACGTGCGGGGAACAGGCCGAAGAAGTTCCGGCGTATCCGGAGTTCGAACGAGTGATGAGCGAAGTGCGGCCGCTCGGCCAATTGCGCGACAGCTTCATCGTTGCGACGGATTTGTCCGGCCTCATCGTCATCGATCAGCACGTCGCGCACGAGCGGGTGTTATTCGAAGCGTACCTGCGACAAAAGCTTGCAGGAAAGCTCGAAATCCAGCGATTATTGATACCCATCGTGGTTCAGTTGCCGCCGCGCCAGCTTGTGATCCTGGACAGTATCATTCCGGAGCTGGCGCAGAATGGTTTCGAAGTCGAGCCATTCGGCCCGAAGACCATCGCAATCAAGACTGCTCCCGCCATATTGAAGGCGGCAGCCGTGGAGAAGCTGCTGGTCGAGCTGCTTGACGGGCTCGAGCGCGAAACACAGGTGATGAACATCGATGCATTGAAAAAGAAAATTGCCGCGAGTGTTTCGTGTCACGCCGCAATCAAGATCAACACACCGCTTGATGAAACCAAGATGCGATGGTTGCTCGGAGAGCTAATGAAGACGGATGTGCCGACGGTTTGTCCTCACGGCCGTCCGATCATCCTCCGATACGATCTGCGGGAAATTCTGAAGGCTTTTAAGAGAGCTTAGTGGTTGACAGAACCACGCACACACTCTAACTTTCTAAAGCGGTTCTGTTGTATGGCTCTTATTGGCGGAAAAATTCGGGACAACTTCACGGAAGACGACAAGAACTTTAAAGGAGGAATTTGATGGCAAAGATGACCCAGACCCAGACCGTCGCGGAAATGTCGACGAAAACGGGCCTCAGCAAGAAACAAGTCAAAGACTTTATGGCGTCCCTCATCGATCTTGCATATCGCGAAGCGAAGAAAGGTGAGTTCGCTGTCCCAGGCCTTGGAAAACTCGTAAAGCAGAAGAGAAAGGCCCGCATGGGACGGAATCCCGCGACGGGAGAGGAGATCAAGATTCCCGCCAAGACGGTTCTGAAATTCCGTGTGGCCAAGGCCGCAAAGGACGCCGTTTTAGGAGCGAAAAAATAATAAAGCCACGGATTGCGCAGAGTGGGCGGATTGGATCCGCGCCATCTGCGTAATCCGCGGTTTAAGGTTTCTCCGCCGGGATCAACCCGCCCAGACTCCAGCCGATTGCACCGAGGATGGCGCCAACGACACAATTCGCCACAAACGTGATCGTGCGCGAAATCATCGCCACACCGAACCCGATGGGTTCCGGGCTTCCGTTGATCGCAACAGGGTCGTTGAAGTAAGTGTGGATTCCAGCAAGATAGGAAATCGCGGTCGCGGACCAGATCAGCGCCTGCGAGACGAAGACAATCATCACGGCCGCAGCAATCGATCCGCCAATGCTGTATCCGCGATAGCGCCGGCCGACCGCGGACCATAGAAGCGCCAGGTGCACCTGCAGGATCACCATCGAGAAGAGGCGATTCCCGATATCGTACGAGGCTCCTGCCGCCCCGAGCGCCAGTCTTCCTATGAAAAAGATGACCACAAGCAAGAGCGGAAGGCGAATAAAGCCGATCTTCTCTCGCATGGAGGCCGACTGTACGTTATTCGTCGAAGCAGGTCAAGGAAGGTCAAGAGGCAGTATCGGTGGCCCTGTAGGCCGTCCGATCACACAATACGTAGGGCTTCACTTACCAGGTGTAGGACTTCTCCTACCAAGCCTGGGTAGACACCTACGCCGGTCTCTTGGTCTTTTTGCTGGACTCCCAGTTCACGAAGTCCCGTCCGAGAATAAAGAATTTGCGCCCGATTTGCACGATTGGAATGCGATCTTCCTCAATGATTCTGCGGAAATGCCGAATCGAGAATCCGGCCAGTTCGGCCGCAGTCGGAATGTCCAGAAACATCTTCGTCCGGGGTTGAGTGGCTGTCATGGTTTCGGTATACATGGTAGGTCTCCTCTAACGAATGCTTTTAGTGCACTTGACTTGCCAATGTCCCGACACTGGTCCTTGACTCAGATTTTTTCCGGGGCCTTTACGAAGCCCGGCTCTTAAGCCCGACGTTTGTTCAGCTAAATATTGACGTCATAGGATTTACGGATCAAGGCAGAGTCTCCATCAATGAGTGGAACCGGCATACACTTCAGCGGAATGGATCAGTTCTTTTCCTACAAGGCTTCTCACGCCTGTCATTTTTTCGACGAGTGGAATCTGGAGGCTGTCAAGAAACCGACGAGCGCAGTTCCGAACTACACGATTTATCACCGGAGTATCCTTATGGGATGGAGAGCCTGTGAAGAGTCTCATCGAACGGATGCCGAAGGCTGAACTGCATCTCCACATCGAAGGCACGCTCGAACCGGAGTTGATGTTTGAGCTCGCGTCGAGAAACCACGTCACTGTTCCATACAAGTCTCCGCAGCAGGTGAAAAAGGCTTACGAGTTCTCCGACCTGCAGTCCTTCCTCGATATCTACTACCAGGGAACTCGGGTCATGATCCGCGACCGAGATTTCTACGATCTTGCGTGGGCTTATCTGAAAAAAGCCCATGAACAGAACGTGCGGCACGCCGAGGTTTTCTTTGATCCGCAGGCCCACACCGAACGAGGCGTGCCCATGCAGGCCATAATTGAGGGCCTGCATCACGCATTTCAAGACGGTGAGCGTCAACTTGGGATTTCGTCGGCGCTGATTTTGTGTTTCCTCCGCCACCTGAGCGCTGCAGCGGCAATGCAGACACTGGAACTTGCGCTGCCGTACCGCGAATATTTCTCAGGCGTGGGCCTGGACTCGTCTGAACGAGATCATCCTCCGGAAAAATTCACAGCGGTCTTTGCACGGGCCCGCAAGGAAGGCTTATTTGTCGTTGCTCACGCCGGCGAGGAAGGGCCGCCGGACTACGTATGGCAGGCTCTGGATGCGCTTCAGGCTTCCCGGATCGATCACGGTGTGCGGTGTATGGAGGATCCTGCGCTCGTCGCGCGCCTCCGGTCCGAGCGCGTGCCTCTCACGGTTTGTCCGCTTTCCAATATTAAGCTTCGGGTCTTCGATACGATCGAAAACCACAACCTGAAGCAGCTTCTCGATGCGGGCCTCTGCGTCACGATCAACTCGGACGATCCCGCCTATTTCGGCGGCTACATCAACGAGAACTTCCTCGCGATACACAACGCCTTCGATCTCACCCGGGACGAGCTCCACACACTGGCGCGCAACTCGTTTGAGGCCGCATTTCTGCCGGAAGAGCAGAAACGGCGAGTGCTTCAGGAACTGGATTCACTTTGATGGAAAAGTGAGGAAGGGCCGCGTAATTCGCGGTCTTCCCCTTACATGATCAGCGCTTTTTGAGGCGAGCCGAGATCGGCGCTCAAAGGCATGGCCGGTATCGCTTCACCGTACGCCGCCTTCATCCAATCCAGCGTGTATCGAACGCCGTCTTCCAGGGTCACGGCAGGCCGGTGATCCAGGTCGCGAATCGCTTTGGTGATGTCCGCCTTCTTGTCTTTCGTGGTGAAGGGTTCGGCTTCCCTGTAGATGACGAAGCCATCGGACTTGTGCAGGTAGTTCAGCACGAGATCCGAAACGTACTTGATGTCGTGGGGTTCGCGGCCGGCAATGTTGTACGCTTCGCCGGGGCGAAAATTCGTGACGATGTTGGCCAGCGTGCGAACCGCGTCCGTCAAATAAGTGAACGTTCGCTGATGGTGGATGTAGACCTCGTAAGGCGCATTTTGAAGAGCGGAATAAGCGAACATGCACACAGCTCCGGCGAATGGTGAAAAGTGCTCGCCCGGCCCGTACATGTTGAACAGCCGCACACGAACGTTCTCGGTATTTGCCATCCTGGAATGATTCATCACCTGGATTTCGGAGACCCACTTGGTGAGGGCATAGTCGTTGATCTGACGAATCTCGTTATTGTCCATGACGTCTTCGGACATTACGCCGTTCCAGTCGCCATACACCTCGGAGCTGCTGCAGAAGATCATGCGGAATCGATATATTTCCTGAAGGCGAAGCAGGTTCTTCGTCGCGAGGATATTGGTCGTCCAGAGGTTCTCGTAAAATTCCTCTCCATTCGACCGGCCTGACTCGTCGCCCAGGTGATAGACGTAGTCGAATCGCTGGCTGGAAAGCAATTGCTGGATCTGGCGGAATTTCGAAACGTCGCAGCGCACGTAAAAGCGGTCGCGATCGTGGAAGACATCTGTAGACCAGACGTTATGTCCGCGCTTGCGCAGTTCTTTGACTAACGGCAAGCCGATCGGGCCGAGACCTCCCGTCACGAGTATTCTCATTGGGGCTCCTTCATCAAGATGGTGGATCGCAGATGTTGGATTACGGTTTCGGGGCTTGTATAGATGCCCCACTCTTCGATGTTGTCTTTTTCAGGCAGCAGCACGTCGCGGAATCCGATGCTGAGATCGTTCTGTGGCGCCGGATCGATGAAGACCCCCATGGGTGTGCTCGTTGTGGTTGCAATCCACGAGATGCCGGAATCCGGCCCCAGGTAAAAAAGGCTCCAGCCGATCAATGCGGCCATGACCTGAAAGGGTTTTCCGAAACACGAAATCGTCCCCGGGACTGCAGGATCGGTCTTCTCGCCAAAGACAATCGCCGGCACGTCGATTTCGGTCGCCAGTTTGACAAGGTTCGAGTGCGGCCAATGCCTGCTACCTGTTCCAATATGCGAAGCGGCGACGAACTCTCCTCGCTTCAAACCGTGCTGTGCGAGAAATTTTTCGGCTTCAGAGAGTGCTTCGGGCGCGGGCTCCAGCCAGGTCCGATGCGTTTCAAGTTCGACCCCGCACTTCAGCGCCATGAAGTCGATTCGATGCAGGCCGCCGCTGGCCTCCCACTCTTCCCTGTTTGCGTCGCCATCCGGAAAGAACACATGGGTGAAACCTTCCGAGTGGATCCATTCCCATGGAATGATTCCCCGTGTGTCGGTCTCTCTCACTGCATCCGCAAAACTCGCCCTCGCGATCCCGGCAAACTTCGGCGACGTTAGCCACACGGTTTCGGCTTCGAACCTTTCTCTCAGCGCTGCGACAATCGGGAACGCATTGACCACGTCGCCGAGATCGCCGAAAAGGATAAATAGAACTCTGGTCGGCCCTGCAGGTCCGACGATCTCGAAGACGTTTGGGCTGACCTCTTGATAGAGCGATGGTTGGTGCAGCGCTCTCCGGGCCTTGCCGTGGCCGGGGTTCAGGCGAATGCATTCGACAAAATGACTGTGCGCCGCGGGCGTGTTTCCCAAGGCGGCTTCGATGCATCCCAGGTGATACTCCGCGCCGTTCCAATACTCTTCGTCGGGCCGGTGGAGAACGAGACGGAACAGACGCCGGGCTTCGTCAAGCTCTCCCATTCCTTCCAGGTGAGACGCATGATTGTAAATGGTGAGCGTCGATGCATCCCGCTTGCGCTGCTTTATTCCGCCGATATCGCGCAGTCCTTCAAACACACCATGCAGAAAATAGTGACGGCACACATGCGAAAACAGATCGGAAGCTCCTGTAGGAAGCGTTTCGGATCCCGCCTGCTCGAGGACAGCGATTTCGGTGACCGCGGCTTCCGCGTCTGTTGCGTGCTTCTCGTTTCGGAGCAGGCTCTCCATGTCGTCCACCTGCGGCAGATGTTCCGGAAACTTCGAATGCAGATATACCGCCGAGAGTCCGCTCGTGAATTCCCGTTCGACAAAATCGCGAACTGTGATGACCTTGTTCTGAAAACCAACCGCCGAATCCAGGCGCCGGGTTTCGAGTCCGTGCTCTTTCAGCCTCAGCTCGAGCTCAACATCTTCCATTCCGCGGGTGAAATTCTCGTCATACCCTCCATAGTCGAGCACGAAAGGCCGCCAGAGCAGGATGGGAGCCGGAAACTTCCCGGTTCCTTCGAGCCAGCGCATAGTCAATGTGAGCGGAAGATCCGGATCCCAGACGACGCGGCCCGCAAGGCCGACCAAGGGATTATCGAGACAGTCGAACTCTTCCACCAATTGCTCGACCATATCGGGCGCGGCGTAAATGTCGTCGTCGATCACGAGGACGAGATCATTCGCAGCAGCCCTGAGGCCCGTATTCAGCGCGGCAGCCCGTCCGCGATGGCGGTTGTGACGAATCACGCGGGAACTCTTGGGGGGAACGACCACAGGCTGGCTTGAGCCATCGTCAACGACAATGATCTCGGCTTCATTATGGTCCAGGGCAAGAACGCATTCCACGACGCTGCTGTTGTTATCGTAGGTGGGAATGATAATCGTCAGGTCCATCATGGACTCTTATCGGCTATTCCAGCGGAGGCTTTAAAATAAATAAATTATGACTATTGAGTGGTTTAGCTGATCAAATCGGGTCTTCGCGGTACCTGAAAGGGAGTTCCTCCTTGTGGGCGCAAACGGGGGTAAAAAAGGGGATTAGCCACAAAAGGCACAAAAAGCACAAAATGGTTTTGTACCCATTTTGTGCTTTTTGTGCCTTTTGTGGCTAATCCCCTTTTTTACCCCCGTTTGCGCCCACAAGGAGGAACTCCCTTTCTTTCAGAGTCTTTGCGCGCTTTTATGCTGTGTCGGAACTTCGAGAAACGCGATCTCTTCGACACACCTGATGTATTCCGTCGTGGCTTGTGGGATCTCCAGTTGCCCGCCGGTCAGGCCCACCTCCAGGACTTCGAGCTTCGCACGGCAACCCTGGGCTCGGGTCACGTGCTCTTCGATGTGATGCGACTTGAGAAGCTGCGTTGCGACGGTGGCCACGATCGAAGAAATCGAGGCCGCCGCGCACAGGATTTGCCACGAGGGCGATCCCAGTCCAAACGTCTTCGTGAGCCACACGGTGAACGACTGCCCGCCAACCGCAGGAAAGGCCGTCAGAGTGGCTGCGAGTGTACCCCCCAGAATCGTCATGTTGAGAAGCCGGCGCTTGCGGGGCAGTGCGGCCGAGATGAACTGCTCGACCTGTACGCGCTTTTGTCGAATCCGGCTCAGAAGGTCTTCGGTCGCTTTCGCGGGCTTCATGGTGCTTTTGCCTCCGGAAGTTGCGTCAGTTTAACCACAAAACCAGGCCAGAAGCCAATATATTTGAATAACTTACAGTAGGTGAATCCTCGCGGAGACCGAAACGAGCCACGCCGGCGCAAAAATTTGCGGGAAAATTGCAACGCCGCGGCAAACTTCGCAACGCCGCCGCAAACGATGTCGGGGCCTGCCGATCGGGAATTAAGTCCGTCGTCCAATTACCGAACTATATAATCACAAACATGTCGTCTGCTTTTGAGGCGATCTCTGTGACGAAAAACTTCCGAGGATGGTGGTCCAGGCGCGAAGTTCGCGCGCTCCAGAATGTGAGCTTCTCGGTGGAGCCGGGGTCGATCTTTGCGCTGCTGGGGCCGAATGGAGCCGGAAAGACGACGCTCGTCAAGATTGCTTTGACGATTGCCTATCCTGAAAAAGGCGAAGTCCGGCTTCTGGGTGAACCTGTTCGCAACCGATCCATCCTGAAGCGGATCGGATACCTTCCGGAGAATCCGAGATTCCCATCGCACCTGACCGCCTGGCAGGTGTTGCGACTTTACGGCAGCCTCAGCGGCGCCAAGACCAGAACCGTGGAGGAGAATGCCGCGAAGTGGCTCGCACGGCTCGGCCTGGAGCAGTGGCGCGACATGCGCATCTCAAAGTTTTCAAAGGGAATGAACGAGAGGCTCGCCTTCGCCCAGGCGCTCGTTCATGATCCGGACTTCATTTTCCTCGACGAGCCCACCGACGGTTTGGATCCTCTGGGCCGGATGGAAGTGCGAACCATCTGCCGGGAGCTTGCCGATGCAGGAAAGACGATTTTCATCAACTCGCATATCCTGGCGGAGATCGAGCTGATCTGCGACAGGATTGCCTTGATGAAATCCGGTGAGATCATCGACCAGGGCACTGTGGCGGAGCTCACATCGCCTCGCGGCGGATATGAGGTTGTGGTGCCTGCCGGCGACGGCCTCAGCGATTGGTTCCGCGAGAAGGGTCTGAGTTTCACGTCCGTGGACGGCCTTTTGCGCGTTCAGGCAAAGGACCGCGCGTCGGCGAACTCGATCATCGACGCGTTGCGGCAGAAGAATATCGAAATCGAATCGCTTGCTGTTAAGCGGCGGACACTGGAAGCCGTCTTTATAGAGAGGATCGGCCTGTAGCGGCGGTCTATGACCGCCGGACGCTACAACAAAAAAACCTCAGAGATCGTTGGTGGTCATAGACCGCCGCTACAGTTATGTTCAGACCCGGCATCTTCATCGATACATTTCAGGAGTCCTTCCGGAACAAGATGTTCCTGTTCTTCTTCGTCATCTCGTCGCTCGTCATCGCAACGATCGGGCTTGCGCTGAACATGGACATCGTTTCCGGAGTCATGCAGGGCGTGAACATCCTGGGCAATGAGCTGCAATTCGATCGCAAGGTAACGGTGGCGCAGTTTATTACGAACATCCAGACGGGAGTTGCGATGTTGATTGCGGTCATCGGAATGTTCCTTGCCCTGATGGCGACCTCCACTCTCTTCGCTCAGATGTTGCAAAGAGGGAGCATCGAGCTGCTGTTGTGCCGTCCCATCCCGCGCTGGCGCATCATGACGGCTCGATTCCTGGGCGGCGCTACGATCATGGCCTTCAACGCCGTCTATTTGATTGTTGGCGTCTGGTTCGTCCTGGGACTGAAGTCCGGGGTCTGGACGCGCGGGTTCCCGATTTCTTCGATTCTCGTGATTTTCGCCTTCGTCGTATTGTTTTCTATAGTGTTGCTTGTTTCGGTCATCACGGAAAACGGCCCCGCAGGGCTCCTGGCGGCCTATACGGTCTTTATGTTCAGCCCGGTCCTGGCGGCACAACAGCAGATCACGCCGGTGTTGTCCCGGGAACTCTATCGGGTGATTTTCCGTACGTTGTACTGGATAGTGCCTAAGTCCGCAGAAACGATAGGCGCGATGCGCCGTCTGATAGCGGAACGGCCTCTGGATATTGGATGGGTCGTGGGTACGTCGTCCGCGTTTGCTCTATTGTGCTACGTCGCCACGATGGTTTACTTTACGAGAAAGGACTATTGATCATGAAATGGATAGTTGGTTTTTCCATAATCGCCGCGATCGTTGGGGTGATTGCAACCACGACGATCCCGGCGGCGACGATCACGCCGGACCAGGCCATTCTCAAATTCTTCCCTCAGGAGACGGAGGGCGTTGCATTTATCGATGTAGCAGGACTTCGGAACAGTCCGCTGGCGAAGGATTACCTGGACGGAAAATTCGCCCGGTTACCGCGGGGCGCGCAGGAATTCGAGGAGGCGACGGGGTTTTCCGTGCAGCGGGATCTGGATCGGGTGACCGTCGGCAGGCTCGGCGAGCGGGAGATCCTGGCAGTCGTTGAAGGGACGTTTGACCCCGTCAAATTCGAGCAATTCGCCGGCGAAAAAGGCGCTCAGTCGGAAACCTACCGGGGCCGCGCGATCTACCGGCATGATCATGGCGCCGTCGCGTTCGTCGATAATGTGGTCCTCGCCGGGTCCTATGATGCGGTAAAGAAGAGCATCGACCAGGTTTCCTTACCGGGTTCGCCGACCTTGCGGAGCGACCTTCTCGACTCGATCAAAACGATCGACGCAGGCAATCAGGTTTGGGCTGTTGGTGACTTTTATCCCGAGCAGCTTCCTCCTCAGGTGGCACGCACGCCGGCCGCGAACCTGATCAGGGAATTCAAAGGCGGAACCTATCAAATGCGGGTGGACCAGGACATTCACGCACGGGCGATCGGCAATTTCAGCAGTGCGGAGCACGCCAGATCGGCGGCCGACCTCGCTCGCGGGGCGATCGCTCTCGCGAAGCTGCAGGCCTCAAGGATGCCGGACCAGACATTCGTTCAGGCGCTCGACGGCATACAGATCGCCAATTCGGGTGCGTCGCTTACAGTCAATATCGATGCGTCCGGTGAGGTGTTGAAGAAGCTGCCCGATTACCACCGCCCGACGATAGAAAGGGCACAGTAAGAATAACGCGGGCTAAAGCCCGCGACTACATTGGGCACCAGGTTGACGCCTGAATGTAGTCGCGGGCTTTAGCCCGCGTTATTTGTACCTACCCTTTTCCGCCGCCGCTCATCGAGGCCAGGAAGTCGCCGTTGCTCTTGGACTTGCCCATCTTATCCAGCAGAAGCTCCATGGCTTCCACGGTGGACAGCGGATTCAGAACCTTCCTCAAAATCCAGATTCGGTTCAGTTCATCCCTGGGCACCAGCAGCTCTTCTTTTCGTGTTCCGGATCGATTGATATCGATTGCCGGGAAGACGCGCTTGTCGACGAGTTTGCGGTCGAGGCCGATTTCCATGTTGCCCGTACCTTTGAACTCTTCGAAGATGACGTCGTCCATGCGGCTTCCGGTATCGATCAGGGCAGTGGCGATGATGGTCAGGCTGCCGCCCTCCTCGATGTTTCGCGCCGCGCCGAAGAATCGCTTCGGGCGCTGAAGCGCGTTGGAATCCACACCGCCCGACAGCACTTTGCCCGACGGCGGCACAATCGTGTTGTATGCGCGCGCAAGGCGGGTGATGGAGTCGAGCAGGATGACCACGTCTCTCTTGTGTTCCACCAGACGCTTGGCCTTTTCGATTACCATTTCGGCAACCTGGACGTGACGTGATGCGGGCTCGTCGAACGTCGAGCTGATGACTTCGCCGTTCACCGAACGCTGCATGTCCGTCACTTCTTCCGGACGCTCGTCGATCAGCAACACGATCATGACCACCTCGGGATGGTTCGCCGTGATCGAGTTCGCGATGGTCTGGAGCAGCATGGTCTTTCCTGTGCGTGGGGGTGCCACGATCAGGCCGCGCTGTCCCTTGCCGATCGGCGTGAGCAGATCGAGCACTCGGGCGGACAGATTGTCCTTTCCATTCGAGGTCTCGAGCTTCAGCCGCTCGTTGGGGTACAACGGAGTCAGGTTGTCGAAGAAGACCTTGTTGCGGGCCTCATCCGGGTGTTCGAAGTTGACGGCTTCGACCTTGATCAGGGCGAAGTAGCGTTCTCCATCCTTCGGAGGACGCACCTGGCCTGACACCGTATCGCCTGTGCGCAGGTCGAATTTGCGGATCTGCGACGGCGAAACGTAGATGTCATCCGGGCCCGGAAGGTAGTTGTAATCCGGGGCTCGGAGGAATCCGAAGCCATCGGGAAGCGTTTCAAGAACGCCTTCACTGAAGATGAAGCCGCTCTTTTCGGTTTGCGCCTGCAGGATCTTGAAAATCAGCTCCTGCTTCCGCATCCCGGAAGCTCCCTGAATGTTGAGGTCCTTTGCAACTTGCGTCAGCGCGGAAATATTCATTTCCTTGAGCTGGGCAATGTCCATCGTGGGCGCGCCTTCTGGACGATCTGGGGCAACGAATTTTTTTGAACTCATAGGTGGGTTTTTCTCACTGTGGG